>Ga0209511_1000151_pt1 | contig 81594 bp, 54 predicted proteins | sample SSSSmetaG_FD_184141 | JGI IMG/M metagenome (GOLD analysis project Ga0209511, IMG submission 184141) | Glacier valley bacterial and archeal communities from Borup Fiord, Nunavut, Canada, to study Microbial Dark Matter (Phase II) - ​SSSS... | ecosystem: Environmental > Aquatic > Freshwater > Ice >... | reverse complement strand
AAAATACTGGAAAATATTAATCCTATTGCTGGTTGGAAGCAAATTATGGCACAATTTATTATTATTTTTGAACAACGATGGAATATCAATTAATTATCCTTTCTGACACAGTTTATTGAATAGACCCATTTAAGATGATAATTCCGTTGGTTTTACACAACCTACTGCGTTTCTATGACTCATTTAAACTCAATCATAAATTCTGTCAGACTCTTGGTCGATGGGAGGCCAATTTTCTTGCGGATGCGGGAGCGGGCTACTTCTACGCCTTTGAGGGAGATATTCATCAGGTGAGCAATGTCCTTGCTGGACAGATTGAGGCGCAGGTACGCACAAAAGCGCAAATCGTTGGAAGTGAATTCGGGATAAGTGCTGTGTAAGTTGCGGAAGAAATTCTCGTGTATACGGTCGAAATTGGCCTGGAAAATTGCCCAGTCATCTTCCGACGACAGGTTTTCGTCAAGCAACCGGATGAGTTTATCGTAATACTTATTCGGGTATTGCGATCCCAGGGCTTCTTTCTGGTTTATTACCTCTTCTTTAATCGTTACCAGGATTTCGTTTTTCTTAATAATCGTCATGGTTGAGACCGCCAGTTCCTTGCTTTTTACCGTTAACTCCGATTCCAGCTTTTCGTTTTGCAGGGCAATGATTTGCTTTTCCCGTTTTTCAATTTCCTTTTTCCGGATCTCTTCCTGTTCCGTGTGAATTTTTTCCTTTTTTATCTGAAACAGCCTGATGATATACAGGTACAATCCATAGATAAACAAAAGAAACAGTATGACATACAAAATTTTAGCAACCAGACTCAGATAGAAAGGTGGCGCTACTTCAAAAGTATAGCTTACTTCCGAAAGTTTAATCCCGCTTTTTGTGATGACTTCTGCCTTCATCGTATATACCCCGTGTGGCAAATATCTGTATGCTTTTCGTGACAATACGGTCGGCTCACTCCAGATCTTATCCAGTCCTTCCAGTTTGAACCGGTAACTGATATTATTCAGGTTGGTATACTGCGGATAGAATACGGTAAAGACTAAATTATTCAGTTTGAAAGGGGTTCGTGGTGCTGCTTCGGATATGAGCGGCAGGAAGGCGATTTCTTTTGACTCATCGTCTGATGTCTGAATGCTTTTCAGTTGCAGCCGCGTGCTGTAAGTTTTCGGATCAGACCCATTGGTGTGGTAAAGGGCCAGTCCGTTCTCGAGCGTAAACAAACATTCATTTTCTGAAACGGGGATCACATTTTGATAATCGTCCACGGTCTGATTCATAAACATGGCGTATTGAACTACATCCAGGATTTTTATACCACCGGGTTTTACCTGAACCAGGGCCGATTCGCCATCGCGAACAAACCAATACTGGTCGGATTTGAAATGACAAACCCGGTAGGCGTGCGAAAAATAGCCCAGGCTTTTGTTCAACTCATTGTATGGGACGATTTTTTTTCGAATATCGTCGTAGGTGTAAAATGCAGTATTGTCGGTAAAAACAACCCGGTTGTTGATGGAGAAAACATTGATGGGGTAGTTGTGTTTTTGATCGAGCGTGTTGAAAGTGCTGATGTGCTCCATCTTTCTTAAATCGGGTGTAAGTTGAATGGCGTACAATCCCTGATGTAAATGGCTCGCCCAAATGGTGCCGGTATAGTCAATCTCGATATAACGAATAGGATTTACAAAGTTCTCGACTGTGTGACTGAACTCCCAGACACCATTCACTTTTTCGTAAATACAGAGTTGGGTGTAGGTGCCCTGAACCAGGACTTCTTTGCCCTGTATTATTCCTTTTTTGATGCAGATGCCTCCTTTTACGGGCGAAAGGGGAATGGTGGCTTTAGCTGAAACATCGTAAGTGACTTCATTATTACCGCAAATTTGCTGGTTGTCGAAACGGTTGATGCTCCAGACCTGTCCTTTTATTTTTTGTTCCAGTTGCAGATTTCTGATGCTTTTCTTGTCCGGTGTTAATTCGGCTTTGTAGAGTCCCTGGTTTGTTCCTATTAATAAATCCGGCGCATTGTAGCTCAAAGAGTAAATGGAGCCCACCGAGGGTTCGAAAGCATGTATATAGCGAATGTTGGCGTTGAGTTGTATCAGTGAAATTCCCTTATCCAGCGCCAGCCATAAATTATTGTCGCGGTCGCAGCACATACCCAACACGGTGTTGTTCTGGAGTACATTCGTGGTGTTGAGCGTCCAGCGCTTTTGCCCCTGTCTGTTGATGGCGGTCACTCCGTTTAAGATAGTGCCCAGTACAATCAATCCATCCGGCGAAATAAGTGCCCGGTTAATCTCCGCACGCTTTAATTCTTCATCCGCTTCAGTAATAAAAGGCGAGATATTTTTTCCATCAAATAAAAACAAACCCTGGGATTGCGTGACCAGTAATGCGCGTCTGGCATCGTAAGTGAGTACAGCGATAACCGGGCTTTTCAGGATGCTGTTTGTTACCGGAACGAAAGTGCTGCTGTTCAGATCGAAATAACTAAATCCGTATTGGTCGGTATGGCTGTATATTTTATTGTTGAAAATATTGAAGAACAAAAAAGTGTAGGGGCAACGGAAACCTTTTACCTGTCCGTCTTTGAAAGTAAAATAGGAAGTAAATGATTGGAAAATAATGGTACCGTTTAAATCCAGGATATTCCAGATTTCATCATTTTGCATATCGTAGTTCGACAATTTAGCAGAAAGTGACTGGTAAATCAACTGACCGCTTTCGGTTTTCTCATAATATCCGAACTCTTCGAACGAACCCGAATAGATACGATTGTCATTGCCGGTCATCAACGAACGCACCATTTTATTTTCGGGCATTTTGCAGGTTTCCCATAATGACCCGTCATATTGCAGCAAACCCTGGTTATTGCCAAAATACAACATGCCGTCTTTGCCCTGACCTGCCGCCCAGTTCTGGTTTGAAGCATTGTAGTCTTTTTTTGAGAATTGAGTAACCGTGGGCGTGAATTCCTGAGCAGTGGAAAGAAAGGCGTTGAAAAGCAGTAAAATCAATAAATATATTTTCGATAGTCCATTCATAAACTGTTCATGATTTTCTGTTATTAAACCTAAAGGTTTTTCCGTTTACAAATTACGTAAAGTTCTGCGACATGGCAAAATGATTTGGAAAATATTTAGTAGATACAAGAACCAGTAGCCAAGAACCAAGACAAAAGAGCTGAGTAAGAAATGAATCTGAAGATTTGAAAATGTGGAAATTTGAAAATGGAAGAATGTGCCAATTTGAAAATGTGACAATTTGAAAATGAAAGAATGAAAGAATGGTAGAATGTGCCAATTTGAAAATGAAAAAATGAAAGAATGAATAAATGGAATAATGTGCCAATTTGAAAATTTGAAAATGAAAAAATGAAAGAATGAATAAATGGAATAATGACCCCTTATTATTGAACATCAAACCTTTCAAACCCTGTACAAAGAGCCAAGATCCAAGAACCAAGATCCAAGACAAAAGAACCAAGAGCCAGGAAGTAGTCGGTAGTTTGTAGTTAGTAGAGTGCCGGGACCTCTTAAACAAGATTCATGAACCAGCAACACGAAACGCGAAACGCGGAACACGAAACTTTTCAAACCTTGTACCAAGAACCAAGAACCAAGAGCCAAGACAAAGCACCAGGAAACTCAGAACTCGAAACTCAGAACTTCAAACCTTCAAACTCTTCAACCTTTTCAAACCCGAAACCCGAATTAAACAGAAATTGGTGCCATCTTTCAAATGCCCACAGCCCATTTATTTTTAGGTACCACGGACTTTGCAGAATATGTCATTCCTTAAGCATACATTATTGTTCGGTTTTTTGGGATTAACCTGGGAGTATTGCTGTTTAGTTTTTTTTGCTTCAATTAATGTTGAGGATTCAGAATAAAGCCAAAACTCATAGTAAAATAAATAATCCCAACTAACATCAATATTAAGAAGATCCAAAAAATCAAACTATGATGTATTAATTTCCAGTGAAACTTAGGTTCGCGTTGATCTTTGATACTATCATTCCCTACAGTTCTATTCTCATTTTTCCCATTTACTTTCATTTGTTCCGTTCTTTTTTAAATAAATTTTTAATAATTCTTATGCACTGATTTTTTATTTTCTACATGTTTATGACAGGTGTATTTGTTGTTGCCAAATGGGAATGAACCTTTCATCACTTTTTAAATTGATTTTATTCCCGGGGTACAAAGAGGTTTATATCAGAATCGATATCCCCGGATGATTAAAATCAATTTTACTGGTGAAGTTTTCAAACATCTTTTTTCTTTATAGGTACAATTAAAACAGGTATCGGTGAATTCGTTAATATATCATCTGACTGACTTCCCAGCATAATACTTTCCAACCACTTCCGGCTGTGCGATCCCATTACAATAATATCCACATCCATTTCTTTAGCCGTTTTTAAAATAGTATCGGCAATTTCACCTTCTTTTAAAACAGTTTGAACAGCATCATCACCCAAATGTTTTTTTGCTTTATCTAAAAATGTCTGAGTCGTTTTATTTAAATCTCCCAACAGGTCATCCTTAAATTCGTGGGTGTAGTTTGATTCGGAATAATAAACCGGCAATTCGGAAATTACATGCAATAATATGGTTTCCCCATTCATTGACTGAGCCAGTGAATATCCTTCTTCAGCAACTTTTTTAGAGGTTACATCATAGTCCAATGCAACTAAAACTTTCTTAATCTTGTTTGTTTTCATTTACGTAGAAATTTAAATTATGACTGATTTTAGTTTGTGTTTTTGTAAAATTAGTGTGGCAGCCGTTTATCAAAAAAATCAGTTACCATAGGATGCAAAGATCATTACTTTTAACACGATTCCTGTTACAAAATTTCTGAAAATAGTTACATGATTCATACATTGAGTCAAGACATAGTAGGTAGTTTATAGTCAGTAGTCAGGAGTTCTGAGTATTGAGTAAGGAGTATTTAAGTAAGTTAATAAGTAGTTGGAAGTTTATAGTCGGTAGTAAGGAGTGGGTAGTGTATAGTTGAGTAGTTTATAGAATTAATGCGGAACGCGAAACTTTTCAAACCCTTCAAACCTTTCAAACGCGAACCGTTTTTCGCATAAAAAAAGCCTTACTGATTGCTCAGCAAGGCTTTTCGGGCTTTTATAAAACGTATTTCTATGAATTATTTCTTTAATTCAGCAGCAAGCTTAATAGCTTTCTTCTTTCTTTTTCTCAACATTAAATCGTGTGCCAACGGTACAGCAATAAATAAGGTAGAGTAAACACCTAAAATTGTACCAATCAACAGGGCGAAGATAAATCCGCGAATGGTTTCACCACCGAAAATAAAGATGGCAACCATAACCACAAGCACACTTGCAGAAGTACTAAATGTACGGCTTAAGGTTTCATTCAACGATTCATTGATAATATCTTTTCTGTCGCGTTTCGGATAAAGACCCGTGTTTTCACGTATACGGTCAAAAATTACCACCGTATCATTTACCGAATAACCCATGTAGGTCAGAATGGCCGCTATAAACGACTGATCCATTTCCATGGAGAATGGCATTATGCTGTAGAACAACGAGAACACTCCCAATATAATGATCACATCATGTACAAGTGATCCCAATGCACCCATTGAGAATGCAAAATCACTGAATCGAATAAATATATATAAAGAGATTCCAATCAATGCAATAAGAATGGCCCAGATAGCAGCGGTTTTTATATCATCCGCAATGGTTGGACCCACCTTTTGAGAGCTCTTTATGTTTTGTGACACAAATTCAGCCTGGCTCACATTCTCTTTTAACAGCGGTTTCAAACCATTATAAAGTCTGCCTTCAATTTCACCGTCTACTGAAGGCGAGCTGTCTTCAATCTTGTATTTTGTTGCAATACGAACCTGATTTTCGGAACCGATACTGATTACCTGAGAAGATGTTCCTTCAAATGCATTCGAAAGTAATTTTCTCACATTTTCAGGTTTCACAGGCTCGTCGAATCGTACGATAAAGTTTCTACCTCCACTAAAGTCAATACCATAGCTTAAGCCTCTTACTCCAAATGAGATTAAACAAATTAAAATTACAACTCCTGAAACTATATACCAGACTTTACGTTTTCCGATAAAATCAATTTTTGCGTTCTGGAACCATGCTTCAGTTGCTTTGGTTGTAAAAGGCAATTCTTTTGCTTTTTCACTGTCGGCATACATTTCCAACATCATACGGGTTAAAAACACCGAAGTTACAAACGAAGTGATAATACCGATAATTAAAGTGTTGGCAAAACCTAAGATAGGACCTGTTCCGAAAACAACCAATACAATACCTACAATCATGGTTGTAACGTTGGCATCGACAATGGCCGAAATTGCTTTGTTAAATCCATCCTGAATGGCCTTTTTCATTGTTTTCCCGGCTGTGAGTTCCTCCCGGATACGTTCGTAGATCAATACGTTGCCATCCACGGCCATACCCAATGTCAGTACTATACCTGCAATACCCGGTAAGGTTAATACAGCTCCGAACGATGCCAAAATACCCATTAAGAAGAAAACGTTCACAAACAAGGCGATATCAGCAATGATTCCCGGAATTAATCCATAATACAAAATCATATAGATAAGTACCAGGATAAATGCTATGATGAATGAAATTAATCCGTTGTTGATAGCTTCTTGTCCCAATGACGGACCAACCACATCTTCTTGTACAATGCGTGCAGGAGCCGGCATTTTCCCCGATTTCAGGGTGTTTGCTAAATCCTTTGCTTCTTCTACGGTAAAGTTACCTGTGATTTGTGAGCTTCCACCCTCAATCACTGTGTTTACGGTAGGGAATGAATAAATATATCCGTCCAGGGCAATGGCAATTGATTTCCCGATATTGTCCTTGGTCATACGGGCCCATGTTTTTGCACCTTCCTGATTCATGGTCATGCTTACATTGGCGTATGCCGAAGTCTGACTAAAATCGGCACGGGCATCAGTAATCACATCACCGCTTAGTGGAGCACGTCCATCACGACTTGTAATTTTGATAGCGATTAACTGGAAAATTTCACCTTTCTCATCCAGGGCCTTTACTGTCCAGCGCAAACCTAAATCGCGCGGTAGTATTTCTCTGACTTGTTTGGTTTTGAAGTATGTGTTTATTTGGGCTGTATCTTTGCTTTGAGCCATACCGATAACCGGACCTGAGGCACGGTTAGGATCTACTTGAAGTAGTGCAAACAAAGGATTTTCAAGTCTGCTTTTTTCCATCAATTTGGTAGAGTCGGTTGTAGATTCAACTTTCTTTCCCAAAGCAGCTTTCAGACTGTCGACTTTATTGATAGGTTTTGCTGCAACCGCAACTTCAGTAGCTGGTTTTGCAGAGGCAGAATCAACTTTCACTTCAGTGGCTACTCCGCCGGCCGATTGCATTGCAAATATAACTCTGTTGGCTTCAACTAAGTTGTTGTAAATTTCGTTTAACTCGTAAGTTTCCCAGAATTCCAGATTGGCAGAACCCTGCAGCAATTTACGAACACGTTCAGGTTCTTTGATACCCGGAAGTTCAATTAATATACGTCCTGTTCTTTCCAGTTTCTGGATGTTGGGTTGAACCACACCAAAACGGTCAATACGTGTACGTAATACGTTAAATGAGTTGTCAATGGCGCCATCAATTTCCTCTCTCAATACTTTTACAACATCCTCATTTGAAGTTGTCAGTGAGATTTTATCTTTCAGCGTGAATGTACTGAAGATGGTAGCTAATTTTGCATTGGGATCCAGTTTGGTGTAAGTTCTTACAAACAAATCTAAATAAGGAACCTGACTGTTGGTGAATTGAAGTTTAGACGCACTGTCCAGGGCCTGAATAAAAACGGGATTGGTGTTGTAATCAGCAAGCGCACGAATAATATCGGGAACCGATACCTCCAGCGTAACGTTCATACCACCTTTCAGGTCGAGACCCAGGTTGATTTCTTTTTCACGACACTCTTTCAGGGTGTAACCTAACCATACTTTTTCGCTGGCTATGGAGTCTAAGTAGTTATACTCCTTTAGTTTGTCACCGGCTGCATACTCTTTAGCTTTTTTGTTGTAAGTGCCTGTTACAAAGCTAAACGAAAGGTAAAATAAGCACACTAAGGTAAGTGCTATTGCAAAAAGTCTTACAAGTCCTTTGTTTTGCATGGAAAAATTTTATTTAAAATAAGACATTAATTATTTCGGTTTTTTTACGAGCTGCAAATATAGCATTTTTTTTAGTATAAACATAAAAAAAAGGCTGTCAGTAACAGGAAAGCACGTTAATAAGCAAAAAAAAAGGCTGTTTCGTTCTGAAACAGCCTGTTATAGTTGCGGAGGCTCGACTCGAACGAACGACCTTTGGGTTATGAGCCCAACGAGCTACCACTGCTCCACTCCGCGATATTTGTGACTGCAAAAGTACTGTTTTATTTTGAATATGCAAACATTTTTAGATGTTTTATTCTGTTTTAATGCAGAAAATTTTTATTCGTCTGAAATGTACCCGTTTAGCAATGGTATAATTCCTGTATTTTGTCGTTCTAAACTTCTGTTTGTAAATACTGTGAAAACCAACTTAGTTTTATAATTGATTCCAATAAATGAATTATACTTTATTTCGTCATTGTAAATTCTGAATTATTTGATTTAGAAATCCGTAAATCACATGGAATTTTCTTTGTCAGTTGCGCGCTTTTTAATGATTTTAAGTGTAGCTATTTTGCTTTTAATAGATGTCCACAAGGTTTTTAAGTAGAATTCGCACATTTAACAAAAAACATGTAAACTGTTTGAAATTTTATTCTCATATTTGTCTGATTTTTCTTTTCATTTGCAAGCTGTTATCCCTGATTTTTATTTTATATGCTATTATAATTACAAATTTTGGAAGTGCGGAGTCAGCACGTTAAACTCTGACGACAATGTGATGAAAAAATTTTATTTCTTTTTTGTTGCTTTCTTTATGTGCTTTGCAGGACAAAGCCAAATCAGTCAGATCAATGACTCGTTAATGTATGGTGGTAGAATACGATCTTATGCCAAAAATTCAAGTTGTGTGCTTGTAACTACCAATGGTGGAATTTTTAGAACCATTAATCAGGGACAAAACTGGACGAATGTAACTCAGACATTCGATCCTAATTCGGTACGCTGCGAACAGCTTGTTAGTGTTGGTGCCGATTTCTATGCAATGTCAAATTCAAATTACGGTTCCGGGCTTTATAAAAGCACCAATAACGGTGGAACCTGGACACCCTTGTCTTTCGAAACATGGTCGCCAATGACCATTGGCAAACTTTCAAATACACTATATGCAGTCGGAAGTAACTGGTCAACAGGGGAAGGCCGGCTATATGCTTCCACGGATGGTAATACATGGACTCCTAAATCTGTTATCTGGACGAATTACTGGCCGGGTGGAAACATAGACATGTTCTCTGATAATCAAAGCAAGTTATTCCTGTATTTTAATGAAAACATGTATTATACAACCGATGGAAATGCACTGACTACAATTTCAATTAACGGGCTCAGTCCATCGGGTTTTTCAAATGGAGATGATCAGCTTGCGGTAGATGCGCTGGGAAATTTATATTATATGAATGATAATGTGATTTATAAATATAATTTTACCTCTGAAACCTGGAGCGATATTGTTACCGGTAAAATCCCTGTCGATTATCAGATTATGAATCTTTCGGTAACCGAAAATGCAATTTTCTTTTCAGCAATGCCACCCATGGCTGCAATGAAAATGTATAAATCAACCGATCAGGGTGGTACTTTTACTGAACTTGCATCGGCAGGATTACTGATACCAATGATGGATAATATTTTGGAAGTGGCAAACAATACTTTTATCGGAAACGGACTGTATGAGGATATCTTCTTCACTTCGGATGGCGGAGCCAGCTGGACCTCGAATGACAACCAGTACATAGCTACTTTTGCAGGTGGTCTGACCCGCTCGGGCAATTCACTATTATATATCAGAGGAAACAGAGGCTTGATCCTTTCGGGAAATTTGGGTGCAAATTGGGCTCAGGCCAATGTTGGTATCCCTGACTTTGGAGGAGGAATAGCCTATTTCTTAAATGAATTAACGCAGGTAAAAGATACGCTTTTCTCGTTTTTAAGACCGGAACCATTCTCCGATGATGTAGTGTTATATAAATCCTCCAACTTTGGAGCTTCATGGGATTCATGCCTAATACCGGCACCATACAATGCAGGGGAAGATTATACATTTGCCGGGAAATGCGATTCGTTATTATATGTGAGTTATTTTGATGCAACTAATTCAAAATACGCGCTGATTGCATCATCTACATTTGGGAGTTCGTGGATCAAACCAAATGCATTGAACAGCGATAAACGGGTATTTTTAAAAGGATCAAAAAAATGTTTATTCGCTTTCAATTCCAGTGACAATGACTGGGACGATTTCGATAACGTGTACAAAGCAAATAACTTTGGCATGAGTTTTTCCAGTTTAAATACTGAGAATTTGTTTAACAGCAACCGCCTGATTAAAAGAGTTTACAACAATGATGGTGATAAGGCTGATCCCATGATGGATTTTGACATGCCAAACAATAGGGCATTGTTTGCTGTTCAGGACAGAACGATGTACCAGCTTGATAAACTGTATTTGTATAATATTACTTTAAGTAATTGGTCGGAACTCAGTACTACTGGTCTTCCAACAAATTATATAGCTAATTGCATAAAATACCTTGGGAACAATGTTTGGATTTTGGCTACAAATTTGGGTTTGTATAAAAGTACTAATGGCGGTATTGCCTGGACGATTACACATAGCACCAGTGAATGGCAAAAAGGTATGATCGTAAACACTATGTATAAGATAGATAATAAGGTGTTTCTGGGAACTATTTCGAATGGTATTTGGGTCGTTGACATGACATTGGGAGGGATTGAACAACTTGGGCAAAATCAACTTCAGATTTTCCCAAATCCTGCCTCTGATATTTTGACTGTCAATTTGCCTGATTATAACGGGAATCAGGTAGCCGTAAGCGTGTATAATGCTGAAGGTATTCAACTTATAACTGAAACTGCAAATGCAGGTCAGTTCAGGATAGACTTACATAAATTACCATCAGGAATTTATTTTATTCAGATAAATGCCAATAATCATATTTATAGAAATAAAATTATCCGGAAATAAGTAAGTGGGAATAAATGATGTCGAATTTAATGACCTACCTGCAGTAGGCAGGCACGTAGTTTCACGGAATAAACCTGGAAACTTTTAGGATAATAATAAGGCAATCTAAGGCACATCCCGAAAATCAGAGAAAACTTAGTTAACAGATTCGGGCTGTTTTATAAATGAAAAACACCGGTTGAAGAATTTCAACCGGTGTTTTTATTATAATTGTAAATTGTAAATCAATGTCGTTCAGATAAGGAATTTTAAAATCGGATTTTTAATGGAATAATCATATTAATTAGGGAATTGAAGATCAGCGCAGCTAATAAGGGTGCTGATGTTAGATTCTTTTCCCTACTAAGGGGCTCGAAATATGACATTCTCCTCATTTTAACCCTAAGTAGATATTAAAAATCACCTTATCTCCCCTTTTTTATACTTTTAGTGCTTATCTAAACAACGTTGAATTGTAAATCAATAAATCGTAAATTTCTTACAGACTTTCTCCGAAATCTTTTTTGAATTTCGCCATCAGTTTTGTTGGCCAGTCGCTGGTTGGTTCCAGACCTCCCATAAAGAAACGCAATACCGGTGGTTCGTACACGAAGCGCAATCCGCCGATCAGCAGGCGGTTATCGTACAACCAATTGACGCGGTCTTCCACGTATTTAATTTGCGAAAGGGTAAATACGCGTCGAGGAACAGCTAAACGAACCAATTCCATATCGGCATAAGTTTCATTTCCGTATTCGTCGCGTTGGTTGGAAATAGAACCCCGTTCCATACCACGAACGCCGGAGATTAAGAATAAAGCTGCAGCCAATGCTCCTGCAGGATATTGGGTTTGTGGAATGTGAGCACAAAATTGCATAGCATCTACGTGAGCGCCCAGAACACCGGCAGGTTTGATTACCGGAATACCTTTTGCATCAAGTGCTTCTACTAAGTATTTAATAAAACTTGGGCTCTGGCAAATCATGGTTTCATCCAGTGTTTCATAAAGTCCTACTGCCATGGCTTCTATTTCGCGGATCGAAATACCACCGTAAGTCAAAAAACCTTCGTAAAGCGGTACCAATGCTTCCAGTTCTTTGTAAATAGTCATATTGTCGGTACACATTCCACCACCACGTGATGAGCTGAGTTTACGGGCCGAGAAATAAACCAGATCCGCCATGGCTGTCATGGTAGTCATGATCTCGCCCATCGAAGATTTTTTAAATTCTTCTTCGCGCATCATTACCATATAGGCATTTTCGCCGAGTAAACTGGCATCGAGTACCAGTCGAATGCCGTACTTGTCGGCAATGGCACGAACATCGCGTAAGTTTTGAACTGAGAAAGGTTGTCCGCCAATCAGGTTGGTCGATGCTTCCATGCGGATAAAAGGTATATTGATGGCTCCCTGATGTTTGATAACTTCTTCCAGTTTTTCAATATTCATATTACCCTTGAAAGGATGATTGGAATTGATGACGTAAGCTTCATCGTAAAGCAATTCAGCAATTTTACCACCGTTTTGCGTAATATGCGCCATGGCCGTGGTAAAATGGTAGTTCATCGGAATCAGACTGCCTTTTTTTACATAAGCTATGGAAATTATGTTTTCGGCTGCCCGGCCCTGGTGAACAGGAAGGAGAAGTTTTTTACCCAACACGTCTTCAACCGCTTTTTGCAAACGGACAAAACTTTGAGAGCCAGCATACGCATCGTCAGCCTGCATCATGGCGGCCAGTTGATTGTCGCTCATGGCATTCGTTCCGCTGTCGGTAAGCATGTCCAGAAATACATCTTTGGTACTCAGACGGAAAGTGTTATACCCACCTTCGTTGAGTGCTTCCAGACGGCGTTCGATGGGAACTAAGTTTAATTTTTGTACAATACGTACTTTGTGTAATTCCAATGGGATAGTCTCACCACTGTAAAATTTGATTTCTTGCATCATCTTAGAAATTGTTTTTTTATGAATATAGTATTTGAGTAATATGAATTGTATATCAAAAAACAAGCGTGCTTAGGTAAATAAGCACGCAATTGGAATAAATATTCTTTTTATTTACAAATTAAAGCTTTTACACTTGCAAAGATAATAATTAATTTGTAATCAGGGTTGAAAAGTTGCAAAATGATAGATGGGTTGTAACCGGGAATTGCTTTTTCAATAGTTGGAATTAAAAATGCTATATTGATATTTACATTGGATCCACATCCAGGTTAATCCATACTGCTTTAAATTGTGGTTCGGCTAAAATCTGATTGGTGATTTGGCGCAGGAGTTCTTTGGCGCGTTCGGGAGAAGCTTCTACCTCAAACTTGAGGAGAATATGTTTGATATATAAATTTTGAATGCGCGAAACGGACGGCACATTAGGCCCGAGCACGCGTGCACCAAACACGGCACGCAGATCGGCAGCCATGCGGTTGGCAGCATGAGTCAGCACTTTCGGGTCACGATGTCGCAACACGATCTGAATCATGCGGAAGTAGGGAGGATAATGGAACAGTTTACGTTCTTCGCATTGGGTATTAAACATCGCTTTGTAATCGTTGCGAATAACCTGACCGATTATTGGATGCTCGGGCGACGAGGTTTGTAAAACTACCGTGCCGCGTTTGTTTTTCCGTCCGGCACGACCACTCACCTGCGCCATCAGTTGGTAAGCACGTTCGTGTGCCCTGAAATCGGGGAAGTTCAGCATATTGTCGGCATTCAGAATTCCAACTAAACTTACGCGTTCGAAGTCCAGTCCTTTCGAAACCATTTGCGTCCCGATCAGAATGTCCACTTTTTGTTGTTCGAAATCGGTAATGATTTTCTCGTACGATTTTTTGGAGCGGGTGGTATCCAGATCCATACGTGACACTCGGGCTTCGGGGAAAATAAGCTTTATTTCGTCCTCTATTTTTTCTGTTCCGAAACCTTTGGTAGAAAGCGTTCCGGGCGTTCCGCAGGCTGGGCAGATATTCGGAATCGGCTCGGTATACCCGCAATAATGGCAGGTCAGTGTATTGAAAACTTTGTGCACAGTCAGACTGACATCGCAATTTTTACAATGCGGTACATATGCACAGGCTTTGCATTCGATATAAGGCGCATATCCACGGCGGTTCTGGAAAAGAATTACCTGTTCGGAATTTTGCAGGGCTTTGGTAATTTTCTCCAGCAACAATGGCGTGAAATGACTTTCCATTTGTTTCTTCCGGTAGGCTTCTTTGCTATCGACTACCAGGATTTCGGGCATATCCATTTCCTTGTGTCGTTGGTTCAGTTCCACCAAACCAAATTTTCCGGTAAGTGCATTGTAATAGGTTTCAACAGCCGGGGTGGCGGTACCGAGCAAGGTTTTGGCACCATGCATCGATGCCAGTACGATGGCGGCATTGCGGGCATGATAACGGGGAGCCGGGTCGTACTGTTTGTAACTCGACTCGTGTTCTTCGTCCACGATTATCAGGCCCAACTGACGAAAAGGCAAAAAGATCGACGAACGAACACCGATAATTACATCGTAAGTCTTATCGGTTAACACATTATTCCATATTTCCACGCGTTCGGCATCCGAAAACTTGGAATGATACACTCCCAGTCGCCGGCCGAAAACCCGCTTCAGGCGCGAAGTGAGTTGCGTGGTCAGCGCTATTTCAGGCACAAGGTACAACACTTGTTTGCCTTCGGCCAATACTTTATTTATCAACTGGATGTACAATTCCGTTTTTCCGCTTGAAGTAACTCCATGTAGCAGCACCACCTGTTTGTCAAGGAATTGCTTTTCAATTTCGAGATAAGCTTCCTGTTGATAATCATTTAATTCATATTGTTCCGAAGTCTTGATTTCAGATACGTCGAGTCGCCCGATTTCTTTTGTGTAGATTTCCAGAGCGCCGCGTTCAACCAAGCCATTGAGTACGGCAGCCGAAACGCCTGTTCTTTCCAGCAATTCTTTTTTGCTGACTTCACGTTTTTTTGCGGGAGTCAGGCATTTCGAAAGATCGATATACATCATCAGTACATCCAGTTGCTTTTTAGCGCGGCTCAACTCATCGAACAGCTTGCGCAGATTATCTTCTTTGGCCGTTTCATCCGACAGACGCACAAAAGAATCGGTCTTGGCACGGAATTTTTCGGTCAGTTCTTCACTGATTTCCACCGCACCTTTTTCCAGCAATTGTTTCAGCGTGGGTAAGGTGTCGCGCATTTCGGTGATCTTATTCAGTTCCGAAACGCTGATGGCTTTCCCGTCCGAGAGCGCATCCAGCACTTTCCCTTCTTTCTCCGAAAGTTGTGATTCTGCTTCGTAGTCAGGATTGATACGCACCTGTGTTTCGCTTTCCAGCTTCAGCCCTGCAGGGACTGCCGCCTGATAAACATCACCCAGAAAGGCCTGATAATAGGAAGAAATCCATTCCCAAAACTTCATTTGCGGACGGCGCAGAATGGGCTCGTTGTCGAGTAAACAGAGAATGTCCTTGGCTTCGTAAATGGTGGGCGTGATGGAGTGCACCAGATAAATCACCGCCGTGTACATTTTCTTTTTACCAAAAGGCACTACCACCCGCATGCCCATACGCACCTGCTCCGCCCATTCTTCGGGAACCGAATAGGTAAAGGTATTGGCCAGTGGCAAAGGAAGAATAACGTCGACGTATTTCATAACTCCAACCCCTGTAGAGGGGAATTGATTTGTATAATTAAAATTCTCTTTTCATTCCAATATGAACTTTAAAGCTAAATATAAATAAAATTTTTTTCAATTTTTATAAATTATTTATGGCAAGTTCCCAAAAACCATTTTTCCTACCGCTTTTTCTTAATAAAACCCCTTTTGATTTCAAATTATGAATATTTTTTTCGATGGCACGTGTAGTAATATTTAATTCTTTTGCTATTTGAGGTATGGTTATAGTAGAAGATTCAAAAACTAACTTTACAATTCCCAACTCATTTATTGAAAGAACCTCTTCAAATTTGTCTTTTACATCCTGATTCAATTCATCCCATTTCTTTCCCGAACTCTTTCCCGAACTCTTTCCCGAACTTTGTTCCTTTTGAGCATCTGTAAAACGATGAAAGACAACTGTAAACATGCCTTCGATTTTAAATTCAGGTTCGGGTAAACCACGTTATATTTTCTTCACAAACTCACCTTTATCCTTCACCTGCTTTTCGAAGCCCATTTTCAGTAAATACTTTTGATGGATTTTATTTTCGGATTTGCAAATAATTTGTTGAATATTCTGATCTTTAAGGAGTGCGATATTCTTTTTGTAAATAAAATCCCCCGGTTTCAAATCACGGAATTCGACGGTTACAAAATCGAGATGGACGGTAAGTGTTTGATCTTTTTTAATTCCCATAAATACACCTGCTACTCCGGCATTACGTAATAACAGAAGTGCAAAAGTATTGCCCGCATTGTCGTTTCTGAAAGCAGCTTTATCGAAAAGCGGAAAAAACTCTTTAATCTCACGTTGATAAAAATCAATAAAATACTCCAGATACGGATCGTTGGCTTCTACCATGATTGCTTTAAACGCTTCTTTAAACGAGTACATTTTATATAAATAATAAATATCGACCAGTACGATAAATAAATTGAGCAGCCCCACAGGCAAAGCATTGATAGCAAAGCCATAGAATGAAAATACCATGGCACCTATAAGATTGTACCATCTGAGTTTTTTGATGGAGCCCATTGTCAACGAAACAGCAACAATGACCGAACCTAAATAACCAACCCATTCGAGCAGGGAAATATTAAGCAGCATAACTTGTTCTTATTAATCCTGCCAAATTAAGTTTTGAGAGGGCTGTAAAAATAATCATTTTTTGCTTATTAAAACTATCACGGATGATTGAAATGCAAATACTTTTATTTTCAGAAAAGTTCTGCGATTTTCTGATGTTCCCGTAAACTTTCGTACTACTTTTCCTACCTTTGTCCACACAACTATAAAAACACAGGCATGAAAATATATTTAGCACCACTACAAGGACTTACCGATTGGATTTTCAGAGAATCGTTTTACGAGCATATCGGCCGGTTCGACAAAACCTTTTCACCGTTTATCCGGGTACAGGATGGAGCGTTTTATCGCCCGAGCCAGTGCAATGATATTTTACCGGAACACAATACGCTTCAAAAACCGGTACCACAGTTTTTGGGAAATGATGCCGACTCTTTTAAACATTTTGAAGACTTGTGTATGCAACACGATTACACAGAAGCGAACATCAATATGGGTTGTCCTTTTCCGGTAGTTGTCAACAAGGGCATGGGAGCCGGTATCTTATCGCATCCTGATCGTGTTGCGCAATTGTTGGAAAGCGTTTTAGCAACCACGAAACTCAAAATTTCAATAAAATGCAGGTTGGGACAGGACAATGCTTCCGAATTTGAGCAATTGATCCCCATCTTCAATGATTTTCCATTGGAAGAAATAATCATTCATCCACGGGTTGGAAAGCAGCAATACAAAGGAGAAATTGATATGGAAGCATTTGCCCGTTATGCTCCGCAGTTGAAACATCCGGTTTGTTATAACGGCGATATCGTGAATGTAGCCGATGTTGATAAAATTATTACCATGTCTCCACAGGTCGACAGGATAATGATAGGGCGGGGTATATTGCAAAATCCATTTTTGCTTGCTGACTTAAGAAAGGAAGAGCTTACCCTGACTCAGAAAGCAGGCATGTTGCGAAACTTTCATTTATCGGTTATCGAGCGCTGTAAATTGAAATACTCCGGCGATTTGCATATGCTCAAACGTTTCGAAGAGTTATGGTCGTATCATGCCGAAGGATTTGAAGACGGAAGGAAGATTTACAAACAGGTGAAGAAGTGCAACACCCTGGTCAAATACGAGGGAGTGATTTTCAAAGCAATTAATGATATGGCGTGATTCTTTTCAACTGCTGTCCGGGCTTTCATTTGTTGACAGGATTGGTTTCCACCAATTATTTTATAATTACTATTGATAAGCTTCTGTCTGTTAATACAATCTGTTGCGATTAGCAAATTATTTTTTAAAAAGAATCATTTTCAAAAACTTATTGTATTTTTGTATCAAACTTGATATTATGACAGCAATAGAGTTAAAAAACAGATTAATCCATAGAATATCCGAAATTAATGACATTTCGTTTCTAAAAGCTATTGATACAATCCTTGAATCAAAGACCAACAAAGAGATACTTACTTTGTCAGGATCACAATTGGATGAAATTATGGCATCAAAAAAAGAAATTGAACAAGGTTTATGTATTGAACACGAGGTGTTTGACAAGGAAATAAAAGAGTGGCTAAAAGAAAAATAGTTTGGTCGAAACGAGCAAGCATTGAACTTTATAAGATATTAAAGTTTTACGCTGAACGGAATAAAAGTAAAATTTATTCTGAAAAACTTTATCGTAAATTTAACAAGGAGTTGAACCTGTTGATAAAGCATCCTGATTTGGGAATGAAAACTGAAATTGAGTCGGTTAGAGGATTAATAATTGGGGATTATATATTCTTTTACGAAGTGAATGAGGATGAAATTATTGTGCTTACATTATGGGACTGCAAACAAAATCCTAATAATTTAAAAATCAGGTAACCTCCTGAACCAATTGCCCGATCCTCTTGAAACAAATTCACACTAGAAAATAAAGAAAATATATAATCACTGTCCAATCGACATTCTTGTTTCATTTAGTTTTTGATCTCACTCCCCGGTGAGATAAGTTGCTATAAACTATAAATTACCAACTACCCACTATTTATATCTGCAGGTATCAAAATGGTCATTCACCATACCCGCAGCCTGCATAAAGGCATAACAAATGGTGGAACCCACAAACTTGAATCCCCGTTTCATCAGATCTTTGCTCATGGCATCCGATTCTGTTGATTTTGCAGGAATATCTGCATTGTTCCGGACCTGATTCATCTTCGTTTTTCCTCCTGTAAATTGCCAGATGTAATTATCGAAAGACCCAAACTCCGATTGAATTCGTAAAAATGCCTGTGCATTGATCACTGTCGCCCTGATTTTAGCCTGATTGCGTACTATCGAAGCGTCCTGCATCAGCATTTGTATCTTTTCTTAGTCGTACAAAGCGATTTTTTCAATTTCAAAATTATCAAAAGCCAGGCGGAAGTTTTCCCTTTTGTGTAAAACTATTTTCCTGCTTAGGCCCGCCTGAAAAGCATCCAACACCATAAATTCAAAGAGTTTGCGGTCTTCGTGAAGCGGGACGCCCCATTCATTATTATGATATGCCAGCATCAGTTCATCGTTGCCCGGCCAGTTACAATCGGTTGTTTCCATTTTAAGCGGTTTTAAATTCTTTGTAAAAATAGAATGAAATGCAGATTCACATGAATCATCTCTGGAACATTTACAGGTTTTCGCAGCATGAAGTTCAAAATTGACGATCCGGATAAAATGCCGGCAAATTCTGAAAACTCAGATTTCCCATTTCATTGTTCCCTAAAAAACATTCAGATTAAAAGTATTGTTGTAAATTTGCAGTAAATTGATTCGCTGATTTCAGAAAAGTCGGATCAATTCAAAAATTTAAGTGTTTGATAAATGATTAATCATATCCAGATTATAGAGAAGTATTATCCGAAATACAGTGATATTTATTATATTTTAATGATACATAGTACCCAGGTGAGGAGCAAGGCGTTGGAAATTGCCGAACGTCATACCGAAATGGGACTGGATACTGAATTTATTGGCGAAGCGGCCATGCTTCACGACATCGGTATCTTTATGTGCAATGCCCCACGTATACATTGTCGCGGTGAGCATAAATATATTCAACACGGTTATTTGGGTGCCGATATTCTCCGGGCTGAAGGACTGCCCCTTCATGCTAAGGTCTGTGAGCGACATACCGGTGTTGGTATCAGCCTGGAAATGATTCAGAAAAAATTGCTGCCATTGCCACAACGCGATATGTTGCCGGTTACTCTCGAAGAGCAATTGATTTGTTATGCCGACAAGTTTTTCTCTAAAACACAATTGGGCGAAATGCACTCAGTAGAACGCATCAGAACATCCCTGAATCACTTCGGTGAGCCGGATGTGGCAAAATTTGATGAATGGCATGCATTATTTGAAGGATAGGCTTATCTGAATTTATGCGAAAAACCTACACTGAGCATTTGTTTGAATTGAATTTCTGCACGTTCCCCTTCAGGCATAATTACAGTGTTATCGTATCGTGGATTAAATGAAATCCGGGTTGACAGGAAGCGATTGATAGTAAAATTACAAACCATTTCCCAGTCAATCTCCACTTTCTGATAGTTGGTATAGAAAGTCAGTTTCGAATCGAGTTGTATCTCCCGAACGGGTGCGTACGAAAAAATTGCCTTGAATGAGCTACCCAGTTCACTTAATTTAGTTTCACCGGTTTTAATACCAAAGAGTTTGGGGTCAATTATGGCCGGATCTTTTTCATTCAGGTAAATATATTTATAGGCAACGGGAGCTATCATCAATGAAAACATTTTCTTGTATTTATAATCAAAACCTACGCCAATGTTCAACCGGACAGGAGTCAAAAATGTAGCCTTTTTCTCCAGTGAATTAACGCCTTTGTAACTATTTAAAAACTGGGTAGAAAAGTCTACCGAGCCACTGTAAAACCAATTTCCGCTCGCCTTAATGCCCAGTTTACTATTGACTCTCAGTACATCATCGTTCACCTGAAGTTTCCTTTCAGGGATTTCGCTTTCGATAGAGTTAAAACCCATGCGCCATTCGGCATTGTTATCCCATTGAATAGACTTTTTATTGTCATAGTTCAATTTTCCCGACAAAATTCCCAGCACGGCCACATTATTGCTACCTCCCTGATACCAGTTTTTTGAAACTGCATTTTCTGAAAATTGCAGCAAGCTCGAAGCAGTATGACTCCAGGGACTCACCTGGATCTTCTTGATATACAATTTTCGATTCCGGGTATCATAGGCCTCGTCCTCCACAAATAGTATTTTCTCGAGCGGTTTTCCCTCAATCATATGATTTTTATTGATGTTGGGATCCGGCAATTCGTCAAATCTAAATGCGTATAAATGAACGGCTTTACGGGTGATTTCATTCCTGGCATCTCTTCTCAGGTCCGCGATAAATTGTTCGGGTGTCTGGGTTTTGATGGGTGTATAAGTATTCTCAGTCAGGCAGGAAGCTTTTTCACCATAATATAATTTACAGAAATCAGGCTCGAGATTCCAATCAAAATTCAACGGGATATTTTCATAAACCAATTCAATAAAGAACGGATTTGCTTTCAAGACCAGGGAGTCAATCTGCATTGGTTTTATGTTGGTTGGCAGGGTAAAAGCGCTTTTAGATTTTTTAGTTTCTACCTGTTTTTCATTTATCAACGAATCAAACGCCTGTTTTTCAACAGTGAAATCATGTGGTTTAATTTCTTTTTTGGGTTTTGCTAAAAGTAGAGGCGTTTTTGGAGTTGTAATCTGTAATCCTGGTTTTGATTTGGAATCAGTGTTCAAATTTTCCAACAGACTATCTGTGTCAATAACACCTTGTAAAGTAATAATTGCACTATCAGAATGCTCAACTGGTTGTATGGCATGCGTTTGCATGATACAAATTAAAAAAATAAATACAATCAATGAATTTAACTTCATATTTTTTCACCTAAAAAACAATGCGTAATCTATACTGCATTATTTACAATTAATTACCGTATTATAATTGGCTTCACAGCAGAATGCCTTTAAATAATTTCAATCTCTAACATAAAAATGATCCTCAAAATACCAATGCCAGTATTTCAAAAATTCTCAAAACCAGCCGGAAGTGATTTGTTATTCCCCGTTTTTGCACCCAATTCCTTAATTTTTTCGGCAGTCCGGATTATATTTCCGGAACCATCTTTCATCTTTTTTACTGCATCATCGTAAGCGTTTGAAGTCCTGTCGATATTGGTCTTAATTTTAACCATATCTTCGGTAAATCCTATGAACTTATCGTATAAGGCACCGCTCAGCCTGGCAATTTCAAGTGCGTTCTTTGTCTGGTTTTCCTGTTTCCAGATGGACGATATCGTTCGTAGCGTCGCCAGCAAAGTTGTGGGGCTGACAATCACGATTTTACGTTCCCACGCATATGAAAATAATTCGCCGTCGCCCTGAACTGCTACTGAAAATGAAGCTTCAATGGGCACAAACATCAACACAAAATCGGGTGTGTTGAGGTTTTGTGCATTTTGATAATTCTTTTCGCTGAGCAATTTCACATGACTACGCAGTGAGCTGATATGTAATTTTAAATGAGTAGCACTATGCTCCTCATTTTCTGCAGATACAAACCGTTCGTAGGCTACCAGTGAAACTTTCGAATCGATAATAATATGTTTGTTGTCCGGCAAATGAATAATTACATCCGGACGTTGTACCGAGTAATCGGCACCTTCCACCACTTCTTCCCGCTGGTATTCCTGTCCTCTGGTTAATCCGGAACGTTCCAATACGCGTTCCAGAATTACTTCACCCCAGTTTCCCTGCTTTTTAACATCCCCTTTCAAGGCCTGAGTCAGGTTATTCGCTTCCTGGCTGATTCGCGTGTTCAATTCGGTTAGTTTCCTCACTTCTTCGCGCAAACTTATTTTATCGCGCAACTCTTTATCATAGGTCTCGTCGACCTTTTTCTCGAAAAGTTGAATCTTTTCTTTCAGGGGATTCAGTATTTCACTTAAATTTTTATGATTTGAAAGTGAAAATTCGTCAGCGCGTTCTTTCAGAATTTTAGTTGCAATATTTTCAAATTCCGTAACTAGCCGGTTTTGAAGACTTTCAATCTCTTTTTTCTGATTCTCGAGTTTCTCAACTACATTTTCGTTAAGCGTTTTTAATGTAGCAACTTCCATGCCACGCGCATTCGAGATTTCCAGTTGTTTTGTTAATTCTTGTTGTAAGCGTTGTAATTCATCTGTTTTCAAACGCACTGTTTCCTGAGCCACAGATTTTTGCGTTTCAATTTCAGCCTTTGCAGCCAATAAAAATTTCTCGTTTTTTTCGTAATTCATGCGGATGATGATTTGTCTGCGCGAGATCATAAACCACGCAGCCAAAAAGCCAACAAGCAACGCAAACAGCGCCAATATGTATTCCATCATTTACAGGTGTTTAAATTTTCAATCCCTTTAAAGGGTAAGGATGCTCTCAATCAAACAAGGTCGGGTGGTCTTCTTCAAATTTCCGGATAATTGCTATCATCAGCGTTTCGCGAATAAGTTTCGATTTGTTTTGCACCTTATACTTTAACAGATAACGATCTAAGGCTTTGTTTTCTTCGTCGTTCAAGGTGAATATTTGACGATGTGTACGCAGAGAATTACGTTTTGAGGCGGGAATAGTTTTCTTTTTTACCATAATTGCTGAATAATCACTACAAAAATAATATTATCCTGTCAATTTTAACGGCAATAGAACAAAAAATTGTATTTTTGAACAACATTTCTTTTAAATGGTCAGTTTTTTGACATTTCCAACTATTCTTTAATCCCCTTAAAATATGGCTCAACATAATGATTTAGGCATTTTGGGAGAAAAACGTGCGCAAGACTATCTCCGCGATAACGGCTATAAAATACTACACACCAACTGGTATATCGGGAAACTGGAGCTCGATATTGTCGCCCGAAAAGATGAGTGGCTGGTTGTAGTAGAAGTCAAAACCCGTTCAACCGAGACCTTTGAACATCCCGAAGAAGCCATTACTTTAAAGAAAATCCGGAATATAGTAAATGCCACCCACGAATATATTTTACAATACGATTGGCAGGGTGAAACACGTTTTGATGTTATATCGGTAATTCCCCACGGTCAGGGATTTGTAATTGACCATATTGAGGATGCATTTTTAGCTCCGGTAAATTAAACCGTCTGTTTTTTGAGGTGCAATACTAAGCATATCGCAGCTGCTAATTTTAAATTAGCAGTAGGGCAACAATTATCAATTTTCAATTGATAAATAAATGATGTCAAAAAAGGATGCGGAAGATTTAGTTTAAGGAAGAAATGCCACATTTTTCAAAAATACGGGCCTTCAATTCCAGCACTTCATGATGGGGAAGAGTCTTTTTATTAAGCCTGCTAAGCAAGATCAGTCTTGCTTCATTTGCTATTGGAATTTGTTCGGGATGCATTCTGAATAAATCTTCCCATTTCTCAATCAATGAGATCGTTGGATTCATTACATAGTTAATAAATTCATCATTAACCAGAATACTTATTACTCGTTTATCTGTTACTGCACTCACTTAATTGCGTATTAATTATTAATAAGACGCAAATAACAAGTGATTGTACTCAAAGCATATTTTTAATTCAAATTATTATGCCGCGCAATTACGTAATTTAACGATTCCACGGTGAATAAGATTTCGAACCGATTGATAATTCATTTCCATGATGGCGCAAATGTCCTCATACTTTTTCTCCTCAATATAATATAAAACAATTGCTCTGCGTTGACGGGGTGACAATTGATCGAGCATTTTGCTGACAAAAATGCTATCCAATTTTTCTTTTTCGATGGCGATATAGTCCTTTTCGATATTATCACTTGATAAAATGTCCAGTTCATCAACCGCCACATCGGAAAGATTTACGCGTTTACGACTCTCGTCGCATAACTTATTTTTTAATGAAATCAGTAAATACGACTTGAAATTTATTACTGTATTTAATTCAGTTCTCTTGTTGTAGATTTTAATAAATACGTCCTGAATGCAATCTTTCAAAAGTTCGGCATCTGTTGTTAATCTGTAACCATAGTTATATAGCAGATTAACATACATGTCATACAGTTTAGAGAACGCTGACACGTCGCCTTCAATAAAGTTAGAAAGCAATTGGACAGTTTGCGTGTCAGAATCGGAATACGTTGTTTTTTGCAGGTAATTAGTTTCCATCACAGTATAAATTTGGTTATAAATTCGATGCAACAAAATTACGCTTGTGATATCCAAAATGGATGTAAATTCTGATTTGTATATGGTAAAATTTGGTAACCTGTTTTAGAACATGTTTTTAAGTTAAAAGGCTTCAGTATAAATAAAAAAGCCGATACTACTTTTCAGTTGAATCGGCTTTTTAAAGATATCACTTTAAAATATGTCAACCCTGAAGGATGACATTTGTCTGTTTAAATATCCGGTATTATATGGTAAAATCTTTTGTAAATCAATGAAAAAGCCATTAAAAAGGCCTTATCACATCATTATAGTTTTTGAAACCAATATGCCCCCGATTTCCCTGAATTTATGTTCAAATTAAACAATTGAGAGCCCTTTAAAGTTTTGATTAGTACTGAAATTTCGCCCGTTTTACTGTCAATCAGTTTCAGTGTATAGTTGCCTGATTCCAATTGAACCGGAATCTCCATTTGTGACTGGGAAAAAATGATAATTCCCAAACCAGATTTTCCCAGTTTCCTGAAATTATCATTATTCTGTTCAACGACATCCATTTGTGCTGCCGATTTTAGGAATTCCTGATCATTCACTGGTAATCCCGGGCAGGAACCTCCTGCCATAAATATTGCCCATGCCATCTCCGGGTAATTTTCTGCAAAATAAGTAACCGCTTTATCCGGATAATTTTTGCGATATTCACTTACCGCCCGGTATGCTTCATTAAAAGTAACTTTACCAACTTTCATCAAACGGGCATGCTGACGAGGTGCAAGGTTTAATCCACCTTGAGGTGCATAAACCGTCCCGTCGTTTTTATAATGCCAGTAACGAATATCAATAATATCAACAACGGCAGCACGTTTAGGATCGGCAAGAATTGAATCCTGCACATCTTTGGTAGTGCTCAATGCAACAGTTGCATCTTTTCCGGTCTCGGTTTGCCAGTCAGCAATAACGTCCAACCAAAATTGCACAAATTTCAACGGTCCGGTATATTCGGCACTGATCAGTTGCACTACATTTTTATTTTCCGCAAAATTATATAAGCTCTGACGAATATAATTCCGGTAAATCTCTTTTCGGACAGGATTTGAGATGTCGTAAAACATCTCTGCCATAAAAATTCGTTTATCGCCTGCAAAAGGAACAGGTTCCGGAAATCCTGTATTATTAATATTATTTGCTGACCGCCAGGGACAATCCACCCAATGCGCTCCGGCTTCAATTATATTGTGCTGGAAAAAGTTTTCGTGGAATAGCAGTAATCCGTTTCTTTGACCTTTATCGGCAAATTCTTTCAGACGTGACCAGTACCAGGCATTGGGACGGCTTAAGTCATATTTCGACAATCCATCCCAGGCTGTTTCAATACCGCTGCGTGCGAAAGGTTGTTCGTAAAATGGCGCCCAGGTATCTCCATCCCGACGGCGAATGCGTTCGTGATCATCGCGCCTGCGATCGGTCCACAAGCCGTAATTATGATCAAGAATAGAAATTTTATTCGCTTTTAAATATAAAATAACCGAATCAATCCTGTCAGTTAGCCCGTGACCTTCACGACCCGGAACAAAACGGGTTAAATGGGGCTTTGTCATGTTAGATGCAATATAATTTGGTTTCAGTTTACCGCTCCACCACTGCACATCGATTTTACCTCCGGTGATTAACGCACCATCGCACACCAAACGGCCATTTTCAATCGCGATTGCAGGTGTGTATACTTTGACCCGCATTGGTTTGTTTTTTAATTCATTGGTTGTCATTAGTTTTGAATGATCAACTGTTGGCGTGAAAACTGCCTGTTCAATCCATTGTTCCAAAGTAAGTAGTGGAATGTATGCCTCTTTAACCATAAGCGCTGCAGCTTCAATGGTTGGACTACTTGAAGCATTTGTGTTTTTTGGTAAAATGCGAGCACGCAAAGAATCTTTTTGAGATAACCGGGCTTCGAGTTGTGCATAAAACAAACTCCGTGGTTGCACGTGATTATTCGATTCGCCCCATTCACCATCACCCGAAAATTGGGCCCAACAGCCGTACGCCCTGTTCGGAGCATCTTTTGCCGGAGAATAACATTCAATTTCGGCGGCGGAACATTGCCAGAAAAGGCTGTTCGCTGTTCCCCAACCGGCACCATTCTTGCTTTGACCAAGATTTTTAAAAGTCAGGTTATGACCATCGATGTTCACCACGTCGAACAACAATCCGCAAGCCCAGGCATCAATTGCACCACTGAATCCCAGGGCGCGTTTTGACTCACATTGGACAAAAGCGTTTGGTCCGGGTGCACAATAACCTGCTGCAAAGTCATGTATTCCATCTTCTGCATAGCATCGTTGGAAAAGATTCTGCTGACCCATGGTGAAGAATGTAGTCCTGCGTAATCCGCCAATCTCGGATACCGGTTCTTTGGAAATGCAATCTTCAACCGTGATTTGGGAAGAAGTTGGTTGCAGGAAAACAGCACTTCCGGCAAAATGTTTGAAATTGATCTGGCGAACCCAGCAGTTTTCGGCATTCTCAATCGAAACAGCCGTCCAGCAATGGTCTTCATCTTTAGGATATTTGGTATTGTATTCGGAAATCATGGTCAGATTTTCAACTCCCGATTCCGAGATACGTCCGTTCCAGTTGTAGCTGATTATTTTTGCGCTTCCGTATTGTGCATCGACAGCAGCAGTGAGTGGTGCATCGATTGTTACAATATTTCCATTGACAGCCGTTACCGTTCTGTCCCAGTTAATATTCATATCTCCCGGTTTCCACCCCAAGGCGCTGATTCCGCCGCCAAAAATATCGCAACCGATCGATGCAATCCATTCTTTGGTAGAAGGACGAACAATTTTCAACCGGTCACCCACTTTCAGGTTGGCTGTTGAAGTTAATTCTAATGTTTTTTTATTTACGGGAATATAGTTTGATCTCAGGGTGAATGAATCTTTCGGGATCATGTTCTTCTCACCTTCGATGAAAAGCAAAGCGCTTCGATCGATACCTTGTCTCAATAAAACAGTTTCGTGTTTGTCAGAACCGCGCAACACAACACCGGAGGTTCGAATCCACAGACTTTTATTGAGCTTGAAAACGCCTTTGTCCAACAAAACAGCTCCGCGAAAACCGGACCTGTCAGGCTTTAATGCCGATACATAATTGATAGCCCGTTGTATAATTTCAGAAGCATCGCCATCTTGTGCCGGAACAAAAATTACATTCTTTACATCAGGAATATTCTGCTCCGAGCTCTTGTAGCCGCAATAGGAGAAATCGAGTATGCGATTTCCTTTTGCATCTTGTGTGTAAGTAATAGCGTTGTCCTTTACCTGTAAAGAAAAAGACTGAGCACTTAATGCCTGGATAAATCCAATGCCAATAATACAAAGAAAAGCACCTGTAAATTTTATAAAGTTCATTAGATTAATTTATTTGTAAATTCATCCGTTAATTAAGAATCGAACGACTAATCATAAAACGAACAAATAAGCTTTTTGTAATCAGGGAATCAACTTTTTCTGTACTTACTGATAAATTCGGAAGGTGTCTGGTTGTATTTTTTCCGGAAGCACTTCCCGTAATATCCTGCCTCCTTGAAGCCAACCGCAAAGGCTATTTCCGAGATAGTCATGTCGGTATTTTTCAATAATTCTACAGATTTCGTTAACCGGATTTCTTTCACCGTATCGACCGGAGCCAGACCGGTAATGTTCTTCAGCTTTTTAAAGAATGCAGAACGGCTCAAACCTACATTATCGGCTATATTATCAATGTTAAAGTCGCTGTTGTCCAGATTTTCTTCAATCACCTGATGAATTTTCTCCAGTAACTGAATATCTTTTTTTACCAGATAGTTTTCGTATCCGTCGTTATTTTCGTGTTCCTCGATTTTTTCCTGCTTCCATATTTTCTCCCGAAAAGCTTTACGTTCGGACAGTAATTGTTCGATGCGGGCAATCAGGTATTCTTTACTAAAGGGCTTCGTGATATAAGCGTTTGCACCCATGTTGATTGCTTTTATCTTTGCCTCATCATCGTGTTTAGCCGTCAGAATAATTACCGGGATATGACTGATCTGGAAATCATTTCGAATCTGTTGTAACATTTCCGTACCACTCATTTCGGGCATCATCTGGTCGGTAACTACGATGTCGGGATGATAAAGATTCACTTTTTTCAATCCCTCAACTCCGTTACCGGCAGTATAAACCTTGTATTTATCGTCTAATTGCAACTTAAGTAAATCGCATAAATCTTTATTATCTTCAACCACCAACAGTGTCGGAAGATTGTTTTTTTCATCCACCTGCTCTTCCGGTGTTTCTATTTCCGGGTATTGGTTTTGTTGCAATTCAGTCGCTGGGATTTCTGTTACCGTATCACCAACATAAAAATTGGCTTCCGAAGGTTTGAAATGTTCTTTGCCCAACAATAATTCTACGGTAAATACCGAACCCTGATCTGAATTGCTTTCTGCAATAATGGTTCCATGATGCAGGTTTACTATCTCTTTCGAAAGTGCCAAACCAATACCGGTGCCCTGGTAATAGGCATTTTTGGCGTTCTCTCCCTGAGCAAACCGCTCAAAAATCTCGGTAATTTTATTTTGTGGAATACCGATTCCGGTATCTTCAATCCGTACAAAACAACGTAATCCATCTTCTGTCAGGCCTGTGGTAACGAAAATGCTGCCGCCCGAATGTGTGAATTTAAAGGCATTCGAAAGAATATTCCGGATCACAATCTCCAATTTATCCTTGTCGGCCCAAATCAGAATATCTTCATCGGCAAGCTGAAAGCTGTAGCTGATTTCATTCTCCTCCGACATCACCACAAATTCTTTATGAATTGCAGCAATCGTCTTATTCAGGTCGAATTGTGAAACATGCAGTATCATTTTACCGTTCTGTATTTTTCGGAAATCCAGAATCTGATTGACCAGCTGAAGCATCTGACCTGCACTCTTCTCTATCAACGAAATATATTGTTTGCTTTTGTCCGAGAGTTGCTGAATTTGTTTTAACTCCTGAATTGGTCCCATGATCAGGGTCAGCGGCGTGCGCAGTTCATGTGAAATATTCGTGAAAAACTTGATTTTCATTTCCGAAACCCTTTGTTCGATATATACTTCATTGCGCATCCTGATGTAAAATAATACACCTCTGAAAGCTGCATAAATCAGGAACAGACCCAAAATCGCATAAAAAGTATTTGCCCACCAGGTTTGCCACCAGGGCGGTAATATGTTGATTTCAAGTGTTCGCTCCGATTTTAAAGAAGCATTTGCTTCGTCGATGGACTGAACCCTGAAAAGGTATTTTCCCGGTCGTATATTGGGATATGATGCTATTCTGTTTTTGCCGTTATAGTGCCATTCAGTTTCAAAACCTTCGAGTATGTACTTGTAGGAAACACGGTTTTGATTGTAATAATTCAGAGCCGCGAACTCAATGACAAAAGTCGATTGGTTATGTTCGAGCGTAATGGATGTGGCATATCGGATTGATTCCTTCAGTATCGGTTTATCTTTGAAACTGCGCAAACTTTTATTTGACACTAAGAAATCGACAATAAAGGTCTTATAATTACAATTATAGGTTTCTATTTTTTGAGGATTGAAAGAAAGTATGCCCTGGCGGTTTCCGAACCACAAATCTCCTGAAAGAGACTTCAGAACGCTTTCCTGTTCCATTTGTACATTGACAAATCCATCGTATTGGTCAAAATTACGAAAAGTCTCCTTCGTCTTGTCAAATCTGGACAATGCATTTTCAGTTGCCAGCCACAATGCATTATCATTATCCTCCACAATAGAAACAATTACATCGCTGTTCAGCCCTTCTTTCATGCTATATGACTTAAATACAGGAAGCTTAGCCTGCTTATTATAGCCTTCCAGCTTATTCAACCCACCCCCAAAAACACTGATCCATATTTGTGATGCTGCATCCTTGAATAACACATAAATATCGTTGTCCGAAATATTGGACCCGGCCATCTCGTTCCGGTATATTTCAAAACCGATCTGATCGGGTTGTTTAAAGTAACTGTCAAAAGACATCAGTCCATCGCTGGTACCAACCCAGATACGCCCATCCTTATCTTCGGTTATGTTGCGGACTTCCATATACAAGCCGTACTTAGGATAATGGGTGAAACTGTTAAACTTATGATTAAAAGTCACCTCACCATTTTTCAAACTAATCAGATTTAATCCACCTCCAAATATTCCCACCCAAATTTGGTTGCTGCTATCTTCAAAAGTATAATATACATCGTTCCCACTGATAGAAGCCGGATTTTTTTCATCGTAGCTAAATCGGGAAAAAAGAAAGCCTGACGAAGCAGCTTTATTAACTTCTGCCAAAACGAGACCATTTCCCTTGGTTGAAAACCAGAGATTTCCTTTATGGTCCTCCATGATGTGATATACGTTCCCGATAAAATTGTTTTTGGAAGAAAATATCTGCTTGGTTTTGCCGTTACGATCCAGTTGGAAGACTTCAGCCTGCCTGGTAGCAACCCAAATGTCACCATTCCGGGCCTGGTACAATGTTTTCACAGCCTTGTCGGCGGCAGATGGATGATTAGGCGATGTAAGCTGAAACAGGTTAAATTGTTGTTTTGGAAAGCTGATACGAAATACACCATTTGCAGTAGAAGTAAGCCAAAGAATTTCGTCTTTATCTAAAAGTAAATCGAAAAAAACTTTCTTGTCACCATTCTGCTTTAACTCCTGCTGATCGTTAAGAAAGCTGATTGTAGTCTGAGAGCGGTCAAACCAGGCCAGATCGCCGGAAGTGGTCAGAAAAAACATGCCCAACTCTTTGCCATCCTGCAGTTTCATCGTATTGTTAACTTTCCCGGCCGGTAATGAAAAGCGTTTTTGAAATTTATTGAACGGATCGAAATAGATTATGGAAGATTGATTTATTTCGAGCCATAATTTATCATAACTGTCTACATAGGAGTTGACTATGACTTCATTGGCAGCAAGTGGAATTATATTGATTAAAGCCGATGTCCGTTCATCGTACTCAAAAACTCCTTTATTCCCGGTAGAAATAAATAAATTCTTTCCATTTCCACTCACAATATTTTGAATTGCTCCGCTACCCTGAAGTAAAGTGATTTTATTTATATTTCCGGTAGTATAATCAATCCTGAAAATTCGACCGGCGTTATCACCCAGCCAAAGAATTTTACCGGACAAAAAAGCGCATGAAAATTCCTGACTTGCTGAGGGCGCAATTTTTCGCAGTACAAAGTCCGTGGGTTTTGTTTTCAGCGCTGCACCTTTTTTACAGGAGATTATTTTATAATCTATCCCAATCCAGTTAATATATTCCTTATCCTCAATCAGCAGATTATTCAATAATTTATGTTCTCTTTTACTCTGAGAATCGTATAAAAGCGATACTTCAATGTTTCCGTTTCCTTTCGAAACGGCTTTAAGCAAATCTTTATTTTTTGTAAGAAGCAGTAAATCACCCGTTTCTGTCTTCTGTATTTTAATTATTTTGGGACTGACGCTGTATTTTTTCTTTATTTCATTAAAGACATCGTAGAAAAGTTCATTTCGTTTATCAAAAAGGAATAATTTATGATCGATTGTTTTTACCCAAAGGTTGCCATCCTTTGCTTCGATGATAATCTGAATTTTATGAGGGGGAATATCAGTATTATAATCATCGCGGTTGTTATAAGTTTTGAATTTTACACCGTCAAAACTGGAGAGACCGTACCAAGTACCAAACCACATAAAGCCATCGGTGTCTTTTAAAACACAATGTACGGTATTATGTGCCAATCCATTTTCAATCGAGTAATCTTTTACTATCATGTTTTTATAGCAAAAGCCCGATTGGAAAGAGAAGACTATGAATAGTAATAAAGAAAGTGACTTTTTCATGATGAAAATTTCGGAAATTGGAACATTACAACTTACAAATGTATAAAAACTATTTAGAATAAAACGGTTGCAGACCAATAATCGATATAACGCAGTACTTCCATAGGTTTTTTTTAAAAGGATTAAGTATGGTGGTTGCTTATTTGAAATACTTCTCCCATGGATTATCGCTCCTGAAAGGGACAGCCGGCAAGCCATCCTGATTTACGAAATTCGATTGTGCTGCTTCGTTCCATGCAAAACGAACCGATACAGGATGTTGTATTTCGGGTAAAGAAACGATAACTTTATCTCCGGTTATTTCAGTATTTGCCGGAACAAATTTGCCATCAGCGCCTGCTATGCTAAACCAGGTAAGTGATTTACCATCCCGACTTGCCAATCCGCCTCCAATATTATAAAAGCTGACTTCAATTTTATCATTTACAATCCTCATTCTCTTAAAGGTAGGCCCGGAGCAAACAATATCTTTCATTCCGTAGGTTTTGTTCAGAGCCAAAAGACACAATCGTCGTCCGACTTCCCATTTATATGCCGGATGTATATCCACAATGCTGTCAACCAGATCGGTAATTGTTATCATACCGGTATGAGGCAAGTGAAGTGCCAAAGCCTGTGCTTCCCTGAATTCCGGAAGATTTTCTGGAGTATGTGGACGAACATCTTTGGACCGGGAATAAATGTAAGGAGCGATCTGTACAAAATAAAACGGCATTTTCATATCTTTCCAATCGCTGCGCCAATTTTCAATCAAGGTTTTAAATTTATAGGCATAACGTATATTTTCATTCAGGAAACAATTCGATTCGCCCTGATACCAAAGGAAACCTCTGATTGAAAAAGGAATCAGCGGTTGAATCATGGAATTGTAAAACTTTCCCGGATCGCCTCCATCGGCCGAGAGTTTTTCCAGTACGATGCCGTTTTTCATTTTAGGCGAAATTTCCAGGTTGTTTGCTTCAATCCAGGGTTCGATGCGACTTCCCGGTACTGCCGACGAAATCATGCCTATGGGGATGTGCAGTTTTTGATATAGTTCTTTGGCGTAAAAATATCCCACAGCCGAAAAATCTTTCAAGGGCATTCCGCTCGCCACATCCCAACCTGCATGCGTTGAATCGGGCGACATATATTTCCGGCGCACCAAAAAAATGCGGATATTCTGATTGTTTGCTGTTAGTAAATCATCTCCGGCAGGCTTGCTTCCTTTTACTTCTTGCTGATGCTTACTATTTTTTTGCATAGTATATTCCATGTTCGACTGACCGGAACAAAGCCATACTTCGCCCACAAGAATATTTTTAAGAATAATGGCATTTTTTCCGGAAATGATCATTTCGCGTGGCACTTCCGAAGCTTTCATCGGACTGAGTTTTACCATCCATTTGCCTGAATCGTCGGCAACGGATTCTTTGTGTTGTCCGGCAAAAGTCACCGTGACTTTCTCACCTTTGGAAGCCGTTCCCCAAATTGGAACTGTTTTGTGGCGTTGCAACACCATGTTATGGGCAATGATTTTGGGCAAAACGACATCGGCGAAACTATTTGATGTGAATGCCACTAAAATGAGGAAAGTTAGTGTCGGGTATTTTTTAAAGTTCATTTTTGTTTTTGAAAATTGCCTCCGGTTATAGCCGGAGGCAAATGATTTATTTCACATGTTTTTCACCAAACTCAGTTTGTTGTTTTTCCACTTCGTCCAGCAGTTTTTTCTTTTGTTCGTCTGTCAGTTTTAGTTTGTTTGATGGCGTATTTTCGATCTCATGACCTTTGGTTTTTTGTTGTTCAATAAAATTAAAATCTAAGGTTGAGAGAATACTTTCAAACTCAATTACGGCGGGAGTTGGAGCCAGTGTCCCTTCAAACAGGACATGCGCTTTTACTTTTATTTTTCCGGCTTTTGTAGTCGAACGAACCAACAATGGAGCAGAGCCCCATTCCACAGCCCGCGGATTGGCGCCAATCGTCTGGTCGCCGATAATTTCGCCTTCACCTTCAACTGTGAACACGATATTGTCTTTTGCTAACCGACGCACATTCCCGTTATCGTCGGTAATTTCAGCGACTACAATTATAAAATCAGAACCATCGGCAACGAGCGATTGTCCTTGTTTATCGAGGGTCAGGCGTATTTTGGTGGCACGTCGCGAAGGCATTTTCTTGTCGCTGCAAACCACTTTCCCATCCAGAATCCCTTCCGCCAGAAAACTCACCAATTCAGGTTTTTTCCTTTTGTAGCTGAAATCACGCATTTCCCAAAAATCTAATGCATTTTCGAAAGTTACCGGAGCGTAAGGCATATGACCTTTAATATGCAGAACCGGTTTTGTAATCGATTTCCCTTCGTAAGCGGTGAACCGAACCGAGTCGCAATTACTGAAAACGGTCACATTGGCATCCGAAAATGGCGTCATTTCATTGGCAATGTAAACCATTGGACCCGCATCGGCTATGGAATGTTTCACTTTCGGGTCTGTCTGACTTTTGAACATATAATAGGCGTATTTTGGTTGACGGAATGCATCGAAAATACCTCCCCAGTAAGGATCGGGATGATATCCGCGCTGATGATCGAACGGATGCCATTGCGTGCCACCTGTAAATTGTCCGGTAGTTTGAAACATGGCATCGTACGATTTTGCCAGTGATAAAGCCTGAACCAACATTGGATGTTCACCCCAGCTACGACTTGCGCGGTTGTTGGCATTGTGAGCGTACCAATCGTCCACGTTTTCTCCGAACTCGCGGGTGAAAAGCGATTGTTTCACTTTTCCTTCGTCGGTTGGCCATCCGTAAACCACATCGTAATTTTCGGCTACGCCTTCTGAATTTAAGTCGGCAGCAGCTCCGGGAGCTCCGGGAAATGGAAATTCATCTTTGGTAATTTTCAGAGAATTCAGCGAGAATTCTTTTGGAAAACGTGTCTCGTTCAGAATCGGTTCCCATAGTAGTACAGAAGCATGATTACGATCACGGCGAATCAGATTGTGCGTATTTTCATAAACCAATTGTTCGAATTTTGGGTCTTTGTTCCAGAATTGCCAGCCTGGTGTAGCTACAATAATGAACATGCCCAGTTCATCACAGGCATCCATAAATGCCGGATCCTGTGGATAATGTGCCGTACGGACAATTACGCAGCCGGCATCACGCAGGCGTTTCACATCGCGCCATTGCTGGGAATTTGGAACGGCATTACCCACGTAAGCAAAATCCTGATGACGGTTGCCACCAATCAATTGTCCGTAAGGTTTTCCATTCAGATAAAAACCTTCTTTGTCACGGAACTCGGCTTTGCGGATTCCAATGCGAACTGTTCCGCCATCAATGGCTGTTTTCCCTTCTTTGACCAATAAATTCACGCTGTATAAATATGGCGCATCGGGTGACCAAAGTTCGGGATTAGCAACAACGGTTTTTTGATTTACGGTTTTCGATTCACCGGGTTTCAAAGAGATGTTGGTACTTATCTTCCGGACTAATTTTCCTGAAATATCAGTCAACGTAGTCTCCAAAGTAACCTTTTTATCCTTGGTCCCGTTATTTTTCAATTCGGTATCCACAAAAACGTCGGCACTTTTCGCACTGATATTGTCGTAATGCACAAACACGGCACCACCAGCCGTTTTCCCGGCTTCGATAGCATCGGTAATGGCCACTTTGTTTTTACAAATCATCCATACATCACGATAAATGCCACCATGATAGGTGAAATCGAGGGTGTATTGCGGTTTCCCCGGAGGATAAGCTTTGTCATCGCTGTTGTCGGCCATTACTGCCATCTGACAAGTATCGCCCGCCTGAGCACCCAGTGACGTAAGATCAACCGTTACGGGCAAATAACCACCCACATGTTCTTTAACCAGTTTTCCATTCAGATATACTTTCTGCTTACCCATAATGGCTTCGAAATGGATTAAAACATCCTTTCCTTTGCTTTCGACAGGTACCACGAATTGTTTGCGATACCAGGCAACACCCTGATAATTTCGGCATCCACTGGCTTCGGCAGGCATCAGTTGTACTGTGTGTGGTGTAGCTACCACTTCCCATGCCGAGTCTTCGAAATCACTTTTTTCTGCATCTTTCACATCGCCACGGGTAAACCGCCAGCCGTTGTTAAAGTTATAGACTTGCCGGCCACTTCCTGTCAACTGAAAAAATCCTGCAATGGAAGTTTCGGAAGCATTGGCAAATGAAGAAATGAAGAAATGAAAAAATGTAAGAATGAGAAAGCACCTCACAACTAAGGCATTCCCACAGAAAGAGGAGGACTTTTGATTCGTTTTGTGTTTAAGTTTCATATTGACTATTAATATTTTTGCGGTTTTTTATGTTTGTTTCCAACAAACGGTTTAAAATATATGTTCTGTAAAAAAAAACAGGCAGCTTTAAACTGCTTAAAGCGTAAAGGTAGACGTTTATTCGTTTGATTTGTAACCTTCAAAGAGTTAAATAAATTCAAACAGAGATTGAAAGATAAATATAACTTATTAATCTTGAGTTGTATAGACGTTTTAGTACAACTTTTCTTTGTCATATAAATCAATTTACTATTGGATCAATCTCATTAAATCAATTCAATTTGTTTTTCAACGAAATTTTCAATATGTTTTTGTATCTATTTCATTTGTTGTTTGTATATTTGCAGTATCAAAACCTAAAATATTTAAATCATGACAGTAACAGCTCGCATAAATATAGATACACCTGCCGGGCGTAAATTGCTCCGTGAAATTGAAAAACATAAGAAAGTTGCTGTAATTGAATATCCACATCCAACAGATTATAGTGATTTCTCAAATAATCATTCTACTGATGAAGTTTTTGATAATCTTATGGACAAGCTGAACACTCATTACGGAACTGATTATAAACTTAAATGAAAGCTTTTCTTATTAAGTATTCCTCCAATGCGTTAAACGATGTTGACAAGTTGTTTGAAGTAATTGCATTTGAGTACAAAGCTCCTATTACAGCTTTCAGGTACGTACAGGGATTAAAAAATGCTGTAAATCTATTGAAAACACATCCGGATGCCTATCCGGTTAACACGCGCAAATTATTGGAGAAATATGGACTTACTTCACGTCATATAAATTATAAACGGATGACAATTATTTACGATATTTTTCTGGATACCGTTTACATACATCGCATTGTGCCGACAAACACAATATTCGATTTATAAATAAAAGGTTCTGCTGATAATTACTGCCAAACTTGCAGATAAAAATTACCGATAAATATCATCATGTAAATACATCAGGTATTTATTTATCAACCAATAGGTTTTGTAATTTCAATTCGCATTCCAAGAGCGTTAATAAGTCGATAGAAAGCACCAACGTTTGGTGAAATTGAGCCGTTCTCAATTCGGGAAATATACGATTTTGTTGTTCCGGTTCGCATAGCTAATTCAGATTGAGTAATTTTTACTTCTTTACGAGCCCGATGCAATACCATGCCGGCGTAAAAATCAGAAGCTTTTTGTTCAAAAACTTCCCGTTCAATGGTACCATCTGCCCCATATCTCATATCGAGAACTTCACTATAGTTTTTTATTTTGCTCTCTTTTGTATACATAGCAAGATATATAGTTTGTAAGGTTCAACCCTAAGGTTTAGATTCTTAAATATAATATTTACGAGCTCCACTGTTTTTTATTTACTAATAACCACTTCGAGGTAACTTATTCTATCATTATCACAACATCTTGTTTCCTACTTTCAGGAAAAACATTGAGAATAGTAATTTTCCCATCCTTCAACTCCACCTCCACCATTGTGTTTTTTGGCGCATGCAATTTAAAATGAACGTTCCATTCTTTAGGCCAGGCGGGGAAAAGTAGCATTTTTTCATCGTCAGTCGTTTGCAACAGCATTTCCTGCAAACCGATCATACCGCTTCCGCCCCAATTATGATCGGGTGCCCAGTCGAAACCGGGACCCCAGAAAGCCGGAAAACGAAACGGACCATTGCCCAGTTTAAGTTTGTTCAGGCGTTTGGCTTCGTCGGTCATACCCAGACAGGCTGCGAAGATATTGTCCTGTTTCCACCCAACATGACTGCGAAAGTTTTGCAGATCCGGGTCGTAAAGATAGGTGTTTTGGGCGATTTCCAGATTCTCTTTTCCCACACCGTATATTCGCCACGGAAAAACGGGATAGAGTTGCGGTGCTTCGGTATTGTTTACCCGTTCCCAGGTTTTCGCAGGCGAAATCAAGGTTTTCCCGTCCACTTCGCGCAATGGAATTGGTGGAATGGTAGCTAAAAGAGAATCATTATTTCCCATGATTTTCAACAGCGTTCGTAGTGCTGCTATGGTACTCGCAGGATTATTGGCCATTTTGTAGGTCTCGCAGGCCGAAGCCGGAAAAAGAATCAAATGTCCGTCGCCGTCCAGCGTTTTTCGTCCACGAAGTTGTGCCAGATAACGGTAATGTTCGTCGAAAAAGCGGACGGCACTTTCTAGCAAAGGTTGATAGCGTGTGATATCAGCATTGTTGTAATGCTTTGTTTCCAGTATCATCTGACAAAACTCTAAAACAGTTTCCCATTCATATTCGAGCCAGGCATTGTATTCCACTCCTTTATCGAAAGTTTCGGGACGTTTCCAGCCGTACTCGCTGGGATTGGGCAATCCGAAATTTTCAATCTGTTCAGCAAAGCACCCGCCACCATGTCCCCAATACACCTGCGATCGAAGTTCTGCATTTTTCAGAATGCGGTTGTAAAAATCGAATTGAGGAGTCATCATTTCAAAATCTCCGCTTTTCAGCATAGGCCAGTAAACCAGTCTTTGATTCTGTGCGGTAAATGTGCCACCACCCCATTTTCGGTAATCGGGTGTAAATGGCAGGGTAGAATCCACCAGGTCAGGATCGAAAGTAAACAGTCCGCCGTTAAAGCGTGTCGGCCAGTTTCCGCGGGCATTGCATGCCAGCATGTAACGAAACAGTGTATAGTTGCGCGAAAGTTCTGCTGCCTCCCCTTCTGCATGGATAAAGCTGCGGTTTCCGAATGCTTTCCACCAGGAGATGGATTGTTTACGATCTATTTTTGGGTTTATCGAAGCAATGGTTTTGGATAATTCCGTTTTCCAGGATTCGACATTTTCGGATTGTGAAGTTTGAAGCGCGACGTTGACAGATTGTTTTATAAAAGGTTTTCTACTCTTAAAAACCCATGCATGAAAGTCGGTTCCGGCATATATTCCGTTTTCAATTCCGGTAAAAATAATATTATCGCTCCACATTTTTCCGCCCGAAGTGAGGTTGGAAATGGGATTATATAGTTGTGCCTTGACACTTTCCATGCCCTGTTGAGCAACCGTAATATCAAAAACTGTTTTTTCAGGATTACGGTGAAAAAATGTGACTGAATTTCCGGAAGCAAAAACTGAATCTTTGGTGACAACTAATCCCTTTGGAGTTGCCCATTTATATGAATTTTGCTGACCTTCGCCTTTGCGAATCAGACGATCGGCATACCGCCAGTTTTCATATCGGATTTCTGACGAAATTTTTTGTTTACTTTGAATATTTAAATGAATGACCGGTTTGAAAACATCAGCCCAAAGTTGTATAACAGTTCCGTTAGCGGAGATTTGCACATAACCATTATTGAGATTTAATTTTTGTTGAAAATCTAAGTTGTTTAGGAATGGGTTGGGAGTGAGGCTTATCCGGAAACGACCCTGTTTGAGCAAGGTGTTATTTTCGTCGAATGTCCCGCTGCGACTGACATAAAACAGCAGATCACCATTTTCTACCCACACATTCATGCCGATATCACCACCACCGCATGGCATGGATTCGGAGGAATTGTGGGAAGGAGAAGTCCAGACGAAGTCAGGTTCGGAGGAATGTAAGAATGGAAAAATGAAGAATGAAAAAATGAAAAGAAGACCCCTAACGCCTAAAGGGGCATTGGAGTTAGTATTGTCATATATATTCTTTATTTTTCTCATAAATATTCTTATTCCGCTTTAGGGGTTAGGGGTAAGTTTTACCAATTATCGCTCCGGAACGACGACACGGGCAGCCCTTCGGTGCTGAATAAATCGCCCTCCACATAGTTCTCAAACGCGTAACGCACAGCTACCGGTTTTTTTACTGCTTCGCTTTTCACGTACATTTTACTGCGAACGATCCATGCTTTGGCAGGATGGAAAACCTTGTCTTCGCCGGCAACGGTGAATAATTTCGATTCAAAATTCTTTGCTACTATCCACATGGGTGCGCGTTCGAAACTGACGATAACAGTATCTCCCTGAATTTCAATTCCTTTAAAATACGGACTTTCTCCTGTTACACCCTTAATTCCGTAGGTTTTTGTCAATGCAAGTAGAGCCAACCGTTCGCCTGCTATTTGTTTCTTTACAGGATGAATTCCTTTTTCAAGCCCGGCATCCAACAACACTGCCATACCCGTTTTTGGAACCTGTAATTCTACTTTGGCCTGTGCTTCACGCAAATAGGCCGAGTTAATTACTTCTTTCCCTTTTTCAGTAAATACGCTATAATCGAAAGGTGCAATCTGGCAATAATAAAATGGAATCGTATCTTTCTGATTCCAATTTTTGCGCCAACCCTTAATCATCGTCGAAAACATACTGGCATAAGAATCAGCACGGTCGTAATTTGTTTCACCCTGATACCAGATGACTCCTTTTATGGTTAAACCAACAATCGGGTTAATCATTGCCTGATACAGTGTTGTCGGCGTACGGTTCTCTTCTTTAATGTCAGCTTTCACTTTCGGTATCTTTACCTGCGGAAATGCCCGCAACATATCTTCGGTCATCCAGGCTTCAACGCACGAACCACCCCATGCACTCAACACCAACCCCACCGGTACATGCAAGGTTTCCTGCAGCAAGCGTCCGAAATAATAACCCGTAGCACTGAATTCTTTGACTGTTTCGGGGGAAGCTTCCTGCCATTGTCCGGTAATATCAGTTTGGGCTTCGATGGTAGAATTGCGCTTTACAGTAAACAGTCGTAAATTGTGATTCGTACTTTTCAGAATATCTATATTCGAACCTTCCACCGGCTGGTTTTTAAATCCTTTCATGGGCATCTCCATATTGCTCTGACCGGAACAAAGCCAAAGTTCACCAAGAATCAGGTTTTTTAGTAACAGTGTTTTTCCATCACTGATAGAAAGAAAATATGTTTTGCCGTCAGCTTTGGGAGTAGCTATATTAGCTCTCCAGTTTCCATCTTTATCGGCAACGGTTTTGACAGGATTTTTTGCCCACGAAGCCTGAATGGTTACGGTTTTATTGGCATCGGCTTTTCCCCAAAGATTCACCTGTGCATTTTGCTGCAAGAGCATATTGTCTGAGAAAATAGCGGGTAGCCTGATCTCAGCGTGGACGAAAATCAAGGTAAGAAGAAGAATGATTGTGAGTTTAATACGGGTCATATTATTTTTTTTTTCAAATGGTTGATCTATAATTCTTCTGAAATGATAATATCGAATTTTGGTGATTACAATCGCTAAATATTATAATAAATTTCTATTTGAGTCACTGAAATCATATTTTTATATTGGTTTCATGTGAAATAATTATTTTTTAAGGTCACATAGAATTAACATATAAACAAGGAAAACTAATAAAAACTCTTTTCGATGCTCGTTTCATGAATTTATCATTTACAAAAAGCTGTTTTGAATGTCTGATAGTATTTACTATTTTAAAATGCCAATTTATAATAACTTGTTATAATACCCTTGTAATGCTAATAATGATAATGTTTTGAGAAAAATATAATAATTTTCGGATATAATCCAATATTATTATAATTATTTACCGATTATATCCTAGAATTATTATGATTCTCATTTTTGAATTATCGTCACCGGCCCTATCAAACCCGATTCCAGTAATTTATCTTCACTCATGCGGTATTTCCCGTTTGTCCATATTCCGGGGAAAGGTGGTGTGCCTTTGTCGGAGCCGTTTATAGCATTTGCCCAGGTATTGGTCACTTCAATTTCGAGGGCGTTGGTTCCATTCTTTAGAGCATTGGTAATATCTACCTGATAAGGTGCTGTCCAGGCCGTTCCGCATTCAATGCCATTTACACGAACAGTCGCAAGATTACAAACTTTACCCAAATCCAACAAAACTCTCCAGCCAGTATCATTCCAGGTGAAACTGCTTTTATAAAGAACCGTACCTGAGTAATATTTTATCAATGGATTTTCGGTTTTGCTCCAGTCGAAAAGTTTAACGGTAGCAACAGACTGATTATTTTTTTGAAAATTCACATTCCATTTAAAATTTATATCTGTGGTTAAATATCTATCCTGCGGTTGCAGTTGATTTGCAAGATTCGATGGAGCATTATTTCCAAACACAACAAAAACAGATTCAAACGGATTAAGATCCAAAGAAATATCAACCCGACCATTATTTTTTTGACATCTTGCCGGAATACTTATTTCTCCATTTACAGGATTCCATAGTTGGGGAATAACATCTTTAATCCGGAATGAGACACCAAATGATTTATTGGAATTATCCTGATTAGAGATAAAATATATATCCGTGTTTTTATCTCTTCGATGTGTCCACGCTATATTTTGAGGAATTATAATATCGGGTTCAATCCCCAATGAAATAGCATTATTATTACTGTTTGGTAATTCAGGAACTACAACTCCGGCCTGTTTAAGCATTTCAATCTTAGCACGGGTCTCTTTTGAGTATTCTTTTTTATCCGGGAAAATAACGACTTTATATTCCGCTCCATCAGGTAAAACCATTCTTCCATTTTCAGCTTTTGAGAGATTCAACAAGGCATCTTTATTAAATGAATCGTAAGCAAAACCATTCAATGGATTTATCCAGTCTTCTGCTTTAAAAATATTGGCGGAATGATTCACTCCTGCCGGCATTTCACGCATAGGTTGTCCTACATTGGCAAGGCGCTTTTGCTCACTTTCCACGCGTTCTTTTCCCATAATTTCCGGAAGAAAAGGAAGCAGCCTGTCGGGAGTCAAAGCACGACGCGGTACTTCTTCACCAGTAAACACGGCAATATCAACAACCGGATGACCGTATTGCAACATAGCCTGACATCGGGCCACATAATCCACAAAGGCTTTTCCCTGTTTCCACCAGGTCTGGTCGCGCTGGAAATAGAGACCGATTCCGTCGAGCGTCATGCCGGGTGCCCGATCCATGTAGGGATTATGCACAAAAATATGGAAAAACAGTTTGTTGATTCCCAACGCAAAATTACGGTCGAGTATGGGTTTCAGCATGGCCGGATATTCGTCCCAGTTGGTACGTAACTGTGTGAAACCTTCTGCCTGAATAATATTTTTTCCGTAAATATGTGCGCCACTGAGGGCATCGAGCATGTCGTTGGGTTTGTCGTGTGTGGGGCTGCGCAACCAGAATTCGCCCATGGGCCGGTCTACTTCTTTGAAATGCAACATGCCATCGCTCACCATGGTTGGTGCAACACATTCGGCTGAAGTTTCGCAACCATAGGCGTTGGCATTTTTCACCATAACTTTGAAAAATACGTCGTTTACCAGTTCAGAAATGGTGGTCCGAATATCAAGTAAAACCTGTTCGGATTTTTCGGTATTTTCAACCGGATAACCCGCCAGCAAAGGCAAATAAGGCATCAGATCATAGCCACGCCGGGACTGAAATTCTGCCGCGAAATTTTCGCTCCAGTTCTGACTGCCACATTCCCAGCTGTCGATATGCATAAATTTCAAGACCCTGTGCGCCAACGCTGAATCCGTTTTTGTAAAAGCTGCCCCAAACCAGTTGTCGAACTGTTTTTGAATAGCCACTTCCGAAAATTTATCGCATTCCAGGCCTTTCCCACCGCCACCCGTGGCATTGGTCATTCCTGTTGAAGTATGTCCCATGCGCAATATCCGCCAGTTACCTTTCGGTAGCATGCAACTCAGTTGCCCGTTTTTGAAATAAGGTGTCAGATTGATAATTTTATTTGTTGGCGTACAATCTCCGGTCGGAATTTCCTTCGTAGTTGTTTTATCGGCTATTCTCCAAACCAATCCGGCTTTGCCTTCCCACTGATTGATGCGCGGTGCAGAACTCAGGTTGATGGTTTTAATCTTCAACGTCGGTTTCCATTTGGCAGCGTCCAGATCTTCGCTTCCCGGTTCACTGCCATCGGGCGTCCACGAAAGGCGGAAGTATTTTGCTCTGGTTGGCGGAACTGAAAATGTGCTGTTAAAACCTGTATTTTGCCATCCCTGACGGGCGGGAACAAGCTGTTTAATCAAACGAAAATTTATATCATCGTCACTTGCAGAAACTGCCAACCGTTGTGATTGAATATTATTTCCGGCAGGCGTAATTTCAATGTTTCGTAAAGTGAAAGGTTTGGAATAAGTATATAGAATGTAACAAGGTTTTTCGGAGCGGAAGTCTTTACCGTTTTCAGAAAATGGTCGGAGATTATCAGGATTATTGCTCGTGATTGTAAATCCCGAACTTTCCCTCTGCGTCTTCTCCACGGGCGTGGCGAAAAGAGGAAGTGCATAAACAGCTATATCTTCGTAATAATTTTGAACTGTTTCGGGTTGTATGAGATTCATATTTTTGATTTTTCCGCCACGAATAATGGTGTCCGTAAAAACCACTTTTTGCATGGACTCTTTGGGTGAAATCCAGGGGCCACCGGCAAGTGCAAAGCCGTCACTGATATGCATCCCGAGTTTTAATCCCAGACTGTCGGCCTGTTGCATACTAAACCGGACCATTTCCCACCATTCGGGCGTTAATTGCGAAACAGGATTGGGATAATCAGTTCCTTCAACACCACGAATCGGCATGAGGTAAGCTCCGCCCAGACCGATTTGCTGCATGGCTTGCAGGTCGGCTTTGATTCCTTCTTTTGAAACGGCACCGTGCATCCAGTACCAGAATGTCCAGGGTTTGGCTTCAGCAGGAGGAGTGGTGAATTGGTTGTAAAGGGTAGGCTGGGCGAAAGAAAAGGTAGTAACGAAAAACAATAAAAACCCCCAACCCCTAAAGGGGAGTTTACCCCTAACCCCTAAAGGGGAACTAAAATTAGTACGTTTATTTCTATCTCTTTTATTCATTTTCTTTTCTCAATCATTATTTGGTAGTAGAATTAGAAATTCTTTTTTCCTTTAGGGGTTGGGGTCATTTGAATTTAATGATTATTCGTCCGGTTTTGACACCATCTACCCATTTCGGTTGCGATGAAGGACCAATCAGATCTGTGGCATTTACTTTATTGCGCACGGCAGGGATCACATTCAAAATGGAAATTCCGCTTTTAGGTAATGTGTACAGCAATTTATCGCGACCATCGCGGGGTTCATAAATTCCAACATACGAGTCAGGTGTTTCATTGGTTATGCTGATTTCGCCTTCTGTAGTATTCAGTTTCATCCAACTCACGTTTGCAAAATAGCCTTTAAACTCAGGATAAGTGAACGATTCGCCCGGAACAGGATCGTTGTAACCATTTACCCAAATATCGTAAACTGTTCCCTGTAAGCGGTTCTGCCATACGCGATAGGGTCCATCGCCCAACCAGCGTTTAGATTGTACATTTTCTTCCGGATAATCAAATTTGATTCCCATCAAATCGACCACTGCACTAAAATTATAGATGTAATCCAAGGTCAAAGTTCCATTGGGAGCGATGGTCCATTGCGATTTTTCGAGATTCCCAAGTTTATAACTAGCCGTTACAACCAGATTCTTTCCATTTTCTTTTACATCAAAACCGGTGAAAACTGCAGCATCCGTAAATTCGGAATAAGTCCGGTCTTTGGCTTTTGCATGCTCGTCATCGTGATTATAAAACTGATCGAACGAGCGGTCGGCACGACGGGCAGCAATAAAACGCGGACCATTGGCAAAGCTGATTTTTTTACCATTTAAACTGACGCCTTTCAGTTCTCCATCTTTCTTACTAAAGGTGAATTTATTATTTCCGGCAGAGATGATCAGCGATTCTGAAGTTGTTTCCTTAGTTGGAATTACTCCTTGATTTGAAGCAACACGCGCTGTTTCAGGTATTTGAATTTTGAACGACCAGCGCCAGAGTTCTTCACCACGATAATCAATGGCAGTGAGATACAAAGCTTCGGCATGAGGGTCAATAACAGTGTTTAAACTTAGTTTCCCGGTTGTATGTGCTGCAATATCCAAACCTTTTACTTCACCTTGTTTCAATACTTTTATTTCGCCTTTTATGTCTGAAGCAGCCGGAAACTTCACCTGTTTCCAAACGAAACGACAGGTGTTTGTATTCAGAAAATCATAACGGTTTTCGACGGTAAATATTCCATTAAAATTAGCATCAATATTTTTCTCCATTACTTGCACCGGACACCAGATTTGTTTCACGGAGAAATAACTACCTTCTTTTTCGTGATGTGGTCCGACAATTCCATCAGCTCCGTAATTTCCGACATTATCAATCATACCGTTCATATCAACGCGCTTCACACCTTCGTCTGCCAGCAACCACAGGAAACCACCGGTAAAGCGAGGATGTTTGCGCATCATCTCCCAATAATCGTATAATCCGGCGCCGTGGCCACCATCGTAAAGTCCATGAAGAAACTCTGTCGGCATAAAAATTTCCGGTTTGCGTAAATACTCCTGTGTTTCGCCATACGATCGGTAATGCATAGTTTCAAAGCCGCCGAAATTTCCCTGCGGATGAATCACCGGACGAAGTTGGGGATCGTATTTATGAAACTCGCCGTTCAGTTCGTCGTTCCATCCTTTTTCGTTACCATTGCTCCACCAGATAACTGAAGGATGATTCACGTCGCGTTCCACCATTTCTTTCACCAGTTTAATTCCGGTAGGCGTATCGTATTTTCCATGCCAGCCGCCCAATTCATTCATTACATACAATCCAAGTGAGTCGCAGGCTGCGAGAAATTCGGGATCTGCAGGATAATGCGAGAGACGCACAGCGTTCATATTCATGCTTTTTATCAGCATGACGTCTTCGATATTTTTTGCTTTGGATAGTGTGCGGCCGCTTTCGGGACGGAAACTGTGCCGGTTCACACCGCGGATATTCACACGCACATCATTGATATACAGTCCATCGCTTTCGCGGACTTCAATGGTACGAAAACCGAATTTTTCGGAGATTTGATGCAGAACAGCACCGTCGTTTGCAAGTAATGAAACCTGCGCCGTGTAAAGATTGGGTGTTTCGGCAGTCCATAATAACGGGTTTTTTACGGTGGAATTGATGATGCTCCAGTCACCGGCTGCTTTAACTGTTGTAGAACTTTCGGAAACTTTAAATCCTTTTGAATCCAACAAAACAGTTTTCAAACTGGCACCTTCCAATGCTTTATTGAGCTGACAATTTGCTTTGAATGAGCCATCCGCACGGGCATCGATGGAGAATTGTTGAATATAAATGGCCGGTGAAATTTCGAGAAAGACAGGACGAAAAATACCGCCAAAGTTCCAGTAATCGGCGCGTCGTTCGGCCAGATTCACACCCGCGTTTTCGCTTTCTTTGCTGACCGTTACTTCCAGCAGGTTTTTCTTTCCGTATTTCACACGCTCGGTAATGTTGTATGAAAACCTGTAAAATGCACCCTGATGCACCGGTCCCGCTTTTTGTCCGTTGATTTTCACTTCTGTATCGGTCATCGATGCTTCGAAATTGATGATAATTTGTTTTCCTCGCCAGGCGGTAGGTACATCGAATTCGAATTTATACATTCCTTTTTCGTTTGCAACGCCGTCGGGGAAAGCTTTTCCGTAGAATTTCATGCCGTATTGGTATTGCCCGAAACCCTGTAATTCCCAGCAGGATGGCACGCCAATTTTTGTCCATTTGCCGGAATTCATTCCATTGGTACAAAAGAAATCCCATTGCAACATATCGTCACAACCTTGCCCCGAAAGATAAATTCGTTCGGTGAGAGGAATTGATTTTTGAGCAAAAATGGATGACAGGGTAATTATTAGAAAAATGACTGTCAACGAGCGGAAGGAAAGTTGTTGTATATGAATCATTTATTGATAAATATTTAAAATTATTAAACCGATGTACCTAATCAAAAGACGAAATAATGTGCTATCTGTACCCATTTTGAGATGTGGAAATTATTGAAAGAGTAAAGACAAATGCACATTCTTTTTAATAAATCTACTTAAGCTTACAACTGATTTTGGATTTTGTAATTGTTAAATATATTCTTTATACATAAAATAATTGGAAGAAATAAGAGTATGTATAACGAATATGTTATATATTTGCAGCGTAATTACAAATCAGAAAATATGAAATGGTCTGAATTAAAAAGAATAGCCACCCAACATGGTTGGTACTTATTTCGGAACGGTAAAGAGCATGATATTTACGCTCATCCCGAAAAAGATTATAAAATTCAGATCCCACGACATGATTCGAAAGAAGTAAGAACAGGCATTTACCACAAACTAAAAAAACAAATAGGGTTTTAAACTGCTATTTTACAAAGTGAAAATTATTGATAATCATTATGATTTAAAAAAATGAAAACAACTGCATTAATAGAAAAAGGAAAAGATGGTACCTTCGGTATATTCACTCCTGATTTACAACATACCATCATTGGAGAAGGAGACACAGTTTCGGAAGCCAAGATAGATTTTGAGAATTCTGTAAAAGAGATAATTGCTTCCTATACTGAAATTGAAAAGGATATTCCAACAGAGTTACAGGATATAGAATTTGAGTATAAATATGATCTTGCATCACTATTCAATTATTATGATTTTATTAACGTGAGTAAATTTGCTCAACTGGTCGGTATTAATGCGTCTTTGATGCGTCAATACAAATCTGGGAATCAATATATTTCCGAAAATCAAATAACAAAAATTGAAGATGCGTTACACAAAATTGCCAATGAAATTGCAGCTATTAAACTTGTATAAAAATTGAATATTCAGTTACATGTAAAATAATCAATTACAAGTTATGAAGTGCCGGCATCAACTTCTCATCAACAATATTTGATTAAAACATATTATTTACTCTACAAACAACTCACCAATCACATTCTTTAGTTCCTCAAAAATTCCGGCATTGGCAGCCAGCACTGAGCCATTCCGTAAGTAATTGTTTTCACCTTTAAAATCGGAAACGAAACCTCCGGCTTGTTTGATAATGAGAACTCCCGCGGCAATGTCCCAGGGTTTGAGGTTGAATTCGTAACGTCCGTCATAGCGACCACAAGCTACATATGCCAGGTCGGCAGCGGCAGAACCACTGAGTCGCAGACCATGTGTATTTTTGAGGAAATAGTCTACTGAGTTTAACAGTTCAGGGTAACGATCCATATAATGGTGCGGACGACCGCTAACAATCAGTGCATCGGCAAGTTTATCGACTTTTGAAACCTGAATTTCTGTTCCGTTGAGATAAGATTTGCTGCCTTGCCAGGCATAGAAAGCTTCCTGACGTGTGATTTCGTAGATTACGCCTACAACCGGTTCGCCTTTTAATACTAAAGCCACACTGATGGCATAAGGTGTGGAGGCATGAATAAAATTGGTGGTTCCGTCGAGCGGATCGATAATCCACAAATAATCTTCGCCGTTGGATTGAGCAGTACCTTCTTCAGTGACAAAACCAGCTTCGGGAACCATCTCTTTCAAGGCTTTTACCAGACGTTTTTCGGCTTCCTGATCGACATAGGAAACAAAATCGTTCTTGCTTTTCGTTTCTACTCTTTCGAGTGAGAAATTAAGACTTTCCTGTTCAATATATTCCGCAACCTGCCTTGTAAGTGCGATTACTTTATTGGTAATCGATTGATAGTTCATATTTTATTCGTTAGTGATTTTTTTTTAGAAATGAAAAAGGAAAGTGAAAATCCGACTAAAAATATTGTTGTTGTTCCCAATACTATGGTCAGAAAATTATGAAAAATAGTTTGTTTGCTAAATGTCAACCACGTAATCAACAGCACTCCTGAAAGAACGCCGATAAAGGCATGAATGTTTTGCGTTTTTTTTGAAATAAAACCCAATAAGAATAGTCCCAACATGCCACCGCTGAAAATACCCGCCAGGCTCCACCATGCATCCAAAGCACTTTTAACAGACATCATTGCTAAACCGACCGCCATTCCAAGCAGTCCGATAGTAAATGAACTGAAGTATAAAATTTTCATATTTTGTTTTTCGGTAGATATTTTCTTCCGGTGTTGAAAAAAATCGGTGAGAATGATAGTTGCAGAGCTGTTAATGCTGGTAGAGATGGTACTCATTCCGGCGGCAAAAATGGCTGCAATCAGCAATCCGGTGACGCCAACAGGAAGCGCGTTGACAATAAAATATGGAAAAACTTTATCCCCGATAATAGATTCGGGTAAAACTCCGGGATTTGCTTTATAATAAGCAAATAAAGCGGTTCCAATAAAAAAGAAAAGAAAGCTTACCGGAAGATACAATAAGCCTCCGAATAAGGTTGAGAATCTGGCACTTTTATCATCTTTCGCACTTTTGTATCGTTGTATATAGTTTTGGTCAATCCCGAAATTTTGCAGGTTGATAAATGTTCCGTATAACAACATCACCCAAAAGGTCGAGTTATTTAGTTCTAAACCAAATGATCCCAGTGAAAATTTATTGTATTCGGCCCCTATTTCGAAAATTTGTGAAGGCCCTTCGGGTAATGAAAACAATAAAAATAAAGTACAGGCTAATGCGCCCAGAATTAAAATTGTTCCCTGAATGGCATCTGTCCAAAGAACGGCTTTAATACCTCCCAATACCGAATATATAATAACACCGACACTGGTAATCACGATAATTGATGGAATACTCCAACCCAACATAGAATGCATTGGTAAAGCCATTAAAAAAAGTACTGACCCAACCCTTGCGATTTGAGTAAGTAGGTAACAAACAGCCGCATAAGCCCGTGCCCAATATCCAAATCGTTCTTCTAAAAAACTATAAGCGGAAACGCTGCTGATATTTCGATAAAAAGGAACGAAAAATTTTGCGGCCAAAACAGCCGCTAATGGAATTGTAAAACTAAAGACCAGTGAATTCCAGTTTCCCAGATAAGCATTTCCGGGTAAAGCCAAAAAACTGATGCTGCTTACATAAGTTGCAAAAATAGACATGCCCACAACAAATCCGGGTATATTTCCACTTCCCTTTGTATAGTCGGCGGCATTTTTATTTTTTCGGACAAATGAACTTCCGAAAAGCACTGTTCCGGCTGTAAAAACTAAAAATACGATTAGATCTATGGTGCTGATTTGCATATTGTTTTGTGATTAGATTATTGGCAAACTTTTTCAGACATTTTTTTTCAAAACAAACTTTTCCAAAGTTCAAAACTTTGGAAAAGTTATTGATTGTGGAGAGAAAGTTTAGATTTGAAGGTTTTCTATTGCCAAACGGATTCTGCTCTTGTGTTCCTCGTCAAATTTATTGAACGGCGCTGCCAGATAATCGCTGCAGATACCTAAAACAGACAAACCACATTTTACTCCTTTTAAATAACTGGATCCAAAGCTTCCAACGGAGTAAATGGTTGCACTGATTTGCATAACAATGGCATGTAATCTTCTGACTTCAGGCATATTATGTGTTGCAGCGGCATTGTACAAGTCTACATACAATTTTGGGAACATATTGGCACCGCCGTTTACACCTCCGTGCGCGCCCATGAGCACAACTTCAGCCATCATTTCCTCGGGACCGACAAATATAGAAAAATCTTTCCGGTCGCGCATTTCGTACATCACCTGTTGAAAATAGGTTCCGTTTGCCGAGCTGTCTTTAAAACCAATCACTTTCGGATTTTCTGCAATTCTTTTCACAGTGGAAGGTGCAAAAGACACTTTGGTGTGTGAAGGCATATTGTACAGATAGACAGGTAATTCCAGTTGTGGAATCAGACTTTCATAAAACTCAGCCAATTCGGGTTGTCCTGTTGCAAAATAATAGGGCGGAGCGGAAACCAAAGCATCAGCACCCGATTCGGAAGCCAATTGTCCTAAATGAATACTGTCAACTAACGAAGTATCAGAAATTCCTACCAATAAAGGGAGTCTGTTTTTTAAAATACGGGAAGTCTGTTTAATCATTTCGTACCGAAGCTCAAAGCTAAGACTTTGTGCTTCACCCGTTGTGCCTAAAATAAAAATTCCATGAACGCCACCGGCGATTACGTGTTCAATCAAACGCTCAAGACCTTCAACATCAAGGGTGTTATTGTCTAAAAGCGGAGTTACTAAAGGTGGAACAATTCCACGTAAGGTTGTTTTCATAATGATGTCCACTATATCCCCTAAAGAGGATTTTTGTTTATTTATAAATTGGAAATTAAATACTTTTTCTAAACGATTTTCCCTGTTCCCCTTTAGGGGTTAGGGGTTATTCTGATATGCAACACATATTCCTTTTTCTCAATGGCATATTTCTTCAAAACGCCCGGGCCACAACTGCTGTTTCCCAATCCCAACACAGCACAATCGATACTCAGAATCACTTCCTTGCGGGGAGTGAGATTACATTCGTGCGCTTCGGTTGTCAGATCATTGACTGAATAATTCAATGCCGAAGCTGAGATTGTTTTTTCCACTGCTTCCACTTTAATTCCCTGTCCTTTGTTGTTTGTAAGACTTAGAAAATGGATGTCTTCCTTGTTTCCGGTTTCCTGCGGGCGTGGATATTTCTCGGCTTGTTCACTCACTTTGCCTTTCCACAAGCCAACAAGTGCTGCGGTTTTCCGGTCGGGATAATTTTCCTGCGGTCCACGACCATACCAGCTAAAGTTGTTGTAATCTTTATTAAAAGCCAATGCTATTCCCAATCTAGGTAATTCGGGTAATTCTCCCACAGGCGTAAACTGACATTCCAGATCAATCTGCCCCGCGACAGTGACAGTGTAAATCAGTCTGGTTTTAATTTTTCCGTTTTTATACTGATTTGTTTGATGAACTTCTAACACCAAAGCACCATCTTTCCGGATGAAATGAGAAACCGAATCCACCGTTATACGCGGAGAATCAAGTCTCTGTTCCTTCCAGTCTTTTGCCAGCCAGTTCCCGAATCCTTTATCGTTGTCGGTCGGTGCCCGGAAGGCCAGAACAACCGGTTGATTTTCAAAATCTTTGGCAGCTGTTGCCAGTACTTCCTTACCGTTATAAATCAACGAAGTCAGATTCCCTGTTTTCAAATTCCAACTTGTTGAAAAGCCGTTACCTGAAGTTTTCAATATCTCAGATGTTTCTTCAACTTTCAGTTTCCCATCATTAGATATTTCAGTAGAAGCTAATCTTCCACGCTGGATTTCGAATTGTTCGTATGCAACTTCAGAACCGGCTTTTGCCCAATCACAATCATTCTTCAGCACATAAGAAATTTTCAATTGAATATCATCTAAAGGAAGTTTAATTCCTGAAGCAGGTGAATTTATAAATATACTGTCACCCGGCAACACATCCGGAGTTGTGACTTCTCCTCTTTTAATTTCTTTACCATCCACATTCAATGTCCAGATGCAACGATATTGTGAAAGCGAAGTGTGATGATTCCGGTTTATGATCAGTAATTTATACTGCTGTTTGTAAATTCCGACCGGTTGATACACTTTTTTTACTTCCAGATATTTAGAAGTGATTTCACGATTGCTCATGACAACGCCATTCAAACAAAAAGCTTTTGAGTTTGGAGAATCACCGAAATCGCCACCATAAGCCACTTGCGTTTTACCATTGGGTAAGGTTTTATAATTTCCCTGATCGACCCAATCCCAGATAAAACCGCCCAACATGCGTTTGTTGCTGTAAATTTCATCCCAATAATCCTGGAAATTACCCAATGCATTTCCCATGGCATGGGCATATTCACTCGTTAAAACGGGACGGTTGTCATTCGTTCGTTCAGCAATATCAAGTAAACGTTCCCATCGTGCATTTTCGGGACGTTCGACATCTCCTTTTTCTGAAGCTCCCGGATTCAGATAATCCTGGCGCACACGTGGATAGAAGCGGCTGATCATGTCCACTGTTGACGGATCTGGCTCACCGTTCAAGCCTTGAGCTCCTTCATAATGAACTGGTCGCGTCGGGTCAAAGTCTTTCAACCAGGCTGAAATGGCGGCAAAGTTCGGTCCGTAACCGGCTTCGTTTCCCATGCTCCACATCACCACCGAAGGATGATTTTTATCGCGTTCGGCCATGCGAATGGCACGATCGAGAAAAGCTGACGCCCAGTCGGGATCAGAAGCCAGCTTACCACGCAAACCATGTTCTTCAATATCTGCTTCGTCCATCACATACAATCCCAGCGAATCGCACAACTCGTACCAACGCGTCACATTTGGATAATGACTGGTTCGAACAGCATTGATATTGGCTTGTTTCATCAACAGAATATCTTTGAGCATCAATGCTTCGGTCATTACTTTTCCCAGTCGCGGATCATGTTCGTGACGGTTTACGCCACGTAGCCGTATTGGTTTTCCGTTTACCAGCATTTGTCCGCCGGCAATTTCTATTGACCTGAAACCTATGCGTTGAATGATACGTTCAATTACTTTTCCGGTGCTGTCTTCCAATGTTACCAACAAAGTATACAAATTTGGAGTTTCAGCAGTCCATTTCAGCGGATTTTTGATCTCTGCTTTCAATCGACCTGTTTTGCGAGGACCACGTTGCGGATTCCACTCGTTCATCAATGCTGCCTTGTGGTCCGGATTCAATATTGAAGCTGCATCAGCTGTAATACTCACGAGATTTTCAATCGTTGCACGGACTTTATAACCTCTTCCCGTTTGATTTCCAAAAACAGCCAGTTCCGGGTCGATTTCAAGCGTTGCATTTTTATAATTTTTGTCCAGTAAAGTACGAATCGTTAAATCAGTTATCCGGATATCGGGCGTATGATAAAGTGTAATGCTTCTGTGAATGCCTCCAAACCGCCACATATCCTGATCTTCGAGATAGGAACCATCGCAATACTTATAGACTTCAACAGCTATATTATTTTGTTCATCTTTTAGGTACGATGTGATATTAAATTCGGATGGTTCCATACTACCCTGGCTGTACCCGACTTTTTCGCCATTTATCCAGACATAAAAAGCGCTCTGAACGCCATCGAAACGTAAGAAAACCTGTCCACCCGATTTCCAGTTGGCAGGCAAAGTGAACGATCGGCGGTATTGCCCCGTTGGATTTCGTTCTTTGAAAGTAGTATAATTTTCTTTTGTAGTACTTGTTACGCGTGGTGGATCAATCCGGAAAGGATAACCCGCGGAAACGTAAATGGGGGTTCCATAGCCGTTTACTTCCCAAGTGGCCGGAATGGGAAAGCTTTTCCATCCGGAATCATTAAAATCTGTTGTAAAGAAATCCGGAATTCGTCCTTCAGGAGTCGGAGTCCAGCGGAATTTCCAGAAACCGTTTAAAGATAATGAACAATCGCCGGGCTGATTGGCGTAAGCGATAAAAGCGGCTCTGGCATGTTCACGGTTGATCTGGAGAATATGATGGTTTTCCCAATCGGCCTGTTGTGCATTCAGGACAAACAAAACATTAAAATACAGGCAAATAATGAAGGTGAGTCTTTTATTCATATTGGGAAAAATTGTATTAAAAAAGACGTCGAAATACTGAAAATGTACTCAAAAGACAGGTTTCTATAAACCGGTTACTATAAAAAAAAACGGGATGCCTTCGTGAAGTCATCCCGTCAAATAAATGGTTTAAAGCGAAAATATATAAAATTCTATTTCCTCATCAGTTTCAAATAATAATTCTTATCCTGATAATTTATCCTGCAGATATAAATTCCGCTTTGGCCGGTAGTCGGTGTCCATTGCAGTTTTTGATAACCGCTCAGGGCGTTTCCATTATATAATTGCTGTACCAAACGTCCGTCAGTGCTGTAAATATCCACCTGCAAATTTCCCGCATTTGGGAGCGTGAAATGAATCTGAGTTTCATCACTGAACGGATTCGGATAGCTGCCACAGGCAAGCAGACCGGCAGTTATATTTTCAATTGCATTTGGTTCTGAATAAACAAAAGATGCTTCGGTGATTGCCGACCATTCGGTGCTTGATTTAGCACGGGATTTTACAGAAATACTACTGCCAATATTTACTGCCGCAGTGTATATCTTTGCTGTTGCAGCAATAGCACCAGTAATGGATGTGCGCGGATCGCTGCCGTCGGTAGTATAATAAATTGTACCTGTGTTTGCGCTCATAACCAAATTGATAGCAGAATTAATTTCGCCGCCGGCATGGTTAAATGTGGGAGCGTTTATGCTTGGATATAGTCCTGCGCTTTTGAGTTGTGTGAGTAGAATGTCAGATCTTTGTGGAAAATAATTGTTGATTAAATCGGCCTTACGGGGCAACCAGTGATCGTTTAGTGTGTAAGGCGTGTAAGGTGTATACCAATCGCTCCAACGTGCCGATTCACAAATCATAGCCTGTTCTATTTCATCGGCAAGTTTATTGTAACGATCAATATTTTTTGCAGGAGTGAGAACACCGCCTGCTTCTATTAAATTCTTTTTAATTTTGTCAGCTATAGCCACTTTGAAATCGGCATTCTTTTTTAAATACTGCATAAATGCTGTCGGGTTTCCGCCCGAGCCGGTAATAATGCGATTATCAGACAGTGCAACCATTGATGTTTCGGCATCCCAACTAAAAAACCTGAATCCGGCATCATTGCGTACCCTGTTGCGCCCCACTGTCCAGTTATTTGCATCCCAGTCCTGATTGCCAATATAATAATTCATCAGCATATAATCGATGTAATTATCAATGTCCAACAAATTTGAATATGACGGATTTACACTGCCATCAGCATTTTTTCCCTGTATTTTCTGGTAATTCACATTCGTTTCTACTCCGCTAATCTGCGATTTTAAAGCGTTCCAGGCAATCATTGTCCCATCTGAAGGAATAGTCGTTTCTTTTTCCTTTACAACATCATATTCTTCTTCATTTCCACCCAGATAGGATTCCATGAAATTTTTGTTTAATTCTTCCGAGATATTATAAACGCCCCAATACAATCCATTTAAAAATAGATGTACGAATTTCTCGTGAGCAGCAGGATACCCCATATCCAATTGGGTGGTTTTGGCCCATGAGTCCTGTATATATTGTGCAGAAGTTTGTTGTAATGCCGCATTTTTTACCCATGTGTAATTATAACCGGCTCTCAAAACCAACGAATTAAATTCCTTTGCCGTGTTTTTTTCGTTGAAAATATCAAAATTTAATTTTGAAGGACCGTAAGTTGATTTGAATGTCAGTTCAAAACCATGTTTTGGGCTGTTACTTGGCCGACGACTATTGCCACCATGAAGTTTTAATCTGCAATTTAGTTGAAATTCAGTTCCTGTTGCCTGATCAAAATACTCAACCGAAGTGGGACGTTCCCATACTTTACTCTCGCTATGCGGTAAACCAGTAAAGATGTAAATTCCACCGGTAGTTGTATTTTCGATATTTGAGAATAGATTACCAATATTAGTCACTATATTCATGGTTGGCAATGACTGAAAAGCTCCAGAAATTTTATCTTTGTAAGCTGTGGCAGTAGTTACTCGTGTATCCATTTCGTAATCAGCGGGAATGGAAGTACCTGCTGTCGATTCCTTCCAATCGACAGGATAACCCGCCGGTGCTTTGGGTTGTTTGATTACATCCTGAAGAAAAATATAGGTATTTGTAACAATTTCGCTACTTAAACCAGCCGAATTAATGGTAGCCGCACTCAATGGAGTGGTTGTTGTAATATGAATCGGGCCGGTATAAAGTGTTCCTGTTGTCTTAGTCGGTCGGGTTCCGTTCAGACTATAATAAATCTGACCATCACTGCCGGGCAATGTCAATGCAACATCGAAGGCCGCATTGTAAAAGCCACGTTTGGTACTGAAATTTGGGGCAAAAGGTAAACTGCCGAATACGTTTTCGGATCCGGCAGTTGCAGTGGTAAAATATACCGGTTGCCCCTGATAGATGCCGTACGATACATCCTGACGTTGAGCAGGAAAAGCGGGACTAAAAGAATAAGAGATCGTTGTATCGGGTTCCGAAATAGCCAAAAATTCCCCTGAACCTGAAAGTTTAAAATTGGTATGCAGGTTTTTACCCGGATCAACACGATTTTTAGCTGATGCGAATACAGTTAAATATGCACCTTTCTGAATCAACATTTCCGGAAATTGCCATTCTTTCAGATTATCTGCATTATCTGACAGATACCAACCGGCGAGGTTAATGGTGCTATCCGTGGCGTTATAAATTTCCAACCAATCGGAATGTTCAAGATCTTCATCAACAATGCCGTTGGAGTTCACGGCCATAAATTCGGTGATGATAATTTTATTGCTTTGGGCAAATAATATCCCCGGAAGAATAAAGAAAAAGACAAACAGATAAAACCTGATTTTGGTAGTGATTTTCATAGGATGTGATTAGTAGGTAATTAATAATTAATAATGAACAATTAATAATTGTCAGAGAGCTGATCTGAAAATTATATTATTGAACTTCCAGCGATTCAAAACTCAAACCTTCGGGATTTGAACCTGAAATCAACACTTTGTATTGACCGGCATTGATAAACGTTCCGGTTGTAGTGCTGATCTGTTTCCATTTTTCGGCGGTTTCGGGGAACGTGATTTCATCTTTTTTCAAAACGGTTCCGTTGGCAGCAATCAATTGCATGCTCACCTTGATTGGTTTTCCGGTAGTGTTCATATAATTAAAACGCAGCGCGTAAATCTGTGCCAGTCCGGTTGAAATATTCCATTGAACAACATTGGATGCTCCTTGTCCGAATCTGATTCCTTCTTTATTTTTGATCTTTATTTTTTCAAATATTCCTTTCAATACAGCTTTTTCAGCTTCATAAACGGTGCTGACACGGATGTTTTTGTCTTCGGGAAGCATTTCCTTTGGTGTCTTTTCCAACACGTTTTTATCAGCTGCTGCCCACGACCAATCTGATTCTTTTTGTACAGCTGGTTTGATATTCATATTAGTTGAAGCAATGGCAATAGCTGAAATTATAGCCTGCCCGGCTTTTACTTCTGGGAAAGAAATTTCCAGTTTTCCACTTTTTATATTTGCATAAACCACTTTTTTCAAGGCAGCATCATGACCGCTTTCCGCCCAGATGTCCAAATCATTGAGCACCACCGAATCGTTTACCGCCACATCGAAAATACGCAATCCTTCGCCATCGGTTCCGATTCCGCCTCCGGTTCCATGCCAGGGTTCGGTGAAGAAAAGTTCCACGCGGTATAGTCCATCGGGAACAGGAAACTCATATTTTAATTTATGACGACCGAAACGGAAATGACCAAACAACGACCAGTCATGCGTGCCTTTTATCGGGTCGGAAGTGGTGCGCTGACTCGTCAGAAACGGATTCAACTCCCTGAAATCTGCTGCCCATGAACGTGAGAAAGTCGTATCGTCTTTTAGCCAAAGCTGACCGAATTCGTCGGTATAATTATCGCCTCCGCAATTAACGCGGTAAATATAATTATAATTTGTCTGCGCTTTTAATATTGGCTTTACATCTTTATATAAACTATCAAAAAAAGGAGCTTTTTCCAGATTATTCAGAATTATAACATCTTCTGCTACAGCTTTTCCTCCGAAATATCCAACCGCACGAAGCACATTATAACGAATATCACGATTTTCCCACATAAAATGTGTTCCGCGACCATTGTTTTTCTTTTTACCCAAATAAACTGAATCAACGGCATCATTATAGAGTTTCACGCTGTCGCAATTGCTATATGCTTCCACGGTGGCACGTGTACGTTTTGCAAACCGGTCGGGCCAGGTATGCGAAACAATATATACCATCGGATCTTTTTTGGCCGAAACATAATTGGCACGATACATATAATACGTATCAGTCGGTTCTTCCCAGGGAGAAACCAGACCTTTGTAATTGAACGGCCCAACTTTATCAATGGTACGGTAGGCTTCGTCGGGCTGACGGCGACCGGGATTGTCGTGCGAACTGAATACCCATTGAAACTGCCCGCAAACATTGTCTTTTGCCTGTTCGGCGAGCCTGATTTTCGTTTCCAATAATTGGCAGGCACGGTCTTCACTCCATTTGCCGTTGGCATCGAAAGCTGCGGGTTCGATGTGGAAACCAAGTGTTCGCCAGGCACCGTATTCACCGTTCAACAACTGGGCGGGTTGGGATAATTCCTTTCCGTAACGCTCAATATTTCCTCCGTAGGTTCCACTCCAGTTTTGCACCACGTTCCAGTCGGTTCCTTCGCCGCCGTTGCAGGTGGTAATCACACGCATGTTTTTGGCTGTCGGATCCATCTCGCGGATAATGTCACTGCATTCTTTTGCAAAATCACGGGGCAACACGCTTTCGTTTTGCAAACCCCACATCACTACCGAAGGCGAATTACGGCGTTCTTTCACCCATTGGCGTAATAAAGTCTTAAAATTATTCCTGAATTCGGGCGTATCATACCAAATATGAGCCGAGAATTGTGTCCAGAAAAGGATGCCATCTTCGTCCCAGTATTTTTGATATGCCAGATTGTGCGGTTGATGTGCATCGCGGAAAGCATTGAAACCTGCTGATTCTATTTGCTTTACGCGCGAAAAAATTTGTTCTTCTGAAAACGCATGTGATTGTCCGAACTGATGCTCGTATTCACAAGTCCCGTTTATAAAAACCGGTTTTTCATTGAGATAAAAACGACCGTCGCCATCGTTGCGTTTCACCGGCCAACTGATGGTGCGGATGCCAAATGCCGTTGTAATTTCGTCGGTAGTTTTATTATCCCCACGTTTGATCATCGAAGCCAGTTTGTACAAATACGGATTTTCAGTGCTCCAGCGAATTGGTTTGGTAACCGGTGAAGATTGTTTAATGATTTTTGTTTCGTTTGGTTTCAAAACAACTTTTTCTGCCAACCGGAAAACGACGATGCCATCTTCATTATTCAGTTTATTGACTACTTCAATTTCAGCTCTTTCGTATGAATGATTTTTCACTTCCGTTTCGATAAATACTGAATCGGCTTTATCGTTATTCCAGATATGAATGCCAAAGGGTTCGATGCGGACATTATCGGTTATTTCCAACACCACCGGACGGAAAATGCCGAGCGGTTGAGAACCTTCGCTGAAGCCCCATTCCGACGAACAACCGCCACATACCCACGGCATGTCCGAAATCATTTCGGGATGTTCGGCAACGACCGTCAGTTGATTTTCCTGACCTGGTTTAATTACTTGGGTTACATCAATTGTAAAAGTTGTTCGCCCACTTAAAAACCGACCGTAATTTTTACCGTTCAAAGTCACGTTTGCATAGGTTCCGACTCCTTCGAAACGCAGAAAATATTGTTTTCCTTCACCTGCATCCGGGGCAATAAAAGTTTTGGAGTAAGTGGCTGTTCCGTGCAGATTGCCGTGTGTCAGTTGGCGATAACCGTAATAATCGTCCCAATTGTGCGGTATGTTTACTTTCATGGTATCATTTTTCATCCAGGTTTTCCAGCCTTTGTTCAGGGAGACGTTGGTTCGGCGTTCCTTCACTTCGGGAACAGGAAAACTGACAGCGGAACGCCCCATGGGTTTGCTTGTAGCCACAGCAATACCGCGTTGATCGGATTTATTGACAGCACAATAAAAATGATAAACGACATCCTTATAGTTGATCACATAACTTTTATGGGCAAATAAATCGTCATATTTTTTGGAAGGAATAATCAGGTCATCGCCCTGCCAGTCGTACCAGTGAATAAGGTCGTAACTGCACGCAAAGGTGTTGAAGGCCTTGTAACGCCGGTCGGCGCGGAAAGCGGAGAAATAAAACATCACGTAAACATCGTCAATTTTCTGAATATGTGCATCACCTGTAATTCCTTCTTCGTGCGTAAAAACAGGATTTCCGGCATAACGTTTCCAATGCTTCATGTCGTTGGAAAGTGCGATCCCAATGCGTTCGGCTTTTATTTTGTTGGCAGGATTAATTCCACCTGCATTATAAAACATCACAAACTGAGCCCCCAGCGTTTTCTTTTTATCCCAATAAACCGTGCTTTTGTACTGTGTTATATTTTCAAAATACTGATGGTCTTTATCTTCGGGAGTGAGTATCGGATTTGGAAGCACCTGCCATTCGACAGCCTGAGTAAGATTTTTTTCGGGCGTAAAAGCCAACCCTATTTTAAGCGGACCGGACTCGTAGCCTGCCGATGCACCACCGATATAGGTCATCCAATATTTACCTTTGTAGGGATTCAATTCATAGCTGCCACCCCAATCCATGTCGGGCAAAGAAGGAAAACCGCCGCGCTGGTTAGCATCCCAGGTTCCGTTGCGGAATGAGAGAATACGTCCTTTGGTTTCCCAATCCAACAGATTATCGCTTTCGGCCAGCCAGGTTTCGTACCCACGTCCATCCGTTCCCGTTTTTCCGTTATAAACGAGGTAGGTCATGTACCATTTGCCGTCTTTTCTGAAAACGGTGGGACAATCCACTTTGTAATTATTGGTCGTGGGAGCAATTGCCAAACCATATTTATAAGGTGTTTTTACCAGTTCGTAAATTTCCGCCATGCGTGATTGGGACACTTCACCCCTTACCTCTCTCTTCGGGGAGAGTGGAACTTCCTGAGCAGATAAAAAATTGAAAAAGAAAAGAAGGAACAGAAAAATTATTTTTTTCATAAATCCGAAGACGAAAAATATATTGATTGAAAATATGCCAGAATTATTTTATACAGTTCATTTCTCCTGATCTTTTACACAGCGAACCGACCAGGCATTTTGAGGGTCGGAAGAGCCCAGATGATTTTTATAACAGGATTCGTCGAACGATAAAAGCATTCTGAAGACATACTCCTCTGTTTGTCGGTTGGAGCACCACCAGTGGCCATATTTTCCCAATGCTCCGTAATGCCCTTTTGCAGCACGCCATCCTCCGGGTAAACCATTAAAACCACTTTCGTTAGTAGCATCCGAATTCGGACTTTTCCAGTATTCTGTTCCTGTTTCTTTTAATTTGCCTATGGCAGCATTTTTTCCTCCCAGAAAATCATCCATCTTTTTAAATTCTTCAATCATAGGAATGTGCCAGCCTTCCGGACATATATTCCGGCTATCGGTAGCTGCATACCATGTGTAAAGTCTGCCATAAATCTTCAGATTCCGTTCATCATTGTTATACACAAACTGATATTTTGGAGTTGCTTCCGCTGAATAATCCAAGGTATCAGGAACGGTTGTCAAAATCGGATCACCGTTGCGGTAATGAGTGGTTCGCAAGTTTTCTGCCATCCAAACCTGTGCCCCGATTCTGACTGTTTTATAAACGTTGCCATCAATATCGGTTACCGTATCGTCATTGGATATTTGAGCCTGAGGTTTGATAAAACAAAAACAAATCATGACTAAAAGTCCTGTTTTATAGCGTTTATTCATAGGCTTTTATACGATAAAATTTGTTGTTTTTCAACCTGCATAATCCCCCTTCAGGGGTTAGGGGTTCTATTTCAATAAAACATCCAATCCATTGTTTCTTCGTCACCGGTACCGGCCAGACCTGCATTGCGCGGTGTGATATCGTCGTTCGTAAAGCCAAGAATCAAACACAATCCTTTTGGCAATAATAATTTTTGATGCCCGATTTCAAAACTATAAGCATGCACATTTACTGCCGGTAAACCCTCGATTCTCAAAGCGTTGGTCAGCACCGGTTCTGCCTGGCCGTATAAATTGGCAGCTGCATCGGTCTCGAGCGTAGGAGCTTTGGCAAAACGTTTCTGGTCGTCACGGAAAAATCCAACCAGCAGTTGAACGGGTTCGGTAGTTTCAAATTCAACGACTGTCGCTTCGCCGGTTTGCGTATCGGCACTTTGTAACCAGGCATTCATCTTCACCAGTTCGGGTGCTATTTCTATGACTTTTGAATCAATATCTTTATACAATGAATTTCCCAACATCAATTTAACTGTCGGATTGTTGTTTATCAGTTTTACACTGGCAGAAGATAAAGCCGGAATTGCAATCCTTTTCTTAATCGAATCGTTTTCTTTCGATTTCAACAAGATCAGGTTGTTTTTATAATTCGTCAGTTCCTTTTGATAGTGAACGTACAGTTCTTCCCAGGTTTTATTTTTACCATCGTCGCCACCAATCGGGATGCGGCGTTGGGAAGTCTGCATACTGTTGGCGTAAAGATAATGATCCCTGGTCAAATCAACCAACCTCCCATAATGTTCCAGACTCTTTTCCAGAAACGGGATGGCTGCATCCAGATTTTTTACATCTTTTCCCCATTGATAATCGAGGACCAGTTTGGCGGCTTTTACTTTATTTTCGAAGAAATAGGCAAACTCGCGATAGCAATGCATATCGTTACGAAGGCGTTCGAATTCTTCCTTGTTTTTTGTGACTTTTCCTTCCACCGAGTTGATGGCTGCTAAGGCTTTATCGCCATGAGCAATTACCTGAGCAATGATATCGAGCGGCAATTCGCCCACATGCGGTTGCTTTTTCCATTCTTTTTCGACAAATTCAATCAGCTTTTCGCCTTCCGGTCCGCAGCTTTCGTAAAATCCGGGATAAATTTTGTATTTATAGGGATTCACCAACTGACTCATAAACATACCGAGCAACAAAGTCTGGCGGTTTCCTTCGGTGATTCCGAAACGGCGCAGGAGTTTTGGTGCAATCTCACCAGATTCATCGTAAGCCGTTTGTATTTTACGGGCATCCTTATCATTTATTCCGTAAAAATCGTTCAGTTGCTGATTCCAGTAAGTAATTTCATCGGTCCGCTCGCGGTGGCAATTCCATGCGTAACGTGCCCAGGTTTTGTACCACATCCAGTCGCGGTCAAGTTGTTTCAGGCGATCGCCATTGGGCAACTTATCCGCCGTGTAGGGGTAATCCCAGTAAGAAGCCTGTGGATAGAGATGCAAAGCATTAGCCCCGTGAATATTGTGCATGGCATTCACTGTTTTCTGAATAAAATCTGGCGAGCTCCAGCGCCATGGTTCCAGGTTTGCCAGAATATGCACGTTGCTGATATGCACGCTTCCAAGCGAGCTCAAATCCGTATGAATCTTCGACCAGGGTCCGCGCGGTTGGTAGGTGGTCAGACTTTCGCCATTGTACTTGTGCATGGTGTACAAATTTTTATAAATTGGCAAAGCAGCATCCATCACCATTTTTGCATCCGTATCGTGAGCACGCAGTAAAATGGGTGGTTCATCGGTGCGACCAAGTACTTTGAGGCCATCTTTTACACCCGGAATAATCGTTTTGGTAAACCATTCCACGTCGTCTTCGTGGGTATCCATAGCTTCACCCAGACAAACCAGCAAACCCACATTTGGATATTTTTCAATAAAAGCGGCGATGCTTTTTCGTGTATAATCACTGATTAATGGGGTGATCGGGCGGTTGCGGTCCTGAGTCTTAATACCGTAATGTTCAGCAAAAGGTTTGGAAACAATGATATTATAAAACATTTGAATCACAAAGATGCCACGTTTGTCGGCTTCTCTGGTGAGGAAGGTGTAAATTTCTTCATTCTTTTTAAATGTATCATCGCTCACTTCCACCGCAAAAGGATAGTCTTTCAGACGCACCAGCGAAGCAAAAGGATGACCGTTCCACAAATACAGCGAGTTCATCCGGTTGGTAACCAACATGTCCAGATATTCAATCCATTGCTTTTTATCATAAAACCAGGGAAAACTTTCAGGAGTATACGGATATTCATACACCGTACGACCCGGCAAGTAGGTTGGTTTTTGAACCCCAATCGCCGTTCCACGCAATACCATTTCCGGCGCGTCGGTCAGGGAAACGGGCAAATCCAGTTTTTTTGCATTTTGCAGGCGATCGATAATCTCACGGCAACCGTAAATCACGCCATTGCCGTCATTCCCACAAATTACTGTCACATTTCCTTTGGTTTCGATGTGAAAACCTTCTTTCTTAAGATCCTGAGGAAGTTTAATGTCGAGTTTTTTCAGCAACCCGGCTGCATTCGGATCGTTTTTTTCGAAAGCGACAATGGCTTTTTCCTTTTTTGAAATTCGTTTCGGAATTTTATTCTCTACGCTATAACCATTCTCTTTTAGTGACTTGCTTAATATCTCCACCCCAAACTGTATCCGGTTGGATGCATTGGGATAATTAAAAACATGTATAGTTTCGCTAAAAGCCTGAAGAGCCATCAACAATGCAAGAACCAGAAATATACTTTTGAATTTCATAATTAAAAAATAGAATTAAATTACCACCCCTAACCCCTAAAAGGGGACTGATTATGTTTTGTCCTGTATAAAAATATCAGTATTTCAATCATGCGAATTGAAAATATTTAAATTGACAGAACAATATAATATCTATTCAGAGTCAGGTGTAAGACGTGAAAAACGCCCTGCTGTACTCAATTCTATTCTTTAGGGAAATCTGCTTTTTTCTAATATCCAAAATAAAATGTTGGATAAAATTTCCGGTATTATCAGTCTGATTTTACCTTAGCTCAATTTTCTTATTATTCGGTACCAACAGGTGAAGCGACAGCCAGCAAAGCAGGTAAGCCATACTGGCAATGGCAAACACCACATAATAACTGCCTGTAATCTGAAGAATCAGTCCGACGGCACCCGAAAACAGCACACCGCCAATAGCACCGGCAAATCCCGAAAGTCCGGTGACTGTACCAACCGCATTTTTCGGGTAAATATCTGAAACGATGGTGAAGATATTCGCAGCATAGCCCTGATGGGCAAAAGTGGCCATGGAAATAAGTAACACAGCCAGCCAGACGTTGGAAATAAACGAGGTGAAAAATATTGGTACTACCAGCAAAGCCATAAAAAAGATGGTTTGCTTGCGTGCTGCCAAGGGATTTTTTCCACGTTTAATAAGGAAGGACGAAAGCCATCCGCCGAATATTGAACCACCAATTGAGACCACGTAAATCACAATGAGTGGCAGACCGATTTGGGTCAGGTCGACGTGGAAATTCGAGTGCAGGTATTTGGGTAGCCAATAGAGGAAAAACCACCAGATGGGATCGGTCAGGAAACGGGCCAGACAAATTCCCCAGGTTTGTTTGTACGAAACGATGGATTTCCACGGAAGTTTCTGTGTTTCGGGTTCCTGTTCGTCCTGTAAAATATAGTTGCGTTCTGTTTCGCTTAACAGTTTGGTCAGTTCCGGTTTGCGGTACATGGGAATCCAGAAAAGCAGCCATACAAAGCCCAACGCACCTGCCGAGATAAATGCCCACTGCCAACCCCATTTCAGGGCAATCAGCGGAATAATGAGCGGAGTCAGTATCGCTCCAAAATTGGATCCGGCATTGAAAAGCCCGGTTGCCAGCGCCCTTTCTTTTTTCGGAAACCATTCGGCAATGGTTTTAATGGCAGCCGGAAAATTGGCTGAAGCACCGATTCCGAGACTGAAGCGTGCCACCGCAAAAGCCGCCACCGTACTGAAAGCAGCATGAAACATGCCGGCCACACTCAGCAGCGCAACCGAAACGATAAATCCCAGACGTGTCCCAATTTTGTCGAGTAAAGTACCCATGGAAATTAGACCGATGGCATAAGCCGCCTGAAATGCCATGATGATAAAGCCGTAATCGGATTCCGACCATCCGAACTGCACCTGAAGTTGCGGTGCCAGAATGCCCATCACCTGCCGGTCGACGTAATTGATGGTGGTGGCAAAAAATAGCAACACCACAATGCGCCAACGATAATTTCCTATTTTTGCTGACATAAGCCGTGGATTAAATGGTAGGCTTCTTCCTGTTCTTCGGGTGATTCGCAATAAGTAACCACCACCATTTTCATGCCCGGAACCCAAAGGCGGGTGAGCTGTTCCCGGATGGTTTCCAAATTGCCCACAATGCGTGCATTGAGTACCACTCCGGTATTGGCAAAGCTATTGAATGCCTCTAAGTTTGTGTTTGCTCCCGGGTCGGTTTGTGGGGAGAAGGCGCCATCAGCCATTTTCAATCCTTTCATTTGCAGCACGGCGTTAACCCAACCGGCCCAGTCGCCACACGAGTGAAAAACCGGACCACCATGCGGAGCACATATTTTTTCGACAGAAGGCGCAGCCATTTCAAGATACTGATCCGGCGAAATCATGATGGCATTGTCGTCGCTCATGCCCAGTCCTTCCCATTTTATTGAAGAAGCAAATCCATGCCCGGGTGAAGCCAATGCGGGACCAATTAATTTTATTTGTTCATGATTGAAACGGATTGACAAATCTGCCAATAAATCGAAAAGTTGCATTACCTTTTCAGGTTCAATCATTGTGTCCATAAAAAACTGATTGAGCGGATACAAATGACCAATTATGTTTAACGGCGATTGCGTATCGGTTAGCGATACCGGCAAACGTCCACCGGTCTGATCCATAAAATACTCAATCATATTCAGGGTGTGACGTCCAATGTTGGTTTGTGCAATTTCCTGTGGCCCGTAAGCCAGCACTTCATCGATTGTCTGAAAGCGAGGTTTCAGGGCAGGCGCATTTCCTTCGTACCAAATATAATCTCCACCAAAGGCGCTTGCCACAGTGCCGATACCATACCACGGTTCTAAAAAATTCGGAACATCAGCTTTAAATATCCTGCTTTTTTCGAGCGCACCGAGTTGCAGTTCGAGCGACCGTTTCATATCGCGGCAACCAAAAGAGAAACACTCGGCTACCCGCATGCGGCGATACACCGCCACACCGGTTTTTTGTTGCCAAAAGGCAGCACATGTTTCGTTCAAACCGGCAGCATAAGCCTCGTAACGGTCGAAATTGAAGTTCTCCGGTTTTACCGGCAATACCTGCGTTGCCTGCGAATCAGCCAGTTGATTGTCGAATTGTTTTGCCATTGAGTGAGTATTTTAATATTGATATCTTCGAACCATTTCGCTGCACCCGTCTCTATTGAAAATGGATAAATAAAATTGCGGAGATTTTATAATATAAAAAAGTTTTAAAAAAAATGAGCTTCCAGAATTTTTTAAATAGCTTATTGTCGAAAGTAAATCAGTTCCCCTTTAGGGGTCAGGTGTTCTTAAAATTTTTCCTCAACTCTTCCACAGTTTCAAAAATCGTATCAATTTTGTCATCGCTTACCGAGTCATCCATGTTGATACAGCAAACGCCTGTCAGGTATGGATTTCCGGAATCGTGAACCAGGCGGCTGATTGTTCCACGGATTTCACTTTGTGTCTGTTTAGCTATTTCAATCGGACTCAGGCGAATATTTAAAAATGTGTCAGGTAAATGTTCACGCAGTATTTTTACATCACCACCCCAACCCAAATCGAGGAAATCGAGATGCGGAATCTTTGCGAAACTTGCGGCCATTCGGTGCGGGTCAGGTCCACAGTAATGAATGCCAAACGGACGGTTCTTGCTCCATTCCTGATCAAATGGCAGTAGAAATTCTTCGTAATCTTCATCCGAAATCATGGTGTGCGAGCATTCGGAATGCAGCAATACCGGCTTTTGCAGGTGGCGCACGCCGCGGTTTACCGAAATGGATGTTGATCCGGTTTGTGCCTGCATAAACGAAGTGAATTTTTCAATCACACCTGCAATTCCGGAGAAATATTCTTTCGTCTCGTCGGGTGTCATCATCATATCCAGAAAAATATTCTCACCCCGTAAATCCATGGCAATATTCAGTATGCCACCCCAATTGATATCGCCGGTGACGTATCCGTATTTCTTTTTAAGTGATGCCGCCAGACTTTTTACATCCCGGAATGCTTCAGAATTGAACGCAAGATCGGGATTGACTGGATTTAACTCCTGATGTGCCGGCAACACCTGCGGCGAATGTGATTCCAGATAATTTACCTCACAACCCAACATTTCGGAGAGCAAATATCCGGCTGCCAAATGCACTGCGCCAATTTCCGGACGTGATTCGTCTTTATGTTGTCCAAGTCCATATTTCCCCCAACGGTCGTAAAGCACTTTTTCTTTTTGCTGCTCAACTTCTACACGTTTCAGTGGATGATAAAAGAAATCACGATCGAAAGTGATTCCTTCGTTTTTGTTCCACCATTCCGGCAACAAAACAATGTCTACGGGCAACAGGCTATTTCCCAGTAAGGGATTGTGATTAAAACTCATAAATTTATAATGTATTTTATACTATAAATTGCCACAGATATATCAACGGCACTAAAGAATTTTTCTGTATGGCCAATGATATATCAACTGCAATATTTTTTTATTATGCAAATTAAACTTTAAACTTGCAATTCACATGATATAATTTTAACTGTATTATTTATAACCTACTATTACTTCTTCTGCTCCGTCAACCATCAGCCGGTATTTATTTCCTTCCAATTTTTCAATAATACCCTTGCTCGCTTTTGGTTTAGACTTGCTGCTAAAGTTCAGATAACCTTTGCCTTCGGTTGCCTTTGCTTTGATGATTTTTTCATTCATATAAAGCCTGATTTCACCCAATGGAGTCGGAACAGTACCTTCCATCCATTTCATTCCACCCAGGTCCGGTGTGATGGAAAATTCTTTGTATCCGGCTTTTACGGGTTGAATGCCGAGATAATATTTCCCCAATAAATAAATCGGACTGGCTCCCCAGGCATGGCACAGACTCTTACCGTAAGGTCGCCCATACATGGCCAGATGCTGTGTCCCTTTGTCGGCAGGATTGTATTTTTCCCAGAACGAGGTAGCTCCTTCGCGCAACATGCCACCCCAGTAATCTTTCATTTCTTTCATCACCGCCTTTTGTTCGCCCAATGCACACAGGGCTTCGAGTTCATAGAAACGCATATAGGGCGTCGTGATTTTCATTATGGAGTCGTTCATCAATACCGACTTTTTAATAATCTGCTGTTTTTCGGGAGACAGATAATTGTTGAAAATGGCGAACATATTGGCATAGCGGGTCACGGCATCTTTTTGTTTTCCATCGATGCGATTATGTACCAGGGCTTTTTTTGATTCATTCCAGAAAGCAGGCTCCAGTTTGGCCCGGAGTGCTGTGGCAAGCCCATCGTATTTGATTTTGTCGGTTTCATTATTCGCTAATTTAGAACAAAGTGCCATCGTTTCAAGGCTTTTGCAAAATAAAACCTGTTCGAATGAAAGTTCACCGTGTTTGTCCATATATCCATCCGCCCAATCCACAAAAACCCAGTCGCCGGTCTGGCCTTCCACCATACCGTTCGAATTGGTACGATCCATAACATAATCCATCATGGTTTGCATGCGCGGATAAACCTGTTTGATAAAATGGAGGTCGCCGGTATACATATAATAATCGTAAATAGATAAAAACCAGTAGAATGTGTAATCCATGATGGTATTGGTGTGACTCGTCACCGGATCTTTTCCCCGCAACAGCCAAATTGAATTCTTCACCGTTTCTGTGTCGAAAAAGAGGTAATAATTCATCAGATAGCTCTGAATGGCATCGCCGCTCCACACCCAACGGTCACGTTTGATGCCATCGATAAAAAACTCACGGGTAGTGAGCTGCATGGTGTAAGCCCCCACTTCCCACATACGGTTCACTTCTTCGTCGCTGCATTTGAACGAACCTTTCCGGGTTTCTGGTTTAAACTCATACAACATACTCACATCCTGATAATTCACACCTGCATCTTTGGTTATATAGACATAACGAAAGGCTTTGCTGTTGCTGAAAGTGTAAATTTCAGCCGGCATTGAGCTTGCATTTAGCGCTTCATCCGTGACCGATGAACCGGTGACATTCAGTCTATCCAACGTTTCACAGAATTTGGTATCCAATGCTTCTTCGGGACTTTCACCATAGTAGATATTTACTTTTCCGTTCCCGGTTAAACCTTTCATCTGAATAAATCCAAAGGTTTCTTTCCCAAAATCAATCAGTTCGCCGTCATTTTTCTTTTCGCGTTTCACCGCCGACATGGGCTCAGTAGCCAATTTGTATTTCGAAGGAGACGTATCGGCAGAAACAAAATGATCAGAAGTGGCGGCATCCATATAAATCGTGGCCGAGGTATCGCTGGCTTTTCCGCTTGCATCTATCCATTCTTTGTCCTCGTATGTCACTTTCCACGAACTGTCGGAATTTACCGTTTTACCTTTTACCAGAATAGTAGGTGGTGTGGTCTGATTCCATACTTTTATATTCAGACTGTGCTTTCCGGCGGGCAAAAGAAATTTATGAGGCATACCGAATTGTAGTTTCCCGTCGAGTTTGATATTGAATTTTCCTTCCACGGAAATTTCAATTTCTTCGGGAGCAGCCAGATCGATTTTTTTACTGAATTCAACCAACACATAATGGCTGTCCATTTTCCAAAAATGCGGAAAAAAAGCGCCCCGCTCTGTGCGGCGGTTGTTCATTTCGTTCCCGAGCCAGATTTCATAATCGCCCGGATACCAGATCCAAGATTGAGCATTGGAAAACAGCGAAATAGCTGCAAAACAAAGTAGAAAAAATGTGCGTTTCATATTTTAGATATTAAAGTCAAGATTCAAGACGATGAAAGTCCCGTTCAGTCTTTTAAGACGTAATAAAAAAGTTTTTGTAACATAAGTAAGTGGAACAAATTAATGTCGTTTTTTTTTGTCACATAGTTTCACAGAGCATACATAGAAACACATAGCTTTTAAAGTAGTAAACATAGAAAAACATAGTAATATTATGAGTCTTTCTTCATCCCTGTTTTAAATTTATAAGTCACTGACTATGTGTTTCTATGTTTGCCAGTAATAAGCAGAATATTCTGATATAATGAAATTGAAACTATGTTTTACTAAGTGAAAATACTATGTGAAACTATGTGGCAAAATTCAAATACAGTATCAGGAAATGACAGTATAAAATGAGACATTTAATTTAATCTATTACTTATATAAAAAATTTTTACATTTGTAAAAATAAAAAGTCAGATTCTTTTTTTACATTTGCAATTATAAAGTTTATGATTTTATTTAATCTGGTTCACTATGGAACTCCAACTAATTCAAAACAAAATTTATACTATCCGAAATCAACGTGTAATGCTTGACAGAGATTTAGCAGAAATCTATGGAGTTGAAACCCGAATTTTAAATCAAGCAGTAAAACATAATTTTGAAAGATTCCCCGAAGATTTCATGTTTCAGTTAACTGAATCTGAATTTCAGCATTGGAAATCACAAATTTTGATATCCAATGCAATAAACATAGGATTAAGACGTAAACCTTATGCTTTTACCGAACTGTGAGTGGCTATGCTTAGTAGCGTATTAAACTCTAAGATAGCCATTCAAATAAATATGGGCATCATGCGTGCTTTTGTTTCAATTCGTCAATCACTTTCCTCTCAGCCTGCTGATAAAATTACCGAACTTCAAAACGAATTGAAAGAACTGAAAGCATATATTGAAGATGTATTTACTGACTACAATGATATTAATGAAGATACCCGCATGCAAATGGAATTGATTAATCAGACACTGGCTGAACTACAGACTGATAAAAAGACCGTAAACAAGCCTATAAGAAAAATAGGATTTATTTCCGAGGATTAACTCCTTATTTTGATTTTCAAACAACATTTTTATCTTTTGAAAACAAATCCATCAAATAGTGTGAAACCGGCTTAACCCTTATTTTCTTCCCGTATTCGTTTTTATACTGTCATTCACCATTGGTCCATTGGCGTTTTTCAGGAATTTCTCACCTTCTGTAAAATTATTTTTTACGGTGATAAAATATGAACCTTCGTAGGTGTATAAATATAACCAGTGATTTGGATCATGCACGTAATTTTCAGAAATAACTGTTTTCTGAAGGTCGTATCCAGGTGCTGTGATTGAAACAGATATTTTCCACCGGACGGTCAAACGTTCCTTCCAACTAAACCGGCGTTTCGAGTGCCGGAATAATGGCATCCACCTGATTTATATTTTCCATTGCTGAAGATTAAACTCCGCTAAAATATCAGCTATTTTTACCGGAATACCTGTTTGTAACGACCGGTCCATGGCCTGCAACAAGGCTACTGTGCCAATACCTTCTTTCATATCCGGATAAGCAACAAAATCCTGTTCGATGCTATCCGCAAAATATTCCAGGTAATTCTGATATTCGCCTGCATGATGACTTTGCCCTTCGAAACGGAAATAATGATGGAGCGTAGCACCTCCCCAGGTGATCATTTTTTCTTCACCGTCTTTGGTTGTGACTGCATACCGTAGCTCATGATAATCGGCCTGACTGGCGCCGGTTGTTCCCCTTAAAATACAACTCATCTCACTTTCTCTTTGAGCCGGCTGTGTAGGAGATGTATAAACACCACTCACTCTGGCAATTCTTCCGTCGGTAGCCTTAAAAATAAAATGCATAGTATCCTCATTTTTTAGTCCTGCATTTTTTCCATTGCTGCTAATCATGCCATAACCCATCACTTCCTCAATATTGGGGAAATACCATCTTATAAAATCTACAGGGTGACTTAATCCGCCATAGAGCCATTTAAATGACTGAAGCAATGACCATTCCTTTTCTAAAAACCAACGGTGATCGGCATTATAATGTGCTTCAATAGTGATTAAATCACCGATTACGCCGTTCTCGAAATCAGCTCTTTGCCTTTTTGCGGGTTCGAAAAACCTTGAACTCTGACCAATAAAAACCTTTTTTCCGCTCTGCTCACTCAGCTCCAGCAATTCTTTTGCTTTTGACAAATCATCAATAAAAGGCTTAGTACAAACCACATGTTTTCCATGAAGCAAAGCTTGCTTAATATGTGCTGCATGCAGATGATCAGGCGTATAAATGGCAATAATGTCGATTTGAGGATCGTTTAAAAGATCTTCATAGTTTAAGGTGTATGCATGGAAATCAAATTCTTTTGCCCTTTGTTTGCACAGTTCTTCATTTCTGTCGCAAACTTTAATAAGTTCCAGTTTTGAGCTTTTTAAAGCCGCAGACATTGTACTTCTGCCTTCTCCCAGCCCCAGAATAGCTATTTTTAACATTTTACAGGATCAGTTTTTAATTTGTTTTTTCAAATAAAGAAATGAAGGACTGATTCCCGCATTCGTTTTTATGCTGTCATTCACCATCGGTCCATTGTTTTCCCAGGTGTTCCCCGGTCCGTTGGCGTTTTTCAGGAATTTCTCCCCTTCGGTAAAATTATTTTTTACGGTGATAAATGACGAACCCTCGTCGGTGTACAAATAAAACCAGTGATTCGGATCATGAACGTAACCGGGTTTGTAAATATCGTGTACGTAATTTTCAGAAATAACCGTTTTGGGTTGTGCGCCCAGGGTGTAAATACCGGCTACATCGTACATATGTTTAGCGTAATGATAAATATGATTGGCATAAACGCGATTGTTTTGCATGCAATTCAGCGTTTGATTCCATCCCCAACCGAGACTGATGCCGGTGTACGAAACCTCACTTATTTCGTTGTGTTCGATATTAATATTGCGCACGTAACCCGCACAAATGGCCACGCAACCCCAGTCTTCGTTGGTAACATCAGTAAACAGATTGTTTTTGATTTGTTGGAACGAGCAAATTTCACGTTTATCAGTAGGGTCATAAGGTAAATGCGTTTCGTGCGAAGGCGGAGAAAAACTTCCTGCCACAAGGCCGTTTCCGGCAATATCGCGAAAAATACATCCTTCCGTCTTACCTCCGGTATCACCAAAAACATAATCCAGTCCGGTTGAGCCGAGATGTTCGAAAATACAATTTTCAAAGTCAATATTATTCCCGGCTGTAATCGTGACAGCAGCTGCCGGACGTCCCAACCAGCCCTGATTATCGAGTTTGTGGTTGTTGTCGGGGCGAATCATTTGAGGACTTAACTTGTATGCTTCGGTGAGGTACATGCCAGCCTGCAAAGGTACGTGTCCTTTTTCCGAAGGTCGCATCCAGGTAGTATGATTGAAACTGATATTTTTGAAGCTGATATTTTCCGCCGGACGATCCAGTGTTCCTTCCACCTGAACCAGGGTTTCGAGCGCCGGAACAATGGCATCCACCTGATTTGTTTTTTCACCCGCGAGCGGATAATAGTAGAGTTTGTGTGTGTTGATATCATGAAACCATTCACCCGGTACATCGAGCAATTCCCTGGCATTGGTCAGATAAAATGCGGAATTTAATCCCGGAGCTATCATCGGTCGTGGCCACGGATGCTGAAACTGAATGCGGCTTTCGGGATTCTGAAAACGAATGGCTGCCGTATCACCCTTCACTTCGATGGACTTGATGCGCAGGTTAGCAATGCACCACATTTGGTGTAACACCATTTCGGCATAAGGAGCTTTCAGAATGGATTTCACCGCGGTAGCCGGTACCCACAGAATTTCACCGGCTGCATCATTACTTTTTATGCGATACATTTTTTCAAAATCAGCTACATCGCGTGCCCGGACGGCTTTTTTACCATTCACCCACAGTTGACGGAAATCCAGCGGACGACCATTGAAATCGGGGACATCGGCTACCCACAGTTTCCCTGATTTTTTCCAGTTTGTAATTTTTACGCCACCACTAATCGAAACGGTTTCACCTGCCGCTCCGCAGATTACAGTCGGCGATTGAGCCGTTCCGCTGTCTTCAGGACGGACAAAAAGTGGTTCGTAGAAATTGTAAGTACCACCTTTCAAAATAATCTGAATACCATTTTCAATGCCTTCAGCACTCAATCGACGCATTTCACGCGCCTGGCGCAATGCTGCCGAAAGGGTTGCTTTCGGTTCATCTTTGGTTCCTGCATGGTTATCTTTTCCTGTTGGAGAAACGTAGATGTTAGCAGCAAATGTATTGGAACAGAAGAATAAAAACAAGAACAAACCCAACCCCCAACCCCTAAAGGGGAGTAATAAAAACAATTTGATAGAAAATTTGTGAGTGTACATAAAATTATGTTTTTACCCTTACCAATAGGGGATCTAAGTTATTTTTTTTTATTTCTACTTTGCTAAAGTAGAATGATTTAAAGTTTAATTGACAAAACTAATTTTGTTCCCTGCAATTTATCCCGCTTGCGGGAGGGGTTAGGGGTAGATTTGTTTTTTTATTTCACCAACGGCATCCACACCGTCATTTCCGTTTTTCCACGGTTTCCCCACGCATAATATGGAATCAACGTAATATTGACTGTTTTATCAGATTTTTCAACTGAACGATACAAGGTGTTTTTCCAGGATTCTTCATTGGTTAAACGTGCCGTTCCGTCCAACACAACGATAGAACTTCCGGCAATAATTGTCTTGCGCGTTGAGAATTTGATACCGGCCGGAATCATCACATTGTCAATTGAGTTTCCGTCGGAAACATCCATTCCTTCGAGGCAATAAACCAGCGGACCGCGTTTCACCACCGTCTGATTGCGGGTTTCTTCCACCAGGGGATTCGATTCCAATAATTTTACCGGCATATCCAAAACCAGTTCCACCAGATCTCCTTTTTTCCATTCACGGTTAATTTCCGTGTATGTATTGGCTTTATTTTCTGATGAAAATACTTGCCCGTTTACCATTATCGTGGCTTTGTCGCACCATTCAGGAATGCGAAGATAAAGCGAAAAAGCTTTCTTTGGCGTGTTTTCAACTGAAATTTTAATATTCCCATCCCAGGGATAATCGGTAGTCTGAATCAACTTTAGCTTGTCTTTCCCGTTTAGTAAGGTTTCCAGTTGACTGCCACCATACAAATTACACCAAACAGCATTATTGCTCAGACTGTAAGCATAATTCTGCGCCTGCACCAATGTGCGAACGGTATTTGGCGGACAGCAATTGCAAAGTTTGATGTATTCTTCACGCTCTTTCGACCAACGCAGCGTGTATGGAAAATCTTTGCTGATGCGCAACGGGTTGGTATAGAAAAATCGTTTTCCATCCAAGCTTACGCCGCTCAACACGCTGTTGTAAAGTGCTGTTTCGAGTACATCGGCATATTTGGCATCGCCTGAAATCTGCAACATACGCCAGTTGAACAGCATATTACCAATATTGGCGCAGGTTTCATTATGCGCCGTTGAGTTTGGCAATTGATAGGCGCGCCCGTAACTTTGATGCACTTTCTGAATGCTGTCGGGTGTGTAATTGGTTCCGTCGGGTGAAGTTCCATCGTAAAGTGCACCGCACGCTCCGGTCACGTACATTTTCCGGGTAGTAATATCTGTCCAGATACTTTCCAGATTATCCAGCAACTGTTTTTCCCCGGTTTCGGCATACACATCAGCAACCCCGGCGTACAAATAATTCGCACGTACTGCATGACCCATAGCCGTTTTTTGCTGACGGAACGGAACACGATCCTGATTGTCGTCGGTTCCATTATCCACCATGCCGCGGATGTCAATAAGGTTTTTCGAAAGTTCGAGATAACGCGGATTGCCCGTGGCGCGATACATTTCAACCACACCCATGTAGTGCGATGGGCAAATGGCATTACGCGCGAGCTCGGCCGAAGCTGTTTCGTAAAAGTGGCACAAAAAATCGGTAGCTTTGATGGCCACATTAAGAAGGGTTGTTTTACCGGTCGCACGGTTGTGAATAACTCCAGCCGTCATTAGATGTCCGAGGTTATAGGTTTCAAAATTGAGTCGGTTCGAGAACGCTTTGTCGTCTTTTTCGCCCACTTTTGTTCCTGTCACAATGATATCGTGTTTGTGCGAATCAACGCCCTTATTCATTTCGGCAATAATAACAGGCGTGTGGATATAACCATCCTGACGTTGTACTTTGGAAATTATAGTGATTATTTCATCCATCATCTTATCCAGCTCAGGTTTTTTGGTAAGCGCATAAACTGTTGCCAGCCCTTCGAACCATTTATAAAAATCCCCGTCGTGAAACGGCGGCCCCCAATGTTCGCCTTCCATTTCGCCTGCAGCCACTTCAAAATTACGGAACGAATGGCTGATATCCGGATTGTTCAGTGTTTTCCACATCGAAAGAATCATCGTGTCTTTGAAAACTGAATAACGTTCGCCCCAGAATCCGTTTGTCCATTTCACAGCGTCGATATTGGTGCTGTTTAGTTTGGAAAATTTGCTGGAAGAAGTATTTGTAAGTCCGCGGTTCTGTGCGTTAAGCGTAATGCTTACCAGGACAATGCAAATAATAAGGAAAAAATATTTTTTCATTTTAAGGCAGAATATACTGTTGGAAATTTTTCATTTACGACTCTTAACATAGACGCACGTAAAGGGGGTTTTGTACTAAGGTGGTCTGATAAAAAAAGTTGCCCCGAAACTTTCGTCCCGGGGCAACCACAATTGTGTAATTTAATCAGATCGTAATGACTATAATTTAATGCGTTTCATATAATCGGTAGGACTCTCGTTGAAATACTCTTTAAAGCATTTGGTAAAGTAGGAGGGAGATGAAAAGCCAGTATCGTAAGCTATTTCGGAGATGGTTTTTTCCGAATGAATCAAAAACTGTTCGGCTGCTTTTAACCGGATGATGCGTACCAACTCGTTAGGAGCAAAGTTGGTGAGCGATTTGATTTTGCGATACAACTGCACGCGCGACAATCCCAGATTTTTACCAATTTCATCCACATTCAAATCGCTGTCTATCAATTTTTCTTCAATTAACTTCCGGAATTTATTGATAAAGGTTTTATCAATCTCAGCCACATTTTCTTTCCGGTCGCCAAAAGTGAGATTCTTCTGGAAATAACTTTTTATTTTTTCGCGGTTCTCAATCAGTTTCCGAACCCGGATTTTCAATAAGCTCTCGTTGAAGGGTTTTGGGATATATGCATCGGCGCCACTTTCGAAGCCGATAGCACGTTGCTCATCAAGAGAATATGCCGTAAGCAGAATCACGGGAATATGGCTTGTAGATAGATTTTCCTTAATCTGTTTGCATAGTTCAAAGCCGTCCAATATATCCATTTGGACATCGCTTATAATAAGCTCCGGAACAAACTTCATAGCTTTTAGCAGTCCCACCTGACCATTTTTAGCTTCAATAATTTCAAAAGTATCAATCAGCAAACTTTTGATGTAAATCCGCACATCCACATTATCTTCCACAAGCAGTACCAGTGGTTTGTCTGTTTGTAAATTTGCATCTTGTTCTTCTTCATCTTCACCATCAAGTATCATTATTTCGTCTTGCCGTCCGGTTAACGAATTCATGGTTGGATATTGCTCTACAAATTGAATTTCCTTTTGTTTGAAAGGAATCAGCACATTGAACTTTGTACCTTTACCTTCTACACTTTCTACATTAATCTCACCATTATGCAGTTCAACAAGTACTTTGGTCAAATGCAACCCGATTCCTGAACCTAGTGCCCGATCGTCAACTTTATAAAAACGTTCAAAAATGCTATGCACATGATTTTCCGGAATGCCGGCACCATTATCCGAAACAGTTATTTGTGCAAACTCTTCATCATTTTTTAATACCTTTGTTAAACGGACATCGATACGTCCATTTTCCTTTGTGAATTTAAACGCATTTGATAACAGATTATAGCAGATTTTTTCCATTT
>Ga0209511_1000147_pt1 | contig 83180 bp, 67 predicted proteins | sample SSSSmetaG_FD_184141 | JGI IMG/M metagenome (GOLD analysis project Ga0209511, IMG submission 184141) | Glacier valley bacterial and archeal communities from Borup Fiord, Nunavut, Canada, to study Microbial Dark Matter (Phase II) - ​SSSS... | ecosystem: Environmental > Aquatic > Freshwater > Ice >... | reverse complement strand
GCCGTTCGCACCGGGGTCGTTCGCACGGGGGCCGTTCGCACCGGGGTCGTTCGCGCGGGGGCCGTTCGCACGGGGGCCGTTCGCACCGGGGTCGTTCGAGCGCGCGTTCGGACGCGCGTTGTCGCGACGCGAGCGCGAGTCGTTCGGGCGTTGCGGACCTCGCCCGTTGCTCGGCGGCGCGGGCCTCGTTTCTTGCCCCGTCCATTTGGGATGCAGGGGCTGCGGTTCGGTCGAGCGCGCCGCCCGTACTTCGACGACGGGCGCCGGGGCGGGTGGTGCCGGGCGCCGCGGGCTCGCGCTGTAGTCGTCGAGCCGCGGTGGCGTTGGTGGTGGTCGATTCGGACGTGGCGATGCGAACCGTTCGTTGCGGCGATACTGCTGGAGCGGCGGGGGCGTCGGCGGCACGAACTGCGGTGTCAGATCGCGACGGACGTATGCCTGCCAGATCGCGCGACCGTCGACGCGATGGATCGCGAGCGCGGGATCCATCGCGGCCAAATGCGAGTGCACGTTCTCGAAGTCGCGGAGGAAGAAGTGCTCGGCGCGCGTGTTGTGCGCGGCCGAGATGACCTGCGGAAAATCGATGATCGTCGGGCCCTCGGCGGCGAGCAGGATGTTGTACGGCGACAGATCGCCGTGCACGAGATCGCAGCAGAGCAACGCGATCAGCTGGACGACGATATCGGCGTAGACGCCCATCACCGCATCGGGCTCGAGCGTGATCTCTTCGAGCCGTGGCGCGGGCCGCCCCTCGTGATCGAGCACGAGCGTCATGAGCAGCACGCCCTCGTAAAACATCACCGGTGTCGGGGTGCGCACGCCCGAATCGACGAGCTTGAACAGCGCATCCGCTTCGGCCGATTTCCACGCTTGTTCGGCTGCATCGCGGCCGAACTTGCCGCCGCTGTCCATCGCGCGCTGGGTCCGCGTGTTGCGAACCTTGCGACCTTCTTTGTACTGGACGTTGTTCTTGAAGCTGCGCGTCTCGCGGTCCTTGTAGACCTTTGCCGCGAGCACGGCATCGCCGCGGCGGACCATCGAGATGGTCGCTTCTTTGCCGCTCTTGATCCGGCCGAGGATCTCGTCGATCACGCCATCGGCCAGCAGCGTATCGAGTGAGTCAGCCAACGTCAGTGCTTCTTTGTGTAACGGTCGATCCAGCTCAGTACTTCATCGTGCCACAGCTTGGAGTTCTGCGGCTTCAACACCCAGTGGTTCTCGTCGGGGAAATACAAAAATCGGCTCGGAACGCCCTTGCGCTGGAGCGCGGTGAACGTGGCCATACCCTCGGTCTCGACGACGCGGAAGTCCTGGCCACCGTGGACGACGAGCGTGGGGGTCTTCCAGTTCTTGATCAGATCGAACGGCTCGTCCTTCGCGTAGCCCACGGGCTTGTCCCACGGGGTGCCGCCGTGCTCCCACTCCGGGAACCACAGCTCCTCGGTCGCGAGGTACGCGCTGCGCTCGTCGTTGTTGCCATCGTGGCAGACCAACGCCTTGAACCGATCGGTGTTGCCGTTGATCCAGTTGATCATGAAGCCGCCGTATGAAGCGCCGAGCGCGACCGCGTTCTTGCCGTCGAGCCACGGGTACTTAGCGATCGCTACATCGAGGCCCTTCATGAGGTCCTCGTATGGAGCGCCACCCCAGTCCCCGTTGATCGCGTCGACGAACTTCTGGCCGTAGCCGGTCGAGCCGTGGAAGTCGATGAACACCGTGCCGTAGCCGTGACCCGCGAACACCTCGGGGTTCCAGCGATAGTGGAAATCGTTGCCGAAGCTGCCCTGCGGGCCGCCGTGGATGAGGAACGCGATCGGATACTTCTGGGCCGCGACGAAGCTCGCAGGCTTCATCGCGTAGCCATACACGGTGTCGCCGTGGGCGCCCTTGAACGAAAACTGCTCGTACGCGCCCCACGCGATCGCCTTGACGCGCGCATCGTTGATATGCGTGATCTGCTTCACGTCGCTGCCGTCGAGCTTCATCGTGAACAGCTCGGTCGGCTGATCGAGCATGTTGCGCGAGTAGACGATGCGATCGCCCGCGAGCTGGGGCCCACCCGTGAAGCCCTTTTCGGCGAGCAGCTTCGCGGCTCCGGTCGCGACATCGATCGCGAACAGCGCGTGGTTGCCGACGCGATCGCTCGTCGTGTAGATCGTCTTGCCGTCCTTGGCCCACTCGAAGCTACCGACCGAGGCGTCCCACGCTTCGGTGACGACGCGGACCCTCTTTGTCGCCATGTCGATGATCGCGAGCCGCGTGCGATCCGCCTCGTAGCCCGGGCGAACCATCATGCCGATCGCGAGCGACGTGCCGTCCGGCGAGAAGGTTGGCGTAAAATCATATGCCTTGTTCGCGATCGTGAGATCGACCGGCTTGGTGCGACCATCCGTCGAGACGAGGAACACGTCGGTGTTCGTCGTCCACGCCTGCTCGCGTCCGCCGACGCGCGCGAGGTAGACGAGCGACTTGCCATCGGGCGCGATCGAGATGTCCTCCATGCCGTCGAAGGGCTTGACCGGCGTATCGGTGGCGAGGCCCGGCGTGAGGTCGCGCGCATCGTCGGCCTTTGCCGGATCCCACACGAACAGGTGCGAGAACTTGCCGTCCTCCCACGTATCCCAGTGGCGGAAGAACAGCTCGGTGTAGATCTTCGCCTTGACCTTCGATTTTGCCTTGTCGTCATCGCGCTTCATGGTCTCGGCGAGTGTCTTGGCATCGGGGTAGACGTCCGCGGTGAGCGCGAGGTGCTTGCCATCCGGGAAGATCTCGAAGCCATTGAGATCGACGGGCAGCTTGGTCACCGGCTCGGCTTCGCCACCGCTCGGCGCGATTCGCCACACCTGGTTCGAGCCCGAGCGCGACGACAGGAAGTAGATCCACCTGCCGTCCGGCGACCATGCCGGATCGGTGTCGTTTTCGGGGTGCGAGGTCAGGCGGACCGGCTCGCTCGAGCCATCGACCGGCACGACGTAGATGTCGAACCGACCGCGGTTGGCGTCGTAATCGGTGTCTCGTAGGGTGAAAGCGGCGCGCTTGCCGTCGGGGCTGACCACCGGGTCGCCGACTCGCTGCATCGCCAACATGTCCTGGATCGTGAGGCCCTTGGTGGGTGCAGCCGACACGGTCGCGGCCATCAGGAGCACGCCCAGGAGGCCCGTGATCGTTCGTTGCATCGTCGCGATCTATCACAGTAGGGTCACCTCGTGCTCGATACGATCCTCCACTACTTGCGAACCACGCTGGTGGTCCTCTCGGGCACTCCCGTCACTCCGCTGACCCTGTTCACCGCGATGGCGATCCTGCTCGTCGCCCGGATCGTGACATCGCTCGTCGGCCGCAGCCTGGAGCGTCTCCTGGCCGCACGTGACTTCGATAAGGGCGTGCGCTACACGACCATCAAGATCACGCGCTACACGATCATGCTGATCGCCGTCCTCATGGCGCTCGGGACGATCGGCGTCAACACCAGCGCACTGATGGCCGGTGGCGCGGTGCTGCTGGTAGGCATCGGCTTCGGGCTCCAGAAGCTCGCCGAGAACTTCATCTCGGGCCTCCTCCTCTTGCTCGAGCGCCCGGTCAAGAAGGGCGACTTCATCGATGTCGGCGGCGTACTCGGTACGGTCGAGGACATCGGGTTGCGCGCCACGCACGTGATCTCGCGCGAGGGCGTCACGATGATCGTCCCGAACGCCAGCCTCGTCACCGCGCTGGTCGTCAACCACAGCGTGCCGACGAACGTGCGCCGGATCTGGATCAAGCTTGGCATCTCGTACGACTGCGACCTCGATCACGTGGTGCGCGTGCTCGAGCAGGTCGCGCACGACGAGCCGCTCGTCCTCGACGAGCCGAGGTTCGAAGTCCGCCATCAGAACTTCGGCGATTCGGCGATGGAGCTCGCGCTGCTCGCATGGATCCCCGAGGCGCGCGACGAGCTGATCGTCGCCTCGAAGTTGCGGTTCGCGATCACGCGCGCGTTCAAGCACGAGAAGATCGTGATTCCATATCCGCAGCGGGACGTTCACGTCGTGACACGGGCGGCACAGACCCAGGCGGCACAAGCGGCAGCCGATTCGTCGACACCGGGGGCACCGGCGGCACCGGCGACACCGGCGGCACAGGCGGCACAGGCGGCACCGGCGGCACCGGCGGCACAGGCGATCGTGCGGTGACGTCGCGGGCCGAAGCGCGCGCGCTCGCGATCACGGCGCAAGGCTTCGCGGCGCGCCCCGCGAAGGTCACGCGAACCCAGCTCCGCACGCTTGTCGAGCGGCTCGGCGTGATCCAGATCGATTCGGTCAACGCGCTCTCGCGCTCGCACTACCTCCCCGCGTTCAGCCGGCTCGGCGCGTACGATCGCGCCGAGCTCGACGCGCTCGCGTGGGAAGCGCCGCGCTCGCTGTTCGAGTACTGGGGTCACGAGGCATCGCTGTTGCCGGTCGCGCTCCAGCCCCTCTTGCGGTTTCGCATGGAGGCTGCCGCCAACGAAGCGTGGGGCCGGATGCGCACGATCGCCAAGACGCGCAAGGCGTTCGTCGCCGACGTGCTCGCCGTCGTGCACGATCAGGGCCCGATCGCGGCGGGCGCGATCGAGGTCGCCGAGGCGAAGAAGAAGAAGACCAAGGGCGGGTGGTGGTCGTGGTCCGATACCAAGACCGCTATCGAATTCTTGTTCTGGAGCGGCCAGGTCACGAGCGCGAAGCGGCGCTCGTTCGAGCGGCTGTACGACCTGACCGAGCGCGTGCTCCCCGCGGAGATCCTCGCGATGAAGACTCCGTCGCGCGACGAAGCGCATCGCGCGTTGATCGAGCGCTCCGCTCGCGCGATGGCGATCGGCAGCGAAGCGGATCTGCGTGACTATTATCGGCTCGCGGTCGCGCCCGCGCGTGCCGCGATCGCCGAGCTCGTCGAGGCCGGCGTGCTGATCGCGACCACCGTCGAGGGCTGGCCCAAGCCCGGCTATCTTCATCGCGACGCGAAGGCCGGCGTGATCGATCGAGCGCGCGGCGCCCTGCTCTCGCCCTTTGACAACCTGATCTGGATGCGCGACCGCACCGAGCGGATGTTCGGGATGAAGTTCCGGCTCGAGATTTACACGCCGGCACCGAAGCGTTTGCACGGCTATTACGTGCTGCCGTTCTTGCTCGGCGACGAGCTCGTCGCACGAGTCGATCTCAAGGCCGATCGCAAATCCGGCACGCTACTCGTCCACGCGGCCCATTACGAGAAGCAGAGCGTGAAGAAGCCCGCGGTCGCGATCGCGCTCGCCGCGGAGCTCCGCGCCCTCGCGACCTGGCTCGGGCTCGCACAGGTCAGCGTCGCCAAGGCCGGTGATCTGGGCGCGGCTCTCGGCAAGAGCGTCCGAGCGCTGTGAGCAGCCGCCTCGTCGAATGCACGAGTCACGAGCGACCCGCTGGCCGGCGCTAGACTTCTTCGTCGGCCGGGCGCGCGGGCACGGGGCGACGCGGCGGCGGCGCAGAGCTCGCTTTCGCGGGGCCGCCCGGGGGCACGTGCACGAGCGTGACCACGGCATCGGCGAACTCGACATCGACGCGCGACGCGAGCCGCGATTTGACCGTGCCGCGGCCGAACTTCACGTGCTCGATCACGTCGCCGATCTCGAACGTCTTGCTCGCGCCGTACGGAATCACGGTCTGTTCCGGCGCGTGCCAGCCGAGGCGCGCGAGCTCGGTCACGCTATCGGTGAGAGACTGCACGACCTTCGCCTGGACCATGCCGACGCGCGGATCGATCGCGCGCTTGATCGCGACCTCGCGCGGCGTCGACCGGGTGGTGATCGGTTGATCGATGCGTGCTGCCGCATCGGCCGGCAGCACCGCGACTACGCGATCGATCACGCTCGCAGCGACGCGCGCGATCACGGCGGTGCGCGCTTCGGTCAGGGCGCGTTGCACGGCGTGCGACGCATCGATAGGTACCTTCGGCTGCTTGAGGAGCTGGGTGCCGCGATCGTCGAGCTGCGCCGTGATCTTATTGAACGTGCTCGAGAAGGCTTCGTCGCAGCGCGTGCGCGCTTCGTCGATGATCGCTTCACGCACCGCCGGGATCGCGAGCTCGGTCTTGATGACGTCATCGATCGCCTTGGTCATCGCGCTGCGAACGTCGTCGCCCAGCGACAGCGTGTCGTCGGCCACCTCGATCACGTGCAGGTCGAGGCCCTTGACCACGGCGGTCGCCATCTGTGCGGGCTTCGCATTGCGCGGACCACCACCGTCGAGCTCGATCGCGACCAGCTGTGCGACCAGCGCCGCGAACACGGGCTCGCGGTCCTCGAGCGAGGTGCGCTCGGTCGCTCCGAGGACATCGAGCACGTTATCGAGTCCCGCATACGTGCAGACATCGAAGAAACCGCGCATCAGATCGCGCGCGAGTTGGTCGAGCGGCAAGCCCGTCTTGCGGCTCTCGAACAGGCGCGAAGCGAGCTCTTGGAGAGGGGCGAGCTGACGTTGCGGAAAGTCGACGGGCATGCGCGCACCCTACCCGAAATTATCACGTTCGCGATACGCGCCGTGCCGCCTCACCGACATGCACCGTGCCAGCGTCGCAACGACCGACTCGTCGTCGGTGCCAGCGCGAGGGCCCGAGGCCCCGACGGCAAGCCAGTGAGCATCGAGCCCGACTGGGTGTGCGAGCTACCGTCCCCCCGAATTCGAAGCGCGATCTGGTCGACAAGTTCACCGCGCTTCACCGCAACGCGGTCCCGCATTACTGGATCGCCGATCCAGTCGAGCAGACGTTGATCGTCGATCGCTGGCGCCCGGAGGGCTACCCCGTCGTGCTCACCGTACCGTTCGAGGCCGTCGCACCAGGAAGAACAGCGCCTCCGCAACCACAGTCCGATTCTATTCATCGAGGGATGGCCGGCGCCGCGGTACCAGGTCACATGAACCTGGTGCGCACCGCGGTCGTTCTCAGCCTTGTCGCCGCGTGCGGAAGCGAACCAGCTCCGCAGACGCACACGATCGCGTTTGAACTCCACAGCAAGCTCGATACCAGCGCCACGTACTGGAACCTGCCCTACCCCTCGGATCTGCGCCTCGCGGCCGACGGTACGGTCGACTTCACGGGCTTTCCGAACACGTTCGACAAGCCCATCGTCACGGATCTCCTTGCCGGTGCGAAACGCCGGGCGGGCTATCCCGTGATGCCGATCGCGTACGTCAAGTTCACCGACACCGCGCCCGTTCACGCGCTCGCGGACACCACGCCCGATGCGACGATCATCGACATCGATCAGGCCTCGCCCGAGCTCGGCACGAAGTATCCGGTCGTCGCGCAGACGCTCGTCGAGGATGCGTACACCGGCCCCGGCCTCGTCGCCCTCGCGCCCTATCCCGGCATCGTGCTGCGTGCGAGCACCCGCTACGCGTTCGTGATCTCGAAGAACTTCGCGCCCGGCACCGATGTACCGCAGCAATTCGCGGAGCTCGTCGCCGGCACGTCGTCGCACGCAGCCGCGACGGCGATGTACGCGCCGCTGTGGCCCGCGCTCGAGACGCTTGGCGTTGCGAAGGCCGACGTGCTGGTCGCGACGGTGTTCACCACGAGCGACCAGGTCAGCGTACTGCAAGCGCGGTCCGAGGCCGTGCGCGCCGCGCACCACGTGACGATCGACAACGTCCATGTCGATTCGACCGACGGTGCGGCGCACGCCGGCTATTGCGAGCTGCTCGCGACCGCGACGCTACCGCAGTTCCAGACCGGCACCGCACCCTTCGACCACGACGGCATCTTCGAGTACGACGTGGCCGGCACTCCGATCGTGCAGCGCACGCTGACCGTCCCCATCACGCTCACGATCCCGAATGGACCGATGCCCGCGAATGGCTGGCCGCTGTGGCAATTCTTCCACGGCTCCGGCGGTGCATCGTACGATCTCGTCGACGATGGCCCGAGCGCGACCGCAGACGGGCCGCCGCTCGTCGGTGAGGGTCCCGGCGCGGTCGTCGCACGGCGCGGCATCGCGGCGGTTGCGGCGGCAATGCCGCTCAACCCCGAGCGGCTCGCGAATGCGAGCGAGTACGCCTACCTCAACTTCAACAACCTCTCGGCGTTCCCGTTCACGTTCCAGCAGGGCGTCATCGAGCAGCGCCTGCTGCTCGATGCGCTCGTCGAGCTGCAGATTCCGGCGGCGACCCTCGCGGCCTGTACCGGCGCAGCGCAGACGACTCATCACTTCGACGCGACCAAGCTCGTCGCCGGTGGGCATTCGATGGGCGGCATGTACACGAACATGATCGCCGCGGTCGAGCCGCGGTTCGGCGCGATTACGCCGTTCGGCGCGGGTGGCTTCTGGAACCTGATGATCCTCGAGACCGCGATCGTGCCGGGCGCACGCAGCCTGTTGAGTGCGATCCTCGGCGTCGATCCGACGACGATCTCGTTCGTGCACCCGGCGCTCGGCTTGATCGAGCACGGCTGGGAGATCGCGGACCCGATCAACTCGATGGCGCGCCTCGTGCGCCGGCCGCTGGCGGGGACGCAGCCGCGCAACGTCTACGAGCCGATCGGCATGGACGACCAGTTTTTCCCCAATGACGACTTCGATGCGGTCGCGCTCGCGTACGGCAACCGCGAAGCGGGTGACATCGTATGGCCGAGCACGCAGACCTCGCTCGCGGTCGACCACCTCGATGGTCTCGTGGCGTATCCTGTGATCGGTGATCGCACCCCCACCACCGCGGTCGTCGTCCAGTATCACGACGATGGCATCCTCGACGCGCACTACATTCACCGCCAGCTCGACGCAGTGAAGTATCAGTACGGTTGCTTCCTGCAGACATACCTGCGCGACGGCACGGCCATTGTCGCGGCACCCGCAGCACTTTCGAGCGCTTGCCCCTGAAGGGTCGCTCCGAGCGCTTACACTCGTGACATGACCCAAGATACGCGCGCGCTCGCGCAAGCATGGCTCGCCGCGTTCGAGGCCCGCGACCTCGATGCGCTGCTCGCACTTTACAGCGACGACGCGACCCACACCTCGCCGAAGATCCGCGAGCGCCATCCCGAGACCGGTGGCGCGCTGCATGGCAAGACCGCGATGCGCGCATGGTGGCAGGATGCTTTCGATCGGCTGCCTTCGCTTTGTTACGTCATGACGCAGATCACAGCGGGCCTGGACAGCGTCGTTCTCGAATACATCCGCCGGCTCGATGGAGCGCCCGATCTGCCCATCTCGGAGAGCTTCGACGTGCGCGACGGCCGGATCATCAGGAGCCGCGTGTTCCACGGCTGAGCTACCATGCCGCCATGTTCGAGCTCGACGAGCAGACGCAAATGGTGGCAACGATGGTGCGGCAGTGGTGTCAGACCCAGCTCGCGCCGAAGATTCCGGTGCTCGAGGCGGGCACCGAACAGCCGTTCGACCTGATGAAGAAGATGGCGAAGCAGTTCGGCTTCGACGCCATGCTCGGTGCATCGGTCAAGAAGCGAATCGCGAGGCTGCGATCGGGCGAGTCGGATGACAGCGATCGCCAGCTCGCGAAGGGCATCGGCAGTCCGATGATGATGCATGTCGTCGTCAAGGAGCTCTCGCGCGTATCGCCCGGCTTCGCAATGGGGTTCGGCGTGTCGATGGGCCTTGTCGGTGGCGCGATCGTCGCGAAGGGCACGGCCGATCAGATCGAGCGGTGGGGCCTGCCGGTCGCCACGCTCCAGCAGATCGGCTCGTGGTGCCTGACCGAGCCCGATGCCGGGAGTGACGCTTTTGGTTCGATGCGCACGACGGCCAGGCCGAACCAAGCCGGTGGCTACGTCTTGAGCGGTTCCAAGACGTTCATCACGAACGGTCCCGGCGCGGACGTGTTTCTAGTCTACGCAAAGATCGATCGCGGCGAGCCCGAGCCCGGTGTCGCCACGTTCATCGTCGAGCGCGGCATGCAAGGCGTGTCGGTCGGACCGCCGTTCAAGAAGATGGGCATGCGCGATTCGCCGACGAGCGAGGTGTTCTTCGAAGACGTCCACCTCGGCATCGAGCACTTGCTCGGCGGCCAAGAAAAAGGTCGCGGCGGCCGCAGCGATACGAAGGATAGCCTCGGCAGCGAGCGGTCCGGCATCCCTGCGATGGCGTGGGGCATCATCGAGCGTTGCTACGATCAGAGCCTGCAGTACGTCCGCGATCGCAAACAGTTCGGTCGCCCGATCGGCGCGTTCCAGGCGGTCCAGCTCCACATCGCGGATCTCTATCTCAAGCTCCGCACCGTCGAGAGCGTCGTGTATCGTACCGCTTGGATGCAGCAGCACGGCAAGAAAGACATGGCGTTCGTCAACGCGAGCAAGGCAATGTGTGCGCAGTACGCGGTCGATGCCGCGATGACGGCGGTGCAGCTCCACGGCGGCTACGGCTACATGGAAGAGCTCGGGATCGAGAAGCTCGCGCGCGACGCGAAGCTGCTCGAGCTCGGTGCCGGCACGACCGATATCAACCTGCTCGCCGCCGCCCGCGAGCTGATCGGCGTCGAGTGAAGCGCCTCGCTCTCGCCGTGCTGCTCGTCGCGTGTGGTCGCGATACCGACGCCGTATTGAAGGCGCCGCCGAAAGGGTCGGGCGCCGCCGTGACCAAGCCGATCGTGGCGAGCACGAAGCTCGCGGCCTTGACGGTCACGTTGCCGACCGGCTGGACCGCGAAGTACGACGACCGCGGGTCATGGTCGTTCGCGTCGCCGCCAGCGCAGCACGCGAGCGTCCACCTCGCGCAGATGTCGGCCGCGGTCGCGCCGAGCCTCGAGGCCTATCTCGCGCTGCAAACGTCGCACAAGGACACCACGTCGAAGGTGCTTGCGAAGCAAACGCTGCCTGATGGCTTCGCGGTGTCGATCGAGGTCGCGCTGAACGCGGACCCCGGGCACGCCAAGCGCGCGAGTTATGTGGTGCGGCAGCTCGGCTCCGTGTGGATCGAGTGCGTGTGCATCGACGTGCCCGACGACGCGATCCGCGATCAAGTGATCGCTATATGCTCGTCCGCGAAGCTATGATGCTGGGCCGGACCAGCTGATGATCACAGCGCCGTCGCGGCGCCTTCCGCCCGACGACGCGCGCGATCGCAGGCAGCGCGACACCGGAAGCGTCGCGAAGCTCTACATGACGCCCTCGAATTTGCGGCCAGCGGCGGGTTCCTCGACACCGCTCGAAGCGGCACCGTGACCCGCCGTTGACGGTTCGTCAGCGCGGGGTCACTAAATCGCGTGGCGTGGGCCATGAACCACGCGGTCGCATGCGCTTCTTGCCGACCCTCCTGGTTCTTGCCCTCCCGGCCGCGGCTCACGCCGATCCACTCAGCTCCACGTCACAGACAGACGCACCGACGATCGATATCGGCGTGCGGATCGGCGGCTATGGCTTTCGGCGCGATGCCGACCCGCAGTTCACCGGCAAGTGGGACGAGTGCCGGATGAACGGCGTCGGCATCTTCGGACAACGCGGGTTCCGTGGGCCGCTGTTTGTCGAAGCCGGCATCGATGCGTACTTTTCGTCCAACAATCAGCCGAACGCGATGGACCTGCCGGTCTCGCGTTCGAGTGTGCTCTTGTCGACCGCGATCGGCGTGCGCACCGAGCTCAATCGGTGGTTGGTGGGCTACGTCCAGCTCGGGGTTGGGGCGGAGCTCACGAGCGTCTCGGTGCCGTATGCGGACGGCACGCTCAAGGCGAACAAGATGTTGCCGGAAGGATTCATCGGCGTCGGAGGCGACATCAAGATCGGTAACTCTACGCGGTTCGGCGCGAGCATCCGGACGCTCGTGATGGGCAACTTCAACTACGACGCACAGCGGTTGAATCCGAGCAGCGACCAGTGGAGTGCCTCGCCGACCGCGGCTCAGGTGTTTGCCGCCGAGCCGACGCTCGCCGCGCAGGCGCAGTTCTACGTGCGTCGCGATCTGTAATCGGCGATCGCAACTAGCAATTTGCAGCGGCTAATCGAGTAGCCGATCTTCAGGCACGGATGTAGTACGCTGATTGCGTTGCGGATCGGGCTCGCGCTGCTGGTCATCCTCGCGACCGCGCGCGTGATGGCGCAGCCGGTCTCGGAATCGATCGCGCTCGCCGGCTCGGATCCGGTGTTCCAGGCCGCGCTCGACGAAGCGGTCGCGCCCGCCGGGCTCGGCGTGATCCGCGCGCAGGACGTGACGGCACCATCGCTCGGCGCCCTGTCCACCGCGTCGCGCGAGCTCGCGGATCGGCTGCACGCGACGGCGACGGTGTGGTTGATCGCATCGCCGAACGGCATCACGCTCGTCACCTACGATCGCGAGCGCGATCGCTTGTTGGTTCGCGAGCTGCCCTTCGCGTTGCCGCTGTCGCCGCCGCACGCCGCCGAAGCCGCGCGCATCGCCCGCACGATGTTGCGTGCGCTGCGCACCACAGTCGATGTCGATCAGCCGCCGCCGCGGGTCGAAGACGCACCCGCGATCCGCGCCGCGGTCGCCGCACCGGAGCAACGCCGCCTCGGCGTGAGCGCGCTGGTCGGGTCCCGCTTCGGTGCACCCGACGGTGATCTGGTCGCGCAGCTGAGCGTGATCTGGCGGCCCGATCGGATCGGCTTTGCGGTCAGTGGCGAGCTCGCGCCGAGCGCGGACGTCACGACCTCCGCGTTCATGGGCACGGTGCTCGACATCGCCCTCGCCGCGGTCGCCCGTGCACCGGTGCTGGTCGTGCCGGGACTTCGGGTCACGCCCGTGCTCGGGCTCGCAGCGCACACGCTGCGGCTGCGCGGGTCGCTCTCGACCGCGCAGCCGATTCACGATACGCGGATGGATCTGGCCGTCCGGCTGGGGGTCGTGGTGAGCTACCGCGTCGGGCGCGATCTCGATGTCGGCTTCGGCGCGACGGTCGATTTGTTGCTCGATCGTCAGCGCTACGAGGCGGGGAGCGTCCAAGTATTGATTGTTCCTAGGCTTCAGGCGCTGGCCGGGCTGATGGGAACATTTCGGGTGCTGTAACCTTTTCCGGGCGTGGCCCCTCTAGATGATGTGGGACTGTCGATCGTCGAACGCCCGACGCCGGAGGATGAAGCCGAGCTCGTCGCGGCGTGCCTCCGGGGCGACCTCGCGGCCCAGCGCGCGCTGTTCCGTCGCGAGTTCGCGCGGGTCAACGCCACGCTCTATCGCATCCTCGGCCCCACCCGCGAGGTCGATGACCTCGTGCAAGAGACCTTCATCGCGGTGTTCCGCGGCCTCGCGAAGTTTCGCGGCGACGCGCGGCTCGCGACCTGGATCGACCGGATCGCGGTGCGGATCGCCTTTGATCATGTCCGCACCCGAGGTCGGACGCCGGTACCGCTCGGGGTCATCGGGCTCGGCGACGACATCACCGATGCGACCGCGCTCGATGCCCAGGCCCACGCGCGCGATGGTCTGCGCCGGTTGTACGGCGCGCTCGCTCAGCTCTCGCCCGAGGCGCGTACCGCCTTCGCGCTTTACGCGATCGATGGTCGCTCGATCGCCGATGTCTCCAAGCTTGTCAACACGTCGATCGTCACGGCGAAGCTGCGGATCTGGCGGGCTCGCCGCGAGTTGATGAGGCTCGCGGCCGAGGACCCCGTCCTCAAGGAGTTTGTGAAGTGAAGATCGAAGTCGACCCACCCACGAACGAAGTCCGTCGCGATCGGATCGAGCGCCAGGTCTTTGCTCAGCTCGCCAACATGCGCGCAGTCGAACGCGCGGATGCCGCCGTGCCCGAAGCTCCGGCACACAACAACCAGCGCCCGTGGCTGTTCGGTGCGATCGGCGCCGGTATCGCCGCCGCGGTCGCGCTCGTCGTCGTCGCGACCAAGCCCGAGCATCCAGCTCCAGCCATGATCGTCGAGGAGACCACGCCGTCGCGGATCGTCACGCCGGTCGGCGGCGAATCGCAGTTCACGGTCGGTGATGCCGTGATCGTCGCGACGAGCGATACCAGCATCGATGTCAAGCGCGCTGAAGACGGCGGCATCACGCTCGTCGTCGCGCGCGGCGCGGTCGATTGCGATGTCGCGCCTCGCAAGAACCGCCCGCCGTTTCACGTGATCGCGGGCGACGTATTTGTCGAAGTCGTCGGCACGCGCTTCACGGTCGCGCGCACGCCATCGCCCCGGGTCGACGTGGTGCGTGGGAAGGTGCGCGTGCGTGCGCCCGGCGGTACGTGGTTGCTCTCGGCAGGCGAATCGTGGACCCCGCCCGTCTCGGCCAGTGCGTCGGAGACGGTGGCCGCGGTCCCACAGATCGCGCCCGTGCTGGTCGCGCCGCCGCCTGCAACGCAGGTCGTGCCGGTCCTGCCGCCGGTCGCGCTGCCGGTCGCGAGCGCTCAGCCCGATCCGCACGCGCTCTATCAGACCGCGCAGCGGTTCGAGGCAACCGACCCTGGACGTGCCGCCAAGGCCTATCGCACCGTCGCGAATACCAACGAGGCCTGGTCCGCGCCCGCGCTCTACGGCCTCGCCGAGCTTGACGCCAAGACCGATTCGGTCAAAGCGCTCGCCGATTGCAACGAGTACCTCCGGCGGTTCGCCATGAGCGCCCAGCTCGAGGATATCGCCTGGCTGAGGATCGAAATCCTGCGTTCTGGTGGCAAGCGTGACGAAGCCCGCATTGCGGCGGCGGATTATCTGCGACAGTTTCCCCAGGGGAGCTACGCGGCCATCGCCGCACGCATCGCTTCGCCGCCGTCGCATGACTAACGCCTGGGTCGCACTTCTCGTTCTGACTGCCAGCTGCAACTCGCTCGTGCAGCTCGCGCCGGATCCGCTCGGTGATCTCACGCGCATCCAGATCACCCCGAAGAGCGCAGACCTCCTGATAAGCGACCTCTCGCAGCCGCCGAGCGAGCAAGCGTTTCACGCGATCGGCGTGTTCTCCGATGGCGCGCGTCGCGACATCACGCAGCAGCTGCTGTGGAACGTCGACAATGGCGTGCCCGGCGGCTTTCTCACACCGGGCGTGTTCACCACCACGAACGCGGCCTCCGGTCACATCCAGGTGATCGCGCAAGCGGATGATGTGTGGGCGACCGCGGATGTCACGGTCAGGATCGACGCCACGATCGTCGACGGTGCGTTCCCACCCTCGGACCCGAACCTGTTCGACGACACCAAGCCGGTGGTGACCGGTGATCCGACGCGCGGTCCCGCGATCATCTATCCGAGCGCCACCACGATCTTTCCGCAGACGCTGCCGGACACCGTGTTTCAGCTCGCGCGCGGCGCGCTCAACGATGCGTTCCGGCTGACGTTCGACACCGATCTCTTGCACGTCGTCGTGCTGACCGGGACGGATCGCTGGGAGAGCGGCTCGTTCCAGAACGTGCTGTCGCAGTCGAACACGGGACAACAATTGACCGTCTCGATCGACGCGGCGAGCAGCGCGGAGCCAGGCGCGATCTATCAAGGCACGCCGATCAAATTCAGCTTCTCGCACGACGCACCGGATGGACCGCTCTACTACTGGTCGGCGGCGACCTCGGGAATCATGCGCGCCGCGATCGGTGCGAGCTCGGCCGGCAAGCTGTATCCGAGTGGCGATGCATGTGTCGGCTGCCACACCGTGTCGCGCAAGGGCACCGCGATGGCGATGGGTTACGGCAACGAAGGAGTCTCCGCACTGCAGACGATCGATGTCCCGACCCTGTCGTCGACGATCTCGCACACCAAGCTGTACGAGATGGGCTGGACGACGTACTCGCCCGACGGGACGATGATGGTGATCGCGAACAACGGCGTGCTCGTGCTGCGCGATGCGATCAGCGGTGCACCGCTCAACTCGCCGACCGGTAAGATCACCCTGCCGACGGGCAAGTTCGCGACGCACCCAGATTGGTCGCCCGATGGCGCGTACGTCGCGGTCGCGTACACCTCGACGCAACCGACGAACCTCGACGTCAAGACCGCGAGCATCGCGCGCTTGCCGTTCGATGCCGCGACGCAGACGTTCGGTCCGCCACAGGTCATCGTGCCCACGACCGGTAGCGACAACTTCTATTTTCCGAAGTACTCGCCCGACGGAACGGTGATCGCGTTCGTGCGCGCGACCGAGCCGTCGAAAGGCGCGACCTCTGCCGAGCTCGCGCTGGTCGCCGCCGCCGGCGGAGTGATCAGCCCGCTCGTGACCGCGAGCCATCTCGTCGCGAGTGGCACCGCGGCGAAGACCGCGACCCAGATGCCGAGCTGGGCACCCTTCTCGGGTGACTACGCGTGGCTCTCGTTCGCATCGACGCGGCCGTACGGCGTGGTGTTGCCGAGCGGTGGGCGCAGTCAGATCTGGGTCTCCGCGATCGATCTTGCGAGCTACCAAGCGGGGGTCGACCCGAGCTCTGCCGGGTTCTATCTACCTGCCCAGGATCCCACCGTGGTGAACAACAACCCGATCTGGGCACCGTCGACGGATCCGCCCGAGTGACCCGCTCGCTGAGCGGCCACGCACGGTGCGCGACGACGCTCGCAACAGGGTGCTAAACGTGTCCCTGCGGGGCTAGAACCCATGTATTTCTAGGCACATCGCGTGCAAACGCTGCTGCCGTGGGAAGTGATCTCGATGACGAGGCGGATGGCCCGATGGGCTGGGCCGTCGCCGCTAGTTACGGCCGAGACATCCTGGTCGTCGATGACAGCGACACCAACCTGGTCGCGATCGAAGCCGCGCTCGGTCCGCTGCAGCGCACGCTGGTGCTCGCGCGGTCCGGCCACGAAGCGCTCAAACATCTGCTCGAGCAAGACTTCGCGCTGATCATCCTCGATGTCGCGATGCCCGGGATGGACGGGTTCGAGACCGCTCGCCTGGTTCGTTCGCGCGCACGCAATCGCGCCACGCCGATCATCTTCGTCACCGGGCTCGCGTGGCAAGACGACGAAGTCATGCACGCGTACACGCTCGGCGCGGTCGACTTTCTCGTCAAACCGATCCGCTCCGAGGTGTTACGCGCGAAGTCGGGCGTGTTTATCCAGCTCCAGGATCGAACGCGCGAGCTTCACGAGAAGGGCGAAGAGCTGCGCAAGGCGCAGATCCGCGCGCACGAGCGCGAGCTCGCGATGCAGCGCGAGCGCTTCGAATCGGAAGTGCGCGATCATCAGATGAAACAGCTCGCGGAGACCGACAGGCGCAAGGACGAGTTCCTCGCGATCCTTGCTCACGAGCTACGCAACCCGCTGCAGCCGCTGCTCACGGCCGTCGAGCTGCTCGCCGTCGACGAGACCAAGCCGGTGCCGCCGCGCGTGCGTGGGATCATCGAGCGCCAGGTCCAGAGCATTGGTCGGCTCGTCGATGACTTGCTCGACGTCGCGCGGTTCCAGACCGGGCGGCTCGAGCTCCGGCGCGAGACGTTCGACCTCGGCAAGCTCGTCGAGGAAGCGGTTGGCGAATCACGACCCGCAGCCGCTGCGCGCAGGCACGATCTCACCGTGGTCGGCAGCGGGCCTTCGCCGAAGGTCAACGGCGATCCGGTGCGCCTGGTCCAGGTGATCTCGAATCTGCTCTCGAATGCGATCAAGTACACCGAGCCTGGCGGCCGCATCGCGGTCGAATGGGGCGCGGTCCCGGGCCAGGCATTCATTCGCGTGACCGATAGCGGGCGTGGCATCTCCGAGGCGCTGCTGCCCAAGATCTTCGACATGTTCGTGCAGGAACGAGTGCAAGGCAGCGGAGCGGGAGGATTGGGCCTGGGCCTGGGTCTCGCGAAGCGGCTCGTCGAGCTGCATGGAGGACGTATGCAAGCTACTAGTCCGGGTGCCAACAAAGGCGCCACGTTTGAAGTCCTGCTGCCAACTGCAGAGCAACCACGCGCGGCCTCGAAAGAAGCCTTGCGCCCGGCGACGCAAGGTCGCCCCTTGCGTGCGGTCGTCGTCGATGATGCGGCCGATCTTCGCGAGCTCGTGGTCGACCTGTTACGCATGAAAGGTCACGATGTCACGGCGTGTGAAGATGGCGCGGCGGCAATCAAAGCGATTCGCGAGATCAAGCCCGACGTCGCGCTGATCGATATCGGCCTACCCGAGATGGACGGCTACGAGGTCGCGCGCACGCTCCGCAAGGACATGCCGATCGGCACCGTGCGGCTGATCGCGATGACCGGCTACGGGCAAGCCACCGACAAGGCGGCGGCCCTCGAAGCCGGCTTCGACGCGCACATCGTCAAGCCCGCAAGCGCCGACAAGATCATGCGTGCTCTCTACGGAGATCCGGAGAATCCATGACAGAGACGACTCGACGTCGTGAAACCAAAAAGATCGCCACCCCCCGCGCCGCAGTGATCGCAGAGCCGTTGAAATCGGCCGAGATCCTCGCGGCGCTTCGTGCGTTCAAGCGCGGGGACTTCGACGCGCGGATGCGCGACGACCTGACCGGTGTCGAAGGCCAGATCGCCGAGACGTTCAACGAGCTCGTCGCGATGGTGACGTCGATCGAGACCGAAGCCAAAGACGTCTGCGTCGCGGTCGGTAAAGAAGGCTTGGCGAATCGGCGGATGCGCCGGCTCGGCACGACCGGGCAGTGGGGCGAGTACATCGGCGCGGTGAACGAAGTCATCGACGACCTCTCGCGACACACGAATGACATCGCGCGCGTGGTCAGCGCCGTCGCGAAGGGTGACCTCGATCAGACGATGGAGAAAGGCGAAGGCCCGCGCCGCGGCGAGTACGCGCGTCACGCGAAGATCGTCAACGGCATGGTCGCGCGGCTTTCGCAGTTCGGCTCCGAGGTGACGCGTGTCGCGCTCGAGGTAGGTGCCGAGGGCAAGCTCGGCGCGCAAGCGCGCGTGCAAGGCGTCTCCGGAGTGTGGAAGGATCTCACCGATTCGGTGAACCTGATGGCGTCGAACCTCACGACGCAGGTCCGCGAGATCGCGCGCGTGACGACGGCTGTCGCGCAGGGCGATTTGACCAAGACGATCACGATCGACGTCAAGGGCGAGATCAACGAGCTCAAGAACACGATCAACACGATGGTCGAGCAGCTCCGCGCGTTCGCGAACGAAGTGACGCGCGTCGCACGCGAAGTCGGCACCGAAGGCCGCCTCGGTGGCCAGGCGACCGTGCGCGGGGTCAGTGGGGTGTGGCGCGAGCTGACCGAATCGGTCAACTCGATGGCGAACAATCTGACATTCCAGGTCCGCAACATCTCCGAAGTGACGAGTGCCGTCGCCGCAGGTGACCTCGGCAAGAAGATCACCGTCGAGGCCAAGGGCGAGATCCTTTCGCTCAAGAACACGATCAACGTCATGGTCGATCAGCTCTCGGCGTTCGCCTCGGAGGTGACGCGCGTGTCTCGCGAGGTCGGCACCGAAGGTGTGCTCGGAGGTCAGGCCGAGGTCGCCGATGTCAGTGGCGTGTGGCGCGAGCTCACGCAGAACGTCAACGGCATGGCGTCGAACCTGACGTCACAGGTCCGTTCGATCGCCGATGTCATCACGGCGATCGCCGCCGGCGACCTCGGCAAGAAGATCACGGTCGAAGCCAAGGGCGAGATCCTCGCGCTCAAGAACACGATCAACTCGACGGTCGACAAGCTCAACCGATTCTCCGCCGAGGTGACGCGCGTCGCCCGGCTCGTCGGCACGGAAGGCACGCTCGGCGTGACCGCCGACGTCAAGGACGTCTCCGGGATCTGGAAAGAGCTCACCGACAACGTCAATCAGATGGCGAGAAACCTCACCAACCAGGTCCGCGATATCGCCGAGGTGACGACCGCGGTCGCGAACGGCGAGCTCGGCCGCAAGATCACGGTCGAGGCGCGCGGCGAGCTCGTGACGCTGAAGAACACGATCAACACGATGGTCGATCAGCTCAACGCGTTCGCGTCGGAGGTGACGCGCGTCGCCCGCGAGGTCGGCACCGAAGGCGTGCTCGGTGGCCAAGCGCAGGTCCGTGACGTCTCGGGCATCTGGAAAGATCTGACCGACAACGTCAACTCGATGGCATCGAACTTGACCGATCAGGTGCGCAACATCGCGAAGGTCGCGACCGCCATCGCCAACGGCGATCTGCAGCAAAAGATTGTCGTCGAAGCGCGCGGCGAGATCCTGGAATTGAAGGACACCATCAACACGATGGTCGACCAGCTGCGCGGCTTCTCCGATCAGGTGACCCGTGTCGCGCGCGAGGTCGGCACCGAGGGCAAGCTCGGTGGTCAGGCCTCGGTCGTCGGCGTGCGCGGCACGTGGAAAGAGCTCACCGATAACGTCAACCAGATGGCGTCGAATTTGACGAACCAGGTCCGCGATATCTCCGCCGTCGCGACCGCGATCGCGCGCGGCGATATGACGCGCAAGATCTCCGTCGAGGTTCGTGGCGAGCTGCTCGATCTCAAGAACGTCATCAACACGATGGTCGATACCCTGAGCTCGTTCGCCGACGAGGTCACGCGCGTCGCGCGCGACGTTGGCGTCGAGGGCAAGCTCGGTGGTCAGGCGGCCGTCCGCGGTGTCGCCGGCACGTGGAAAGAGCTGACCGACAACGTCAACCAGATGGCATCGAATCTGACGAACCAGGTCCGTGACATCGCCGACGTGACGACCGCCGTCGCCAACGGCGATCTCACGCGGAAGATCACGGTCGAGGTTCGCGGCGAGCTGTTGCAACTCAAGAACACCGTCAACACGATGGTCGATCAGCTCAATAGCTTCGCGTCCGAAGTGACGCGCGTCGCGCGCGAGGTCGGTCTCGAGGGCGTGCTCGGTGGCCAAGCCGAGGTCCGCGGCGTTTCCGGAACGTGGCGCGAGCTCACGGATAACGTCAACGTGATGGCGCGTAACCTCACCGAGCAAGTGCGCGGCATCGCGACAGTCGTGACTTCGGTCGCGAACGGTGACCTCGATCGCGAATTGAACCTGGCTGCGCGAGGCGAGATCGCGACGCTCGTCGACACGATCAACAACATGACCGATACGCTCTCGACGTTCGCCGAGCAGGTGACCGGCGTCGCTCGCGATGTCGGTGTCGACGGCCGGCTCGGTGGTCAGGCCGACGTGCCCGGCGCCGCCGGTGTGTGGCGCGACCTCACGAACAACGTCAACGAGCTCGCCGGCAACCTCACGAACCAGGTCCGCGCGATCCACGATGTCGCGACCGCGGTGACGCAAGGTGACCTGACCCGCTCGATCACCGTCGAAGCGCGTGGTGAGATCGCGCAGCTCAAGGACACGGTCAACCAGATGATCCGCACGCTCGCCGAGACCACGAAGGTCAACGAGGAGCAGGACTGGTTGAAGACGAACGTCGCGCGGTTCACCCGCATGCTGCAGGGCCAGCGCGACCTCTTGACCGTCGCGCGCCAGATCCTCAACGAGCTCGCGCCGCTGGTCAGCGCGCACCACGGCGCGTTCTTCATGGCGGACTACGAGGGCGACAAGCAGGTCCTGAAGCTCTACGCGGGTTACGCGTATCAGGATCAAGCGAGCGTCGCGACGACGTTCCAGTTCGGGCAGGGTCTGGTCGGCCAGGCCGCGCTCGAAGCCAAGCGGATCGTGATGGCGAAGGTCCCGCCGCAGTACGTCCGGATCACGTCCGCTCTCGGCGATGCGATGCCGCACGCGATCGTCGTCGTGCCGATCGTGTTCGAAGGCGAAGTGAAGGGCGTGATCGAGCTCGCCTCGTTCGAGCCATTCAGCGGCATCCAGCTCGCGTTCCTCGATCAGATGCTCGAATCTCTCGGCATCGTGATCGCGACGATCGAAGCGACGATGCGGACCGACGAGCTGCTGCGCCAGTCGCAGTCGCTCACCGAGGAGCTGCGCAACCAGCAGAACGAGCTCCAGCAGACCAACGAGGAGCTCGAGGAGAAGGCGCACCAGCTGACCGAGCAGAAGGGCGAGGTCGAGAAGAAGAACCGCCAGGTCGAGCTCGCACGTCAGGAGCTCGAGGAGAAGGCCGAACAGCTCGCGCTGACCTCGAAGTACAAATCGCAGTTTCTCGCGAACATGTCGCACGAGCTACGCACGCCACTCAACTCGCTGCTGATCCTGTCGCGGCAGCTGAGCGACAACGGCGAGGGCAACCTCTCCGACAAGCAGATCCGCTACGCCGAGACGATCCGGCAAGCAGGTACGGATCTCATGACCCTGATCAACGAGATCCTGGATCTCGCAAAGATCGAGTCCGGCACGATGGCGGTCGAGATCGGGCCCGTGCGGTTCGCGAACTTGCGCGACTACGTCGATCAGACGTTCCGTCAGGTTGCCGAGGAGAAGAAGCTCGGCTTCACCGTCGAGCTCGAGGGAGGGCTGCCCGCCTCGCTCGAGACCGACGACATGCGCCTGCGCCAGGTGCTCCGCAACTTGCTCTCGAACGCGATCAAATTCACCGAGAGCGGCAGAGTCAATCTGCGGATCGCGCGCCATCACGACGACGTGATCGCGTTCTCGGTCACAGATACCGGCATCGGCATCCCGCCCGACAAACAGCGCCTGATCTTCGAGGCCTTCCAGCAAGCGGACGGTTCGACGAGTCGCAAGTATGGTGGCACCGGACTCGGCCTCGCGATCAGTCGCGAGATCGCGGGGCTCCTCGGCGGCGACCTCAAGGTCGAATCCGCTGCGGGCCAGGGCTCGACATTCACGATGTATCTGCCCCTGGTGTACAAAAAGCCCGAGCCGCTGCGCCAGACCCTGCCAGCGATGCGGCTCATCGTCGAGACGGCCGCACCGGTCGCAGAGCTCGTGACCTACACCGAAACATCGGCGCGCACCGTTGCCGATGATTACGAGCAGCTGCAGCCCGGCGATCGGGTGCTGCTCGTCGTCGAAGATGATGTCGGTTTCGCGATGACGCTGCTCGAGACCGCCCGCGCCGCAGGCTTCAAGGGCGTGGTCGCGAATACGGGAGCGCAAGCACTCGAGCTCGCGCGCGTCGTGAAGCCGGATGCGATCACGCTCGATCTCCGCCTGCCCGATGTCGATGGGTGGGTGCTCCTCGATCGCCTCAAGCATGATGCCGCGACGCGCCACATTCCGGTCCACGTGGTGTCCGGCCTCGATGGCGAGCGGCGCAGCTTGCAGCAAGGCGCCCTCGCCTTCTCGCAAAAGCCAGTCAGCGCCGAGACCCTCGAGACCGGATTCAAGGAGATCCACGCGTTCGTCGACAAGCGGGTGAAGAGCCTCCTGGTCGTGGAGGATGATCCAATCCAGCGCGATGCGATCAGCGACCTGATCGGAGACACCGATGTCGAGACCACGACCGTGTCTTCGGGCGAGCTCGCGATGCAATCGCTCGCCGAGAAGCCGTTCGATTGCGTGGTGCTCGATCTCCGGCTGTCCGGGATGAGCGGCTTCGAGTTGATCGAACAGATCAAAGCGAATCCCGCGAACAAGCGGCTGCCCGTGATCGTCTACACCGGACGCGACCTCACGCCCGAGGATAAGGCGCGGCTCCACGGGCTCGCCCAGACCGTGATCATGAAAGACGTCACCACGCTCGAGCGCTTGCTCGACGAGACCGCGCTGTTCTTGCACCGCGTCGAGGCCAATCTGGCCGAGCGCAAACGCAAGGTATTGCGCCGGCTCGCGAAGCATGACCCTTCGCTCGCGGAGCGCACGGTGCTCGTGGTCGACGATGACGTGCGCAACATCTTCGCGCTGACCTCGCTGCTCGAGGGCCATCGCATGAACGTGCTCTATGCCGAGAACGGCAAGCGCGCGCTCGCGAAGCTCGAGGAGAATCCGCAGATCGATGTCGTGCTGATGGACATCATGATGCCGGAGATGGATGGCTACGAAGCCGTGCGGCGAATTCGCGAGCAGCAGAAGTGGAAGGAGCTGCCGGTCATCGCGCTGACCGCCAAGGCGATGAAGGGCGATCGCGAGAAGTGCCTCGAGGCGGGCGCGAGCGACTACATCACCAAGCCGGTCGACTCCGATCAGCTACTCTCGCTGCTCCGCGTCTGGCTCTACCAAGCGTAGCTATCGCTTGGCGGGTGCGGCGAGCGCGGCGCCCCGTCCTAGCGACGAGCTCACCGAGGCGAACGTCGCGGCCGCCGCGGCGCGCTGCTCGGGGGTGCGCTTGCGAAGCGCCGCCAGTGGCAGATCCATCCGATGATTACCCGCGAGGGCGGCGCTGTGGCGATCGAGGTAGGCCCAGTACAACGTCGGCAGCGGGCACGTCGTCTTGGGTGCGAACTGGCAGCCCTTGCAGAAATCGCTCATGCGATCGATGTAGGCGCTGCCCGCGACGTAGGGCTTGGTCGTCATCACGTCGCCGGTCGCGAACGTTGCCATCGCCAGCACGTTGGGCTCGACGACCCAGTCGTACGCATCGACGTACGCGATCCAGAACCAGTCGGTGAGCTGGCGCGGCGAGACATCGAGCAGGCTCGCGATGTTGCCCAGGACCATCAACCGGGTGATGTGATGGGTGCGGCCGCTACGCCAGACATCGGCGACCACATGATCGAGGCAGCGAAGCCCCGAGGGCGTGCCCCAGAATGCAGCTGGCAGCGGGTTACCCGCGCCGAGCTGCGTGGGTGCCGCGCCGCGGAGCTCCGGCGATAGCGGGCTCGTATCCCGACCGCGATACCGGGCATACCCGCCGTCGCCCGCCGCATCGTCACCACTCGTTGCGACGGCTGCGAGCGTGCGAAAGCCATCGGTCGCGACGTGGACGTGATGGACGAACTCGCGCCAACCTAACACCTGGCGGACGAAGCCCTCCTTGCTCGCCAGCTCGATCGGCGCCCGCAGCACATCCGCGATCACTCGCGCCGGCGTCACGCGATGCAGGTTGAGCAGCGGCGAGATCAGCGAGTGAAACATCGTCGACGAGCGCGTCGACATCGCGTCTTCGTAGGGTCCGAAATGCGGTAGCGCATGGCGCAACGCCCACTGCCACGAGGCCTCGGCATCCTGGGCGGTCGCCGGGATCGTGGCCGGGGTCAGGTCCCCAGGATGGTCGATGAAGCGCGTCGCGACCAGCGAGCAAACCTCGGCGGTGATCTCGTCGACTGCAAAGGTCGGCGGAGCTGGCGCGGGTGGTTCGCCGCGCCAGGGTTTCCGATTTTCGGCATCGAACGAGAACTTGCCGCCGACCGGCCCACACCACGCTCGATCAAGATGTCGCGCGCACGGCGAGCACCACGGTAGAACGCATCCATGCGCCACGGCGCGTCGCCGCTGAAGCCCCGGAACTCTTCGTGAGTCGTGAGCCAGCCCGCGTGGGGATCGACCCGCACGCTGCCCGCCGCCACGAGCGGCGCGAGCTCGTGACGAAGCTCGCGTTCGGCGGCCTCCATCATCGTCAACGTGCCAACCTCCGCGACCGCCGTGCGCAGCGCGTTCGCGTACCCGATGCGGTCGTACAGGTACATCACGGCCACGCCGCGCATCGCCTGCTCGAGCGCGAAGTGGCGCAGGTTGGCGAGCAACAGCGCGAGCTTTTGCTTGTGATACGGGCGCCGGGCGGCCTTGGCTTCGCATTCGACCAGCACGATCCCGACCGCGCTCGGCACCAGCTGCGCCAGCGCGCCCAGCTGGTCTGTGAGCTGATCGTACGGCACGAACAGCCATTTCCGCGCGGGCCAGGTCGCGCGGTCGGGATTGCAAGCAGCGAGTCGGCGCGAGAAAACGGACACACTCTTCGATGCGGCTGCGCTGGCAAGGTTTCACGACAACTCGTTCCCGTGTGGTTTCAACGGGCTGCCGAGCGGGTCGCGACCGCCCTCGTCTAGAGCATCCCGTGCGCGCGAAACCAGGTCAGCGCGTCGGCGATCGCCGGCTCGATCGGGCCGTAGCTATAGCCAAGCTCGCGCTGCGCCTTCGCCGAGGTGAATCGGAACTGGTCGCTGTACGCGTAGCGAATCTGCGTGGTGTTGACCATCGCGTCCTTGCCGCGCCACTCCTGAAAATCGCCGAACGCACCGATCAGCCGTGCGATCGGATACGGCGCGCCGAACCGCGGCGGCTTCACGCCGGCGGTGCGCGCGATCGCGGCGAAGCAAGCGCGATACGTCATGTCGTGACCACTCAAGATGTAGCGCTCGCCGCGCTTACCCTTCGCCCACGCGAGCAGCATGCCGCGAGCGACATCGCGGACGTCGACGAAGTTGTTATAGCCGGGCGTCCAGCCCGGAACCCGCCGAGTCGTGACGTCGATGATCATCTTGCCGGAGCTCGGGCGCGCATCGCGCGGGCCGAGCATGAACGTCGGATTCACGATCACCGCATCGATCCGATCCTTCGCGGCGTGGACGCGCTCCTCCGAGAGGTGCTTGGTCTTCGCGTACGCGTCCGACAAGCCAAGCTCTTCGAAGTTCCATCGTGCCGTCTCGTCGCTCGGCTTCGCCGTGGTGGTGAGCCCGACCGCGACGACCGACGACGTGTGGACCAGCCGGTTCACGCCGGCGGTCACGCACGCTTCGATCACGCGGTCGGTGCCTGTGACATTCGCATCGGTCATCTCGGGTGTGACCACACGCTTGACGCTCACCGCGGCCGCGCAGTGAAACACTGCCTCGGCGCCGGCGAACGCCTTCGCGAGTGCATCGGTGGAGCCGAGGTCGGCTTCACGCCATTCGATCGCGAGGTCGTCGAGATGGGCGACCTTCGTGCCGCGCCGGCGCGTGGCGATGACGTGATGGCCGGCTGCCAGCAACTCGGCGGCAAGGTTACTTCCGAGCAGGCCGCTGGCTCCGGTGATCGCGACACGGGTCATTCGCGCAGCATAGGCTCAAGCTGCGGCAGATTCGAACGCGCCGCTGGTGTATCCGACGATCGCGCGAGGTGCTCCGGGGAGTCGCTGCCGGGGCGTACCAGGAGGTCAGGCGTAGAGAGCGTCGAGCTCGATCATGTGGGACTCGATCGCGCGCTGATCGGCGTTCGAGCCGGCGTTCGCCTAGTTCGCAAAGACCAGGCCTGGCGGCCATCGCCGGGCATTCGGCCTACTTCTGATGTTGCGGCGGCTCCGGGCTCGCGTACCATTCCAAGATGCGCCGGATGTTTGCCGAGCTCCCTTCCACGACGCGCTACATGCTGCTCGCGCTCGTGGCCATTGCCGTGTTCTTCGTCCTGCGTTGGGTCGACGAGCCGGATCCGAGCGACCACGAGACCGCGCGGATCCACATCAAGCTCCGCCATGCCGAATTCGCGTTGAGCGATGCGAAGCCCGAGTTCTCGCATCGTGCGGGCTACGGCGCGACCGATATGCGTGACCAATGGTTCGTGCGCGACGTCCGTCAAGATCAAGTCGAGCGCGAGCTCGATCGGCTCGCCGCCGATCCAGATGTCGAAGAGGCATATCTCGAACCCACGTACTCGCTACCGACGGCCGGCGCAGGTGGGGCGGATCCGAGCTGCCCGATCACGACGCCCTCGTACACCGAGCACCAGGGCTATCTCGGCCCGGCACCGGGTGGAATCGATGCTCCCGCGGCGTGGCGTACGAACACGCGCGGCCACGGCGTGCAATTCGCGGATCTCGAGGGCGGGTGGAACGTAGCCCACGAAGACCTCCCTGGTGATCGCATCGAGCACGTGTGGGGCACGCCGATTCCGGACCCGAGCTGGCGCGCGCACGGCACCGCGGTGCTCGGCGAAGTCGTCGGTCGCGACAATGGCAAAGGTGTCGTCGGGATCGCGCCCGATGTCGACCGCATTTACACCTCGTCGATCGGCGATTCGAGCGTCGCCGATGCGCTCGATGCCGCCGCCGCGAAGCTCCACGCAGGCGATGTCCTGCTCATCGAGCTCCAGGGCACCGGTCCCCGCGGCCGTTACGTGCCGATGGAGTACTGGGATGACAACTACGAGGTGATCAAGGCTGCGACTTCGCGCGGCGTGGTCGTGATCGAAGCGGCTGGCAATGGCGACGAGAATCTCGGTCTCGCCGTGTTCAAGGGCAAGTTCGATCGCGCGGTCCGAGACTCTGGCGCGATCCTCGTCGGTGCAGGCGGTCCTCCACGCACCGGCTTCCGCGATCGCGAGAAGCTGGATTTCTCGAACTACGGTTCGCGCGTCGATGTCCAGGGCTGGGGCCGGATGGTCGCGACGCTCGACTACGGCGATCTGCAGAGCTGCAAAGGCGCCGAGCGCACGTTCACCGATCGCCACTACACCGGCACGTTCTCCGGCACGTCGAGCGCGTCGCCGATCGTGGCGGGTGCCGCGATCCTCGTCGAGAGCTACGTCCGTCAGCACACCGGTGCGGCGATGGCGCCCGAGCAGGTTCGCCAGCTACTCCGAGACACCGGCACGCCGCAGGCAGGCGATCTGAAGAAGCAGATCGGGCCGCGCCCGGATCTCGCTCGCGCGTTCGAAGCGCTGCACTAGGATTAACTGCAGGCGCTGCTTGACGCTGGCGTGCACTACCGGGTGACGGTCGCTCGGCCGGCGAGGTAGCTCCGTCCCCGCGTCATCAGCGTGCGGAAGCCTTCGAGGTCATTCGCGCGCACGACCGAGCGCAGCCGCTCGACCGCGTACAGCAACGCCGCGAGGGACTCGGTGCCGTAATCGTTGAGCGTCTGGATCTCGAAGTACAGGTCGGGATTCTCCGCCGCGACATTCGCCGCCACCCCGAGCTGGGCGTCGAACGTCGTCGAGGACAGCGTTGCCAGCTTCGGCGCCGCCTCGCCACTCTCGGCGAGCGCGGTGAAGAACGCGATGTTCAGCGCGTGCGACAAGCCGAGCACGTACGCGATCAACCGATCGTGGCTCTCGAGATCCATCTCGACTAGCGTGGCCATCGTCGGCTCGAACAGCGCGCGCGCCGCGGCGGTAGCTTCGGGCTTGCCGAGATCGACGAAGATCACGTGGCGACCACTGAGCAGCGCCGTATCCGGGCCGAACATCGGATGGACCGAGCACACCTGTGCGCCGGCATCCCGCAAGGCCGTGAGCCCCTCGCGCAGCGGGCTCTTCAACGAGCCGACGTCGAAGATCACGCCCTTCGGCGGCGCCTTCGCGAGGTCACACAAGATCTGATTTGTCGCGGGCATCGGCGCCGCGATCACGATCAATTCGTGATCGAGCGTTGCTCGCTTCCAGTCGCGATGATTCAAGATGCCCTCGGGGCCTTCGCCCGGGTCAGCGATCTCGACCGCGAAGCCCTGGGCGCGCAGGTAGCGCACGAACCACTGGCCCATGTGGCCCGCGCCACCGATCACGAGCGCGCGCCGGCCCGAGCCTTCGCCGGTCGTCGCAATGATGTCTTGCTCCTGGATGGTCAGCGACGCGCGGATGAACGCGAGCACGAGCTCCTCGCCGAGCGATTCGGGCAGGCCATGCTCGGTCGCGGCCTCGCGCGCGCGCTGTACGACATCTTTCTCCTGGAGGAAATCGCGCGTCGGCATCCCGATCGCGCGCTTGGCCTGGCCGATCTTCTGCGCGACGGCTTGGCGCCTGGCGACGAGCGCCAGGATCTCTTTATCGATCTGACCGAGCTCACCGCGAAGGGTGTCCAGCCGGCCGCGGGCATCGTCAATCATGCCCTCAGAGTAACGTCAGGGCCGCTTTGCTACGACGACCTTGGCGACGAGATGCGACTCGGTGCGGACCTCGGTGAAGCCGACTTCGGTCAAGATGCCGGCAAGATCGTCCTCGAGATAATCGGCGTAGAACGGCTCGTGGAACTCGACCGGGAAGTTGCGCAGCACGTCCGCGAGCTCGGGGCTCTCGGAGACTTGCGCCGAATCCTCTAGCACCACCAGCCCGCCAGGGCGCACGACGCGGAACATCTCGCGCATCACGTTGCGCCGCGCGTTGCGCGGCAGCTCGTGGAACATGTACGTGCTCGTGACGATGTCGAACGTGTGGTCGGCCCACGGCAGCGCCTCGCCGTTCTCGGCGGCGAGCGTGAGATCGTCGAGCTCGATCAGCCGCTTGCGCGCGCGCTTGATGTACGCGGGCGACATGTCCGCGCCGTAGAGCCGCGCGCGTGGATGTGCGAGCGCGATCTGGTGCAACGACCGGCCGGTCCCACACCCGATATCGAGGATGCGCGGCGCTTCACCCGCAGGCTGTTCGGCCAGAAACCGCGTCATCGGCGGAATCACCTGGCGCCGCATCACATCGGCGGTGCCGCGGAACAGTAGCTCGACGCCGACTTCATAGACCTTTGCGGAGAAGTCGCTGAAGTAGCCGTCGCTCTGCCAGTGAAAGGTGCGGCGGTAGTACGGCGGATAGCGATCCTTATCGACGGCAGGAATGTCCTTGTAGGCGTTCTTCCGCTTGCGGCGCACGACATTGCCCGCGTCCTTGAGGAGCAGGAGCGACTCGCTCAAGTAGCGCCGCGTCGGAATATCGAACAGCAGCTCGCGCGGGTACATCCCGCTCTCGACGTTCGCGAGGTCGGCACGATGGAGCTCCATCCGCCGCTTGTTGATGACCTTGATCAGCTCTGCGGTGATCTTCGGCCGCGGCGTGCGGGTCGCGATCCGCGCGGCCTCCTGCATCACCGTGGCGTTGATCGCGAACGAGAGATGTTGCGAGTGATAAGCGAGGCGATCGAGACGGCTCAGCATGGCGTGCTCCTATCTCTCGATGATAGCGCACGCGTGCTGATGGCCAAGACCATGCCCGCGACCCGCTTCCATTTGCCGCACGGTCCTGACGCACTACTTCTTGCGACGTCGCCACACCAGCGCGCCGGTACCAAGCGCCAGGAACAGCGCGCCCGCGCCGCTCCCACCGGTGTTACAGCAGCCCTTTGGCGGGGTCACCATCGTGTTGCCCGCGTCCGAGGCGCCGTCTCCGGAGATGTCACAGCTGTTCGCGCCGGTGCAGTCGATCGAGGTGTCGGTGATGCCGAGCTGCTCGCGCAAGCAGCACCACACCGACGGCATGCCCTTGTACGACTGCACGCACTTATCGTGCTGCGCCGTGCCGGCCGGACACGCGACGACGCCTTTGATGTCCTGGTAGTGCATGACGCCGGTCCACGCCGTGTTCGTCGCGTCGAGCTTCATGATGCCGTAGCCGTCCATCGGGATGCCCGGCGAATCGAAGTTGCGCGTGCACGCCCAGACCTCGTCAGTGTTCGGGTTTTCGGTCAAGCAGTTGATGTGCGGCGCGCCGGCGAGGGGCGTCCACGCGCAGGTCATCGCGTTCGTACACGCCGCCTTCGCGTTCGAGATCTGGCTGCCACTCGTGAGCGTCGAAGCGATCATCACCCCGTCTTGCTTGACGACGAACGACAGGCCGAAGTTGTCCATCGTGGTGAGGATCTTGGTCCAGGTCTGGCCCTTGTCGGTGCTCTTGTAGATGCCATCGCCGATCATTCCGTTCTCGAGCGTCGCCTTGACGTAGACGATGTCCTTGTTCGCGTGATCGATCCCGACGACATCGATCACCGAGGTGTTCGACGTCTTGATGCCAGTCATCACCATCGGCAGGTAGGTCGTGCCGGTGTCGGTGTAGTACAGGAGGAACTGCTTCACCGCGTTGCACTTCGCGGTGGTCGGCGGTGCGCAATCGACGTCGGCAGTGCACGCCATGCCGGCCTTGCTCTGCGAGTCGGAGCTGCACCTCTTGTTGTAGCGATAGCCGGTAACGTATGTGCGCACGCCATCGGCGGAGATCATCATCGAATCCCACCAGTCGTTGTTCTGACCGACCGAGCTCGACAGGGGGAACGTCACCCCGTCGTCGGTCGACTTGTAGACCTGACTATCGGTCGGATCGGCCGCGGCATAGAAGACAGATCCTGATCCAGCTTCGACGGCCGAGACGAACACGCTGCCGGAGGGCTCGGACGCAAATGTGCAGCTGTCGCCGCCTTCGGAGGCCGGGCGCAGCGCGGTGAGACCGTCGAACGTGGTTGCGAAGATCGCGCCGGTGCTCGCGTACGCGTAGTCCGGATCGTACGTGCCCGCGTAGCCGACGGCCTTCTCGCACATCCACTTCCAGGTCACGCCGCTATCATCCGAGCGGACCAGGCCGAATGTGAGCCCTGCCACGATGTGGGTCGGATCTTTCTGCTGGAAGTTGATGCTCGAGGTCGCGGCGGGCCGTCCGTTCGCACCGACGACCCCGGTCAACGCCGTCAAAGCTATGCACGTCAGGACAGAACGCCTCATGAGACGAAGGATATCCCAGTGCGGCGAACACCCGCGACTAGCTTCGCGCAGAGCCACTGATGTCTGTTAACGCAGCGAGAACCCAGACTCAGATGACGCAGCGCTCAGGTCGCGCGACAAGTGGCTGCAATTTCACGCGCCATCTTCGTCAGCTGCGACGGCGTGAGCGCGAGCTTTTCGGGGCGCTGGAGCTGCTTGATCGCGTACTCGAGCCGGAGCGCCGTGCCCTTATCGGCGCAACGTCGCCTGAATACGAGCTGCAACGGGCCACGGCCGCGGGTGTAGCGCGCGCCCTTGCCGGCCTCGTGTGCCGCGAGCCGCGCCGGGACGTCGTTCGTGATCCCGCAGTACAGCGAGTCGTCGCCACAGCGCAGCAGATAGACCCAGTACATCAACCGATCTTGTGCTCGATCTCGGGCGGCGTGGCGAAGAACCGGTTGCGCTTCGGATCGTTGAAACGCTTGTAATCGATCAGCCATGGCGTGACCGAGGCGGTGCCACCCTCGAGCCTGATCGTCGCGGCCATCGGGGTCACCGAGCGGTAGCTCGATTCGAGCGGTAGATCGTGGTTGTCGGCTCCTCCCGCCGAGAACAGCGTCGCGAGTGTCGCGACCTCGCCGTACATCGTGCGGAACCCCGCGTCGACCTTCTCGTGACCGCGGAACATCATCGAGCAGCCGAGCTTGGTCATGAACGCTTCGAACTGGCGCTTGCCGAACGGGAACCGCGCGTTCTGCGCCTGCAGTTCATCGGGGATGAAGTCCGCGGTCGATGGATCGCTCCACAGCATCTGGAACCGGAGATCCGGATCGTTGAGCGCCGCCATGTCGACGAGCTTGGCCTTGATATCGGCGTCGCGCGGGATGCCCGCGTGCACGAACATCAAGTCGTCGAAGAACAGCATGTTCGGCATCTCCTCGAACATCCGCATGTAGTCCTGGAACACTTCACCCGGGATGTGACCGATCAGCGTATTGATCGCCTCGGCCGGCTTCACGCCGCCGTAGATCCGGCCGCGATACTCGATGTAGTACTCGTGGTTGCCGCGCAGCGGGAACACGTGCTCGGGCGCCGCCAAGTAGAGCTGCATGATCGTGCGCAGCACGCCGTTGTAGCTGAACATCCCGCGATCGATGTAGTCGCCGAGCAGCACGAGCTTCGGCTCGGGCTTGCGCGAATCGAGCTTCCACGCCTCGAGCTTGGCGAAGAAATTGGCTTGCAGCAGCGCGCCCTTCAAGCACGAGTAGCAGCCGTGCAGATCGCCGAGCACCGTGATGTCGTAGACCGCATTCGGCTTCGCCGGGTGAACGTAGACGTGACCGTCGAGGAATGGCTTCTCGCCCGCGAGCTCGGTGACCGCTTGCTTGCCGGCGAGCTTGCCCGCGCCCTTCGCGCGCTGTGCCGTGAGCTCCGCGGTGAACCGGTTCATCAGCTCGATATCGGCATCGACCTGCTGCTTGATGCGTGCCGGGTCGGCCGAGTAGTGGTGCTCGAACTGCGCGAAGAACGGGTGATCGTCAAGCTTGGTCGGGACGTTCGCGGCATCGCGAATGCCAACCTTGTTCGGATTGATGATCTCGATATCGGCGTCGTCGATCGGCGTCGGGTTATCGAGCAGCGCTTCGATCTCGTTGCGAAACTTTTGCTCGGCGGGGTGAACCGAACCGTCGGCATAGATCAGCTCGTCGATCGTCGCGAGCAGCTCGTTCTGGTTGTCGCGCTCGAACGTCTGGAAGATCTCGTAGCTGCGCAGCTTGAGCTTCGCGTAGACGAACTTCTCGACATCCTCGCCATCGGCGACCGCTTCGTCGAACAGCTCCTTGACGCTGCGATCGACCTGCTCGAACACCTCGTGGAAGTGCGAGACGAACTTGTTGATGACCTCGTCGCGGGTCTCGAGGTCCGCATCCGGCATCGCGAGCTTCGCGCGCGCGGTGACGAGCTGGCGGATATAGATGCGAACGAACGTCTTCTCGGTAAAGTCGAACTCGCCATCGATGTAACCGAACGCGGTCAAATAGAAGATGATCGCGTTCATCTGCTGTTCGGCGACGTCGGGATTCGTGCTGAACGTGAGCATTCTCGAAAGCTTGCCTCGACCCGTAACAGGCGTGCAAGCGCGGGCGCGTGTATGATATCCCGTGCGAATAGGGGCCGTCGTGCTCGCCACCCTCGGGGCGTCTGCGTTTGCGCACGCGACCCCACAGCTCGAGCTGAGCGGCTTCTTCGGGGCCGAGGACTTCGGCGAGAAGGTCGGCCTCGGCGACAGCGCATTTGCCGAACAACGGCCGCAGGCGGCTGCCCTCATGGGGTTTCGGGCGACCGTATGGCTAGCGAGCTTTCGCAGCTTCGAGCTCGGGATCGAGCCGGAGCTGTCGTTCGCGCCATCGTGGACTCGCTACGGCTTCGATGGTCCGCGCGTCTCCTCGTTCGCGCCAGTGCTCGGCTTTTCCGGCGCCGTGATCCTGCGAATCCGCCAGCCCTGGTTCTTCATGCCGCACATCCTCGTCGGTGCCGGCGGTGCCTCGGTGTTCTCGGCCTCGCAATACCTGAGCGACGACACCGACCCCGTGCTGTTCTTCGGCGTCGGCGCGACGGTCCCGATGGGCAACGGCTGGCACCTCCGGCTCGAGGCGCGGGAGAGTGCGATGAAGTCGAGCGACGGAGGGAGAGAGGCGGCGTACGAGGGCACCGTCGCGGTGGGCTACCGTTTCGGCGCCCACCACCATAGCGGTGCCGTCGTGAAGGCGCGGGAACCGGTCGAGCTGCCGCCGCCGGAGCCCGTGAAGCTGCCGCTTCCGCCACCACCGCCGGCCCCCGTCGACACCGACGGCGACGGGATCCCCGATGCCGCCGACAAGTGTCCGGATCGGGCCGAGGACTTCGATCACTTCGAGGACGAAGATGGCTGTCCGGATCCGGATAACGATCACGACGGCCTCACCGACGCGATGGACAAGTGCCCGAACGAGCCCGAAACCGTGAACGGCTTCGAGGACGACGATGGTTGCCCCGATACGCTGCCTGCCGCGGTCAGCGCCGCGTTCGCGACCGCGAGCACCGTCACGTTCGAGCCGTCGCGCGCGCGTTTGACCGAGGCGGCGAAGGCCTCGCTTGCCCAGGCGCTCTCGCAGCTGCGCGCACATCCCACGATGCACGTCGTCGTGACCGGGCACCCTGATGGCAAGGGTGCTGCGGCGAAGCGCGAAGCCCTCGCGAGGAAGCGCGCGGATGTCGTGCGGTGGTACCTCGTCGAGCAAGGCGTCCCGACCGATCAGCTCGAGGCCACGACCGGCGAGATCGACAAGCGCGCGATCGAGCTGACGGCCGCACCCCCTATCGCGCGCTGACCAGCACCTTCGCCCACGCCGCTACTCGCGGAGGTACCACTGCACCGCGCGACGAGGGTCGCGATCCTCCATGCTGTCGGCGAGTCCGGCCGTTTCACGCGCGCCGCGCCGTCAGCATGCACCACATGGTTGTGTCGTTATCCTACGTTACGCTGAAGCCTACGTAGTTACCCGCATGCCGGCGATACACTCACTCGATCTGAGTGTTTCGGGCCCTGGATTCGTGCTCCAATGAAGCGTTGAAGCGGGTTACCCTCATGATCGTCGACGATCATCCGCTCTTCCGCGAGGGTCTCTCGGTGGCGCTCCAGCGCGAGAGTGATCTGGAGGTCGCGGGCGCGGTCGGCAGCGCGGCCGAGGCGCTCGAGCTCGCACGCCGCACGCTCGTCGATCTCGCGCTCGTCGATATGATCATGCCGACGACGTCTGGGCTCTCGCTGTGTTGCGAGCTGTTCGCCAGCCATCCGAGCTGCAAGGTCTTGATGCTCTCCGCGATCGACGAGCCGGTGCTGATCGCCGATCTGCTGCGCGCGCATGCGTGCGGCTATGCGCACAAAAGCCAGCCGGTCGCCGAGATCGTCGGTGCGATCCGCGAGGTCCTCGGGGGCGTGCGTTACCTTCCCCCGCACGTCCCGCGGGCGGAGATCGAGGCCGCGCTTGCCGACACCACCGAACATCCGATCGCTCGGCTGACCCGGCGCGAGCGCGAGGTGTTCGAGCTGTTAATCCGCGGACGTTCAAATGACGAGATCGCGACCGCGCTCGCGATCTCGGTGCGCACCGCCGAGACCCATCGCCAGCGCGTGACGAAGAAGCTGTCATTGCATTCGGTCCTTCAGATGCAGCGCCTCTCGGCTCAGTACGGAGGGCTCCCGTGACGGAGCTCGAGGACGCTGCACGGCCGCAAGCGCCGGTCTGCGATCTCGCCATGCCGGACGAGGATGGCTCCCGTATCCCGCGATCGGATTGACCGCGCACGCGACTGGCACGCGCTAACTTATCAAGGCACGCGTGTGGCGCGCGATCACCGCTGCCTCGTCGGTCACGATCACGCGCACCTCGCAGGCACCGCGGCTGATCGACGGTGCATGCATCGCGTTGCGATCGGGATCGAGCTCGATCCCGAGGCCGGTTAACCCTGCACAGATCTCGCGCCGAACGTACGCCGCACGCTCCCCGATGCCGCCTGTGAAGACGAGCATATCGAGGCCCCCGAGCACCGCCATGAAGCCGCCGAGCGCCTTCTTCGCGTGATAGCAGAACACGTCGATCGCGAGGGCCGCGCGCGGATCGCTCGCCCGCGCCGCGAGTAGCGTCCGCATGTCCGAGGTCGTGCCCGAGAGCGCCTGCAGTCCCGCTTCGTGATCGACGAGCGTTGCCAGCGCGCTTCGATCGTACCCGCGACCGAGCAGGTACAAGAGCACGCCCGGATCGAGGTCGCCGGAGCGCGTCCCCATCACGAGCCCGCCGGTCGGCGTGAAACCCATCGTCGTATCGATCGACACGCCGTCGCGAACCGCGACCATGCTTGCGCCGTTCCCCAGGTGTGCGTACACCGCCCGCGGTCGCGTCGCGACCACCGAGGAGACGTACTCGTAGGAGAGGCCGTGAAAACCATATCTCCGCACGCCCGCGGCGAACAGCGGCTCGGGCAGCGCGAACCTGCGTGCGACCTCCGGCATGGACTGGTGGAATGCGGTGTCGAAGCACGCGACTTGCGGAACGTCGCCGAATTTCCGCTCCACGGCCTCGATCGCGGCGAGCTCGATCGGGAGATGTAACGGCGCGAACGGAACGGCTTCGCGCAGCGAGGCGAGCACCTCGTCGTCGATCCGCACGGGTCGGCCATGCGTCGGCCCCCCGTGGACAATGCGATGACCGACTGCTGATGGCCGATCCGCGATCTCGTCGAGCGCGGCGGTGATGCCATCGGGGTGATCGATCTGGGAGCGGCGCACCACGACCTCCCCCGAGAACAGTGCGTACTTCACCGAGGACGAACCGCAATTCACCACCAGCGTGGTCACGCCCAGCTCCAGTGCGCGATGTCTGGAAGATCGTCGAAGTGCTCGGCGACGTAGGCCGCCTGACGCCCGAGGATCGCGTTGCACGTCGCAACGAGCGCCGCGGCATTGGGGAGCTGCGTACGGCTGCGGCGCAGCGCATCGATCACCAGGTGATAGCGGCTGGTCTCGTTGAGTACGACCATCTGGAACGGTGTGGTCGTGCTGCCCTCTTCGATGAAGCCGCGGACATGAAACCGCGACGTGTGAGGCCGCGCGTGAAGCAGCTGATGGATCGCACCCGGATAGCCGTGGAAGGAGAAGATCACGTGGGTCTCGGCCGGGAACAGCGCGGCGAACGCGTCTTCGGTCATGCCGTGAGGATGCTCGCGCGGCGAGGTCAGCTTCATCAGATCGACGACATTGACGACGCGCACGGCGAGCTCCGGTGCGTGCTCGCGCAGCCACGCTGCAGCCGCGACGACTTCCAGCGTTGGCGTGTCGCCCGCACACGCGAGGACGATATCCGGGTCACCGCCGGTGCTCGCCCATTCCCACACCGAGGCGCCGCGCGCACAGTGCTCGAGGGCCGCCGCGGGATCGAGCCACTGCAGCTGCGGCTGCTTGTCGATGATGATCAGGTTGACGTAATTCTGACTCCGCAGGCAGTGATCCGCGACCGAGAGCAAGCAGTTCGCATCGGGCGGCAAGTACACGCGCACGACCGTGCCCTTCTTCGAGATCACGGTGTCCATGAAGCCGGGGCCTTGATGCGAGAAGCCATTGTGGTCGTTGCGCCAGCAGGTCGAGGTCAAGAGATAGTTGAGCGACGGGAGCGGCGTACGCCAGTGCAGCGCCGCCGCCATCTCGAGCCACTTCGCGTGTTGCGTGGTCATCGAGGCGACGACGAGCGCGAACGCCTCGTACGTCGCGAACAACCCGTGCCTCCCGGTGAGCAGGTAGCCTTCGAGCCAGCCCTGGCAGTTATGCTCGGATAAAACCTCCATCACCCGGCCCTCCGAGCTGAGATGGTCGTCGATCGGGATCGTGGCTTCTTGCCAGCAGCGGGTCTCGAGATCGAAGACCTCGCCGAGCCGGTTCGAGTTGGTCTCGTCGGGGCACATCAAGCGAAACGTCGCCGGGTTCGCCCGGTAGATCGCGGCGAGCAGCGCGCCCAGAGGGCGCGTCGATTCGCTGCGCACCGTCGCCGGGCGAGGCACCTCGAGCGCGAAGTCCACGATCGGCGGCACGACGAGCTCGGTGAACCGGCCACCCGCATTCGCGTGCGGGTTCGCACCCATCCGCCGGGTCCCCTCGGGCGCGAGCGCGCGCAGGTCCGCTCGTAACCGACCCGCGCGATCAAACAGCTGCTCGGGGTGATAGCTCCGCATCCAGGTTTCGAGCGCCGCGAGCTGTTCGGGATCCGTGCGCACGAGTGGCAGCGGCACCTGATGCGATCGGAACGTGCCCTCGCACGGTTTGCCACCGACAAACGCGGGACCGGTCCAGCCCTTCGGCGTGCGGAGCACGAGCATGGGCCAGCGCGGCGTTCCGCGGACTCCGCGCTCGCGCGCGTCTGCCTGGATCGAGCGGATCCGCGCGACACACTGATCGAGCGCGATCGCGAGTGCGCGATGGACCGGCATCGGTTCGGCGCCGGAGACGAAGTGGACCTCGTACCCGTGGCCTTCGAACAGCTTCTGGATCGCCTCGTCGCTGTCACGCCCGAGCACGGTCGGACCCGAGATCTTGTAGCCGTTGAGGTGAAGGATCGGTAGCACCGCCCCGTCGCGCGCGGCATTGATGAACTTGATACCCTTCCACGAGCCTTCGAGCGGACCGGTCTCCGCTTCGCCGTCACCGACAATCGCGACCGCGACGAGGCCAGGGTTATCGAACACCGCGCCGAACGCGTGAGCGAGCACGTAGCCGAGCTCGCCACCCTCGTGGATCGAACCGGGCGTCGTGGGGCCGACGTGGCTCGGTACGCCACCGGGCGTCGAGAACTGGCGAAACAGCCGCGTCATGCCCGCTTCGTCTTCACGGACGGTCGAATAGATCTCGGAGTACGAACCCTCGAGATACGTGTTCGCGAGCACCGCGGGACCGCCGTGGCCCGGACCCGCGAGCAGGATCATGTCGAGGTCGTCGCGTTTGATCACGCGGTTGAGGTGCGCGTAGATCAAGTTCAGGCCCGGGGACGTGCCCCAGTTGCCGAGCAGACGCGGCTTGATATCGAGCGCGCTCAGGGGCTCACGAAGCATCGCGTTGCTCTTCAAGAAGATCTGACCGACGGTCAGATAGTTCGCGGCACGCCAGTACTGGTCGATCGCGCTCAGCTCGGTGTCATCGCTCATGTCTGCCGTACTGCACGATCAGCACCGCTCGCCCAAGCCGCGGCATGGGCGGTGCACCTCGGCCAGTACGGGCTCGCCTCGTCGACGCCCATCAACCTACGTAGTTTTACGCGCAGCGTTTGCGCCCCCGCGCTCCCGCGCAGTAAGGTGATTGTGTCACTACCCAAGAATATCCTCGTCCCGACCGATTTCTCCGAGCACTCGACCCGAGCGCTCGATTACGCGGTCGAGCTCGCGCACAAACTCGATGCGACGATCCACGTCCTGAACGTGATGGGTCTCCAGTTCGCCGAGTATCCGATCGCTGTCACGGCCGCGATGATCGATGATCTGATGGACATCAACCGGACGACCGTCGCGAGCGCGATCGCCGCCCGAGCGAGCAAGGCCTCGTTCGCGCAGCCCACGTTCGAGGTCGGCGATGTTAGGGTCGCGATCGAGAAGGCCGTGCGCGACCTCGGTGCCGATCTGATCATCATGGGTACGCACGGCAGGACCGGCGTGAAGCGGCTCGTGCTCGGCAGCGTCGCCGAGGCCGTCGCGCGCTGCGTGCCCTGCCCGGTCCTGTTCATTCGCTAGGTGCGGAGCGCCGTCACATCTCCACCAGCACCTTGAGGGCGCGGGTCTCGGCGGCGTGCTCGAACGTGTCGTAGGCCTCGCCGATCTTGGCGAGCGGGAAGCGATGCGAGATCAGCCGCTTCGGCGCGAGCTTATTGGCTCGCACGACGTCGAGCAGGAGTTGCGTGCTCGAGGTGTCGACGAGCCGCGTCGTGATCGTGATGTTGCGATCCCACAGCTGCTCGAGGTGAAGCGCGACCTTTTGCCCATGCACACCGATGTTCGCGACCACGCCTCCCGGTGCGACGATGCTCGCGCACAACTCGAACGTCGCGGGCAGCCCGACCGCTTCGATCGCGGTATCGACACCGCGCCCGCCGGCGAGATGCATCACCGCATCACGCGAGCTGCCGTCGGTGCTGTTGATCACGCCGGTCGCGCCAAACTGCTTCGCGACCTCGAGCCGATTGTTGTCGACATCGATCACGAAGATGTCGGCCGGTGAATAGAGCTGCGCCGTGAGCAGCGCCGCGAGCCCGATCGGTCCCGCCCCCACGATCGCGACACAACTCCCTGGCTGGACCTGGCCCTTCAACACGCCGCACTCGAAGCCGGTCGGCAAGATATCGCTGAGCATCACCATCGCCTCGAGATCCGCATCGTCGCTGAGTGGATAGAGGCTCGTGTCCGCATGCGGAATGCGGACGAGCTCGGCCTGAGTGCCATCGATCAGGTTGCCGAGGATCCAGCCACCCGTCGTGCAATGCGAGTACATCTGGCGACGGCAGTACGCGCAGGTCCCGCACGAGGTGATGCACGACACGAGCACGCGCATCCCGCGCCGGAAGCTCGTGACGCCCGCACCGACCTCTTCGATCACGCCGACGCCTTCGTGGCCGAGGATGCGGCCTGGCGTGCACGTCGGCACATCGCCCTTCAAGATGTGCAGATCGGTGCCGCAGATCGTCGATTTGATCATCCTCACGATCGCATCGGTCGGGACCCGCAAGGTCGGTCGCGGTCGCTGCAGCAGCGTCCGTTTGCCCGGCCCCTCGTACACCAGCGCGTTCATCTTCATCGCGTTGTCCGGCTCGCCCATGCCATACCGCAGTGCAGGAACGAGCCCGCATCGATCGAACGACCGCGGCGCGGCGTCGGTGTTATGACTCGCAGGACTTGCGCCTTACAATGCAACCCGTGCGCATTCCGTGAGCCTCCGCGAGACGACGCCGCTATCCGCGCGCAGGCATCGAGTGCGAGGCGCGCCACGCGGTAAGGAACTGGACGCTGCCGATGACGGCGTCGACAGGCTACGCACCGACGCAATCTGGCTCGATGAGCTGCGCCGCCCGTGAAGCTCGTCGCATTCACGCTCCTGCTCGGAACGACCGGTCAAGCGGCTCACGCAGATCCGCTCGTGCCATCGACCTCACGCGCCGAGCCGCACGACGCCGGCGGCCGAGCGCCCTGATCGGGCTTGATGTTCGTGGCAAACACGCAGGAACGCAAATCTTGCGCCGATCGACGCAAAAATTGCACTTGCGCCAGCGCGACTACGAACGCGTGTCAGCGGTCGTCGTCGTTTGCTTCGGCAGATCCGCGATGATCGCCTCCGTCGTCAGCATCATCGCGGAGACCGAGGCTGCGTTCTGCAACGCGACGCGCACCACCTTGGTGGGATCGATGACACCGGCCTTGATGAGGTCCTCGTAAGCCCCGGTCGCGGCATTGAAGCCGAAGGCGCCCGAGCCCTCGGCGACGAGGTTCGCGACCACCGCACCGTCCGCACCGGCGTTGGTTGCGATCTGGCGAAGCGGCTGCTCGAGCGCGCGTCGGATGATCGAGACGCCGAAGCGGCGATCATCTTCGTAGACGAGCGCATCGAGCGCCTTCGCACAGCGGATCAGGGCGACACCGCCGCCGGGGACGATGCCCTCCGCGACCGCCGCGCGGGTCGCGTGCATCGCATCCTCGACGCGCGCCTTTTTCTCCTTCATCTCGACTTCGGTCGGCGATCCGACGGTGATCACCGCGACGCCACCCGCGAGCTTCGCGAGCCGCTCCTCGAGCTTCTCCTTGTCGTAGTCGGAGGTCGTCTGCTCGATGTCGTGGCGGAGCGCTTTGATGCGCGCCTCGATCGCCGGCTTATCACCCGCACCGTCGACGATCGTGGTCACGTCCTTGGCGATCGTGACCCGCTTTGCGCGGCCGAGCTCTTCGAGCGTGATCGTCTCGAGCTTCTCGCCGAGCGCGCTGAGCACGGCCTTGCCGCCCGTGAGCGCCGCGATGTCCTCGAGCATCGCGGTCCGGCGATCGCCAAAGCCCGGGGCCTTGACCGCGCACACGTGCAGCGTGCCGCGCAGCTTGTTGACCACGAGGGTGGCGAGCGCTTCACCGTCGATATCCTCGGCGATGATCACGAGCGGCTTGCCCGCCTTCGCGATCTGCTCGAGTAGCGGCAGGAGCTCGGCCATGCTCGAGAGCCGGCGCTCGCAGATCAGGATGTACGGATCGTCGAGGACTGCCTCGAGCCGCTCGGTGTCCGTCACGAAGTACGCGGAGAGGTAGCCGCGGTCGAACTGCATGCCCTCGACAACCTCGAGCGTGGTCTCCATCGTCTTGCCTTCCTCGACGGTGATCACGCCTTCCTTGCCGACCTTGGCCATCGCCTCGGCGATCAGCTTGCCGACGGTCTCGTCACCGTTCGCGCTGATCGTCCCGACCTGCGCGATCTCGGCCTGGCCGCGGGTCGGCACCGAGATGGTCTTCAAGTGCGCGACGACAGCAGTCACGGCCTCCTCGATGCCGCGCTTGATGTCCATCGGGTTCGCACCCGCTACGACGATCTTCATGCCCTCGCGATAGATCGCCTGCGCGAGGACCGTCGCGGTGGTCGTGCCGTCACCTGCGAGGTCCGACGTCTTCGAAGCGACCTCCTTGACCATCTGGGCGCCCATGTTCTCGAACTTGTCCTCGAGCTCGATCTCCTTGGCGACCGTGACACCATCCTTGGTGACGGTCGGCGAGCCCCACGACTTCTCGATCACGACATTGCGACCACGCGGACCGAGTGTCACCCGGACCGCGTTCGCGAGCGCATCGACGCCGTTGCCGATCAGCTCGCGCGCCGCGAGATCGAAGATGATTTCTTTGGCAGCCATGACTTAGCCCTCCAGGACAGCGAGGACATCGTCTTCGCCGAGGATGATGTGGTCCGCACCGTCGAGCTTGATCTCGGATCCAGAGTACTTGCCGATCAACACGCGCTCGCCCGGCTTGATCTCGATCGGCTGGAGCTTGCCGTTCTCGAGCCGCTTGCCTGCACCGACGGCGACGACAATGGCCTCGAGCGGCTTCTCCTTCGCATTGTCAGGGATGAAGAGGCCACCGGTGGTCTTGGTGGCCTCGGGAACGCGTTTGGCCAGGATGCGATCGTGGAGCGGTCGAATATTCATGTCTTGCGCGCACGGAGTGCAACGATCGTGCGAGGCGAGCGCTCGGCGAGCCTCGCCGGCAAAAGACCCTCGCGGTGCAGATTCTGCGGCGGCTCGCTGCGGCTCGCGAATCCAGTTCGGCACGCTCGATCGACATCTCGGAGGGTTCGTGAAACAGCCAATGCCGAGCTCGTTCGCTGACGCAAGTCTCGCGCACGGGCGCCGACGCGCACCCAGAGCTTTGCTGTCGCGCTGCTAGATCGTAGCGGTCTGAGACCTGCACTCGTGTTCTGGATGACCAAGCCTTCCCGCACCGCCGATCCTGACGAGGTTCTCGACGCCACCGCTCAGGGCACCGCACCTATGCTCGACGAGACCGACACGGACGAGACGCTCGGCGAGATCGATGCGACCGGCGCGGCCGCAGGGATCGCGGTTTCCGACCGCAAGCCGCTCGCGGACGAGGACCCGATCGCGAAGCGCGACGCACATCGCTGGGAGCTCGATCCCGCATCGGCCGAAGATGCGAAGGACCGGACGTCCTGAGGCTCGTCACTCGAACTTAGTTTCACGCAGGTCTCCGCGATTACTGCATCGCAAATCGCAAAAGCTGTACTCGACCTCAGATCGACGATCCTCGCGTACTACGCGAAGAATGCGGAGCGCCTTCTCGCGCCGCAGGCGCTGCATCCAGTGATCGGCGAGGCTACATGCAGCCCACGATCCTGACGAATGTCGAACCGAGCAACCCCGCGTTCCGCGACGAGTTAGTTCTTCGGCCCGGTCGCGATGTTCTTCCGGGTCAAGAGCGAAGACGAGGCCATCGCGCTCGCCAATGATTCGGATTTCGGCCTTGGCGGTTCGGTGTTCACCCAGGATATCGCGCGCGGCAAGCGCGTCGCGTCGACACCGGCATGATGTTCATCAACAACATCTCGTGGTCCGATGCCGAGCTCCCGTTCGGCGGGATCAAGAATTCCGGCTACGGCCGCGAGCTTGGCGACATGGGAATCCAGCAGTTCGTGAACAAGAAGCTCGTTCGCCACGTCGCGATCCAAGCACCCCTGTAGCGGCGAGCGACCGAGCCTGGTCAGCGCGACTAAGCTGTGAGATCCGAGCTCGACTTGCCGCGTGCACCGTGCAGATGAGCTTCGTCGAGGAAGTAGTGGCGGATGTACGCGGCGAGCTGCCCGTCGGTCGGATGATCGAGGGTCTCGATGCCAACCACCTTGTCCGCCATCACGTGATCGTGCTTGTGCATGTAGCGCACGAGATCGAGCTTCGCGGACGATGGACCGACGACGAGAATGACCTCGGACCCGGCGAGCGCTTTGACCACGCCCTGAAAGTAGTCATCACTCAAGGCGTGGCGCCCCTGCTCGGCTGCTTTACGCGATAGGTGATGATACGGCGCGCGGACCGTCTCTTGCGAGAAGGTGGTTGGCTCGACATGGAAGATCTTGGCCTCCTTATGGTCGAGCCATACGGCAGCAAAGTGGTTGGTCGGCTTGGTGGTGGTCATGGCGGCGAGCATTGCACTGATCGCGCCCCCCGAGTGGCGACGAGCCGTCGTGCAGCGATCGTTGAGGCATTTGGGCGCTGATCGCAGCCGCGAGCTCCGCGCAAGCCATGCGTCTAGCGCTGCAAAACGTGCAGTCGGTGCGGTCAGAAAGGATGCCGACGACGTCGACGGACGGCACGCTCCATGCTTTTCGAACGCAGATGATCAAGACGGATTTGCAGCTCAAGACCGACATCGAGACCGAGCTCCGCTCGGATCCTCGCGTGAACTCCGCGCAGATCGGCGTCACGGTCGATCGCGGCGCCGTGTCCTTGCTCGGTGCCGTCGAGACGTTTGCCGAGAAGTTCGCCGCCGAGGATGCCGCGAAGCGCGTCAGTGGCGTCCGCACGCTCGCACAAGATCTGACGGTCAAGCTCACGAGCAGGCACAAGCGCGCGGACTCCGAGATCGCAGCGGCGATCCTGCGAGCGATCGAATGGGACGTGCATGTCCCCAAGACCATCACCGCCAAGGTTCAGGACGGCATGGTGATTCTCGAAGGGGAGTGCGCCTGGAACTACGAGCGTGAAGCTGCGGAGCGGGCGATTCGCCATCTCACCGGGATCACCGCGGTGTTCGACTCGGTCGTCATCAGGCCGACGACCTCGGCCGAGGCGATCCTCGAGAATGTCGAGGCCGCGCTCCAACGGCAGGCCACCGCCGATGCGCATTCGATCAAGATCGCGACGAGCGGCAGCACGGTCACGCTCTCCGGTCACGCTGCCTCGTGGCGGTCGATGCACGATGCATCGAAGGCCGCGTGGGCCGCACCTGGGGTCACGAACGTGATCGATCGCATGACGCTCTCGGTCGCGTGAGGGGCACCATGCCGAAGAGCGACCTCCAACTCAGGGCCGACATCGAGGCCGAGCTCGCATGGGAGCCGAGTGTCAATCCCGCCGGCATCACCGTTGCCGTCGAGCAGGGCGCGGTCTCGCTCCATGGCGTCGTGAGCTCGTTTCCCGCGAAGTGGGCGGCGGAAGATGCAGTGATGCGCGTCGCCGGTGCCCGCACGATCGTGCAGCACCTCTCCATCGCTGTGACGCCAGAGCATCGCCGCAGCGATGCCGAGATTCAGAATGCGGCCGACCATCAGTTGAAGTGGGATGTCTTCATTCCACCGCACGTCAGGGCGAGCGTGCGCGATAGCGTCGTGACGTTACAGGGCGAGGTGACCTGGAACTTTCAACGGTCGGCCGCCGAACGCCTGGTCCAGTCGCTCGCCGGGGTCTCCGAGGTCATCAACGAGCTCGTCCTTCGGTCTGCCGTCAATACCGGCCAGCTAAAGAATCTGGTCGAGCGTGCCCTCCGGCGTCAAGCCAGGGCCGACGGTGCCGCGATTCGCGTGACCACGACGGGCGGGACGATCACGCTCTCGGGCTACGTGTCGTCCTGGGCCTCGGCGAAGGATGCAAAACACGTCGCGTGGAGCATTCCCGGCGTCACCGCCGTGATCGTTCAGCTGAGCGTGAAGCCCTGAACAGAATCACGTGCGGGCAACTACGTACACAGCTGAAAATATTAGCGCTTTTCGACATTCCGTTCGGGTTCTGCCGGACTCTCGTGACAGATTCACGCCGTCATGCTCATCGACTTCATCGCGCACCACCACGACCAGCTCGTCGCGCGCGCACGGGAAAAGGTGAGTGCGCGCGTCGCTCCGCGCCCGACCGATCGGGAATTGATGAACGGGGTGCCGCTGTTCCTCGATCAGTTCACGTCGCGGCTCAGGCAAACCGCGGATCCCGAAGCCGCAGAGATCGGCGCCACCGCGGCGATTCACGGCGGCGAGCTGCTCCAAGCGGGCTTCACGATCGGTCAGGTCGTCCATGGCTACGGCGATATCTGCCAGGCGGTGATGGAGCTCGCGGTCGAGCTCGATGTCTCGATCACGCCCGCAAACTTCAAGACGCTCAACATGTGCCTCGATGTCGCGATCGCCGAGGGTGTGACGGCGTACTCGAGCCGGCGCGATCAACAGATCGCTGACCGCGATATCAAGGCGCGCGGCTTCTTCGCGCACGAGCTCCGCAACTTGATGAACACCGCGACACTCGCGTTCGAAGCGGTGCGTTCGGGCAGCGTCGGTGTCGGTGGGAGCACCGGCCAGCTCGTCGCGACCAGCCTGGTCCGGATGAGCGAGCTCGTCACCGAATCGCTCGCCGAGGTCCGGCTCGAAGGTGCGCCGCATCGAACCGAGCGCGTTCATCTCGGTCAGCTCGTCGAGGAGATCGAGATTTCGGCAGCGCTGCAAGCCAAGCTCAAGGATGTCGCGCTCGCGATCGATCCTATCGCGGCCGATCTCGAAGTCGATGGTGACGGAGCGATCGTCGCCTCGATCCTGACCAACCTGATCCAGAACGCGTTCAAGTTCACGCCGAAGCACGGCCGGGTCAGCGTCGCGACCCGAGTCATCGAGCAACGGGTCACGATCGAAGTCGCGGACGCGTGCGGCGGGCTACCTGCTGGTGATTCCGAAGCGCTATTTCGGCCCTACGAACAACGTGGCCGCGATCGCAGCGGCCTCGGCCTCGGGCTCGCGATCAGCCGCGAAGGCGCGCTCGCGATCGGCGGCAACCTGACCGTGCGCGACGTCCCCGGCATCGGCTGCATCTTCACGCTGACGCTGTGCCGATCGGCGGAGGTTTGACCGCTCGGCGACCCTTGCTGTTAATCGTTGACGACGACCGTCGCACCGCCACGCTGCTCGGCCGGATGTTGCGCCAGGATGGCTACGACACCGAGGTCGAGCCCGACGGAGCCACCGCGCTCGCGCGGCTCGCACGCGAGCCCATCCCGGACGCGCTGATCACCGATTATCACGTGCCGGGTGCGAACGGCCTCGTGATCGCGCAGCGCGCTCGCGCGCGGCGCAGCGGGCTCCCGATCTTCGTCGTGACCGGAGATCCGGAATCGGTCGTGACCGCACCGCTCGCACGCGAGAGCGCGGTCGAGGTGATCGGCAAGCCGGTCGACTACGCGAGCCTGCTCGCTCGCCTCCACGCCCTCGTCCGGGTGTACGCATGACCGTCGTTCACGCGATCCGTGGCCGGCTCCACGCGGCGCGCCTGCACCTCACGTTTCTCGAGCGCGCGTTCGTCAAGCCGAGCGACGATCCAGACATCGTCGAGGCGGTCAAGGCTGCGGTCGAGGAGCTCCGCGAGCTCGAGCTCCTCGTGCTCGCGCATCTCGCAGTGACCGTGAAGCCACCGGCCGGAGCCGGCTCGTGACCGGCGCGCGGATCCTCGTCGTCGACGACGAATACGGTGCGAGGGTCGCCCTCCAGAAGTTGCTGCGCCAGGCCGGCTACATCGCGGATGCCGCGCCGAGTGCGGCGACCGCGCTCGCCTTTGCCGCCGAACATCCGCCCGAGGTCGTCGTTACCGATCTCGTGATGCCCGAGATGGACGGCATGGCGCTGTGCGCGAAGCTGCACGAGCTCGATCCGGAGCTTCCGGTGATCGTTGCGACCGGTGTCGGCGACATCTCGTCGGCGGTCGCGGCGATGCGTGCGGGCGCGGCCGACTATCTGATCAAGCCGGTCGAGTTCGATGCCCTCGTGATCGCGATCGAGCGCGCGCGCGAGCGGCGTGCGTTGCGCGTCGAGACCGAGAACCTGCGCCGCCAGCTGCGCGAGCACGCCTCGGAAGGCTTGCAGGGCCTCATCGGTGCGAGCCCACCGATGCAGAAGATCTATCGCGTCGCGCGCCAGGTCGCGGCATCACGCGCGACGGTGCTGATCACCGGCGAGAGCGGCACGGGCAAGGGCGAGCTCGCTCGTGCGATCCATGCGCTCTCCCCGCGAGCGACTGCGCCGTTCATCGCGCTGCACTGCGCGGCGGTCCCCGAATCCCTGCTCGAGAGCGAGATGTTCGGCCACGAGAAGGGTTCGTTCACGGGGGCCGACAAGCGCCGGGTCGGCCGCTTCGAGCAAGCCCATGGCGGCACGCTCTTACTCGACGAGATCGGAGAAATCTCGCCGCTCGTCCAGACCCGCCTGCTCCGCGTGCTCCAGGAGCGCGTCTTCGAGCGCGTGGGTGGCAACGAGACGATCGCGGCCGACGTCCGCGTGATCGCCGCGACGAACCGCGATCTGGCGGGAGCCGTCGATTCGGGCCACTTTCGCGCCGACCTCTACTATCGCCTCAACGTCGTCCACATGGAGATGCCGCCGCTGCGCACTCGCGGGGGTGACATCCTCGTGCTCGCGAACGCGTTCCTGCGTAGGTTCGCGGCCGACAACCTGAAACCTGTCGAGGGCTTCGATCAAGACGCGCGGACCAAGCTGCTCGCGAACCGCTGGCCCGGCAACGTGCGCGAGCTCGAGAACGCGATCGAACGCGCGGTGGTCTTGTGCGAAGGCACGCAGATCGAGGCGGATGACCTGCCGACCGACGAGCGAAGCGCTGCCTCGGGTCAGGTCACGGTGCCGGGTGCGACGCTCGCCGAGATCGAGCGCTGGGCGATCCTCGCGACCCTCGAAGCGACGAATGGCTCGACGGCGAAGGCCGCGGAGATGCTCGATGTCAGCGTGCGCACGATCCAGTACCGGTTGCACGAGTACGCCAAGCCTGCATCGTGATCACCTCGGTGCGAGGTGACACGCGGTGCAAGTCGTCAGGAGCTGCGCGTAGGTCGCGGCTCGCGCCTGGTCGCCACTCTTGATCGTTTGCGCGTCGGTCGCTTGGCGCTGGAGCTGGCGGGCGAGCCGCATGCGCGCCTCGCCGAGCTCGGCGGCAGCGAGCGGCGGCTTCGCGAGGATCGCGAGCCCGGCACTCCAGGAATCGTCCGCCGTTCCGACCATGCCCTCCCACAACCGATCGGCGGCCCAGAGGTGACGCGCCATGCGGGCTGCCACGGTCGGCTGATCGACGGGCGGCGCGGATGGCGACGCGAACTCCGGTGACGCGCCAGTCGCGAGATGACATCCGGCACATTCGATCGCGAGCAACGACTCGGCGACGAATGCCGCGTCGACGGTCTTCGCGGTGACGAGCTCGGCGGCGCGCAGGCGAACGCGCGCGGTCTCCTTGGCCCACGCCGCCATCCCAGGTTCGTCGGGCGCGATCGCGAGCCCGCGGGCGAGCTCGCGTGCCTCGTCGAGCCTGCCGCGAAGGAGGAGCCGTTCGATCGCGCGAGCGAGCCCGAAGTTCTCGTGCATGTGAAAGCGCACGAGCATGTCGTGTGCGAACCGTTCACTCGGGGCGTCCGCGGAGCCCGAACCTGGGGCCGGTGAGGGCGTGGCATCCGCCGACGTACTGCACGCGGTACCTGCGAGCGCGCCCAGACATCCGAGCGTCACGATCATGGTTCGAAGCATCCGAAGCGAACGAGCAAGAGCCGCGCCGCGAGCTTGCATGCATCGTCACGTGAGCGACTCCACGAATCGCCGCAGCGCTTGCGCAGCCACGCGCAAGACTTGCGCTACTCGCCCAGGGAACGGCGCATCGAGCGCGCATCCGCGAAGCCAAGCCGGTGCGCGATCGCCGTCGGATAGAAGCCTGCGCGCGCGAGCTGATCGCGATGCTGGGTCCGGACGTGGGCGAGCACCGTGCGGAAGCTCGTCCCGGCGGCGGCGAGGCCACGCTGCAGGCTGCGCGGCGTGGTTGCCATCGCGTGCGAGATCGCTGCGATATCGACTTCGCCGTGCGAGATGCGAACCTCGATCACGCGGACGACCTGCGAGACCAGATCGTGCGTGCCGACGAACGCGAGCTGCGCCTTGGCTTGCGCTAGCAAGAACGCGAACAGCGCGCCATCGGCGGTCCGCGGCGCGCGCGCGAGGTCCGCGGTCGAGACCGCGAAGCCACAATCGGGTTGCTTGAACGCGACCGGCGCACCGAACCACTGGCCAATTTCGGCTTCGCCCGAGGTCCGCACGTGCGAGAACCACACGCGGGTGAGCAGGAAACCCGGGAGCACGGAGCGCAGCTGCTTGATCACGTACGCGAGCGTGAACTCGTTGAGGTGGCTCTCCAGCGTGGTCTTGAAGCCCGCGATCGAGTAATGGAGGTCGCCGCCCTTGTCATCGGTGAGCCAGCGAAACTCGCCGATCGCATTGATCAGCGGCGCGAGCTCGCACAACCGCGCGAGGCCTACCTCGAGGTTCGGTGCACTGCGCACGAGGAACTCCGCGATGCCGTACGCACCAGTCGGCACGAGCTCCGCGAGCGTGAGCCCGAGATGGGGTTGTTCGAGGCGCTCGGCGAATAGCTGCACGCACTTGATCACTCGCACCACGGGTGCAGTGACCTCGCCGTTGAGCGCTTCGGGCGGCAGGCCCGCTTCGGCGACGAGCGCGGCCGAATCGACACCCTTCGTGCTCGCCAGCCGGGCGAGCAACGGGATCATGCGAAAGGTAAAAAGGCGGTCGCTTGCCACCTAAGGGGAGTCGATCCGGTCAGCAAGATCGGCGACGACATAGGCGAGCACTGCCATGGCCGCGACGTCATTCGCGAGGGTCTGCGGATCCACCTTGTCCAGAGTATCCGCGTCCGAGTGGTGATAGTCGAAGTAGGTCGAGACATCGTGCATCAGCCCGACCAGCGGAACCCCCGCCGGACCCATCGGCTCCACGTCGGTCTCGCCTTCGGTCTCGATCGTGCGCGTGGCCTGGAGCGACTGCAAGAGCGATGCGATCTGTGCGACGCGTGCGACGACGCGCTTCGAGGCAGCTTTGTCGACCGCGCCGGCAGAGAACCCCGTCGGAGCAGCGCCACCGGTATCGCTCTCCACCGCCATCACGGTCTTCGCGAGCTCGTCTTTATGAGCCTCGGCATATGCCGCCGCACCGCGGACCCCGTTCTCCTCGTTCGTCCACAACACCACGCGTATCGTTCGACGAGGCTGGAGACCGAGGGTCTTCAAGAGCTTGATCGTTTGCATCATGATCACGCAGCCCGCGCCGTCGTCGATCGCGCCCTGGCCAACGTCCCACGAATCCAGGTGACCACCGATGACGACGATCTCGTCGGCCTTGTCCGTACCGACGAAGTCAGCGACCACGTTCGCGGATTCGGTATCCGGCAAGGTCTGCTCGTCGAGCTTCAAGTGAAACGTGACCGGTCCGCGCTGCGCGAGCCGCGCGAGGAACTGCGCGTCCTCGGTCGTTATCGCCGCGCCCGGAATCTTCGCGACGCCTTCGGCGAGATCCGTGTACGACAACCTGCCGGTGTGGAGCGTGGCGATCGATCGCGCGGTGACCGAGCGCATCAACACGCCGACCGCGCCGTACGCCGCGGCCTTTGCGGCGCCGCGGGAGCGATACCCGACGGTCTTGCCGTAGCCGGTCGAATCGAAGCCCGGGGCGTGCGCGTCGAACGCCGGCATCGCGATGTCGAACAGCACGATCGCGCCTTTCACCGCGGCTTTCTGCGCGTCGAGCTGATCCCAGTTGTGAACCACGACGATCGGCGCGGTGATGCCGCCCTTTGGGGTGGCGACGCTCATGCCGAGGCCGAGCAACCGAATCGCGCGGGGGTTCGGCAAGACCACCGCACCTTCTTCGGCGCCGCGCACCCAGTGCGGGACCATCACCTTCTCGGTGTGGACGGCGAAGCCTTCGGCTTTCATCGTGGCGACCGCCCATGCGATCGCCCGATCGAGCTCCGGTGATCCGGCGAGCCGATGGCCGATCGTGTCGGTGAGCTCGGCGAGCTTCTGGTACGCGCCGCGATCGTCGCGTCCGGCGGCGAGGATCCTGTCAGCGGCACCGCGATAGCGATCCGCGATCGCATTCGGTGCATTCGTCTGCGACGTGGTCTGTGCGTACGTCGAGGTGTCAGCGATCCAGGTGACCTGCGCGACGGGCGCCAAGGCAGGAGGCGTAGCGCAGGCGGTGAGGACAGCGAGCGCTAGCTTCTTCATGACGAGGTCTCCGGTAGCGGAATGTCGTCGAGCGAGCTCGGTGCGCCGGGTTGCGGTTCGACCCCGCGCTCCGCGATCTCGACGAGGAGCTCGATAACCGCGGCCAGCCGATCCGCGGTGACAGGCCTCCCGGTCGCGAGATCCGAGAGCGGCAGCGGATGGTCGAGCTGGGCGCCGCGACCGGGGTAGACGCGATAGCGCAACCCTTCACGCTCCCAGTACGCGAGCCAACCATCGAGCGACGCGGCGACACGTGCGCGCAGAGGCTCGTCGATCAGCTTCTGAAACGACATTGCGCTACCGCGGCTGCGGAACCGCGCATCGAAGGCGCCGCCCGCTTTGAACTGCGGCGCGGCCGGCGGGCCATGCGGATTGATGCCGAGCGTGCGCGACGTGATCGCCCACAGCGACCAGGTCGCGCCGCGAACCTCGTCGATCTCGCGACCGACGACGACATCGACCGCGATCACGCTGCCCTCGATGCGCTCGATCCGGATCCGCACCGGCAGGTGGTTGCGCTCGCCGACGAGCTGCGTGGTGGTCAAGCCGCCCTCGCCGCGTGTGGTGACGGTGTGGACAAGGCCGATCGACCGCTCGAGCGCGATCTTCGCGGCGCCGATGTACGCGGCCCACGCGGCATCTTGCACCGCCGGTGCGACCGACGTGATCGGTAACCCGGCGAACTCTTCATCCCGCACCGTGCGCGCGCCATCCGCGATCATCCACAAGCCGAGTAGCGGCAACAGGTAGTGGTGCGGCCACTCGAACGCATAGCCGCCGAGGACGCCAAGCGCGATACCGCTACCGATCTGACGGCGCGCTTCGGCAGAGGCGAGCAGACACGAGGCGAGCGTCCACGCGAGCGTGGCGAACGCGAGCAGATAGATCGCCAGCCGCGGGTCGGCCTGATCTTGATCGAGCGAGACGCCGAGCGCGAGCGTCGCGATCTTCGACATCTGCGGATACCACAGCCGCGCGGTGATCGCGCCGCCGGCGGCGACGGCCATCGCGAACACGACAGGCGCTGGTCGGGTCAGCGCCCGCGACAACGGCCGCGGTGCGAACACGTACGGCGAGATCAGGGCCGCGAAGCACAAGCCCATCACCCCCGCGCGCTCGACGGCGACGATCGTGCCGTCGTACGCGGTCTCCGGCCACAGGTAGCGCGCACCGAGCACGTTGACGGTGTGGATCAGCAGCGGGATGCCGACAGCGACCAAGCCGAGCTGCACGCCGAGATCGCGCTCGCGCGCGAAGCCCGCGACGATCAAGGCGATCACCGCCACCGCGAATGTGCTCGCGATCGCGACGATCAAGACCTCGTGCCGCGCGACGACGAGGGGCGTCGCGGCAAGCACCGCAGCGAGGACGGTCGCGAGCTGCGCGACGAGGTCCCGCGTGCCTCGACCCTCGCGCGCGCGCAGCGCACCGAAGGCGCGAGACACGAGCAACACGGCGGCGAGCGTCGCCGCGAAGTAGTGCAGGAACAGGCCTGCGTAATTGAGCGCGACGTCCCAGCTCGGAGGCAGGCCTTCCTTCGGCCGAGCAAGCGGCACGCCGATCCGCTCGATCACGACCTCGAGCAGCGCGACGCAGAGGAGGATCCGCGTGGGCGTTACGCCCCCTGTTGGCCGACGTCGAGACAAGTTCGAAAACCGTAGCGTTGTGCTGCAGTTGCGTCAACCGTAGGGCCAAAAACTAGGCCCGGATCAAAAGCCACGAGAACCTGTATTCGTGAAGCTCGGCATTGCTTTAGTGGTCGCCTTGGTGGGAGCACCCGCGCTCGCAACTCCGCTCGTCGTCCTCGACCCCGGCCACGGCGGTTCGAACCCCGGCGCCGAGGGCCCGGGCGCCAAAGGCTCCGCCGCCAACCTGCACGAAAAGCAGCTCACGCTCGCGATCGCTGTCCAGGTCGCCGCGAAGCTCCGCGACCACGGCATCGCCGTCGAGCTGACCCGCACGGACGACCGCACGCTGACGCTTCGCCAGCGGACCGAGCACGCCGATCGGGTCAACGCGGACCTGTTCGTGAGTATCCACGCGAACGCTTCGCCGACCCGCACACAGCGCGGCTACGAGACCTACGTCCTCACCACGAAGGGCGTCGACATCGATGCTCGCGCCCTCCGCGGCGAAGCGATGACTCCACGCCCGGGCGTCGATCCAGACATCGCGCTCGTCCTCGACGATGTCGAGCGCGGTGCCGTGCAGTGGGAAGCCGCCGACCTCGCCGCTCGCATGCAGCGCGCGCTGCGCGACCACCGCGGTCCCGAAGGCGATCGCGGGGTTCGCCAGGACTCGGACCACGTGCTGCTCGGTGCGACGATGCCGTCGGTGCTGGTGGAGGTCGGCTTCATCGATCACCCGATCGAAGGTACGCAGCTCGCCGAGGCGACGACCCAAGCGCAGCTCGCCTCCGCGATCGCCGAAGCGATCGAAGACCGCCTCGCGGATTGACCGTGCGCGACGCTCGCGATGATGGCGGACCCGGCTTCACGTCCTCGGCGGCGACGGACCGAGCTTTCGCCCGATCTTCATTGGGGTGACGCCAGGTATCAAGGACGTACGCACCTTGCCGACGGCACCGACCCCGCCGTACACAATGCGCGCGAGCCAGTGCAATGGCGCGCATTGGTTCCGCTGCCTCGGGTGGCGCACCTGCTCACCGCGCCCGTCTCTCGCGCACCTACAAAAAAAGCCGCGCTGTTCAGGCGCGGCATCGAGCTCAGATCAGCATCTGATCAGCGCGGGGGATACCCACCGCCACCTTGCGGAGGGTACCCACCTCCACCTTGCGGAGGATAACCACCACCACCCTGCGGAGGATAACCTCCACCTTGCGGAGGATAACCACCACCGGGCGGATAGCCGCCCTGCGGAGGATAACCACCACCCTGCGGCGGGTAGTGCGGCGGCGGCGCCATCGGCGGGGGCGCGACCGGCATCGTCCAGCCCGAGAGTGCGCCGAAGCGGCTGATCGCGACGAAGAGCACCGCGCCACCGATGAGCGTGCCAGCAAGTGCCGAGGCGTTGGCGCTCCACGGGTAGCTGTTGAAGAGGCCGGTGAGGAGCGCATTGACCTGGATCAATGCGAACACGCCGAACGTGACGGCCAAGGCTCCAAGAAAGTAGCGCTCGGGCTGTTTCTGGGTCGTAGCGTTCGTGCGCGGGAGGAGCAGCTTCACGATGACGACCACGAGGACCGAGCCGACGATGATCGATGGCACCGTGCCCTTGATCGCGGCGCTACCTTCTTTGAGGCCACCGAGGATCGAGCCTAGGAGGGCCTGCAAACCGCCGGCTGCCGTGCCGACGCCGTAGAGGGCGAGGGCGAACAACACCAGCTTGAGCCCCGCCTGGGTATCGTCTCTTGACGGGCTAGTGGCCCGCTGACGATCGAGTGAGAGCACGAAGTATCCGAAGGCCAAGAAGGCCAACGCAACACCGGCTGCAAGGATACTCGCTGGGCCGAGGCCCATCATCAGTTCGGAACCCACGAAACCCTCCTAGGTCGGTCAGTCGATCAATCAGCCGGTCGGACGAGGACCAACAGGGGCAACCGGGGGCGTCCCTGGGTGCCAGATGTTGGTGTGCTGGTACTGCGAACTATCCATCAAGGTGAACCCGACAAACAAGGAAGCTGCACAAATAGCGCTCACGAAAACGACCGTATGAAACAGGCGATCGTAGCGAAGGTGCATGAAAAACAGGATGACGAGGGTGGCCTTCGTTACCGCGATCACCATCGCGAGCGCCAGGTTGATGTTGGCGCCGAAGTCGACCTTGGTCGCCATGACGGTGACGATCGTCAGCAGGAGGAGCGTGCTTCCCGTGCCGACCAGCGTCTTGACGCTGGCGACGTGCGAGATCTCGTTCTCGTGTTGATCGTCGTGGTGGTCTGCGTGGTCTGCCATGGGTCCCCTAGTGGATCAGGTAGAGAAGCGGGAACAGGAAGATCCAGATCAAGTCGACGATGTGCCAGTAGAGGGCAGCGAAGTCGACCGGACCGAAGTAATCCTCGGTGAAGTGGCCCTTGATCGCGCGGATCAGCAGCCACAAGAACACGCCAATACCGACGAGGACGTGGATGCCGTGGAGGCCCGTCATCGCGAAATAGATCGTGAAGAACATGCTCGTGTGCTCCGGCGGCGCGCCGAGCGACTCGATCTCGTGTTGTTCGTGCGTGGTCGGGACGTGGATCGGGTGGATCGCGCTCTCGCCGAGCTCGGTGGTGGCTACCCGCTTTGAGGTCTGCAGCGCCGTGAGCATGGGCTTGGCTGCCGGCGCCTTGCAGGTCGCCTTGACGCGAATGCCCTCGCGCTCGAGCTTGTCGTTGTACTCGACGAGGATGCCGACCTGCGGCTTGTTGCCACCGCCGCGGATGCGCTGATCCGCGGTGAGAAGATCGGGGCAGACGGCCGGTTGATAGGCCGGACGCCAGCAGGGGAACTTCGGCGCAGCTGCCTTCATCGCCTCGGGAATCACACCCACTTTGCCGGCTTCGCCGTTGAGAATGTTCAGAAGCTCGTCCGTGCACTTCTCGGTGATCACGGCCGGCGACTCGGTCGGGGCCGGCACGCCGACTTCTTTGCCCTTCTGGTCGACCTTGACGACGGTGACCTGGCAATCGGCCTGAACGCCGGCGAGCTTCGTGTCGAGATCGAGCTTGTCGATCTCGAAGCAGCTGCCATCGGTACCCTTGCCCCCACCCGCGCCAGCGGAGGAGTCGGGCTCCCACTGCATGGTCGACTTGGTGCCCGCGCAGAGGTTGTTCTTGGTCAGCAGCTCTTCGCCACCCGGGCTCACGCACGGATCGAAGTAGCGACCGAACAGGATGTGCTCGTGGATCTTGTGCATGTACTCGACGTACTTGATGCCGAGGAACGCGCACGCACAGAGGATCGTCGTCGCGAGACAACCGATCAGCAGCTTCTTCTGACCGAGCTGCGCCGCGCGTACCGCCCACGCTGCGGTGAGCGACGAGAAGATCAGGACGCCGGTGTTGATCGCACCGAACTTAACGTCGAGCCACTTGTGCGCGTACGAGTAGACCTCCGGGTGATGCACCCGATAAAGGACGTACGCGACGAACAGCGCGGAGAAGAACAACACCTCCTGCGCGAGGAAGAGCCAGATGCCGAACTTGCCGGCATCGAACTGATGCTGGGCGTCGTCGTAGTGGTGCTGGATGAACCGGGACTGATTCCCGTGTCCCCCACCATGATCCGCGCCCCCGGCGTCATGACCGTGTCCAGCCGTCATCAGTGATGGTCCGTCGCAGCAACAGGAACGGCGGCGACGTAGTCAGGTGCGTCGCTGAGCCGTTCCCAGCGATCCGGCGCAACCTCGACGAGATCGTCGTAGTTGTAGAGCTCGTGCACGATCGGCGGCGTCTCGAAGTTGTAGAGCGTCGGCGGCGTCGGCGCCTGCCACTCGAGCGAGCTGCCGCCCCATGGGTTGCGCGCGGCCTTCTCGCCGGTCCAGAACGACGCCATCAGGTACACCACGACGATGAACATCGAGATGCCGAGGATGAACGCGCCGATCGTCGAGATCTGATGAAAGATTTGATACTGCGGATCGTAATCCCAGTACCGACGCGGCATCCCGCGCGCACCCATCACGAACTGCGGGAGGAACGTGGTGTTGAAGCCGATGAACACGCCGATCGCGCAGAGCCGACCGAGTGACTCGTTGTACATCTTGCCGGTGAACTTCGGCCACCAGTGATGGAGGCCACCGAGGAACGCGACGAGCGTCGAACCCATCATCACGTAGTGAAAGTGCGCGACCACGAAGTAGGTGTCGTGGAGGTGAACGTCGACCGAGAGGATGCCGAGGAACAGGCCCGTGAGACCACCGATCGTGAACAGCAACAAGAACGAGAGTGCGTAGAGCATGCCGGTTTTCAACCGGATGTCGCCCTTGTAGAGAGTGGCGACCCAGTTGAACACCTTGATGGCCGACGGGATGCCGACGGTGAACGTCAGCGCCGAGAACACCATGTTCGCGAGCCGCGACTGGCCCGAGACGAACATGTGGTGCCCCCACACGAGGAACGAGAGCAGCGCGAGCGACAGCGAGGAGTACGCGACGAAGCGATAGCCGAACAAGGGCTTGCGCGCGTAGGTCGAGATCAGCTCGCTGATCACGCCCATGGCCGGGATGATCATGATGTAGACGGCCGGGTGCGAATAGAACCAGAAGAAGTGCTGGAACAGCACCGGATCGCCACCGAGGGTGGGATCGAAGATGCCGATGTGACCGAAGCGCTCGACGGTCAACAGCATCACGGTGATGCCGAGCACCGGCGTCGCGAGCACCTGCATGATCGCGGTGCCGTAGATCGCCCAGATGTTGAGCGGCAACTGGAACCAACCCATGCCCTGGGGGCGGAACTTGTGGATCGTCACGAGCATGTTGAGGCCCGTGAAGATCGAGGAGAAGCCGAGCAAGAACACGCCGAGCGTCGCGATCATCACGGCCGAGTGGGTCTCGAGCGAGTACGGCGTATAGAGCGTCCAGCCGGTATCGAGACCGCCGAACGGGATCGTGAGCACGAGCAGGGTCGCGCCGCTGATCCACAGATAGAACGAGCTCAAGTTGAGCTTCGGGAACGCGACATCAGGTGCGCCGAGCTGGATCGGCAAGATGATGTTGCCGAGCGCGGCCGGGATGCCCGGGATGATGACCAGGAACACCATCACCGAGCCATGCAGCGTGAAGAACTGGTTGTAGGTATCGGCGCCGACGATCGTCTTGCCGGGCGACCACAGCTCGGTGCGGAGCAGCAGTGCGAACACACCGCCGAGCAGCAACGAGAACAGGATGCCGAACAAGTACATCAGGCCGATGCGCTTGTGATCGAGCGTCGAGAGCCAACTCCACAGGCCCTTGCTCGCGTTTAGATAATCCGGTTCTTTGACCGGACCTTGGGGGAGGTTCTTCAGGGATTCAGGAATCGCAGTGGTCGCCATGATCGTCCTCGTTACTGCTTAAGCGACTTGATGTAAGCGATGAGGCCGGTGAGCTCTTTGTCCTTCAGCTGACCTTCGAAGGACGGCATCGAGTTCGGATAACCGGGTCGCGACTTCTTCGCGGGATACAGGATCGATTCGCGGACGTAGTTTTCATCCATCTTGACGGTCCCGCCGACGATCGCGATGTCTTTGCCCCAATCGGGCTGTTTCCACGACGGACCGACGCGCACGCTTCCATCGATCGTGTGACATGACGAGCAGCCCTTTTTTTCGTAGAGCATCTTGCCGAGCTCCTCGGGAGCCATGTTGGACTGGTCCTGGATCTTGTCGTTGAGGTAGCGCTGGTACTCCTCGAGATCCTTGTGAACCACGACAACCGCGCGGCGGTTGCAGTGACCGTTCACCGGATCGGTCTCGAGACACGCCATCTGCGCGTGGCTCGTGCCGCAGTACTCGGCGCAAGTCAGGCGGTAGGTGCCCGGCTTCGTCGCGTCGAACCAGATGTACGTGTAGCGACGCGGCACCAGGTCTTGCTTCACGCGAAATGCAGGCACGTAGAAGCTGTGGAGGACGTCTTTGCTCGTCATGACGAGCCGGACCGGCACGCCCGCGGGGACGTGAAGATCCGAATCGGTGACGCCGTTCTCGTGCGTGAATTGCCAGTTCCAGCGCCACGCGAGCACGTCGATCTCGACGGCCTTCTGCGGCGGGGTGACGACCTTGATGTACGAGTGCCAGCCGTACCAGAACAAGAACACGCAGATGATCGTCGGGATCACGGTCCACGTGATCTCGAGAACGTCGTTGTGCGCGGCGCTCGGCTCGGCCGTGTGACCGGGGCGATGGCGATACTTGATGGTGAGATAGACAACCGCGATCGCGATCGCGAGGAAGAAAAACGCCGACAACGCGAGGACGGCGTAGAACATCATGTCCGAATCGTCGGCGGCGAGGTTTACCGACTTGGGCATCCAGAACGTGCCCGCCTCTTCGATCGGCTTGTCGGCGAGGACGTCGTACCAAGCTTTGACGCCCGGGCCTTTCGCCACGGCGGCGCTTCCCGCACCACTGCCCGCAGCGCTGCCGCTGGTCGCTTGGTTGTTGCCGTTGGTCGCGCTGCCCGAGCCGGGCGTCGCGCTGCCGGCTAGCGCTGCGCTTCCCGCAGCTCGATCTGCTGCGGGCGCCATCGGTGTGGGAGTCGGGGCAGCGGCACTGCCGCCGGGAGCTTGGGCAGATGCCGTGCTCGCCACGAATAGAGCGATGAGAACTGGCAGGACTCGCTTCATGATTCACTCACTTGATTCGGCTCCGGCTTGCGCTGCTTCCGAAGAAGCCTCGCCAAGCCAAGACCAGAGAGCAGTAGAACGACCGTACTCACGGCGCCGATGCGCAGGGCGAGCACGCCGGCGCGCGCATGGCTGTTCGCGTCCGGATCGTAGTGGTAGCAGCGGTTCATAAATCCGACAGCGCTCGCCGGCTCAGCCGTGCCCGCTTTGAGGAGCGACTCGCGCATCACCGCGGGCGCGAACTCGATGCCGTAGACGTAGCGGGTCACTGCCCCGGAAGATGCCAGAAAGATCAACGCTGCGGGATGCGCCCATTCAGCGCGCTCCGGAACATACATGTACGAGAAACCCACAGCCTCCGCGACCCGGCGAATCTGGGTCTGGTCATTCGGGATCTCGGCAAGTAGGAACGTCCAGCCCGCCTTGGCCGACTCGCGTTGGTTCTCGGGCAGTAGCGCGATGTACTTGTCGCGCATCTTCTCGATCTTGTCGGCGGTCTCGTTGGGCTCGAGATCGATCGTGACGATCCGGAACTGCGCGCCCGGGCGCAGCATGACGCCGTCGACCTTGTCGGCGATCTTCGGGAGCGCAGCCGAGAGCCCGTTGAGCTGCAGGCTGCAGAGCATCGGACAGTCGGAGTAGTTAAATGTCAGGATCGTCGGAAGCGCCACATCGCCGGCACCAACCTGGAGCACCTGACCGAGCGTGACGTGCTTACCGTCGGCGGTGCGGAACTTCGCGTCGAGTGGGACCCTCGCTCCGAGCTTCTCTGCGACGGTGACGCCCTCGCCTTTCCACGCTTGCGACGTCAACACCTTGTCGTCTATGTCTGCGGGCGCAGGTTGGCCCTCGGGATGCGCGTAGCTGCGCGATCCGAGCGCCGTGGCGAGCACGGCGACGATCAGCGCCTGGTTAAGGCGCATGACCTCCGGGTGCGAGCGCTGCGGAACCTTGGGTCGCACCCGCCGGAGCGCCGCCGCCGCCGGCCACACCATTGTGTGTGCCGTCGGCCGGCGATCCGGTCGTGTGACGGGTGAAAGGTGCGGCCGGGCCTTGCACCGTGGCCGAACCCGAGCCCGAGCCCGAGCCCGCACCCGCGGGAGTTGTAGCAGCGGGTGCGACGGGTGCGACGGGTGCGACGGGTGCGACGGGTGCGACGATCAGCTCCGGCGTACCCGGATGCGCGACCTCGGTCGCGATCGGCTTCCAATCTTCTGTCTGAACGAGCGGCACGAGGTGCGCCGGGTTTGTTCCGTGCGCGACCACGAAGTCCATCGCCTTGTCGATCGGAAGGATCGGCTTGTCCAGCGTCGACACGGTGATGTTGCGGAGCTCGTCGGCCTTGTGGCTCTTGGCCGTGGTGTCCTGACCGCCGTAGTCGGCCATCGTCTGGACCTCGGCCGTATCTTTCATATAGAAGGCCTGCAGTGCCGTGATGGTCACGTAGACCATCACGGCGCCGCAGATGCCGACCACGACGATACCGATCGTGTTCATGCTGTCGGGATTGCGATTGGGACCTGACATGTTGGCTCCTACAGCTGCTCGTGGGCCAACGAGAGCCCGAGGGTTGGATCTTTGACCGGGATCAAGTTGCCGGTGAGCCCTCGGCCGATGCCGACGAGCAAGAAACCGACGAGGGCGAGCCACACGGTGACATCGAGTGGCGTGAAGCCGACGTGATGCAAGGCGATCTGGTTCGCGAGCGGCCCCTCGACGAGCGTCTGGCCGCCGTGCGAGACGGTCGTCCAGTCGTAGTTCGGCATCGCGGTCCAATAGAGGTCGAGCCAATGGAACACCAGCTGCCACACCGCGAAGAACACGAGTGCCGGCACGATTCGCTTGGTCCAGCGCGACATCAAGAACAAGAACGGAAACGCCCAGTAGCCGACCAGGACCGCGATCGAGACCCATTGCCAGTCACCGAACAATCGGTATTTGTACCAGACGGTCTCTTCCGGCAAGTTGCCGTACCACTGCAGCATGAACTGCGAGAACGCGGTGTAGGCCCAGAAGAACGTGAACGTGAACATCCACTTGCCGATGTCGTGGTAGTGCTCTTCGGTCACCGAGTGGACGAGGCGACCGTTACGCTGGATCCAGAGCACGATCAGGGCAAGCGCGGCGAATGCGCCGATGTTGCCCGAGCCCCAGAACGTGACGCCGTAGATCGTCGAATACCACTTGGGCGACAGCGACATCAGCACGTCGAACGACAGGAACACGGTCGTGAACGCGTAGAGGATCATCGCCGGACCCGAGGCGCGACGTAGCGTGTCGCTGATCTTGGGATCGCCGGACTCGTCCTGCTCCTTCGACTTCTTCCAGAAGTAGAACGAGATCGCGGTGTAGATGGCGCCGTACGCGAGGTAGCGCACGAACCAGAAGCTGGGCGACAGCCAGCTAAGCTTGTGGACGATCGTCGGGTTGAGGAGCGCGTTGTGGGCGACGTCTGCCGTCCAGTAGTAGAGCGTCTTGTTACCGAACACGACCGGCAACGCGAAGCCTAGGCCTGCGACGAATACCATCGGGATCGCCGCCGCCATCACTTCACAGATCCGGCGAACGACGGTGGTCCAGCGACCGCGGCAAAGGTGGTGCAGGAGCACCAACCACAGCATGCCGATCGGAATCGTTGCGATCCACGACCACCCGATGACGTAGGCGTACAGGAAACGCTTCATCGAGTCGCCGTGCATCGAGCCGAGGATCAGCGAGATGACCATCATGACCACGAACAGGCCGACGCCCGCCTTGACCATGTTGGAACCGAGCTTGCCGGCTTTGAACTTCTCGTCGGGATGCAATGTCTTGGTGAGGCTCATCGCGAACCTTTCTGATCGTCAGCGGAGGCAATCTGCGAGCGCTCGAGAGCGCGGACGTAGGCGACGATGGCCCAGCGATCGGCTGCCGGAATCTGCGCTCCGTAGCCCATCATCCCGGGCGGAAAGCCGTTCGTGATCGTGTTGAACAACTGACCGTTCGGCTGCTGGACGACGGTGCCGGCGCGGTCGACGAGGTTACGCGCTTGCCACGAGCCGCCGCTCTGCTGCACCCGCGTCGGAACCATGCCCATGCCGCGACCATCGTAGCCGTGGCACGGCGTGCAGTAGATGTTGAACCGATTTTGGCCGCGTGCGAGCAGCTTCTTGTCGATGGCGAACGCCGTGCCGCGAAGGGCCGGCACGATGTTTGGGACGTCCGGGTACAGTGCCGGGAACCCGTCGATCCACTGGCCACCCGCTTCGGCGGTGAGGCCATCGTAAAAAGATGTGTCCTCCTCGAGCCACCCGCGAGCCACCGCGCCGACGAGCTCGGATCGGTTGGAGCGACCATCCGCGAAGTTGTCGTTCGCGGTGTCCGCCTTGAACTTCGGCTGGAAGTCCATGTCGGGGAAGATGTGGTAGTGCGGCTCGCTGGAGTGCGAGTTGCGCGCCTTCGCGGCGATCGCGAAAGGGATGAGCGCGAACGCGGTCGAGGCCACGATCAGCGCCATGATCCACTTCGGCATCACCTTCTTCGAGGGGTCCGGATCGAAGTGCACCGGCTCGATCGCGATCGCGCCTGCGTCGTGAAGGATCGCCTTGGTCTTCTCCGCGTCGAAGCGCTTGTCCTTGGCTTCGACGCCGAGGAAGAAACCATCGTCGGTGACGCGCGAGAAGCGGTCACTGCGGAACAGCGGGTGCCAGACCTGCGGGAGCTTGTTGAGCGCCCACATGCCGAAGAACGACGCGAACACGGAGAGCAGGATGCCGCACTCGTAGGCGATCGGGATGTTCGCGGGAATCGACCAAGTCGGCTTGCCCGAGATGTTCCATGTCCACGCGTGCGCGTTGCAGTACCACTGCAAGAGCATGCCGCCGACAGCGCCGGCGAACCCGCCGCCGAACACGATCAGCGGCAGGATGGTGCGCTTGATGCCCATCGCCGGATCGATGCCGTGCACCGGAAACGGCGAGTAGCAATCGAACTCGGTGAAGCCCGCGTCCTTGATCTTGCGAGCAGCTTCGGTGAGCTCACCCGGCGTGTCGTATTCGGCGAGATACCCGTAGAGCTCGCCAGCTGTGCCGTGCTTGCCGCTGGCATCACCGGTGTCTTCGGGTGACCGTGGCTCCGTCGACGCGTCCGGAACCGGAGTTTCTTTTTGGTCTTCGGTGGCCATCTTAGTGGCTCCCCTTCTTGCCGGTAGCGTGAGCTTCGTCCGACGCGCCCTTGACTTCGCTCATCGCGACGACCGGCGCGAACCGGAAGAACAGGAGGAACAGCGTGAGGAACAGACCGATCGTGCCGACGAACACGCCGACGTCGTAGCGAGTCGGGTGGTAATAGCTCCATGCCGACGGCAGGAACGAGCGAGCGAGCGAGGTCGCGATGATCACGAAGCGCTCGAACCACATGCCGATGTTCACGAAGATGCAGAGCACCCAGATCAGGATGTTGTTGTTCTTGACCCAGTTCGACCAGAAGAACTGAGGGATCAGCACGTTGCAGCTCACCATCGCGAAGTAGGCCCACCAGAACGGACCGAACGCGCGGCTGATGAACGTGAAGCTCTCGAACGGGTTACCGGAGTACCAGGCGATGAAGAACTCGGTGCCGTACGCGAGCCCGACCATCATACCGGTCGCCAGCATGATCTTGCACATCGCGTGGATGTGAGCCTGCTTGATGATGTGCTGGAGATTGAACAGGAAGCGCAGCGGGATAAGGAGCGTCAGGACCATCGCGAAGCCACTGAAGATGGCGCCGGCGACGAAGTACGGCGGGAAGATCGTGGTGTGCCAGCCCGGCAACTGCGAGGTCGCGAAGTCGAACGAGACCACCGAGTGGACCGAGAACACGAGCGGTGTAGCGAGACCCGCGAGGATCAAGTACGCGCGCTCGTAGCGATGCCACTGACGAGCCGAACCGCGCCAACCGAGCGAGAACAAACCATAGATGGCCGCCTTGATGTTGTTGCCCTTGACCGCATTGCGATCGCGGAATGTCGCGAGGTCGGGAACCATGCCGAGGAACCAGAACAGGATCGAGGTGGTCGCGTACGTCGAGACGGCGAACACGTCCCACATCAACGGGCTGCGGAACTGCGGCCATAAAGAGCCCATGTCGTTCGGCAGCGGGAACATCCACCACGCGAACCAAGGGCGACCGGTGTGGAGCAGCGGAAAGAGGCCAGCTGCCATGACGGCGAAGATCGTCATCGCCTCGGCAGAGCGGTTGATGCTGACGCGCCACTGCTGGCGGGTCAGATAGAGGACGGCAGAGATCAGCGTGCCGGCGTGACCGATACCGATCCACCAGACGAAGTTCGTGATGTCCCACGCCCAGCAGACAGTGTTCGAGTTTCCCCAAACGCCGATGCCCGTGAAGATAACCTTGTAGATGCAATAGGTCCCGATGCCGAGCATCGTCATCGAGATGCCGAGGGCGACCAGCCACGCCTTGTGTGGCTTGGGCGATTCGGCGATCCACGCGACGTCACGCGTGATCGCGCGGAATGTCTCGCGGGCCTTGCCCGGCTCGTTGATATCGCCATGTTCGGCGGCGGTTGCTTCAGCAGTGCTCATCGCTCACCTCCACCAGCCGGCGCTTGCTTCGCGGGCTTCTCGAGCTTGGGGTTCGGGTTGCGTACGCGCGCGAGGTAGCGGGTTCGCGGCTTGGTGTAGGTCTCGGGCAGGAGCGCGTAGCTGCGTGCATCTCCGACCGCGCCGTTCCGCTCGTGCAGCTTCGCGACACGCGAGCTCGGATCCGAGAGATCGCCAAACGCGATCGCCTCGGTCGGGCAGGCCACCTGACACGCCGTCTCGATCTCGCCGTCCGGAATCGGATCGGAGATCTTGGCGTCGCGTTGACCGGAGCGAATCTGAGCCTTCGTACGGACCTTACCGTTCTGGATCCGCTGCACGCAGTACGTGCACTTCTCCATCACGCCGCGCATACGCACGGTGACTTCCGGGTTGAACAGCATGCGACGAACCTTCTCGCGCGCCTCGCGGAACTCCTTGTTCCAGTCGAGGAAGTTGAACCGACGCACCTTGTAGGGGCAGTTGTTCGCGCAGTAGCGCGTGCCGATGCAGCGATTGTAGGCCATGTCGTTGAGGCCTTCATCCGAGTGCTGGGTCGCGCCGACCGGGCAGACCTGCTCACACGGTGCGTTCTCGCACTGCTGGCAGGCAACCGGTTGGCTGACGACATGAGGGTTGTCAGGCGAGCCCGTGAAGTAACGGTCGATCCGGATCCAACCCATCTCGCGGTTGTTGATCACTTCGACGCGACCGACGACCGGGATGTTGTTCTCGGCCTGACACGCGACCATGCAGGCGTTACAGCCCGTACAGCTCGAGAGATCGATCGCCATGCCCCACTTGTGCGCGGAGTACTCGTGCTCCTGGAACAGCGAGAGGTGACGCGGTGGCGTCTTCGCGTCGGCCGACTGGCCGGCAGCAGCAACCGAATCGTCCCAGAACTCGCCGGTCTCTTCGGCCACCCATTTCGGATCGGAGGTGAGCTGCGCGGCCGTGACTTCGCGGATCAGCGGATGATCGCCCGTCGACACGCGCCGGACGATCTCCTTGTCGAAGCCGCCGTCGTAGCCCATCATCTTGGCCTGGCCGGGATTGTAGCTCCAGTGATCCTGGACCTCGGCGAGCTCGTAGGTGTGACCGGTGAGCTCGACCGTGGCGCCACCGGCGACATCGAAGCCCGTCGACGCCCGGACCTTGTGCGTGTCCCATCCGACGACGCGCTTACCCGGGACGGACGAGTCGACGTTGTGGGGGTGAGTCATGACATGACCCGCTTGCGTGCGGCCACCACCGAGTACGAGCCCGATCGAACCGCGAGCCTGGCCAGGCATCGTGTACGCGGCAAGCTCGACGGATTTTCCGCCGACCTTCACCATGATCATGCTGCCGTTTTCGATCCCGAGCTGAGTCGCGGTTTGCGGGGCGACCAGCGCGTAATTGTCCCAGGTGACCTTCGTGAGGTAGTCCGGGGTTTCCCACAGCCACGCGTTGTTCGCGAACCGACCGTCGTAGGTGAAGCTCGACATGTGGAAGGTCACCTCGAGCTCGTTGTTCGCGAGCGACGCGGTGCCCTTGAGCTGCGTCCCGGTCGCCGTCGCCGTGATCGGCTTGAGCGAAAGATCGTTGTTTGCCACCGCGAGCTGGCTGTTCGGAACGAAGCCGTCGTGGACGAACTTCTTCCAGCCGAACTTTTTCACCGAGTGGTCATCGGTCGGGGTCGAGACGAGTTCGTCGCCACCGAGCTCTTTACCGAGCAGCAGCGAGCACATCTCCATCGACGACAGACCGCCGTAGAGCGGCGCGATCAACGGTTGCGAGATCGTGATGGTGCCGTCCCACGTGCGCGAGTCGTTCCACGCCTCGAGGAAGTGCGCTTTCGGCACATGCCAGGTTGTCTTGAGCGAGGTCTCGTCGGCGTACTCCGACAAGTGGATCGACGTGGCGACCTTCGCGAGGCCACCGGCGAAGTCGAGATCGACGGGTGCATCGTAGACGGGGTTACCGCCGAGGATGATCAGCGTCTTGACCTGGCCCGCATTCATGTCGCGCGTCAGCTCCTGGATCGCGTCGAGGTGTGTCGGGCGGTCCTCCCAGGGATCCTGGAGGTATTCGAGGGTCTTACCGACCGCGCCGATCGCCGCGTTGATCTTCGCGACCAAGGCGTGGACGACAGGCGGTTGGCGACGACCGGCGATGATGACGGCCTTGCCGCTATTCGCCTTGAGCTCTTCGACGAGAGCTTCGATGAATGGAGCGACGGTCGCTTCCCTCAAGAACTCCGCGGCCGGAGCTACGCCACCGCTGATCGCAGCGTCGAGCGCCATGACGAAGGGGAGGCAGAGCTCCGAACGGATCGGAAGGCGGTGATCGGCGAGCGCACCCGTGTTCGAGAACACGCTCTCGATCGAGTACAGGCGATTCATCGTGCCCGCGGGCAGCGAGCCGCCGTCGCGGCTACGGCTGCGCGCGAAGTCGCGCGAGTAGCGCATCGACGCCGGGTGCTCGACGAACAAGTCGCAATCGATCGTGACGATGGTCTCGGCCTGATCGAGCTTCGCGAGCGGGCGCACCGAGCGACCGAACGCGAGACGGGTGCCAGCGCGCTCGTTGTCCCACGAGATCGGCTCGTACTCGTGCCACTTCACGCCCTTGAGGGTGAGCTTGTCGCGCAGCGCGGCGAGGGTCGGCGACGACGACGCTTCCGCGAGGACGCGAGCGCCACCGGCGTCGAGCAGCTTGACGATGTCACCGAGCGCGATCTTGAAGCTGTCGACCGAGCTGCCCTTGCCACCCTGCAGCGGCGACGTCGAGCGATCGGGATCGTAGAGGTGGAGGATCGAAGCCTGCGCGAACGTGTGCGCGCCGGCGTGCTTCTTCTTCGGATCGAGGATGCCTCCCGAGGCCCACGGATGGTCCGGGTTGCCCTCGAGCCGGATCGGACGGCCCTCGAACGCGATAGCGAGCAGCGGGTGCGTCGTGCCACCGATCTCGACGGCGGTCGCGTACTGCAGCGTCGTGCCCGGAATCTGATCCTCGGGACGCTTCGCGAGCGGAACGATCTCTTCCTTCTCGTAACGCTGGCAGCCCGCGGCGACCGCGCCGATACCGGCGAGCCCCATCGACGAGCCCATGAGGTGGAAGAAGTTACGGCGCGACATCGGGTCGAGCAGCGGGGCCTGATCGGCGCCGGGCGCAAACTCCTTGCGAGTCAGGCCCTGCTGTTGCCAATCGGCGGTGCCACCGAGCTCGCGCAGCGACTTCCAGTAGCCAAACTCCTGCGGGGGAGTCACCGGCGTGATCTCGGCCTCGCCGGCGGCAGTCGTCTCGACGTGAGTGTCGTGGTCGTGGTCGTGACCATGGTCGTCGTGACCGTGGGTCTCGTTGAGTTCTTTTGCAGACATCGTCGGCTCGGCTTTCTTCTCTACCGGTGGCAGGTCGAGCAGTTGACGTTAGGCTTGACGCCGTTCTTCTTTTGAACGCGCTCGCCTTCGCCCTCCGAACGATGCGGCGACGACGTCGGATCGTCGTAGCCCATCTTCGTGACGTTCTCGGGCTCGCGGAGGTACGGTGTCGCATTGCGGTGGCAGCTGATGCACCATTCCATCGTCAAAGCCTTGGCCTGGTAGACCTTGACCATCTGATCGATCCGGCCATGACAGGTCTCGCAGCCGACGGCGGCGTTCACGTGCGCTTGGTGGTTGAAGTAGACGTAATCCGGGAGGTCGTGGACCTTGATCCACCGCACCGGCTCGTTCTGCGCGTACGCCGCGCGGATCGGCGCGAGCAGCTCGGATTCCTTCTTGACCTGCGAGTGGCAGTTCATGCAGGTGGTTGCTGGAGGCACCGCCGCGTACGCCGCACGCTCGACCGTGGTGTGGCAGTACCGGCAATCCATGCCGAGCTCGCCGGCGTGCAGTGCATGGCTATACGGGACCGGTTGGTCGGGTTGATAGCCGATGCGAATCGCTTCAGGCGTGATGCCGTAAGCGATCAAAACGATCAGGTAAACCGGACCGCCGAGGACCAGCAAGCTGATCCACTTCTTTAGCGTCTCGGTCCATTCGGGAAATTCGAATCTCGCCATAGGTAGGAGCTCGCTCAGGTATGCGAAAAGAAGCGGGGCTTTTTCATCATGTTCGGTGGCCGTTCGCCTGTGAACGGCCGCCCGTGAGGCGCTTGCAGACCATTGGGATCACGAGCGTTGTGATGTGTGAATCGCACGTCTCGTCGGTGTCTGGCCTGCGGCAAAACGTCTTTTCATTCTCGCATCCAGGTGACGCGACAATTCACCACAGTCAAGGTGCGGCCGGATGACGCACCAACGACCGGGATTGGCCCACCTTACGGAGGTGCTTTGGGTCGGCCTGGTTGCGGTGGTGATCATCCTGGTCGCCGCGGTCGCGATCACCCGGTGGCGGCTGCCGGCTGGTTCGACGGTCCCGGCGGTCCCGGCGGTCCCGGCGGTCCCGGCGATGATCGAAGGGGTTCATCCGGTCGCGCCACCGGCTCCGGGGCGGTTCGCGCCGCTCCCGGTGATCCTGGTCCACGGCCTCTTCGGCTTCGATCGGATGGGCATCGCCGGTGCGAAGCTCGACTATTTTCGCGGCATCGCGAAGCACCTCGAGACGCTCGGCTGCCACGCCCACGCCGTGAAGCTGCCACGTGCGAGCTCGGTGCCGGAGCGCGCGCGCGAGCTGTGCGATGCGATCAAGGCTCTCGGGCACGAGCGCGTCGATCTGATCGCGCACTCGATGGGTGGGCTCGATGCGCGCTACGCGCTCGCGCATTTCGGATTGGCTTCGCGCGTGCGGTCGCTGGTCACGGTCGGCACACCGCATCGCGGATCACCGATCGCGGATCTCGCGAGCGACGGGCCGCTCGCGGTCGCGCGCAAGGCGATCGCGGCGCTCGGCGTGCCGATGACCGCCATCGATTGGCTGACGACCGCGGCGCTCGAGCGCTTCAATCGCGAGACACTCGATGTAAAAGCCGTGCGCTACGCGTGCGTAGTCGGTGGGATTCGCGACGATGCAACGCAGATTCCGCTCGCGATTCAACCGATCCACGCCTACCTGCGCAAGGTCGCCGGTGCGAACGACGGGCTGGTGCCGATGGCGAGCCAGTACTGGGGCGAGACCCTAGCCGAAATCGAAGCCGATCACTTCGCGCAGATCGGTTGGCGGTTAGCGCCGCGCAGTACGTTCGATGCGCTCGGGCTCTACGCGTTCATCGTCGCGCGGCTTGGCGATGCGCCTCACTCGGTGCATGCGGCGGTCTGAGCGAGCACCGCGCTGACCTGCTTGCCTTTGACGAAGACGAGCGTCTGGTTCGATGTGCCATCGCAGCCTTCATCGAGCTCGAAGATGATCGAGCCCTTCGCGAGCTCGGCGATGTTCTTCATCTGTGCGGCGAGCGGACCACCGAGCGTGCGATGCCAGAGCTTCGGCATGCCCTTCGGCGCGACATGATCGTGGAGGCAGGCGAGCGAGGTGCCGAGTGCGGCCGCCGTCTTCGCGGTGGTCTCGGCACACGGCGTCGTTTCGTCGGTGGCCGCGATCGAAAAAAATGGGATCTGCGTGAGCGACGTGGCGGCCTGCGTGCCGCTGCCGAAGTGCATCGCGGTGATCCACCGGGTCGCGATCGTCTGCGCAGCAGCTTCGGCTTTGCGCAGCTTCGGCGGTGGCTGCTTCCTCGCTTCGGCGAGGCTGGCGAAGAGGCAAACGAAGATGACGGCGCGCACCCGCGCACTCTAACTACGGTCGCGCCGGTGCGGAGGCGCGCGGCGGCACTTTGCGCTGAGAGAGGATGTTGCCCTTCGTCACGTTGACCGGCACCGGCGGCGTGAGCTCGTACGCGAAGCCACGCGTGTCGATCTTGGCCTGGAATAGCTCGCCGTTGTGGCGCACGAATCGCCGGTATTGCTCGGGCTGCTCGCCTTTGACGAGGTGATTGCGATGGCGGAGCAGGAAATCGCCGAGCCGAACCGCGAGCTGGTTGTACAGGCGATGGCAGCCGTGGCTCGAGCCGTTGACGATCGAGGTCACGCTCGCCGAGCCGTGCGTGCCGATGCCGTTGTCGTCGAGGCGCTCGCTGCCATCCTTCTGCTTGATCACCTGCAGATGCTCGATCAGCACCATGCCGTACGCGGCGTGGGGGCCCGGGCCGAACTCTTCGCTTTTGAGCGCCCAGTGCCCGTTCCAGAGATTCTTTACGAGCTCGCGATCGGGCGTCGATTTCGGAGCGAGCCAGGTCGGGCCGGCGAAGATATCGCGCCACACGCGCGGCCCGACATCGGACTCTTTCCAGCGCTGGACGAGCGATCCGTCCGGCATGCGCTGATCTGCCCAGCCACCGATCGTCGTGGGCCAGCGCACGAGCGCGCGCTGGGTCCCATGATCGTCGACATAGAGCACGAGGTTCGGGCGGTGCGCGACGACGCGGCGAAACGGTGGGGGTTGTTCGTCATAGTAGACATCTCCACGATCGATCTCGGTCGAGAGCTCCATGTGCGGCGCGTAGTACGCGGGCGCGGCAGGCAACGCGATGGCAACGCGCAGGCCCGCCGGGTGCGCATCGAGAAACGCTCGAACTTCGTCGGGGCCGGTCCAGCCGAGCGCCTTTGCCGCGGCCTCGGTCGCGGGACCGACGAGATCCGGAGCGCCATTCGGCATCGCTTGCTCGTGGCCACGCGCTCCACGCATTGCTTCGGGATCGAGCATGCGGCCAAGGATTGGTTGCGGACCGGTGCTCGCGGTGCCGTCCTCGACGATGCCGGTCGCATCGACGACGCGCTCGCGAAGGATGCGCAGCGACATCCGGAAATCGAGCTCCTTGCTCGGCACCTGCAGCGCTTCGCGGGTCTCGAGATCGAGGCGTTCGGTTGGCAACAAGAAGTTGCGGCGCTGGAAGTTTTCGATCGCATTGCCGGTGCGCCAGGTGAACGAGCCGTCGATCTCTTTGTCGATGAGCCAGCCTTCACAGCCCAGGTGCTGCTCCGCCGCGACGAGCGCGGTGTGTTGCACGTCGTACTTCTGCCAGCGCGCGTACTTGTCCTTCCACCGTGGATCCGTCGCCAGTGCACTCGTGTCGCTTCCATCGGGAAGCTTGCGCCGCGCGAGCTCCTTCGCGAGCTGCGCTGCGAGCGCCACGCGAGATTGCTCGGACATCGCGACATCGTTCTTGTTGTCTTGCGACAGCGTCCGGTCGAGCGCGAGGATCGGCTTCGGATCGATACCGATGTGGCACCGGTGGCGCTGCTCGTCTGCGAGGCGCGCGTGCACGATCGCGAGTGCCGGCACCACGCCGTAGAGCTCGTCGAGAGCATCGTCTTCCGCGTTCGCCTGGCCCGCGGGGCCTGCCGGGCCGATCGGTTTGTTATCCGGATCGCGCTCGTTCGCGAGCTGGAGATAGCGTTCGTGAAAGCTCGGCAGCTGACCATCGGCGGCCGGCGCGAGCAGTGTCGGAGTCCAGGTCTCGGAGAGGTCGACGATCGAGAAGCCCTTGGCGACCGCCGAGCTCGCGCAGATCTCACCGTGCCCGACGCCATTCTCGAACAGCGCGACATTGACGCACGTGCCCTCCGCCGTGATCTGCGGGTGAACTTCCTGCGCGCTCGCCTCGGAGCTCGACGCGCTCACCTTGACGCCGCTCGCGTGCGGAGTCCCACACCCTCCGACCCCGCCAAGAAAGAGCGCGTACAGCAACGCTCGGGTTGTCATCAAGCTCAATTTTGGACCGGTTTTCCGAGGAGGGCACGAAAACAAACGGCACCTACGTACAACCGTCACATCGTGACTTGTGGTCTCGGCGCGCAGTGGGGTGCGCGATGTAGCGCCCGCGCACGCGATTAACGTGTGATCGCCTCGCGGAAGCCTGCTAGTCCGGCTATTGCATTAGCGGGCCCTCATCATGCAATGGGATCGGAACTACTCGAACTCTGAAGTCGAAGATCGCCGCAGCGAGAACGGCGCCGGGCTCGGCGGATTTGGCGGCGGTGGCGGCGGTGGCGGCGGTGGCGGATTATTCATCCTCATCCAGCTGCTCTCGCGGTTCGGATGGAAGGGCATCGTCGTCGGGCTCGTGATCGCCGGCGCCGTGATGTACGGCGGTCAGTGTTCGAATTCGGTCTCTCACGCCCCTGCCCGCTCGACTGCGAACGCGCCCGTCCAGGCGCCGGCGGAGGAACAAGAAGCCGCAAAGTTCGTCGGCTTCGTCTTCGAGGATGTCCAGAAGACCTGGCGCGCTCAAGTTCCGAGCTATCGGGACGCGCGCATGGTGTTGTTCCGACGCGGCATTCGTTCGGGCTGCGGCACCGCGACCACCGCGGTAGGTCCGTTCTACTGCCAGGTCGATCAGAAGGTCTACATCGACCTCTCGTTCTACGACGAGCTCAAGGACAGGCTCGGCGCGCCCGGCGATTTCGCGCAGGCGTACGTGATCGCGCACGAAGTGGGTCATCACATTCAGAAGCTCACCGGCCTGTTCGATCGCGGCACCAATTCGGTGACGATCGAGCTCCAGGCCGACTGCTTCGCAGGTGCGTGGGCCAAGAGTGCGAACGAGCGCAAGATCGTCGATCCCGGCGACATGGACGAAGCGCTCAACGCCGCGTCGCAGATCGGCGACGACACGCTGCAAAAGAAGGCGACCGGCACGGTTCGCCCGGAGACCTTCACGCACGGCACATCGGCTCAGCGCGTCGCGTCGCTCAAGAAGGGCTTCGACGGCGGCTACAAGGCCTGCCTCAACTAGGCCGCGCGCCGCCGCGCGACAACGGCGGGTAGTAGAGAGTGGATGTTCACGGCCACGGCGCGCCGGACCCAGAGCCGGAACATCCCGCCCGGGCTCGCTGGTCGACGCGAAACCCATCGGTGTGCTCCGAGTCGGCGCGAGTGACCAAGCGCGAGCCCCCGTGTGATCCGCGCCGGGCTCGCTCCGCGGATCGAGCTACTCGACTAGCAGCGCTTCTTGGAAGCCGCCGATACCGGCGTCGCGATCGACGAGGTGGACCTCGAGGATCCAGCACAGTGGCTCGCCATCGCGACCCGCACGGCGAAGCAGGTCGTGATTGTCCGCGGTCATCAGCTCGGTATCTCCGGCCTCGTCGCGCTCGTGCGGAAACTTGCCGACGACGTGACCGCAGTGGGTGTGGCCAAACTCCCAGCCTGCGGCACGCGCGAGCGCGCACAGCTCGGCGTAGTACCGCGCCGCGGTGAGGTCGGGATGCGCGCGAAAGTATGCGGCGCCCTGATCCCAGACCTCGGCGGTTGCAGCGGCGAGCGCGCGCTTCCGCGGATCGTCACCAAGGACGACCGTGAAGCCGACGTCGGCCTCCCACTCCTCGAAGATCGGGCCGAAGTCGAAGAACAGGATGTCGTCGGCCGAGAGCGTGTGATCGGGCGGATTCTCGGCGTAGGGCAAGAGCGTATTGCGGCCCGCGCGGACGATCCGCTTGTGCCAGAACTTCTTCACGCCGAACAATTCGAGCGCGAGCGCGGCGATCTCGTCGCTCAGCGCCCTCTCGGTCGTGCCCGGCACGACGAGGTCGCGCCGCATGCACTCGGCGAGGAGCTCGCGGCCGCGGCCTTCGGCGGCGAGGAGGGCGTGGATACTCATGGGATGAGGACGAGCTTGCCTTTGACTTCGCGACGCGCGAGCCGGCCGAGCGCTTCGCCCGCTTGCTCGAAGGACAAGGTCGCATCGATCGTGGGTTCGAGCTTACCCTCGGCGACCCACGCGAACAACCGCTCGCAGTGCGCGCGATTCTTCGCGCTCTCGCGCATCGCGAACTGGCCCCAGAACACGCCGACGATCTGGCAGCCCTTGAGCAATGCGAGGTTGAGCGGAATCTTCGGAATCTCGCCAGACGCGAAGCCGACGACGAGGTAGCGGCCCTGCCACGCGATGCCGCGTAACGCGGGCTCGGCGAGATTGCCGCCCACCGGATCGTAGATGCAGTCGACTCCGGTACCGTTCGTGAGCGCCTTGATGCGCTCCTTGAGATCCTCGGTCGAATAATCGATGCCTTCTGAGGCACCGTGCGCGCGACAGAAGGCGAGCTTGTCCTGCGACGAGGCGGCGGCGATCACCTTCGCGCCGAGCAACACACCGAGCTCGACTGCGGCGATGCCGACACCGCCCGCGGCGCCGAGCACGAGCAGGGTCTCCTCGGGCTGGAGCGCCGCACGATCGACGAGCGCGTGATACGTGGTCGCATATGTGAGCAGTGTGGCAGCGCCGATCTCGAACGGCACGACATCCGGGAGCTTCACGGTCGCCATCTCTTGCGCGACGACTTGCTCGGCATACGCACCGTAGAGCAGCGTGGTCGCGACGCGATCGCCAACCTTCAACGAGGTGACACCCGGACCGACGGCCGAGACGATGCCGGCCGCTTCCCCACCGGGCGAGAACGGCACCGCGGGTTTGAACTGGTACTTACCCTGCGTGATCAGGATGTCGGGAAAGTTCACGCCCGCGGCTTTTACGTCGATCAGGATCTGGCCGCTGCTGGGCACGGGCGACGGAACCTCGTCGACACGCAGGTTGGACGGGCCGGTGAGCTCGTGAACGCGAACTGCTCGCATGCACGGCATCGTGTCACCGAGTCGTTACGGCCACGAGCCGGCGGGCGGCGAAACGACACCACCCGTGATCGCGTGCGAGCTCGCGATGAAGCCGACGCCACCACCACCGCCACCGCCACCCGCGCTGCTGGCGGAGCCGACCATGTTGGTCGCGAACGTCATGACGACGTTGCCCTTGCCACCGTGGCCGCCGAGCGTCGTGCCGCCGGAGCCACCATCCGCCTGCGCCGCGCTCGCGAGTCCGGTCTTGCCCGAATCGCCGACGCTATTGCCGCCGCCGCCGCCGCCGCCGCCGCCGCCGTCGCCGTCGCCACCTTCACCGCCACCACCTCCGTTTGCAGCGATCGCACCACCGTTCGTGATCGTGACGGCTTCGAGAATGACCATGCCGCCCGAACCACCGCCACCACCACCCGCGATCGTGGACATGAAGTTGAAGCCACCCCGACCGCCGCCTCCGCCCGCATTGATGACGCCACTCGCGTTCAACGTGATCGTGCTCGGAGTCGCGATCAAGATCGCCCCACCGCCCCGACCGTTGACACTGCCAGGAATGAACTGCGTGGCCCCCACGCCTCCGCCGAGCCCGGCCGAACAACCACCGGTCAACGTCGTCGGTCGCGCAGCGATCGCTATGCCCGCAGCACCGCTCGTGCCTGCCGTGCTGTTACCAACGCCACCCGCTGCGCCCGCGCCCGCGAATGCACCGCCGCCACCGCCGCCACCCTTGTTGCTGTTCGAGGTGCCGTCGTGGCCGGCCGCGGTGCCGCAATCGCTGTTGCTGTGCATCCCTGCGCCACCATCCGTGAGATCGAGCGTGCCGTCGATGTTGACCGTGTCGCTCGCGACGATCGCGAACTGCTTGGTACCGGTGATCGCGACCGTGCCGGTGATCGTGAAGCTCGTCGCGAGGATCACGTCGATCGTGCCGACGACCACGTGGTTCGGATGCGTGACGGTCGGATTGAAGCCGCCGGTGCTGAGCGTGTGAACGTCGGTGTCGTACGTGAGGCCGTCGATCCACGTCACCGAACCAGGAGACGTTTGACCGGTGAGCGAGCACGTATCGATCACGGTCGAGTACGACGTGCAGAACATGCCGCTACCGCTGCCGCTGCCACTGCCACTGCCACTGCCACTGCCACTCGCGTCGTCACCACCATCATCACCGCCGCCATCGGTCGAAGCCGCGCCGGGATGGAAGCTACAGCCCGCCACGCACAGCGCTAGCAAGGTCACCCGCATCTCCTGAATCTACCTCTGTTCGGACGCGTACGTCCCGAGGATTCGCAATTCCGTGGTCAACCCCGCGACCTCGGCGAGCGCCTGCACAACCGCCTCGCTCGAGGCGTGACCGAGTACGTCGATGTAAAACCGATACGTAAACGGGACGTTGGGAATCGGCCGCGACTCGAGCTTCGTGAGCGACAGCTCGCGTGACGCAAATCGCATCAGGATCTCGCCGAGCGCGCCGGGATGGTCTGCGAGCGCGACGAGCAGAGACGTCTTCGCCGGCGCATCGGCGGCCACGAGTGCGGGGCGCAACGCAAGCTCGACGAAGAGCGTCGCGTTGTCGGCAGAGGTCTGGATACCGGTCGCGAGGATCGCGAGGCCGTAGGTCTTCGCCGCGGCGGCCGAGGCGATCGCGAAATGGAGATGCGGCTTCCAGCTTCGCGAGCGCGACCCGTTCGACGATCTCATTGCGCTCGGCGAGCAACGCGATGATCTGGCGATCGCAGCTCCTACCAGTGCCAGCGTTTCACGTAGTCGACGCCATCGTAGCCACGATCGCCGGCGGTCGCCTGGATCAGCGAGTTGCCGCGCAAGTGATACTCGAGCAACACCTCGTTCGAGTTCTCGTCGACGCGCGCTGCGTAGTGGCTGCGCCCGGCGATGAAGATGCGCGAGTTGTACCAGTAGCCGACGCGGATAGCGTCGCTCGAGGTCGCGGTGCCGACCTCGTAGTTGAAGTCGAGGCGGAGATCGACCTTGAACGCGCGCTGCGCGAGCTTGCGAAACGTCGAGGTCAACACGGAGGAGGCGTAGCCCGCGCCCGCGGCCTCGCCGGCTTGCGCCGCATTGCCACCAGCCTGGCTGCCCGAGGTCTGACCGCCGATGAACATCGAATACAGCTCGCCCTGGGTGTACGTGCCGGAGTCACTCGTCATCGTAAGCTCCGGCGAGCTCGCGCGCCCCGAGACCTGTGCAGTCACGGTCAGCGATTCGAGCTCGCGGATCACGCGTACGTTGAGCAGCGGATCTGTCGAGCCGTCGAAGATCACCTGACCGATCTCGAGGATCGAGCGTGTGCCGAGCAGAGCGATATCTGCGCGCGTTACCTCGACCATGCCGTCGAGACCGACGGAGCCCTGGCCGAGCGAGAGCTCGAGGTTGCCGTTTGCCGAGCCGCGGACCTGGAACTGATCCTGGATCACCTGGACAGCGGCGGGATGGATCTTGACATGCGAGACGAGCCACGGCCGGGTCGGCGGCTCGCGCGCACCCAGCGTGATCTGATCGTGATTGGCGTCGTCGACGAACACCAGGTCGCCCGGTGCCGAGGCGTCGAGCAGCTTGACGCCGCCGGACTTCAAAATGTCGACGCTCGCCCTGTTGAGATCGATGGTGCCCGTCCATTGGCCGCCGCCATTGTCGAGATCGATCTTTACGTCCGCACTGATCTTGGGCTCGAAGGCCCGCACGAGCGAGACGTCCTTGACCGTGGCATCGGCGTGGAACTTTCTCGGCACCGAGCCATCGAGCTCCGCCCTCGCGGTCGCGGTGATGACGCCCTGACCGAGCTTCGCGTCGAACTTCTTGACCTTGACCTGGTGATTCGCGATCTCGATCTGCGCATTGATCGAGCGCAACGTGCCGAGCAAGGCCGACAGCGGGAACCTTCCGTTCGTCACGTTCAACGTACCGGAGGCGTCACCCGTATCGGGATCGATACCGTTCAACTTGAGGTGAGCGTCGATCGTACCGCGCGCCGCGGAGCTCGCGCCCGTACCGAAGGCGGTGACCGGCGCGAGATCGAACTTCGTCGCATCGATCGAGGCAGTCACCGCTTCGCGATGGCGCGGATCGCCGTGCACCTTGATCTCAAGCGTGCTGCCCTTGGCTTCGAGGCCAGAGATAGTGAGGTCCGCGATCTGGCCATCCCAGGTCGCCGCGACCCCGAGGCTCTCGAGCAGCGCGGGCTTGCGACCGGCGAGGCTCGCTGGGATGGTGATCTTTGCAAGCCTCAGGTCGACCACCGCGGTCGGCTTGCCGATCGTCCCTTCGATCTTGATGTTACCGGTCAACGTGCCGCCGGTGACATCGCCGCGCCCGATCACCGCGACGAGATCCTTCGCGTTCGCATCGGGGAACTCGATCAACCCGTGCAGCTGCTCGGTCTTCAGCGTCGCGAGCTTGTCGAGCGTGACCGGCGTATCGATGCTGATCTTGACGAGATCCTGATTGCCGACCGAGACCGTCGTGCCTGCCACGAGACCGGTGTGCTCGTCGAGCGTCGCGGTCGCCGCGATCTCGATCGGCTGCTTGATGATGCCGCCCGAGAGCCCGTGCACGTTCGCCTGCACCGTCACCGAACCCGCGCCTTCTTCGGCGGTGATCGAAGCCTCCAACCTGCCATGATACGGCGCGTGGATCTTGAACTTGGCGAGCAGCGCCGGGTCGACATCGATCGGCTTCACCTTGATCTTGGCGCTCTTGAGCAGGCGCTCGCCGAGTGCGGCCCAGCCCGCCGGATCGAACGGATGGAGTGGCAGGGCGACGGTCGCGACGCCATCGACCACCTCCGTGCCATCGAGCCGTGCGGCGAGGCCGATATCGAGGTTGTGACCATTCGGTGCGAGCGTGATGTCGCCACCGAACGTGCCCGCGTCGGTCACCACGTTCGAGATCGTGAGATCACCGCTGGCCGTGGTGCTCGTGATGCCGAGCTTGCCGTCGACGCTTCCGACAAGCTTCGGCTTGCCGAGCTTGGCAAGATCGAGGTGTGAGATCGCGAAGCCGACCTCGGTGATCGAGCGGCGGTCGAGCCGCTTCCACGCGAGCGGATCGGTCAGATCCGAGGGGCCTTCGAGATCTACTTGCAGGACGACCGCGCCGGCTTCGGCGACGGTCGTCGCATCGAGCTCGACATGGCGACCCACGAGCTTCATATCCGCGTCGATATCGAGCACCGGCTGATTCGGCAGCGTGAGCTTGCCGACCCCGACGTGTCCACCGCCCGACCAGCGACCGCCCTTGCGCTCGACCGTGAGTTGCGCGGCAACCGTACCGCTGATCTGCGGAGCGAGCGTGCCGAGCTCGACGCTCGACGCATCGACGGTCGCGCGCAGATCCTTGGTCGCCTTGGTAAAGGTGACATCGGCGCTGACCTTGCCGCTACCGTTGGCAGTGTGGAAACCCGTGACCGTGATCTTCGCGGGATCGACGACGATGTGGCCGCCCGCACCCACCCACGTAACGCTCGCCGCGCCTGCCGTGCCCGGCATCGAGATCGAGTGATCGTCGAGATCGATCGTGATGATATTGCCCGTATCGGTCTGATCGAGCGAACCGCGGACGTCGAGGCTTGCCGAGCCGAGCAGCTTGCCGCCCTTCCTCACACCGTCGAGCTCGAGATGTCCGGAGGCTTGCTTGCCGACCGCGAGCGAGACGTCGACGGTCTGCACGGCGAGGTCACCGAACCGGATCGCATCGCCACCGATCGTGCCCTTGATCTTGATCGCGCGCTTGGGCCACAGCGGGCCGCTCGCGCGCAGGGCCGTCGTCACCGAGCCGACCGCGAGATCGGTCTTGCGTGCGCCGACATTGCGCGCCGACGCGATGAACGTCGACTTCTTCAGCACGTACTCGGCCTTCTCGCGCGTGATCTCCGCGATCGCAGTCGCGCGCGCATTGCCGAGGTCCGATCCCGCCTCGAGGAAAACCCACGCACCGGCGAGCGAAGCATCGACCGCGACGAGCGTCTTCGCCTTGATCGCAGCCTGTCCGACCGTCGCCTTGTCGACGCGGTACATACCTTCGACCGTGACGATGCCACGCAGGTGGTCCGAGCTCGCATCGATCGATGCCGTCACGATGCCGCCACCGGCGACCCGAGGATCGAGCCGCGTCGCATCGGGAACCTCGGCAACGATGAAGCCCTTCGCCGCTTTCGCGACAAGATCGGTGTCGAGTAGCGCGCGCACCGTCGCACCGGCCATCTGGATCTTGGCATCGATCGAACCAGCGAGTGCGGTGATCACGAGGTCGGCATCGCCTGGAATCACCTTGTGTGCGAATTCCTCGACCGTCGCGGCAGGCAGGTGTGCGCGCACGACGCCATCGACGCGCGGGCCCGCGTAGACAGCGAGCGCCGTCAGCGAAGCGTCACCCAGCTTGACGAATGCGAGCGGCACGAGCAGCGTCTCGCCCGCATAGGCGAGCATCACGGTCGCTTCGACCGATTTGTTCTGGAGCGTGCCGATCGCATGGGCCGCGATCGTGAGGCCGTCGTCGATCGAGATCGCAGCCTCGACATCGAGATCGTGAAAATCGACGATCGGACCCGCCGCTCCTGCGATCACCACGTGACCGCGTACGACCGTGGCATGTGGAATCTCCACCGCCCACTTCGAGGGACCACCACTCGATTCGCTCGGAGTCTCCGGCACCGAGGGCTCTGGCAGCGGATGCTTGTCGAACGT
>Ga0209511_1000146_pt1 | contig 83384 bp, 68 predicted proteins | sample SSSSmetaG_FD_184141 | JGI IMG/M metagenome (GOLD analysis project Ga0209511, IMG submission 184141) | Glacier valley bacterial and archeal communities from Borup Fiord, Nunavut, Canada, to study Microbial Dark Matter (Phase II) - ​SSSS... | ecosystem: Environmental > Aquatic > Freshwater > Ice >... | reverse complement strand
AGCCAAAAGTGCCCAGAAACGTAATTAGAGTTATGCTGCCTACGTAAAATAATAAAGGAAAGCGATGGATACTTTGCACAAAAGAAGCTCTGACTGTTTTTTCTACTTTACATGCGTTCTTTAAAAGTGCATATCCATCTCCAATCAAATAATAACCAACATGCGTTTTCCGTTTATCGAGTTTTTGAGCATAAGCCTCTTTCGCCAGATTGATTGCTTCCTGCGCCACCTGGATCTCTGACAGTGGACTCTTTCTTGCCAGTGATTCAACCACATGTCTATACTGATCACGGGTGGAAAAATCCATTTGACCATAAATTCCATCCTGATCGCTTCGCAAAGTGCTTTCAACAAGGCTTAGATCTTCCACAAAGATTGTCCAATCTGTGGTTCCAAGAAAACGGAGGCTACCAATGCTATGACTCACTGATAACTGATTGGCGGCCTGATTCTGAGTCTCTTTATGAATTAACTCCTCAATGGACAATCCGTTTTCGGTTAAACGTTGTTCAAGCCAACTGCGTGCCATATGCAACATCCGGTTCTGAGAGGATAATCTCTGGCAAAACTCAAAAACAAAAGCACTTGTTAACGGAATATCAGACTGGGCCATCTCGGCTAGAACCTCAACCAGTTTTGATGGGCTTTCCTCTGCTATATTTTGCAGTCTTTCTACCCAGGTATTTGCAATGTTTCTATGAATTTGGTCTATCTTAATACGCGAAGCAATACGATAAAGATTCTCTATCAGGGCTAACCGCAACATTATCGGGATTGCCCAAAGTTCTCCCAACTTGAGTATCGATTCCTTTTGGTAAGCTTCGAAAAAGGCATGAAGTAATTCGGTATCCAACTCAGCATCGGTATGTAAAATTAACTCTAGCGCTATATCATAAACTCTGGGTAGTCCCTTTGAAGAACCTTTGTCAAGATAAGGTAATTCCTTACTGTATTTTTTTGAATAATGTCGCCTTGCAAGCTGTATATGCTCTTCTATCAAATAAAAATTATCCACTAACCATTCAGTAGCCGGGGTAATATTTCTTGGTCTCTTGATTGCAAGAATCATTTTGTTGAACTCTCGCAGTACAGAATCATTAAAATTCAGTTTATCAAGCAAAAAACCATCACTTCCTTCACCAACAATGATTTGTCCGGATGCAAGTTTCTGTGCATACTGAGCCAATAGTTCCAGATTAAATAATTCTCCACGCAGAGGTTGTTCATCTGTCCTATGTTTAAAGTATCTTAATTCAGGTATCTTAATGTTTGGAAATTTTATCATAACTCTAACAATTTAAATGCAGTATAGGAGTTGTATTAACAAATTTGGAGTCATTACAGTTCCCCAAAACTGAAAAACATTTTAATTTTCAGTACCAAAACACTCAAATTCTTTTCGATAGCCTAAACTATTTATTTTTTTACAAATCCGAAGTTCATTTAATTATTTATACATATATGTTAATTCTTTGAAAATCACGGAACAAATTCAAAATGACCAGTGTTTAATAAAATTAGAACAATACTCACGTTAAATAGAACAAATGAATATTGAAACTAAATTGTTATTAAGTATCATTTAAATTTTTAAAATCAAAAAAATAATGAAAACCTACAAATTATTTACACCAGAAAATATTGGATCTATTGAGGTGAAAAATCGTATGGTGATGTCGCCAATGACAAGATCCAGGGCGATCGGAAATGTACCCAATAACTTAATGGCTGAATATTACAAACAACGTTCCAGTGCTGGTTTGATCATCACTGAAGGTGTATCACCATCGCCAAACGGACTGGGATATGCCCGCATACCTGGAATTTATAGCAAACAACAAGTGGAAGGCTGGAAAAAAGTAACTTTAGCTGTACACCAAAATGGAGGTAAGATAGTTGTTCAACTGATGCATACTGGAAGGATAAGCCATCCGTTAAACATGCCTGAAGGAGCAAAAATTATAGCTCCAACTGCATTAAAAGCGCCAGGGCAAATGTGGACAGACCTTCAGGGTTTGCTGGATTATCCAATCCCTGAAGAAATGTTAGCAGAAGATCTTTTAAAAACAAAAGCAGAATACGTTACAGCCGCAAACAATGCCATAGAAGCCGGTTTTGATGGTGTAGAACTTCATGGAGCCAACGGTTATCTGCTCGAACAATTCCTTTCACCTGTTACTAACATCCGAAAAGATTCGTATGGGGGCAATATTGAAAACCGGGCTCGTTTTGTACTTGAAGTAGTTGTTGAAGTTGCGATGGCTATCGGAAAGGAAAAGACAGGCATACGTCTATCACCTTATGGTGTTAACAACGATATGCCTTCTTATCCGGAAATAGATGAAACCTATGATTACCTGTCGAAACAACTCAGCAATTTAGGTATTGCCTACATTCATATTGTGGATCATTCTGCCATGGGTGCCCCGGAAGTACCTTTAGCAATTAAGAAAACCATTCGCAAAAATTTTAAAAATTCAATCATTCTTGCTGGAGGTTATGATAAGGAAAAGTCAGAGGCTGATATTGAAAGTGGACTGGGTGACTTTATTGCATTCGGACGTCCGTTTATAAACAATCCCGATCTGGTAGAAAGATTCCAGAATAATTTACCGGTGTCAGCAGATTTAAAAATGGATTTATTGTATACAGCTGATGAAAAAGGGTATACGGATTATCCTTTTTACAAAGTTTAAACATCTTCATCAGACAGCACTTATTTTATCTCAAACGTATATTTGAACATCTTAAAATGCCCCATCACGGCATTGAGGGAATCTTTGGTTTCCTGAACAAGTTTTTGAACTTCATTGGTATCTAACTCAATCGGTCTCATATCGCTGCCGAAGTAAACCAATCCAAGTTCAGAACTTGTTAATACACGGGTAATACCTTCAGATTCATTCCATTGAGTATTTGCAAAACAACCATTCTTCTCATTAAAGGTAAACATGCAGTAGGATATTTGCTTATCATTTTTGTCGTTGATGCGTTTTTCAACCCGAATAAGCCTGCTATTTTGGTAATACAATACCACTTTTGCCACTGAACCAGTGTTGTCCAAGGGGTAACTGACTTTGGATTGTTTGGTTAACGGATTATACTTTAGAGCAGTCAGTTTTTCAGCCATTTTAATATCAAGGGCGTACAAATCTTCTGGAGTAGCTTTATTTAGAGATAAAGCAGAATCATTTTTTTCAGTGGATGTCGCTTGGCTAAAACACTGAACAGAATTTATCAGAATAAGGATAAAAACCAGAATAAGGATAATACGTGCGTTTTTCATAGATTGCTTTTCTATTACTTAATAACGAACTAACAATGATGCATACTAAAAGTTCGTTTATTGCATTAAAAAACTCCTTCTAAACCTTCTTGGTTTCCACCCTGTCTATTGATTTACTAAAAACAGCCACACACTGCATTAATAAAAGGATGACTGTCAAACCAATAGTTAGTGCCTATTTTTCCATATCCCAACAAGGCCTATTATTTTAAGCCTTTTCAATATTTAATGAATTTTGTATAACCTTTTTGGTTTCCAGCCTGAAAGCTTAAAAAATAGGCACCTTTAGTTAGTTTTGAAATATCTATTTTACAAATCTTAGAATGATTAAAATCGAAAGTGGCAAGTTGTTCCCCTAAAATTGAATACAATTTAGTTTGAATGTAGTTGGTTGTTTCTGGAAATTCTAAAGTTAAACTTTTACTTGCTGGATTGGGATACAACTTAAATTCATTTCCTAATCTGGCCATTTTCTTAATCGCAGTATTTAAATCAAATTTGATCCAGTTGATATTAAAATTTTCACCATCACTATAAATTTTGATAGTTTGGTTTATGGTATTCAGATAGATACCTGTTTTTTTTATCGTCGTCCAAGTCTGCCAATTTCCTGTACTGGGTACACTCATCAGTCCTGTAATATCAGTACCATCACATTCAAAATGCAAGCTTGAGTTTCCTGCAGGCATGCGTGCAACCCTTATTTCTAAATCGTACATTCCAGGGTTGGGAATAAAAACGCTGTATTCCAGCCATTCTCCTTTAGCAACAGTACAGACATTATAACCTCCACCGTTATCGGTGGTTGGCTGAATATCTACATCATCATTTCGGTACTCAACACCTGCATTTCCAAGTGTTGTTTCATGGTAGGCAACACCTTCACCACCTAAGTCGTAGTTTTCGGCCTCTATTGTCCCAGGTATTGTCCATTTAGTTCCACCAAAAGGATCCTGTAAAGCCGGAGTTCCATAGACTGCAAACTCAAAGAGAGAATAGCCGTACTCGGGATGCAGTTTTTTTGTACCGTACAAACGAATATATCTGCCTGCACCTGATAATCCGGAAAGATTATCTGTTCCTCCATCTCCGGTAGTTGTGCTGTAAATGTTTGTCCAGTTCACAGCATCTTCTGAAACCTGTATCTGGTAAGCTGAGCCACAAGCTGTTTCCCAGGTTAATTGAACGCTGGAAATTTTGTAAGTTTGTTGTAAATCAACATAAATCCATTCCGGAGTTGTTTTTCCTGTTGCGCTGGACCATCTGGTATTAATCAGACCATCAACGGCATACGAAGCAGGAACTTCAACTTTTTCCGTGGAAGAGACTTTGACCGGTTTATGGAGTGCAAGGTTAACTACCGGGGCGGGTATGGTATCCGGAACCAGGGTTGGTACCATCGTTGAATTTTGCAAAGTTACCGTATCAGTCAATCGAATATCGTCGCAGGCACTCCCGACTTTTAATGCAAACTTACCTTGTTCAGCATACCATCCATAATCCTTCCACCAGTTAGAAAAGGAACGGCTGTCCAGTTTGAATGTGACTGTTTTTGTTTCGTTCGGCAAGAGTGAGATCTTATTAAAACATTTTAATTCTGAAATGGGCTTATCCAAAGCAGACTCCTTTTCTTTAACATATAGCTGCACGGTTTCTTTTCCTTCAGAAGAGCCTGTATTGGTAACATCTACTGTAACAGATACTGTATCTGTGACATTAAATGTAGTAGGAGCTATATGTAAATTGCTGTATTGAAATTTCGTATAAGATAAACCGTGTCCAAATGCAAATTCAGGTACCACATTCTTCTTTTCGTAACCTCTGTAACCAACATAAATACCTTCTGTATAATTTGTATTGTACGCATTCCTAATGGAAAAAGAAGGTTGGTCTTCATCTCTTTTTGGCCAGCTAATGGTGAGTTTTCCGGAAGGATTGACCTTTCCAAATAAAATGTCGGTAAGGGCATTCCCACCTTCCATTCCCGGATAGGCTGTGTAAACAACAGCCTCTACGTTATCAACCCAGTCCCTGATTTCTTCCGGACCACCAATGACCACAACAATAACTTTGTTGCTAACTGCTGCAACAGCATTAATCAGGTTTATTTCAGCCTGAGGAAAGTCCAGATTGGTTCTGTCACTTCCTTCAGTATCCCCACCTGTATAGGGTTCTGCATGTTGAAAACCTGTAACAACAATGGTTACATCAGCCGTTTGGGCAGCAGCAACTGCACCGGCTTGTGTAGTCTGGCGATTGATTGATAAACCACCAATATTTTGCAGTCCTTCCAATGGATTTATTTCATAAGGTACAGGTGTGCCACTGCTACCGCCACCGCCACAATGTTCTGTCATCACATTTCTACCGGTCAGACAAATAGATTGGATCGTATTTTTAATGAGTGGTAAAATACCATCCTTATTTTTTAACAAGACGATGCCTTCTTGAGCAACCTGACGTGCTACAGCCTGATGTGCAGGAGTATTTTTTGATCCCACCGGAGAAGCTGGTCCCCATCCGGCTACACCGCTCCAATAAGATACCCGCAATATTCTTCGCACCATATCATCCAGAACCGACACATCCAATGTACCTGCGGCAACTGCTTCTGCCAAATTACCATAAATAGTGGCATTGGGCATTGACACATCCATTCCCGCTCTGGCTGCCGACTCGGTATTATGTCCCATTATTCCGCTCCAATCTGTTAGCGCAAATCCTTTAAATCCAAATTCATTTTTTAAAACATTTCGCAAAAGAGGAGAGCCGGCACATTCCACACCGTTCAGTAAATTACACCCTGTCATCACGCCCCAGGCACCACCTTCCTTAATGGCTATTTCATATCCGGGAAGGTAAATTTCTCTTAGGGTACGTTCATTCATGTTTGAACTGGAACCTTCCCTGTTATTTTCCTGGTTATTTGCAATAAAATGTTTGATGGTGGTTGCCACTCCCTGACTTTGTACACCAAGGACGTATTTTGCAGCTAATTTTCCGTTCAAAAAAGGATCTTCTGTAAAATATTCAAAGGATCGACCACTTACAAGATCGCGTATAATATTGATACCAGGGCCCAAAAGCATATCTCCTCCACCAGCATTGGTTTCTTCACCTAACACAACCCCAACATTGTACAGGAGAGCTTCATTCCAAGTTTGTGCCATAATCAGGCCTGAACCAAAACCAGTGGAAGGGGTTGTTCTTTTTGCACCCAACGGGCCATCACACATTTTTAAACCACCGATACCCAATCTAACACAGGAGCCTCCATCCATCATACCGTTTCCAAAGCATATTTTTTCTTTTTCAGCCAGTGTCATCTGATTGATTTTATTTTGAATAGCTACATCCAGATCATCGGCAGAAACAACAAATGGAGTAAGTATTATTGCAGTTGATAAAAATAATATCTTTACAAATAAGGTTTTTTTTCTCATAGTATTTTACATTTTTTACTTACAAAGCTTCTTTTCAATGAATAAGACTAAATGTCCGTCTTAACAATTTTCTGTCGGTAGTCGTTGTTAACGACCATAACATAGGCACCACTTGAATAGTCACTGATGTCTACTTGCTTTGTTTCGTCTTGTTTAACGGAAAGCTTGTTGAAATAAATCGTACGGCCAGCCATATCCACAATTTCAATAGAGGCATTTTTTCTGCTATCGACGAATTTCACATTTACCAAACCCTTGGTTAAATTCGGAAATATTTGTACAACTTTTTGATTGGTGGTTAATTCCACACTGTTAGGATCATTAGCTACCGTTGTAAACAACCATTTACCAGGTTGAACTTTAAACTTGATAAACTGAACATCCTCTTCCATAAATTCTACACCAGCAACGCTGACCACTGCCGATCCATTCTGCCAAATCAAATCAGAGTCAGCTTTTACTTCCTTTAAGGTAACTTTACTTCCAAAAACGTGCTTGGGTATTCCAACAATGCAGACAGTATTTGCCGGAGAATTTAATTCTTGTGTAAAAGTAGAGGCATTATCAATTGAACACGATGCTGAGATTGTGCCCTGAGGAGAAGGTACTTCACCGGAGATTTGCTTCAGATCTCCCATAAGTGGTTGAAAAGCATACTCTGCAAAAGCTGGTTTCAATGGTCTGACTCCCAGAAAATAGGCTCCTAAATGATACACTGGTCCGGCAGACCATGCATGGTTACTACTCATGGTAGTGCTAAAATGTTCCCACAACGTGGAAGACCAATTGGTAATCATAAACGAATACCTGTTGCGAACCCTTTTTAAAGTTTCGGTCGGATCGAGCTGCAGCATCGCCAAATCGATGTACATTTCCTGATACGGACTGGAATTCAGCTTGGTTTTTAATGTATTTAAAATCAATGGTTTCTTGGCATCATCAGCCATTCCGGCCAATAAAGCCCAAGCACCACTTCTATCGTCAACCGTGGTAGATTTTACGCCGTTTTTATTTTGAAAAACATACGCATTACCATTCCAGAAATAGCTGTTGAAATGATCCGTCACTTTGGTTTGCAACGATTGATAATAAGGGATATCGGCATCCATTCCCAGAGTACCAGCCATATTGATCATGCTGTTCAACAAGACACTGTAAATGGCATTGAAAACGGTATTTGCACTACCTGTCTGAATATCCAGATTGTCCCCCCAGTCAACCCAATTCCAAAGGTTACCACCGGTAATTCCGGGCTGATCGGGTTGCAATATCAGCATCCCATCGTTGTTGGCTGTGGTGGCACATTGTTGAATAAACTTTTTCGCATAGGGGTAAAGCTCTTGAATCAAAGCCTTATCACCTGTGTACATATAGTATTTCCACAACATGGAAACGGCAGCCATATTTTGATCGGGAAGATTGTAGGCTTTACCGGGAGCAGTGGTGTAAAGTGATCCATCGGCTTTTTGAGTATACATGAGCTCCCTGTAAGCCTTTTGGGCCAATTTCACACTAGATTGGTCGTACAAATAAAAGGAATAAAGGATTTGTTCGGACACATCGCCCCACCATTGCCCTCGTTCACGGTTTGGACAATCGTAAAAATAGTCGCGCATACATACAAAAGACGTATTTTTACATTTAGTCCACAACGTATTTATAGCTTGATCGTTTGATTTAAAGGAGCCAATAATTTCAGTATTGTAACTGGACTGCCTGAATTTTAAATCAAGAATCTGAATAGGACCAGTTACATTGGTGAACTGATATTTAACGGTATGACTGCTCGAATTTTGCCAGGAATAACAGTCAAATTCCTGCACACCTTCTTTAGTCACATAATCCTGATAGTAGAAATCGTTTAGAATGATTCGGATATTCACACCGGCAGGTGCATTCAGTTTTAAGTAGGGGGTACCTTGAATATTAATTCCGAGGATTCCGGTGACTGTTGTATTGGTGCTGATGGAAGCAGGTAGGTTTGCCTGATTGGTATACGGGGTTAAACCATAGTCTTTCAAAAATGGAATCGTACGATTTACCAGTTTATTCCATGGAGCAATAGGCGGAACACCTTTAGCAGTAGCATTTTTCCAAGTGGAATCATCGTAGTCGAATTGATGCCAGCCTTGCTTTTCGTTGCGGGCATCGAAAGTGACGGGGTAGGCCACCCATTTAAAGTCGTTATCGGGTTTTAATGGTACATCCATGGCTCCAAAAGCAATATCACAAGTACCGGGAAGAGGATAGGAGGTATTTTCATCGGCACATCTGATAAACGGCGCTGAGCTGCCTACAGGTCGGTAATAGCCTGATTTTACAGAACCATAAATAGGGTCACCTCCAAAGGTGGCGTTTTCAAACTTAATAGTGCCGCTTACTCCGTATTTATACAGATATATCCCTCTGATAAAAGCGGAATCCACCTTTATTTTCCAGGTATTGTCTGAAACAATGGATGAAATAGTGCTGCCGGTAAGCTGAGAATCAAACAAAAAACCACCATTGGGTAACGTTCGCTGAGTATAGCAATCCGGTCCACCTCTGTGCCAAACCAAAGCGCTGATTATATTATCACCCGCTTTTAAATAGGGAGCCAAGTCAATCTCGTCGTAATAGGTATCATTCAGGTTCGGACGCGTTTCCAATCCTCCATCTCTGATGATCAGGGAATCGTTGATAAAAAGCCAGTATTTATTCTCCGCTGCAATACGGGTGATGGCAGTCGTTGGTTTAACAGTAAATGTTACTTTTTTTCTGACATCAACCCATACATTGTTTGGGCCTTGGTTGGAAGTCCATATCCAATTGGCTTTCCAGGTTTCAGCCTGAGCCTTAATAAAAAGGGTACTAAAAATCAGAAAAAGTATGGTTAACGATTTTGCAAGTCGCTGCGAAGTAGAATTACGTTGTGTCATGGTGTGTTCAAAATGGTAATATAATACAAAATACTTAAAAGATAGAATCTGGATGTAAATATAGAACCATCAGACACTTAAAATCGTTTAGATATTGATTTAAGTATTTTACTATTTGACACAAAAAAATTTGAAATTAATCATCCTATAGCCATTCAAAGTAATACATAAGTACATTAGCAGATTTTACAATAAAATATATTTAAATGCTACTTATTTATTAAAACTTTATGTATAACATTTCCTATTTTAATAATATATAGCCCAGAAGATAAATGTCCTACAGGAATACCAATGGTTTCTGAAAAAGTACCTGACCACAAAATCTGGCCATTAACATTAGTAAGAATTGCAACGGTAGCATATCCATTCGGTCGTGAAATCATAATCTCATCCTTTGAAATAATAATTTTGACATTATCTTTTATGACTACTGATGTAGCTGTTTCAGCATCAATTTCAATTATATTGGAAAATGACTTCCACTGGTCTGCAGCTTGATAGGATGATTTACTCCCTTTGGGAACATATAGCAGGCAATTAGTAGTTGGTACGTTAAAAAAGCAATTTTCACCTAACACAGGTGGAATAGAATTCATTGACCATATTTTCTGAAAATTTGAACAAGCGTTAAATGCTTGCAAACCAATGTAAGAAATGGATTCGGGCAAATAAATTGAATCTAATGAAGTACAACCAGCAAATGCACCTCCACCTATTGATGTAATTGAGTTGGGTATACAAATGGAGTCCAAACTGATGCAGTCTGCAAAAGCAAGTGTTTCTAATTTTTTAATTGTCCCTGGGATGATCATTTTTTTAAGACTTGAACATCCCATGAATGTTTGTGCTTTTATACTTGAAACTTTATCAGGAAAGTTTATCATTGTTAAACTTGTACAATTTTGGAAAGCTGCAACTCCAATAGATGTGATTGAATTTGGTATTGAGATGGATTGTAAGGAAGTGCTTCCCCAAAAGGCAAAGGTCGGGAGGTATGTGACACTATCACTGATATTGATTGATGTGAGTTTTGGGAAATTTATAAATGGAGTACCTTGTTGACTGTCATAAATATTCTTATTGAGATTTAATTGAGTCACACCTGTACATCCATTGAAAGCAAAACCATTAATATAAATTTTTGGCCCTAACGCTCCATTTGCCTTTTCACCGACATTAATAGTCGTGATCCTTAAACAGTTAGAGAAAGCATCAGAATTAATACACTTTACTGTATTTGGTATTGTTAATTCTTTTAAACTATAACAATTTATAAAAGCTTCATTCATTATCGTATCCAAAGAAAGACCTAATGATAGTGATGTAATTCTGGAACAATTCATAAAAGCGTTATGACCTACTCGATTAATTGAATCTCCAATTTTCAAACTGGAAATTCCGGTACAATCAATAAATGCAAATGGTTCTATTGTCTTTAATTTATCAGGAAAATTTAATGACTGTAAACTGGCACAACCCTTAAAAGCTTCATCTCCAATGGTTGTTAACTCACTTCCAAATTGTACGGTTTTTAATTTTATACATTCAAAAAACACTTGCGTTTCAATTTTTGTAAGCAATTTTGGTAGGATTATTGATTGAATTTCACCACAGTTGGAAAAACAAACCATGCCTATATGACTTAATGAATCGCTCAACGAAACTGAATTTAACTGATCACAACCATAAAATGCCCATTCACCTAATTTTTTAACTGATGGAGGAATAATTACTGATTTTAAATAGTCACAATTAGCAAAAGAGAGATTTTCCAGAGAGTTTACGGTATTTTCAACTTTTAGAGAATCAATATATTTAAAAGGTGAGGCATTTTCTCCAAAACCATATACTTTGAAACTTTTATAGACACATAATTTCTTTAAGTTTGTGCATCCAAAAAAAGCATTCAAATTAATTGAAAGCGAATCCCCCAATAAATTAGACTTGTTTCCAAGTACAATTTTTTTTAATCCTGTACATCCGTAAAAGATACGCTCATCAACTATTGTGACCTGATTGCCAATCAATATGGAATCAAGCGATGTTAAATTCTGAAATGGAGAGTCTTTACTGGTATAAACAACATTTCTATTGATATTTAGAAACTTCAGGTTCAAGCAATTGTTGAACGCTGTTTTATCAATAGTTAATGGATCATTTGATAAAACACTCTCATTAATTAATTGTATTGAATGGAGTGCAATACAACTATAAAATGCATTTATACCGATCTTAATAACAGATGATGGTATTATTACAGAGGTTACTTTATCATTCTGGTAAAACACATCTTCTGCTATTGAAACAACTGAATCCGGAATTTTAATAGCTCCTACTGCATTTGGCCATGAAACAAGGGTATGATTTGCATCTACTACTTGTCCATACACGCAATTAATTGAGCAAAGAAGTATTGTAAAAATTATATATTTTTTTTTCATTATTAATAAGTTTATGCATTTTCAAATAGTTATATTTTTGATGCGTAAATTTAATAAATAAAGTAATTAAAGAATAACTTTTAAGTAAGATCTTTAGGCAATAAAAATAAGTCGAATTCTGCTGTTCAGATTCTATTTGTTTACCCATTTATACTTGAATGATGTAAATAGAACTAATTGATGATTGTTTTATAACACCAACCACTTTTATTATTTACACTCACCTGAAGCATGTAAACACCGGGGTTTAAATCAGAGAGAGGTCTTGATATCTGATAATGTCCACTGAAAGACCCATCTAAAGGTGTTGCAACTTTTTGACCCAGTGAATCATACAAAGTCGCTTTGATGTTATCATTGGCTTTTTGAGTTGTGAAAGAAAACTCAGCCTGATGGGATGTCAGATAGACTCTTTCAAATGGGTTTTTGGAAATATTTTCAGTTTTAACAGTATTTACGATACCAGTTGACGTGGTATCACGTTTAGGATCAAAAAATATCCCACTCAACACGGCATTGTCTCCGCGCACCAGATTTATTCTGAATTTTGCCGATTTGTTGTAGGAATAGGTCAGATACGCACCGCCTGTACTATTCTTAACAATCCGGACAGGTGCAATCAGGTTCAATGATTTTGCATCAAACATTTCAACTCCAATTTGTCTTTCCTTTTTATCCCAATCCAGAATATATAGGGATACCTGATAGTCATGATCACTAATCAGATTGACGTTAAATGTAAAAGTGTACCCAATCTGATCCCCATCCATGGCATAAAAACAAGTAGCATTTCTTGGAAAGCTATTGGCTGTATCTGGTGCAAGTGCCCTTTTATCGCTAACACTAGATGCCCAGACAGCGTTTTGAGGAAGGCCATTACCCTTAACCTTGAAGTAACTGACTGAAGATACATAAGAAGGTAAGGCTTTTTTATCAACACCATTTCCATTATAATTGCACAACACGTAACCCTCTTTTCCGTAAATACCTCCCCAATTGCCGCTGGTTATTGTATCAACTCCGATAGAAGTGGCGGGATAGGTTTCGACCGGTTCAATATAGCTGGGTGTTGTACCGCTATAGGAAGCTGCAAATGAATAGCTTCCGGGTTGTACTCCTGTAAAGTAAACAAACATGGAATCCTCGCTTGCTCCGTCAATACCATCCATGGAATGAAAAGTACCGTCCCAAACAAGCGAACCGTTTACGGTTATATTGCTGATCGTCTTTCCTACTTTTGGAACACCGATGCGACCAACTGTCCCGATGGGTGAAGTAACTGAACACTTTCCAGTAGAAACATTAAAACTCGCACTAATTTCTCCCAATAAAGTAGGCACTTTCCCCGAAACATGGGTGAGGGTACTTCCCAAATGAGGTAGAATATCATAGGTTGCAAAACCGGGAGAGGTTGGTTTAATTCCGAGTACTTCCTCACTCAGCCATTTAGTTACTCCAGCACCCCAGGGGTGACAAAGACTGGTAAAGCCACATTGGTTGTTTGGCACCGGGCCGTTCGTACCAACAATTGAGTTCCAGGATGGACGGTAATCTTCAAAAAAAGAGGTTCCACCATATTTTATCTGCCCGCCCCATAAATCACGAATGGAACCCAGAGCTTCATCGTACTTATGAAGTAAAGCAAAGGCCTGGATTACGAAATATTCATTGAAGGGTGAATAGGAGATACGATTCACTTTATCTGTAAAAGTCTTTTCGTAAAGGGCATTCTGCTCCTCTGAACTCAAAAGACCGGTTGTCACTGCATCAGCACTTGCATGAAGTCCAAAGCTTTGATACCATAAAGCATTCTTTTTTAACGCGGCAATTTTTTGGGTGGCATACCCTTTGTATTTATCACGCAGATCAATACGACCACATAATTCCATGGCTGCGGAGAAATCACTCCACATACGTATGGAAAGCATTTTATAGGCATTTTGGGGCTCTGTCAGGTTTGGGTGTTCAAATCCGGCCCCCAAACGCTCATCCCAACCGAAGTATTCCAAATTTGGATTGGTGCCATAAACAGCATAGGCGTCATCAAGCTTGGAACATGCGTTTGTTATATAACTTTTAAAGGTGACAGAGTCACCGGTATATTTGTAATAGTCAATTAAACTCAATACCCAGTAAAGCGCATAACTCTTAATACCATTGCTTTGACCTGAAGTATATACGATATTTTTCTTTACAAAATCAAAATTACCAAATGCAACCATAGATGCGGCCTGAGCCGGATGTGCATCGCCAGTCCATGAAAACCGGTCTCCACGATACATTAAAATCGCACCTAAATAGTCTTTCAACAAGTTCATCCTTACCGTATAAGCACCTGTATACCAGATACGCGTAAGTAAAGAATCACTGCATGAAAAGCTGCCGTTGTAGTTCGTAGGTTTTGTCTGACAGACCAACCGGATGCCAGTAATGTGCCAAGGAGCAGAAAATGACCGTATATGAATCCAACCAAAACGAACACCTTCGTATAATTCGGAGTTCAATTCGAGTCGGTATGTGTTGCCATATTTTTTTGGAGTTAAAGTTTTAGTCAAAGAACCTGACACAATGCTCGATCTGTTAGGTTGATTGTATTCGCTGATACTCATTTCCACCTTACCTAGAAGGTCAGGACTGTCAAACTCCAACCATGCTGCATTTTCGCGACCAAAATCCATTCGAATAGATCCCAGTCCTTTAACAATTACATTTGGCACATTTCCTGTCAAAGAGTGCAGGTTATCAAAGGAAGTCGTGACATCCGATGAAACGGATAGGGGTTTTTGTAGAAAAATTTCCAATCCATCAGCAGCCTTTGGGGAAGGCCACCTATATGCCACCAACGGATCTGGAGATTCTGGCACAGCGATCCCACTAAAACTGCCTGTTCTGACATAGCTATAAGGTTCTGTTATGGGTGATTTCCCCCAAATTTCCTGGGCACTACTATTCTGATTCAGTAGTAAAACGAATACTACAAAAATGGTTACATTCAATCTTTCTCTCATAAATATGTGCATTTAAGGTCACAAATAACTACTAGTACCGCCTAATTTGATAGTATGGATGAGTTCATACGAATTAAATATAAGCTGTCCTGCAATGTACAAAAATACGGGTCAAATATCAGAATGTTGAATAGTAAGCGGAACCGAAAATTGTTGATTCGTGTACTTTTCGGAACAAGCATTTTAAAAAATCAATAAAAATACCAACGTCAATTCATCCTTTTCAAATGCAATTGACATTGGTTAAACAACTAATTTATGGCTTTTGCTGGCCATAAAGTAAGGATAAGCAGATAGTTATTCTTTTAAAAATTTCCCAGAGGTTTCCTTTCCATTGTTATTAATAGTTAGAACATACAGCCCTTTGGCAAGTTTTTCTACATGGATCCGATTGTTATTGACTTCCATTTTTTTGGACATCACCAACCGACCAGTTGAATTGTATATTTTTACAATGGATTTTAGAGCATTACTGACAGTAAGTACATCATGAACCGGGTTTGGAAATAGCTCGAGCTCATGATTCGATTCATTGTTTGCAACATCCTTTATTTCTGTTTCCGGATTCATAAAAGTTGTGACTTTTAAATTGTCGAAATGGGTATGGACACCACAAGATCTAAATCCGACCTTTCCATTGATGATGGGACTGGAATCTGTATAATCAATCTTTGGTGTAGTCATATCAGTTACATAAACTTTAATATTGGCACCCAATGCGACAATTTTGAGGTGATAGCTCGTATTCAGTGAATAGGCACCGGATGCTGTTTTTAAAGAAGCCCAGCCATAATTATGTTTTCCAAGCGTAACATTCGTAGCTCCTAAACCAACAAAATAGCCCTGAAGAAAGTCTGTACCAGCGGCTGGATTATCATTGGCTCCTCCTATGGATGGATTCTTTACACGAAAAATAATACCTGCATTCATGGCATTTTGGTAGGTGACATCTGCTTCAATGGTATAATTTGTCCAACCGGTGTTACCCATCACTTTTTTACCGAAACCATCAATGCTGGCCTGCCCGGATTCTATAGTCCAATTTCCATCACTATAATTCCAGTCTGAACTGAAAGCCGTGTCAAATGGATCGGTTTTAATTACCAGTTCATTTTCGGCAGGGATAAACTGCATTTCGTAAAAGTTAAAATCATCGTTCACAACTTCTACTTTGAGTGTTTGATAACCGGCAGTCAGGTTCAGACCGTGGATGGTTTAGGTTCGGAAAGCTGTCATACCAACTGTGGAAGGAAGATCAACAACTCCGGATTTATCCGTTTCACCTTGCATGATTCTTATCTGACATGAGGCACTTGTTGTAGCATAACGTATCCCATCTTATCATCGGTGGAGCAAACAATGGGTTCAGACCAGTTAATCAAGTCTTTTGACGACCAGCATCTCAGAATCTGTTCATCACCGTTGCTCGCGAACAAATAATAGGTGCCTTTATCCTTCATGATATAGGGTCACCGAGTCCATCCGGATTTGTAAATGGGTTCTTCCATGTTTGAGCAAAGGAAGTTGAAAAAACAATTGCAAAAAGGAAAATCAGAATTTTCTTCAAAATTACGTGGTATATAATTTAATTAAAGGTTTAAATGATAGCATTCAACAGATGCTAGGTCTAATTCTTACATCTTCCGAAAAAACTTTTTTCGATACTCCAATGGGGAAATACCCGTATTCAGCTTGAACCGTTTTGAAAAATACTGTGGATTATCAAATCCGGTTGAAAAAGCTATTTCTTTAATTGAAACGGAAGAGTTGTGGAGAAGTTCTTTTGAACGATTTATCCGAAGTATGGAAATAAACTCAATGGGCGAAAACCCAATCTCTTTTTCAAACAATTTTCGCAAATATCTGGTAGAAATTTCACACTCTTCTGCAATACTCTCTATGGTGAGTTTTTCAAAATAGTTGGAATACATAATACGTATCGCTTTATTCAGAACTTCACTGGTGGGCTGTTTTGTATATTTTAATACTTCATTCAGGTGACGGGAAATAATCAGAAACAACTCACTGTAATAAAGCCTTGTGAGTAACATGAAATTCTCGCGTTTCTGGTTTAACTCATCAACAATCCGTTCGATTAATAACATTAAAGGTTTATTCTTCGAGATTTTCAAAAAACTTTGCGAGTGAGTAAGCACATTGTACAAAAAAATCAAATGTTCTTCCATCACATTATTGGCTTTTAGCTCTGGAAAAATATCCATACTAAATTCCAACTGAATAAGCTCCGCTGGTTGATTTTCAACATAAAAAGTATGCTTGATACCCGGAAAAATAACCATACAATCGTTTGCCAGAAAGGTAACAACTTCGTCCTCAAATTTCATTTTACAAGTACCCTTTTTGACAAAATTAATTTCTAGATTCACATGACTGTGTGGCCCAAAAGTAAATCCCTTTGGATACCTTCTGAATTCGAATATTTCTGCCAGTGGAAGATCATTTTTTTCAGTAATAATACTTTCAATAAATTGCTTAATTTCGGACATTTTATGCTTAACTATTTATCTTACTGAATGGTATTATTTGCTAATAAATATTTATTGTTTGATTTTTGACAACAAACTATTTTCCAAAAACATCCCTGACAGCCTCCAAATACCCCATTCCATTTTTACTATCCGGCTCCAGTGCACTACCTTCTGCCCATTCATTCCAGGCATTTATGGTGATTAATTTTGGCTGGTTCGGGTGTTTGTCAAGGTAATCCTTTGCCTTTTGAAGATATAATTTAAAGTATTCCGGTTTGTTGTCAACGACCAAATCTTGTTTTGCAACCGGAAAACGGGGATTGCAATCCCAACCTATCGAAACATGAGGGCAATAGGGGATTTTAAACGTTTTATCCCATTCAGTCCATTTTGTGTTTCTATTGGATCACCAGGTACAACATACGCACACAATACCACACAGATTAAGGTTGCCAGATGTTTTTTCATAGGTTTTTTAATAAAATAGCTCCAATAGATTCGTAGCTATAATACAAAGCACGGAAATATATCCTACAAAATATGCCAATAAGAGGTCATTTAAAACAACATAATGACCAATTCTTTTAATACGTATGATCACCCGATTCCATTTCAGCCTTATCAATACGTTTGCCATTAATCGCTCTCCAAACCCAAAAAATATACCCCAATACAAAAGGTATAATCAGAGAAACGATACTCATCACTTTCAACGTAAAAAAGCTTGACGAACTGTTATAAATGGTCAATGAGCTTTGCAAATCCGCATTGGAGGGATAATAAGCTGTATTATTCAAACCTGCCACCAAAAACAGCGCTAGTACAGTAGCAACAATACCTGCCCCTGCAAACCATACTCCTTTTCTAAAATCGGGTTTCAACAAAGTCTTTCCAACACCAAACAACAAAGAAACTACACCAACCAGAAAAAGTCCCAGAACTACAGGCATCTCTATTAAATTTGTAAAATATTTGGCAGAAACCAGAGAAACCTCCTGATTTACAGGATTAACAGCAAATCCTTTTCCAAACAAAGTCCAGATAACAAAACCAAGGAAAAAAACCAGAAAAGGAATAACGTTGATTAGTACTTGTTTGCGCGATCGGATGGAAATATTCGTATCCTCAATGCTGTTAATGAAATACAACGATGCAGTAACTCTGGATAAAAAGAAAACAGCCAGACCCAGCAACACATTATGCACATTCAGAGCGGCTTCCAAACCATAAAGTGGATTTGTCCATTGGGAAATGACAGGGTTTGTTAAATTTGTCAGATTATCCTTGTTCACCAAGAAATCAGAACCTGTAAAGAATGTTGCGACAGCCGTACCCAACAAAACAGTACCACCAAAGCCATTAATCAAAAGGAAAATATCGTACGTTCTCTTACCAAGGATGTTCCCTTTTTTGGAACGGAATTGATACGAAACTGCTTGTAAGATGAAACAAAACAAGATAACCATCCAAACCCAGTACGCACCTCCAAAACTGGTGGAATAGAAAAGTGGAAAGGAGGCAAAAAAGGCCCCGCCAAAGGTGACCAGGGTGGTGAACGTGAACTCCCATTTACGACCAAGTGCATTAATCAGCATCGTTGTTTCCAGATCTGTTTTCCCTATAGTATAAAGCAATGTCTGACCACCCTGAACAAACAACAGGAACACCAGTAAAGCACCCAAAAGTGAAATCAGAAACCACCAGTATTGTTGCAAAAATATATAATCCATTTTGTTTTATTTTAAAATTGTTAATGTACGTCTTCCGGACCCTTTTTGATGGTTTTAATCATAATACTCACTTCAGCTATCAGTAAGACGGCAAAGAGAATTGCAAACAAAAAGAAAGTGGTTTGGACAGATCCGACCTCGATGTTGGAAACTGCTGCAAAAGTTGGCATGATGTCTTGAATAACCCAGGGTTGACGCCCCACTTCAGCAACAATCCAACCGCTTTCTGAACAAATATATGCCAGAGGTATAGCCAAGACAGACAGCCAAAGCAACCATTTATGATTTTTCAAAGTATCCTTATGGTTCATATACCAAAGCAAAACAAAGAAAACCAGGAAAAAAAAACCTAGTAAAACCATGATGCGAAAAGCATAAAACGTTAAAGCCACATTGGGAATTACTTCTTTTTTATCTTTGATAAAACCATAGCCGAAATAATCGTAATTTTTTTCCAAAATCAGTCGGTTAACGGTTGCCAAGGAATCATTGTTGGCTTTTTTAGCACGTTTAAAGTCTGCCAATGCCTGAAGGGCTTTGCGTCCACGAACCATTTTTTCATCCACGGAAATAGTTGTTTCTTGTTTACCCCTGGCCGTTATACCTGCATACCCACCATTCATCAGATCCGTGATACCGGGCACAAAAGCCTTAAAATCGCGAAAAGACAAATAGGAGAGGGCATAAGGAATTTCCACCCGAAAAAGGAAAGGTTTTGCAGCGTCGTCGTAACTTTTTTTAGCAGGGTTAAGCATCCCAATAAGTACCAAACCGTTAGAGGTCTTTCCATTATAAAGTCCTTCCATAGCAGCCAGCTTCATAGGCTGCTTCTGAGCAACTTGCCTGGCGGATCCGTCACCTGTATAAATAGCAAGTACAGTCCCTGCAAATCCAATGATAACAGCTATCTGAATACTTTTCCTGGCAAGTGCCAGTTCCCTATTCTTCAGGATAAACCAGCTACTGATACCAATTACAAAAGCTGCACCAATGATCCAGCTCGAAGTGACAGTGTGAAAAAATTTATTAATTGCAACCGGTGAAAAAAGGACAGACCAGAAATCGGTCATTTCATTTCGTACAGTGATGGGATTGAAAGTCATTCCATCCGGAAATTGCATCCAGGCATTGGCTACCAGTATCCAAATAGCTGAAATTGTAGCTCCTATAACCGTCAACCACGTAGAAGCCAAGTGAAAACCCTTACTTACTTTGTTCCATCCAAAAAACATGACTGCAATAAAAGTCGACTCCATAAAAAAGGCCAGAATACCCTCAATGGCAAGTGGTGCACCAAAAATATCACCGACAAACCAGCTGTAGTTTGACCAATTGGTGCCAAACTGAAATTCCAGAATGATACCAGTTGCTATCCCAATGGCAAAATTTATGCCAAAAAGCGTCATCCAGAATTGGGTCATGCGCTTCCACTCGGTCTTTCCCGTTTTGTAATAAACGGTTTCCATAATGGATAGAATTAATCCCAAACCCAGTGTAAGGGGAACAAACAACCAGTGATAAATTGCAGTGAGGGCAAATTGCGCCCGTGACCAGTCAACCAAGGAATAATCAAGAACCTCCATTGTATTTTTTTTAAGGTTTATTGTTTTTCAGGAAAAACACCTGATACTTTTATTTTCTTTCAATCAATTCATTTCCCACATACTCAGATCGCTGTTCTTTCGTATCAAATCTGGAATTCAGAATATTGGGAAAGAAAAATATTTTCAGCACAACAAACATGATAAATAACTTGATTAAAATAACCAACCAAAGTGTTTTACCAAGTTTCATTCCCCGAAAGCCTTCGTAATAGAAGCGAATCACAGAAACAACAGGATTATTTTTCATGATTAAATAGGTGGTTACTTTGTATAAAGTTAAAACAAATATAGCAATGTCCATGGTTAATAAGCACGCTTATTAAAAAAATATTTTCTACTAGAAAGAATATTGTTTCTGGTCGTTTCTAATTAAAAAAAATAATGGATTAAAAACATCTGAATCATCTTGTTTTCTTTTAAAAAAAAATATAACTTTATGGTCTTAATTAGTGAATGAATGACTCAATTTCAACAAATTATCTATGAAAAATAAGATTTTAGAATTAATAGATTTTGAAAAAGTAGATAGCTTGTTGGAGGGTTTTAACAAATCGACCGGTTTTGTAACAGCCATATTAGATCTCGACGGAACGGTCTTGTCCAAATCCGGTTGGCGGCAAATTTGTACCGAATTTCATCGCATAAATCCCGAATCTGCAAAAAGATGTACACTAAGCGATACCGTTTTAGCCGGCAAATTGGCACAGGGAGAAAAATACCATTTCTACAAATGTTTAAATGGATTGGTAGACGTGGCTGTACCTATTCTTATAAAAGGGCAGCATATTGCCAATCTGTTTTCCGGTCAGTTTTTTTTGGAAGAACCAGATCGTTTGTTTTTTTCAAAACAGGCAAAACATTTTGGATTTGTAGAAAAAAATTACTTAAATGCTCTTGAAAAAGTACCTGTCCTTTCTCTTGAAAAAGTAAAAATTGCCATGGATTTTATGCAGAATATGACGCAACTTATCAGTGAAATGACCTATCAGAAATTGGAGCAGATTGAGTTGAATGAAGCGATGTTGAAAAGCAATATGTTAATCCAAAATATCATTGACAATAGCCCGGCTTTAATTTACATCTTTGATATTGAAGGTAAAATTCAATTGGTAAATAACAGGTTCGAAAGCTTATTTAAAACAACTAAAAATGAATTGATTGGAAAAACCAGAGAATCAATCATGCCAAAAGACGTAGCGAAACAACACTTGAAAAATGATTTGGCAGTAATTCATTCCAGAAAATCAATGACATTTGAAGAAATGAACAATGAAGCTACGGGTGTAAAGTATTACCTCACTCAAAAATTCCCGCTTTTAGATCTGGACGGTAAGGTTACCGGAGTTTGCGGCATTTCAACCGATATTTCCGAACGTAAACTCGCTGAAAAAGTCTTGCGTGAAAGTGAAGAACGTTTCCGAAAAGTATTTGAAGAAGGTCCATTGGGTATGGCTATGGCTCGCTTTACCAATGAGCCGTTTTTAAATGTCAACAAAACACTTTGTGAGATGTTGGGTTATTCAAAAGAAGAATTATTAAATATGAATTTCAGAAATATATCACATCCGGATTATGAATCAAACGATATAGAAACAATTCGAAAAATAGCTTCAGGAGAAATACAAAAACGTCAGATCGAAAAACGATACCTGAAAAAAAATGGAGATATCATTTGGGCAAACCGTACGTTAACCAGAATTGAAGAATCCGACGGAAAATCATTCTATGCACTTAGTATGATTGAAGACATCACTCAAAGAAAAAAGGCCGAACAAGAAATTATAAAACTGAATGAAAGTCTGGAACAACGGGTTATTGAACGCACCGCCCAACTTCAGGCGGCAAACAAAGAGCTCGAGACGTTCACTTATTCGGTTTCTCACGACCTGAAAGCGCCTTTACGTGGCATAGATGGTTATGGCAAACTGCTGCTAGATCTCTATGGAAAAAGCCTGAACGACGAAGCCCTGACTTTTGTAAAAACCATTCGCAATTCGACGATGCAAATGGGACAGCTCATTGAAGATCTTTTAGAATATTCCCGGCTGGAACGTAGCCAGATGATCAATGACACTATTAAAATCAACGTATTGATAGCCTCAATAACATCAACCTACAAAGATGAATTGGAAATAAACGGTTTCAATTTGAAAACGGAAATTCCGGATATTGAACTGATTGCCAACGAAAAAGGACTCACCATCGCATTACGAAACTTAATTGAGAACGCGATTAAATTTTCAAAGGTACAACCCAACCCTTGCATTGAAATCAAGGTTGAAGAGCAGGAAAATTTCTGGTTAATAGAGATAAAAGATAATGGAATAGGTTTTGACATGAAGTACCATCAACGGATTTTTGAAATATTTCAACGATTACACCGGGCAGAAGATTTTCAAGGTACTGGCATTGGGCTTGCCATGGTTAGCAAAGCTATGCAACGTATGCAAGGTAAAGTTTGGGCCGAAAGCATACCAGATATCGGATCAACATTTTATTTAGAACTACCAAAACACAAATTATATGACAAAAACTTATCAAATCACACCAATCTTATTGGTTGAAGACAATCCTATGGATTTGGATCTGACTCTTCGCGCTTTTTCCACGCAAAAACTCACCAACCCCATACAAATTGCAAGGGATGGTGAAGAAGCCCTGGCATATATAACAAGATGGGAAAATGGTGAAATCAGGCCAGTAGTTATTCTACTCGACCTTCATCTGCCAAAAATAAACGGACTGGAAGTTCTTAAAATTTTTAAATCACACCCCCTGTTTAAGACTATTCCAATAGTCATTCTTACCACATCGGGCGAATCAACCGATGTTGAAACAGCCTACCAGCTAGGGGCTAACTCTTACATTGTAAAACCGGTTGACTTCGAGAAATTTATTGATGTTGCCAAAAACATTGAACTATATTGGACTGTTTTAAATAATCCGGCCTAAATTTTAAAAATACCAAATTATGTACATCTTGCTCCTTGAAGACAATGTAATTGATGCCGATTTAACCCGTAGAGGTCTTGAAAGTTCCATTCAGGGCTGTATCATTAAAGTTTGCTCAACGCTGAAGCAAGCCAAAGATATGCTTGGAAAAGGCATGAACTTCGATATTGCATTGCTTGATATGCAATTACCCGATGGTACCGGTATCGAAATGTTAATGGAAATCAGAGTATCAGGATTAGAATTGCCTGTAATAATGATTACAGGTTCAGGAAACGAAGAAGTAGCAACAGCTGTTCTAAAAGCTGGAGCCGACGATTACATAATCAAGCGTAAGGGTTATGTGGAAAATTTACCTGCAATTATTGAATATGCCATAAAAAACCACTTTCAGAGAAATCAGGAGTTAAAAGAAATTATTAAAGTATTGTACATAGAGCAACATTCAACGGATATTGATCTTACCTTCCGTCATATGAACCAGTATGCACCCTATATACATCTCGATTTTGTTTTAACAGCCGAAAAAGCACTTGAAATAATACAAACAAATGATTCAAAAACCTGTAAATACAAAGTCATCCTATTGGATTATCATCTTTCTGGAATAAATGCCCTTGAATTTATTAAAATTATCAGACAGGAAAAAAAATTAACTCTACCTATTATTCTGGTTACTGGCCACGGAAATGAAGATGTGGCAATTCAAGCTCTAAAATTAGGTGCCAACGACTATCTTGTTAAACGTGATAACTATTTGTACCGTTTACCTTCAGCTATTTTAAACGTCTATCAGCATTTTGAGCTCATAAAAAAACAGGTAGAATTGGCCCAAAGCGAGTCTAAATACCGCTTGCTGGCTGATAATTCTGCAGATGTTATTTTTGTCCTGGATAAAGACTTGAAATACACCTATGTAAGTCCTGCAATAAAAACGTTGATAGGATTTGAACCCGATGAAGTCCTTAACCTAAAAATTGAAGAGACATTAACCACCGAATCTTTAAATAAAGCATTAAAAGCCCTGAGTGAACTGCTTTCAAATACCCAAAATCAACTTAATCAAGCACCTCTTCAGAAAACGGTCGAACTTGAATTGCTCTGTAAAGACAATTCAACCGTTTGGACCGAAATAAGAGCATCTGTTTGTATAGATGAGAACCATAAAACAACTGGAATCATTGGTGTTACTAGGGAAATTGCTTCCCGTAGATTAGCCGAAGAAAACATTCGAAAACTCTCTCGAGCTGTTGAACAAAGTCCTGTTTCGGTTATAATTACAGATTTGAAAGGCACTATTGAATACGTAAATCCAAAATTCTCGAAGGTATCAGGCTACTCATTCGACGAAGTAAAAGGACAAAATCCCAGAATTTTAAAATCAGAAAAAACAACTTCTGAAGATTATAAAAACCTTTGGCGTACCATTCTAGCTGGCGATGAATGGTTTGGTGAATTATTAAATAAGAAAAAAAACGGGTCACTTTATTGGGAATCAGCGTCCATTTCACCCATACGAAACGAGGAAGGAAAAATCACACACTTTCTGGCTGTAAAAGAAGATATTACCGAAAAAAAGAAGGAACATGAAGAACTTGTGGCAGCCAAAGAACATGCCGAAGAAAGCGATCGTTTGAAATCAGCCTTTTTGGCAAACATGAGTCACGAAATACGGACGCCCATGAATGGCATACTTGGTTTTGCCGATTTACTTAAAAAGCCTGAATTAACAGGCGATCAGCAGCAAGAATACATAGAAATCATCGAAAAAAGCGGTGTACGGATGCTTAATATTATCAACGATATTGTAGATATTTCGAAAATAGAATCTGGTCAGATGAAGGTTTCGAATTCTGAAACAAACGTGAACAGGCAAATTGAATTCATTTATAACTTATTTAAACCTGAAGCTGAATTTAAAGAAGTGCAACTGATTTATAACAATGGCTTGTCAAATACAGAAGCGTTAATAACAACCGACCGCGAAAAACTATATGCTATCCTCACCAACCTGGTCAAAAATGCCATTAAATTTACAAATTTCGGTACCATCGAATTGGGCTATTTTTTAACCACTCAATGTTCAGACAAAGTAAACCCTGTCCAACACCTGGAATTCTACGTTAAAGACACAGGCATAGGCATTCCAAAAAATCGTCAGGAAGCCATCTTCGAACGTTTTATTCAGGCTGATATTTCAGATAAAATGGCCATTCAGGGAGCAGGCTTAGGCTTGTCAATTTCAAAGGCCTATGTCGAAATGCTGGGAGGAAAAATATGGGTCGAAAGTGAAGTGGATAAAGGAAGTACCTTCCATTTTACTATACCTTATATACAATTGACTATGGAAGAAAATCCCACCACAATTGAACATTTGCTAACAATTAATAAAACCAAAGTGAGACAATTAAAACTATTGATTGTTGAAGACGAATTAGAATCAATAGAATTTATTAAAATTGCGATGAAATCCTATTGTAAAGACATTCTAACTTCCATAAGTGGTGATGATGCTGTTGAAATCTGTCGCAACAACCCTGACATCGATTTGGTCCTGATGGATATAAAAGTACCGGTTATTGACGGTTATGAAGCCACCAGGCAAATCAGAGAGTTTAATTCCAACGTGATTATTATTGCTCAAACAGCGTATGCACTTGCCGGCGATCGTGATAAAGCGCTTTTAGCAGGATGCAACGATTATATTTCAAAACCAATTAAACCAGAAAAGTTGATGGAGCTGTTGGAGAAATACTTTTGAGTAGATTTTCCTATATTTACCTCATTCCATTTACATCCACACATTATGAAAACGATCCTAGCATTCCTTACGCAAATAGCCGAGAACAATAATAAAACCTTTTTCGATACCCACAAAGAGGAATACCTTGCCGCAACAAACACATTTAACGTCTTTGTTGAGAAGCTAATTACCGGAATCTCCGCGTTCGACCCCTCAATAAAGGGACTGACCGTGAAAGATTGCACCTACCGCTTCTACCGGGATATCCGGTTTTCACCCAATAAAATACCCTACAAAACGCACTTCGGAGCCTATATCTGTCCCTTCGGTAAAAAATCCGGGTATGCCGGATACTACTTTCACATAGAGCCAAAAGGATACGACTTTATAGGTGGAAACCTAATGGCTACAGGACTTCATAGTCCTCAGCCTGAAATATTGAAAAGCGTTCGTGAAGAGATTTTTCTGAATGGTAATACTTTTGAAGAGACAGTTCGTGAAGCCAAAAGTTTTGTATTGGAAGACGATCAGGCACTCAAGAAAGTGCCGAAAGGCTATCCTGCAGATTTCAAATATGCCGAATACCTTAAAATGAAAAATCACACGTTGTATAAATCGTTTGACAACGACCTGTTACTGAGCGATAAGCTTCTTGAAAAGACTTTGGCAGCCTATAAAGAAACCGTTTCATTCAACACTTGGCTCAATAAAGCGGTTCAATATGCACTGGAAAAATAGAAATCAAAAACATGAAAATAAAAATAAAAAAACTGCTGATTATTGCTGGCCTTCTTTCAGCGGGATTTACATCGGCTTCTACATTCGCTACCGATACTTTTAAAACTCGAAGCAACAAAGACGTCGTCATCACTTTTATCAAACACGGTAGCTTGATGCTATCGTATAACAAGCAAACCATTCAAGTCGATCCGGTAACCACTTTTGCTGATTATGCAACTTTTCCTAAAGCTGATATTATTTTAATCACCCATGAACACGGTGATCATTTGGATATGAAAGCAATTGAAACGCTGACCAAAAAAAGCACCTTGCTGATTGCCAATGAGGCCAGCGAAAAAAAACTCGGAAAAGGGGAAATCCTGAAAAACGGTGGTACAAAGAAAATTTCAAATCTGATTTCAGTTGAAGCTATTCCTGCATACAACACAACGCCAGGTAGAGAATCCTTTCATCCTATAAATCGAGACAACGGTTACATATTGACCATTGAAAATCTGCGCATATACATTGCTGGTGACACTGAAGACATTCCGGAAATGAAAAACCTAAAAAATATAGATATAGCTTTTCTTCCTGTAAATCAGCCTTACACCATGTCCCTAACTCAGGTAGTTCGTGCCGCCAAAACAATTTCACCTAAAATATTTTATCCGTATCATTATGGTAATACTGATCTGACAAACTTAAAAACAGAGCTGAAAGGCAGTGGTATAGATGTTCGCATCAGAGGAATGGAATAAGAGTCGTTATTAAAAACGAAGAGCGGACACCTTAAGATGTCCGCTCTTGTTGTAATATATTGGATCTTAAGCCAATTAAAACTTATAATCCAAACCAATACCAAAGACCTTATTGGTACGGGCATAAACGTCGGTGCCTGCTAATGGGGTTCCATTATAACCCATATAACCACCTTTGCCGTTTGATACAGTGGAAGCTGCAGTCGTTTTAGACCAGTCAGAATAACCTGTAAAGAAGTAAGCCACATTCAGTCTCAAATCAGGTGTGATATTCATTGCACCACCAAAACCAAGTGAATACGAATTTAAACTGTAGCTCATATCGCTTTGGTAAGCATCTGTTACACCTGTACGGGTAATCTGACCACCTGCGCTCACTAAAAATACATCATTAATTTTGCATTCCGAACCTAAAAGAAATTCGTTGATACCACCATTGATGTATTGTTGTTTACCGTTGGCCATTTTAGCATCTGAATCAAAGAAATGGTGATAACCACCTGAAACCTTCATATGACTACATATCTCGTATTCACCACCTACTGCCAAATAAGCAGGAATGTCATGAGGTGTATTTACACCATCAGCATACAAACCTGTATCGTCAACCTTTGTGTTATTTTGTACATTCAAAGCACTTCTGAATTCATATTTTGCAGCAAGATTCAATCCATTCAAACGATAGTTTACACTCAAAATTGGAGTGACTCCCCAACCAGTCTGAGTACAATCCAATTGTTTGTCAGCTGTACCATTGGCACTTGCATCATACGTAGCTTTTGCAACATTGTAACCGGCTTGTACATCATTTGCCGACAAAGCAGAAACATCTTTACCCAAACCTGTGCTTAACTGAGTAAGCTGCCCCTGAGTAATGACACCGGCTGTTACTAAGTTTGACATGGACATCGATCCATAACCTGCTGCCACAATTGGTGCCAGAGAGTTAGAAGCGCCCTGAGCTGCAATTCCCGCATTTGTGAAAAACGTATTAGCAGACATCATTCCACCTGTCGGGTTTAGTGATGAATGCAATGGATTCACCTGAATATCTGTTAAATGACCTACATAGGCATTGTTAACAATATTCAAACGCATACCCAAAGCTACAGAAAAGGCATCACTTACTTTATAAGATCCATTAAGTTGAGCACCAAAAATATATTGTTGCCCTTCCATGTAACTATTTACTGAGTAAGAAGATGTGGTTATACCTTTTGCTGACAGCGATAAAGGAATCATTGAAATTGGAGCTTCCAATGAAGGCAATCCATGATTAAATACAGCTTTACCTCCACCACCTGTAACAGCAAAGGAAGCAGAAATAACATAGTTATCTTTTTTATAGGCCATTTGAAAACTAGGTACAATGGGAGCAGCAGCTTCACCTTTAAATACTTTAGTCGCATTGCCATCGTTGTAAGCAGCAAATGGAGCAAAATTTGAAGTAATGGTACGAGTCTGGTAAACACTTTGATTGGTCAACGATAAATGTAAACCATCGGTCAAAAAAGTAAGGCCAGCCGGGTTTGTATAAACAGCGTCGATTTCTGTCGATGCGTCACGTGCAGGATTACGTAAGAAATGAACACTTTGATTCGTGTTAGTCAATAAGCCGCCGGCAAATACCGAACTTGCAGCTAATGAGATAAATGCAATGAATAACAAAGGCTTTTTCATAAAAAAATAGTAGGTTAGTAAATAAAAATAATCATTCTTAATATTGATATATCTGGTCGTGAAAAATCTGACCATAAACTATATATAAACGAGATATACTTAAAAAGGTTCGCTTTACAGGATGTACTAAAAATTGAGTTCTTTTAAGCAAACCTTGTAATATTCCTGTTTTGCATCCTTTGGTCGCAAAATGACATCGTTCCATTCTACCAAATCCATGTCAATAGCTACCCGACCCTGAGCTTCAACTCCTCGAATTCTGCCCAAATCAGATTCCGTTTTCTTTAAAAATAATTGAATTGAATCACAGTCTTTTTCAGTGTTTACCGCACAAACAGCATTCAAATACCTTGAATTTTCACCCACTTCAATTTCATGACCTTCAGTTAAAACAGCCATACTCCAATGATTTTCCGAGAATAATATTCGATTCGGAAAGTTCAAAATCAGTATTTTACGAGCCATTTCCATGTTTTTTTCTGCTTCAGAATTGGACGCTAAAAGGACAATAAACCGGTTCATACAATTAAAAATTATTTGCAAACATACCAATAATTTTCCATATCTTTGATCAGATACACTCGGATGAAATTAAAGCGAACTCCAGTCGCGTAATTCCAGAACTATTTTTCCAAAACATCTGAACATCGTTGAATGATTGATTTTGCCTGCCTGATGTTGATTCTTTTTCCAAATGCAAGCAAATCCTCTTTGGTAATATCCAGTCCTTTTCCACCAACAGAAAGCATATGTACCTCTATATAAGGTGTCGGTTTTAAATTAAACGCCGGTGCCAGATGCCAGCCGCGAACAGGTGAATACGTGAACATTGTTTTTTCAGAAGTATCTTTTTTATTGCCAATCAAAACATTAAATACCATCCTTTTAAACATTTGCTCCATATCGGGGTAGGGCAGACGCAGTTGCCGCATACATCTGAAAACAGCTTCGTACGAATCATCCAGCCCTTCGCGCAAAGCCAGAAAAGACTGGACATGGACTTTTTCATTCCTTTTCCGGTCAAATCTCTTACACAAAAGATGAAGCCTGTGTCCTTCTCTCAGCATACGGCAGGGAGCCATCTCCAGACCACATTCTAATGCCTTTTTATAGGAATCGTATTCTAAAATCAACGTATTAGCAGGATCGCTTCTGACACCATCCAACTTTAATATCCAACCTTCAAAACCTTCTGGTATAACATCCTGACCGGTAATAACATCGCCCGTAAAATCATTGACAGCCACCAGTGCTTTTGGCCAGGATCCTCGTGTAAACAATCCGCTTCGAAGCAATTCACGCACCCGTCGTTCACTCAGTGTACCTCCATTGTATAAATTGACAGCAGATTTCACCAACATATCTATGTCGATCGATTCCGAAGGATTCAGCTCAGGATAACCGGATGGCTCAAAACGAAATGCACCCAAACCACGGCTTCCAAGCAAAGAAAGATAGGATTGTGCAGACAGCATTTCCGGTGTTTGTGGCGAACCAAGCAAAGCATATCTTAAAATATCTTTTGCATATGTTCCTGGTAGAAAATCTAAGAGAAATGCAGGCAAACCGGCAGCATTCTCAAAATTAAAAATTTCTGACTTTTCACGGAGCTTTTCCATGGGATACAAAAGAGGGGAGATGTCCCAGCCTTTTTTCAAGAAAGTGGGATAAAACTCAAACTGACCGCAGTGAGTCTCAGCATCTCTGGCCATGACGCCCAACGGCTCATTCCATAAATAAACCTGAACAAACTGATGCATAACTATTTATCTTTTTTTGATAACTTTACACGCTGCCTTTTAATCTTTTGAGAAGCCACCACCGGACTATTCGTCGTTTCAGGTAAAAGCACCTCCAGCTTTGAAAGCAAATCCAGTGAACGAAATACTTGTATCATACTCAACATATTCAAGGATTTTCCGTTTTCCAAATCTCGGATGGTGCTTCGGTTTAATCCTGAATGCATAGCCAAAATTTGTTGAGTCATATTTTTTGAAATTCGGAAAGCCTTCATTCTGGATCCTATTTCGAATAGAATTTCCAGGTCAGATAGCGGATACCAGTCTTGCATAGTTCATTTTTTTGCAAATATACTATAATGATGGTTATATTGACCATTAAAACCATTATATATTTATTATGATGGTTATTTACACCATTATACAGCACCTATAACTTTAAAATACCTATTGAATATCAATACATTCCAAAAATAAACCTCCAGAAAACTTGCAGGTTAATGAAAAAATGACTTTCTTTGCAGCCGTTAAAAAACACCAAGTGCTAAACTAATCTAAAAGAAGATAGACATGTCTAAAGTTTGTCAAATTACAGGAAAAAAAGCAATGATTGGGAACAACGTTTCGCACTCTAAGAGACGCACAAAACGTAAGTTCAATGTCAATTTGTTTACTAAAAAGTTCTATTGGGTAGAACAAGATTGTTGGATCTCGCTGACCATTTCAGCAAATGCTTTGCGCACCATCAACAAAAAAGGTCTGGATGCAACGATGAAAGCCGCCAGCGAAAAAGGGTATCTACGCGTACAGGATATCAAAGTACTTAATTAATCGTAGGAGATCAAAGAAATGGCAAAGAAAGCTAAAGGAAACAGAATCCAGGTGATTCTGGAGTGCACAGAGCACAAAGAAAGTGGTATGCCGGGTACCTCTCGTTACATCACGACCAAAAACCGTAAAAATACGACTGGTCGTCTGGAACTAAAGAAATACAACCCGATTTTGAAAAAAATGACAGTTCACAAAGAAATTAAATAATTATAGGTCATGGCAAAGAAAGCGGTTGCATCTATGCAAAACAAAGGCGAAGGTCGTGCCTACGCCAAGGTAATCAAGATGGTAAGATCTCCAAAAACAGGAGCATTTTCCTTCCACGAAGAAATCGTTCATAACGATAAAATCAATGACTTCTTTAAGAAATAATTGATTTCTACATATAGTATAAAAAGGGTTGTCTCAAAACGAGTTACAACCCTTTTTTTTGTGGCGTTACACGAAGTTAAAATTTGTGCAATTCACCAATAATCAGTACTTTTGCATCAATTAGTGTTTAACAAAAAAACAATGGGTATTTTCAATATATTTTCAAAAGATAAGAAAGAAGAGAAAGCAATCCTGGAGCAGGGACTTTCCAAAACCAAGGAAAACGTCTTTTCTAAAATAAGCCGCGCCATTGCCGGTAAATCCAAAGTGGATGAAGACGTCCTGGATCAACTGGAAGAAATCCTGATTACTTCGGATGTAGGTGTTGATACCACCCTGAAAATAATAGAACGCATCGAAAAACGTATTGCCAGAGATAAATACATAGATACCAAGGAACTAAACGCAGTACTTCGGGAAGAAATAACCAATTTACTGATTAAAAGTGACAACGAGGATGCTGATGATTTTGATCTCCCGGCAACTAAAAAACCCTACGTTATCATGGTTGTTGGTGTAAATGGAGTTGGTAAAACCACCACCATTGGTAAACTGGCCAACAAATACAAACAAGCAGGAAAAAAAGTATATCTGGGTGCCGCCGATACCTTCAGAGCCGCAGCTGTAGAACAGCTGGTCATCTGGGGTGAACGGGTAGGGGTTCCGGTCATCAAACAATCCATGGGTGCAGATCCCGCTTCTGTTGCTTTCGACACCTTAAAATCAGCCGTAGCAAACAACGCCGATGTCGTACTTATTGATACAGCCGGTCGATTGCACAACAAAATCGGTCTGATGAACGAATTGTCAAAAATCAAGGACGTCATGAAAAAAATCGTACCCGATGCGCCTCATGAAATTTTGTTGGTTCTTGATGGCTCCACCGGACAAAACGCCTTTGAACAAGCCAAACAATTTACCTTGGCTACCGAAGTAAATACGCTTGCCATCACCAAACTGGACGGAACAGCCAAAGGCGGTGTCGTTATCGGCATATCCGACCAGTTTCAGATTCCCGTTAAATACATCGGACTGGGAGAAGGCATCGATCACCTTCAGATATTCAACCGTCGCGATTTTGTTGATTCACTGTTTGGCACCAATTTATAAAAAATGAAATTTACCAAAACAGTATCTATAGTGACCATGGGTTGTTCAAAGAATCTGGTAGATTCCGAACAGCTTTTGCGTCAATTTGAAGCCATCGGTTATAAAGTACAGGATGACGGGAAAATGCCCAGAGGAGGCGTTGTCATTGTCAATACCTGCGGATTTATCGGCGATGCCAAAGAAGAATCCATCGAGACCATTCTGGAATATTGCGAAGCGCGCAAAAAAGGTCACATCAACAAATTATTTGTGATGGGCTGTCTTTCTGAACGTTACCTCAAAGAACTATCGGATGAAATTCCGGAAGTAGACCATTTTTACGGAAAATTCAACTGGAAAGAAGTTTTAGCAGATTTGGGTGAAACCTACAAGGAAGAATTCAAGTTGGAACGCCACCTCACAACTCCTTCGCATTACGCATACATCAAAATTTCAGAAGGTTGCAGCCGAACCTGTTCCTATTGCGCCATACCCCTTATCACCGGAAAACATCAGTCCAGACCCATAGAGGAAATACTGGATGAAACCCGCTTGTTGGTTAGCCAGGGCGTTAAAGAATTTCAGCTTATAGCCCAGGATTTATCGTATTATGGCAAAGACCTTTATAAATCCTTTAAATTGGCTGAACTGGTGGAACAGATGTCTCTGATACCAGGTGTAGAATGGCTGCGTCTGCATTATACCTATCCACACCAATTTCCACTCGATTTATTGCGCGTCATCAACGAACGTCCCAATGTTTGTTTGTATCTGGACATGGCACTCCAACACATCAGTGACAACATGCTGACAAAAATGCGTCGCAAAATCAATAAGGCGGACACCATTGAATTACTGAAACACATACGTCGCGATGTTCCCGGCATTCATATCCGAACCACTCTGATGGTGGGTCATCCGGGAGAAACCGAAGCTGATTTCCATGAACTGTGCGACTTTGTGAAAGACGCCCGCTTTGAACGCATGGGTGCTTTTACCTATTCCGAGGAAGAAGGCACCTACGCAGCAAAACATTACAAAGATGAAATTCCTTTGGAAGTGAAACAGGAACGTCTGGATACACTGATGCTCCTGCAACAAACCATTTCTGAAGAACTAAATATCACGAAAATCGGACAAACACTGAAAGTCATCATTGATCGGGAAGAACCCGATTATTTTATTGGTCGTACCGAATTTGACTCTCCGGAAGTAGATCCCGAAGTTTTCATTTCAAAAGATAAAACACTTAGTATTGGCCAGTTTTACGATGTAAAAATTACATCTGCAGGCCCATATGATTTATTTGGACAAACATACTAAAATTTAAACCTTAAGAATCAAGAAACATGCTCCGTAAAAAACAACTACTGGTACTCTTTTTGACTATTTGCAGTTTAACCGGATTTGCACAAGAATCAAAAAACACGTTTAAGCTCTATGGCTTCGTCCGAAACGATGCGTATTCAGACACCCGAAAAATGAATGCGGCTGTATTGGATTTTTTCTCTTTTTACCCGATGTATCAAAATCCGAATGCTCTTGGGGAAGATTTGAACGCAGTTTCCTCTTCCAATCTGGTCAGTATCAATTCTAGACTAGGTTTGGATATTTCTGGCCCTGCCGGCATATTTGGTGCAACCAAAATGTTTGCTAAATTAGAAACAGATTTTGGAGGTTCACCCAATTTTATGTTGTTGAGAATCAGACAAGCCTATGCTCAAATACTTTGGAGTAAATCGGATCTTTTGATCGGACAAACCTGGCATCCGTTTTTTGTACCGTCAACTGTACCAAATGTCCATTCGCTTAATGCTGGCAATCCTTTTCAACCCTTCAACCGCAGCCCAATGATCCGCTACAATTATCAGGTCAATAAGCTAAAAATGACAGCTGCCGCCGTCTATCAAATGATGTATGCCAACCAGGGACCTGATGAAACAGCTATTTCCAAAACAGTTGCATCTGCCTCCTTTCAAAAAAATGCCATCATTCCTGAAATGTTTTTAGGACTGGAATACAAACAAGGAAAAATGTTGGTTGGTTTGGGTGCAAGTTATAAAAGCATCATGCCCTATCGTTACAACAGTGATAGCATCATTAATAATGTTAAATTTGGAGTATCCCATGTTAATCACAAAGTGCTTAGCACACCTGCAGCCATGATTTACGGAGTTTACACCAGTGGAAAACTGAGTGTTAAAGCCAAAGCATTGTTGGGTCAAAACCTCACGGAGCAAACAATGATAGGTGGTTACGCTATTACAAAAGACTATAAATGCATTCCCTATACCACCATGTCATCCTACATCAGTTTGAATTATGGTAAAACTCATCAGGTTGGATTGATGGTTGGATATACCGCAAATCTAGGACCTTCAAAAACGGTACCTGGGGGTAGCAATTATTACGGATTTGGCTTAGACCAAGCAAATACACCGAATGAAAAAATAGTTGGAACTATTTTCAGACTTACTCCAAGTTACAGTTACAACATCAACAATTGGCAATTGGGTGTTGAATTGGAATATACCAAAGCTGGATGGGGAGAACGCTCTGCCACGAATGGAAATATTGAACATTTAAAAATGGCAGACAATTACCGCATTTATGCCATTCTAATGTACACATTCTAACAAAAACGACAAAATCCCTGAAAATATTGGGGCAGGAGAGGGGAGCGTCAACATAAGTTAACGCTCCCCTTCTTTTTATAATTATATCGGGATTTAAAACAATTTTTGATGAAAAGTGTTAATTATGAAGGGAAAAATTCAGACCTAAAAAACAGAAGTCATGGAAGATAAACTAGTTACAGTAGCTATTCATTCGTATGAACGAGCAATTATTTTAAAAGGAATTCTGGAATCAGAAGGCATTGAAGTTTACCTCCACAATATAAATGAAGTTCAACCGATGATTTCTGCCGGAGTTCGTGTACGGATTAAAGAAAGCGATCTGGCAACAGCCTTAATGGTCATTGAAAAAGTTGATTTCGGTGAAAAAACCGATGAAGTAGCCCAGCCAGAACCAAAGCGAATCCTGGTGCCAGTAGATTTTTCCGACTATTCCATCAGAGCGGCAAGATTTGCATTCAGACTAGCTAAAAACATTGACGCCAGTATTGTCATTTTGCACACCTATTATAGCCCGTATTATACTGGAGGAATGCCAATTAGCGATGCCATTGCATTTGACGAGAACAGCGAAAAAGCACTTCGTATGCAACAACAAAAGAACAAAGATAATATGGATCAATTGACTGATCTGTTGAGAAAAGATATTGCATCAGGACTTTTACCAGATATTCCTTTTATCACCAAATTTAGGGAAGGAGTTCCCGAAGAACAGATTTTAATCTATAGCAAAAAGCATAAACCATTCATAATAATGATGGGGTCACGCGGAAAAGATGCCAAAGAAGCCTCTCTAATGGGTAGTGTTACTGCTGAAGTCATAGACAGATCGCTTGTACCAGTTTTTGCTTTCCCGGAGAATACACCTATTGAAACATTTGAAGAAATCCAAAACATCGCTTTTATAACCAATTTTGACCAAAGAGATTTGATGGCATTCGAATCGATGATGTTGTTGATGAAAAACTACAAATTTAAAGTGTGTTTTATACACTTATCATCCGAACACAACGCCTGGAATGAAATTCAGATTGCTGGAATAAAGGAATATTTTTGCAGAAATTACCCCGATATCGAAAGTACTTACTGTGTGATTGATACTGAAAACATGGTTAAAGATTTGGATCAATTTATCACCAATCATCAAATTGATGTACTTACAGTGATTTCCCAAAAACGAAATATTTTTGCCAGATTATTCAATCCAAGTATTGCGCACAAAATGATTTTTCACAGCGATACGCCATTATTGGTTTTAAAAGGATAATTTTAAATGCTTGAGAATTTAATATTCCCGGGGATTGTGCAGAACAATTTCAAATAATCGATTCTCGTAGATTTGTGGCAGGAATAAATAAGGTTGGTATTTGTTAATCGATTCTCGTAGATTTGTGACAGGTATAATTAAGATTAGTATCTGTTAAATATAGGCATTAAGGCTTATTTCAAGGTTATTTTGAAATAAACCCATTTGTGTTATAATTAATATTATGTTGAATACATAATTATTGGTAATTAAACGTTGTCCTATTCTTCTTCAAATTAAAAACAAATGCAGTTTTGGCTGCACAGAAGTGATGGTGAAATTAAATCACCACAGTATAAAAAAAAGCATCCCCTTTCGAAGATGCTTTTTTTATTCAATTGCAAATTTACTTACTTAGCCATAGTCTTAATTAAGGAATCCATTTCTTTGTATTTTGCATCCATATCCAGATTGTAATAAATACCTCTCAATGCAATCACATAATCACGTTCATTTGGATTCAGTTCACGAGCTTTTTCAAAATATGGTCTTGGTGCTTCAAAAAGAACTTTCAGTTTTATTTTTTCTGCTCTGTATTTTTTGTCTTCACGGATGTTATTTACACGATTCAATTCCTCAACAGCATTGTTATAAAGAAGTCTGCCTACATTACCCATTGCATCCGCATATTTTGGATCCAATTCCAATGATTTTTGAAAACAAACCTTTGCTTCATCAATTTTTTTGTCATTTTCAAGAATTCGTCCCTTTACATTATACAAAATAGCGCTGGTCGGTTCTTGTTCAATGGCATGATTAATCCAAAGCAAAGCATCTGCCATCTTATTCTCATTGATGTAATAATTCACCATATTGCGTACATAGAATGGTTCATCAGGAAACTTTACAGCACCCAGCTGATACATACGGATCAAATTTGCAGTATCCTTCAGAGTCGTATAATCGTCGCACAAACGGGAATAAACCCATTTAGAATCATTAAAATTCATTGAATCTTTAATCAATTCAAAGTATTTAACAGAAAGTGCTGGTTCATCTGCTTGTGTAGCTGCCAATCCGCAATAATAAGTAATCAATGGAATCAATGTATCTTTTTCCAGACCCTGACCTTTCATAAAAGGTATATCCTTGAATTTTATATACGTACTAAACATTGATAAGGCTTTCTTATAATCTTTCTGATCGTAAAAATAGGATCCCGAGTCAGTAAAACCACGTTGAAATTCTTTGAACTTATCGATAATTTTATTGCGATACTTGGGTTTAATCTTCCCTTTTTCATTAGGCAATTGATCCAATGAATCCGCTTTTAAATAAGAATCGAACGCACTTTTCAATGATTCAGCCATTAGATTCTGATCGCTTTTTTTCTGAGTCCATTGCATTTTTTGCTGTTCAGAGAAAATGGCGTAAAAAACATCACCGGCTGTAAACCATGTACCAGCATCATTACTAGTGGTTGAGTCTTTTAATGCAAGAAGTATTGCTTCTTTAGCTGCCCTTGTATCAGGCGACTCCTGCATAATCTTAACTTTAGCTTTGGACACATTTTTCTTTTGTGCACCGGCATTTCCCACAACCAGGAGAATTGCACAAAGCAAGAAAACGATTTTTTTCATTTGTTTTACTTTTAAAAGAGGACTTTCTATACTATTATTAGATATTATCATCTTGGTTTTCAAGATCCTGAGCAACAACATCAGTAACTATTCCGGCTTCTGTATCAATGACTTCAAGAATTTCTTCTTCCGTTTCAGACAGAACTTTACAAACAGATGCTATTTCGTCGTGACGTTTTTCCAGATTAATCAGACGAACACCTTGTGTGGCACGACCCATAATACGGAAATTTGAAACTTTGACGCGGATGGTGATTCCGGATTTGTTAATGATCATCAGGTCATTTTCATCGGTCACACTCTTTATGGCTACCAATTTACCTGTTTTGTCTGTAACATTCAATGTTTTGACACCTTTACCACCACGGTTGGTGATGCGATAATCGTCAATGTTTGAACGTTTACTGAAGCCTTGTTCAGATACAACCATTACAGATTCCTGATCTGGTTTTTTGATACAAATCATACCAATTACTTCATCCTGACCGTCTTCGTCCAGAGTCATTCCCCGAACACCTGTTGCAGTACGACCCATCACACGAACAGCACTTTCTGGGAATCTAATGGCACGACCATTGCGGTTTGCTATTAAAACCTGTGCATTTCCGTTGGTCATACGAACAGAAATTACCTGGTCATCTTCACGTATCGTGATGGCATTTACACCGTTCAAACGAGGACGGGAATAGGCTTCCAGTAAAGTCTTTTTAACAACTCCTTTCTTGGTGCAGAATATCAAATAGTGTGAATTGATAAATTCCTGATCCTTCTGCAAATTTTTAACGCGAATAAAGGCATTTACTTTATCTGCTGAATCTATATTGAGCAGGTTTTGAATGGCACGTCCTTTGGAATTTTTGCTTCCTTCTGGTATTTCATAAACATTCAGCCAATAGCATTTACCTTTTTGGGTAAAGAACATCATTGTGTTGTGCATGGAGGCTGGGTAGATGTATTCTACAAAGTCTTCATCACGGGTTTCACTGCCTTTGGACCCTACTCCTCCTCTGTTTTGAGAACGGAATTCGCTTAATGGAGTACGTTTTATATAGCCAAGGTGAGAAATGGTAATAATCATTTCGTCATCTGAATAGAAATCTTCGGGATTGAAGTCTTCTGAAGCATAGATAATTTCAGAACGACGAGCATCACCGTATTTATCTCTGATTTCTATCAACTCATCCTTCACAATGTTCATACGCAATTCTTTGCTGGCCAATACTTCCTGGAACCAGGCTATTTTATGCATCAAAGCGTCATATTCGTTACGCAATTTATCCATTTCAAGTCCAGTCAACTGACGCAAACGCATTTCTACGATAGCGCGTGACTGAATATCACTCAGATTGAATTCAGCCATCAATCTTTCGCGGGCTTCATCTGGCGACTGAGAAGAACGAATAATGGCAATAACACGGTCAATATTGTCACAGGCAATGATCAGCCCTTCTAAAATATGTGCGCGTTTTTGTGCTTCGTTCAAATCATATTGAGTTCTTCTGGTAATCACTTCATGACGGTGTTCAATAAAATGAAGAACCAAATCTTTCAGATTCAACATTTTAGGACGTCCGTGAACCAATGCAATATTGTTTACACTAAAAGAAGACTGCAAGGCAGTCATTTTGTAAAGCTTATTTAGCAATACATTGGAATTGGCATCCTTTTTCACTTCAACAACGATGCGCATACCATCACGGTCAGACTCATCATTAACGTGATAAATACCTTCAATTTTTTGTTCTTTAACCAAATCAGCAATGGCAGTAATCAAATCTGCCTTGTTGACCATATAAGGTATTTCTGTAACGACGATTTTTTCACGGGCACCATCGTTTTCGATGTTGGCTTTGGCACGCATGACAATACGACCTCTTCCTGTTTCGAATGCATCTTTTACACCTGCATATCCATAAATGAAACCACCAGTCGGGAAATCCGGCGCAATGATGTATTTCATCAATTCAGGAATTGTAATATCGTTGTCTTCAATATAGGCAATCATACCATTAATAACCTCAGTCAAATTGTGAGGTGCCATGTTGGTTGCCATACCTACAGCAATACCTGAGGCACCGTTCACCAAAAGATTCGGGATACGGGATGGCAATACAGTAGGTTCTTTCAGGGTATCGTCAAAGTTCAGTTGCATATTAACTGTATCTTTATCAATATCCATCAACATTTCTTCGGCAATTTTTAACAAACGGCACTCCGTATAACGCATAGCTGCAGGAGAGTCACCATCTACGGAACCAAAGTTACCCTGGCCATCAACCATGGGATATCTCATGGACCAGGCCTGAGCCAGACGAACCATAGCGAAATAAACAGAAGAGTCACCATGAGGGTGATATTTACCGAGTACATCCCCGACAATTCTGGCAGACTTTTTATAAGGTTTATCTGAACCGTTACCTAATTCGTTCATTCCAAACAGAACACGGCGGTGAACAGGTTTTAATCCATCTCGCACATCAGGCAGAGCCCGCGAAACTATAACTGACATCGAATAATCAATGTAAGAAGATTTCATTTCTTCTTCGATGTTTATTCGAATAATACGGTCTTGGTCAATCATTTAATCTAACTTTTAATAATATAGTTCATTTACTGAAAAAAGTATGCTAATGTACAGCTTTTCCATGATTCCGCAAGGGTTTTTTTAAATAAAATTACAGTTTAAGGCGTATCAAACAGCCTAAAACTGACAATTTGTCTTCTGGCAAAGTATTTGTAGTATCTCATTTGATTTAAACTAGAAAATACTTAAATTTGACTCAGTTTTCAATAGTTCTCACTTGAGAATCGGGTTTTTTATACAAACAATATGGATACAGCAAAATTTTCGCAAGGAATGCGAGATGTCATAGGTTTCAGCAGAGAAGAAGCACAAAGGCTCGGAAACGATACCATAGCGCCCGAACACCTTTTATTGGGTATTCTCCGCGAAAGAGACAGCAAAGCTTTGATGTATTTATCTAAGCTGAACATTGATACGATGCGCGTTAAACGGTCCATCGAATCACGCATCATAAAACCAGAAGCACCTACTTTAACTATTGACATTTCATTAAATAAGTCAGCAGAACGAGTTTTAAAAATGGTCATGCTTGAAGCCCGATCACTTGAATCACGTGGCTTTATAAGCAATGAAATAGATACAGAACACCTTTTACTTGCTATAATGAAGGAAAAAAACAATTTGGCAGCTGAAGTATTGAGTGAAGAAGGGCTTGAATGGGTTAAGCTTCAGGATGCCATTGTGGGCTTCCCTACCCCATTTGCAGGCCCGGGTTTCACCGAATTCAACGAAGAGGATGAAGATGAACCCAGAGATGAAAATTCATCCAAACAACCCTCTACCAAACAAACTCAGACAAAACCAGGTGGAAGTACGGATACCCCTGCTTTGGATAATTTTGGAAACGATATGACAAAAGCTGCCATGGAAGGCCGCCTGGATCCAGTTGTCGGTCGTGAAAATGAAATTTTGCGTCTGGCACAAATATTAAGCAGACGAAAGAAAAACAATCCAGTACTGATTGGAGAGCCCGGTGTAGGAAAATCAGCCATTGTGGAAGGTTTAGCCCTGCGTATCGTTCAACGAAAAGTGTCACGCGTCTTATTTGACAAACGTGTCATTTCACTTGATCTGGCATCAATGGTAGCCGGAACCAAATACCGCGGTCAGTTTGAAGAGCGCATGAAAGCCATTCTGAATGAACTTCAGAAAAACCCGAACATCATCTTGTTTATTGACGAGATTCACACCATCGTTGGTGCAGGAAACGCCAGTGGCTCCATGGATGCTGCAAATATGCTTAAACCAGCTTTGTCCCGTGGCGAAATACAATGTATCGGTGCTACAACTCTGGATGAATACCGCAAGAGTATCGAAAAAGACGGTGCTTTGGAACGTCGTTTTCAAAAAATCATCGTAGAACCGACCACCCCTGAAGAAACTCTTCAGATACTGCGCAACATCAAAGACAGGTACGAAGAACATCACCATGTCACCTATACAGACGAAGCACTGGAAGCTTGCGTTAAACTGACTCAACGCTATGTGTCAGACCGTAATTTTCCGGATAAAGCTATAGATGCCCTGGATGAAGCAGGGTCCAGAGTCCATTTATCAAACATTGTGGTACCGGAAGAAATAGAATTACTTGAAAAACAAATCGACGAAAGCAATAAAAAGAAAATAGAAGCTGTTCAATCTCAAAATTTTGAATTGGCGGCCAGTTTCCGCGATAAAGGCAAAGTTCAAAGCGAAGAATTGGCAAAAATGAAAACGGATTGGGAAGCTTCAACGGATGTAAAAAGACAACCGGTAGATGCCGAAAAAATAGCCGAAGTGGTGGCCGTCATGACTGGTGTTCCGCTTCAGCGTATTGCTCAGGAAGAAGGAGATAAACTTCTGAAAATGAGATATGAGATTAAACGGAAAATCATTGGTCAGGATAAAGCGGTAGATGCTGTTGTAAAAGCCATACAGCGCAATCGTGTCGGGCTTAAAGACCCAAACAGACCTATTGGTGCATTTCTTTTCGTCGGCCCAACAGGCGTTGGTAAAACTCATTTGGCCAAACTGCTTTCCGAAGCGATGTTTGACAGCAAGGATGCCCTCTTACGCATCGATATGAGTGAATTTATGGAAAAATTCACCGTATCCAGGTTAGTTGGAGCGCCTCCTGGATATGTCGGATACGAAGAAGGTGGCCAGCTTACAGAAAAAGTACGCCGTAAACCCTACTCTGTCATTCTGTTGGATGAGATCGAAAAAGCACACCCTGATGTTTTCAACTTATTGTTGCAAGTAATGGATGAAGGCCGTTTAACAGACAGTCTTGGTCGTATGATCGATTTCAAAAACACCGTTTTGATAATGACCTCCAACGTCGGCACCCGTCAGCTGAAAGAATTCGGTAAAGGAATCGGCTTCAGCCAACCAAGCAACGACCTGAACAGTAGTTATTCCAGAAGCGTCATTCAGAAAGCGTTGACCAAAACCTTCGCACCTGAGTTCATAAACCGTATTGATGACATCATCCAATTTGATCAGTTATCCAAAGATTCAATTATTCAAATCATTGATCTTGAGTTGGTTTCATTCAATCAACGGGTTGAGAATCTGGGATATGTACTGACTATAACGGATGAAGCAAAGCATTATATAGCTTCTGAAGGATACGATGTACAATTTGGAGCAAGACCATTAAAACGTGCCATCCAAAAATACCTCGAGGATGAACTGGCAGAATTGATTTTAGGGGGCACCTTGAAACAAGGAGACCGGATAACAATATCTTTTGATGCTGAAGCTAAAAAAATTCTGCGATCAGTCAACGATCAGCTAACTTGAGACTGTCAAATATGACAGATAAAAAATAATTCATGTAAAAATGTCAGAGTTTCGTCTCTGGCATTTTTTTTGCCCCCTATTATACGCAGCCTGAAAAAGGTTGAAAAAACCAAAATTTTTAATTTAAATAGACATATTATGCAAAAAGGAAACATTGGGGTAACTACAGACAACATTTTCCCCGTCATTAAAAAGTTTTTATACAGCGATCATGAAATTTTTCTTCGTGAAGTAGTATCAAATGCAGTGGATGCCAGTCAAAAGCTTAAGACACTAGCTTCTGTTGGAGAATTCAAGGGCGAATTGGGCGATATGTCTGTTCGCGTTTCCATTGATCCTGCCGAAAAGACTCTGACCATATCCGACCGGGGTATTGGTATGACCTCCGAAGAAATTGATAAATACATCAATCAGATTGCATTTTCAGGTGCCGAAGAATTCCTGGAAAAATATAAAACAGACGCCAATGCCATTATCGGGCATTTTGGTCTGGGTTTCTATTCCACTTTTATGGTTTCCAAACAAGTTGATATTGTTACTAAGTCCTGGAAAGAAGGCGCAGAAGCCGTAAAATGGAGCTGTGACGGATCTCCGGAATATACGATTGATACCATCGAAAAAGCGGATCGAGGTACCGACATTGTCCTTCACATTGATGATGACAACTTAACTTTTCTGGAAGAAAGCAAAATCTCGGAGTTGTTGAATAAATACTGCAAATTCCTGCCTGCTCCCGTTATTTTCGGCAAGAAAAAAGAATGGAAAGATGAAAAATATGTCGACACAGCAGAAGACAATCAGATAAACGACACCACACCAGCCTGGACAAAAAAACCTGCAGACCTGACTGAAGAAGATTATCTGAAATTTTACAAGGATTTATATCCTATGACAGAGGATCCCTTATTTCACATCCATTTAAATGTGGATTACCCCTTCAGTTTGACCGGTATCCTTTATTTCCCTAAATTAAAGAGCAGCGTTGAAGTTCAGAAGAACAAAATCCAGCTCTATTCCAATCAGGTTTACGTAACCGATTCCGTTGAAGGCATTGTACCAGAATTCCTGACCCTGCTTCACGGTGTAATCGACTCCCCGGACATCCCTTTGAATGTTTCCCGCTCCTATTTGCAAAGCGATTCCAATGTGAAAAAAATATCTTCACACATCACTAAAAAAGTGGCTGACCGCTTGAGTGAAATTTTCAAAAACGACCGCAAACAATTCGAGGAAAAATGGAACGACCTTAAAGTTTTCATTGAATATGGTATCCTGACCGAAGAAAAATTCTGGGACAAAGCCAAGAATTTCTGTCTGTTGAAAAATATAGATGACCAATGTTTCACACTGGATGAATACAAAACTTTAATTACTGAAAATCAAACAGATAAAGACAATAATCTGATTTACTTGTATGCCTCTGACAAAGACGCTCAGCACGCATACATTGATGCTGCAAAATCAAAAGGCTACGATGTCTTACTGATGGACGGTCAATTGGATGTTCATTTTGTAGGAAAACTGGAACAACACCTGGAAAACAGCAAATTCGTTCGAGTAGATAGCGAAGTTGCCGAAAACCTGATTGTTAAAAAGGAAAAAGAAGCACTGACATTGCCTGAAGAACAACAGGAAAGTCTGAAAAAAGTCTTTACCGCACAGTTGCCCGCTATTGAGAAAACAGAATTCAAAATTCAACTGGAAAATCTGGGTGAAAATTCCATGCCAGTGATTGTTACCCTCAATGAATTTATGCGTCGTATGCAGGAAATGTCGGCTATGAATCCAGGGTTCAATATCTATGGAGAAATGCCAACCAGCTATTCTTTGGTAGTCAATACAGATCACCCCCTGGTGAAACAATTCCTTAGTTCTGAGATATCTGAAAATCAGGATGCAAAAGCCAAACAGCTTATTGACCTTGCATTACTGTCAAACGGCCTGTTAAAAGGCGAAGCTCTGACGAATTTTGTTAAAAGAAGTATAGAATTGATAGATTAATAACACAAATAAATCAGATGTTAAAAAATTCTGATTATTTTTGATACAAAATCACGTGTTTGCCTGAACCAAACAGAGAACGAATGGGTTTTGTAGATATATAGAGGTGTTTCGGTATTCTATAGGTTGAATTATATTCCATCCTGTACCGAAACACCTTTTTTAAATTTGTTGAAGATGAAACGTCTTATAAGTATTGTTTTATTTTTTTGCCTGATCCTACAAACACTAAGTGCGCAAAAGGTGGGGTTGGTTCTAAGTGGTGGAGGGGCAAAAGGTATAGCACATATTGGTGTTATACAAGCGCTTGAAGAAAATGGCATACCTATAGACTTCATTACCGGAACCTCTATTGGGGCTATCGTTGGCGGGTTGTATGCAATGGGCTACTCACCAGCTGATATGCTTGCATTGATAAAATCAAATGAATTTAATAATTGGATGAATGGAACTATTGAAAATCAATATATTGACTTTTTCAGAAAACCGGATCCCACTCCAGACTTCTTAACAACAACCATTTCATTAAAAGATACAGCATTTAATACGGCAAAAATTTTTCCCAATAGCTTAATGAATCCTATTCAGATGAATATTGCTTTCATTCAGCTCTGTGCGCGAGCTACCGGTCAGTGTAAGGGCGATTTTAACAACCTTTTTGTACCCTTTAGAAGTGTAGCTGCCGATGTTAACAACCGCAAGCCCTACATCTTTAAAAATGGCGACCTTGGTGATGCCATACGTGCCTCCATGACCTTTCCTTTTGTGTTTAAAGCCATTAAAGTAGAAGGCAAATTACTTTATGATGGTGGAATTTACAACAACTATCCGGTAGATGTGATGACCAACGACTTCAATCCAGACATCATTTTGGGAAGTGTTGTTGTGGAAAAAGACAAACTCATTAAAGATTATGACATGATTGCCCAAGTGCAAAATATGATCATGCACCCAAGCAACTACTCCATCCCTGAAGAAAAAGGCATTCAACTGGAGTTTAATCTGGATGGAACCTCTTTATTGGCATTTAACCAGGCAGATTCAGTGTATAAAATCGGATATGATGGGGCAATGGCTAAAATGGATTCCATAAAAAAAATGATCAAAAGACGCAACAACCCATTTTCAATTAGCCTAAAACGCTATCTATATCGGAGTAAAACCCCGGATTTGAGATTCAAAGAAATAGAAATACATGGAGTTTCAGCGATAGAAAAAGAATACATTTTCAAGGTTCTTAAAGAAAACGGATCTCAATACTTTTCATTGGAAGATTTTAAAATCGGCTATTTTAAATTACTAGCCGACAGCAAAATAACAGAAGTTATTCCGCATACTATATACAATGCTGAAGATCAGTCCTTTAGATTAATACTGGATGTGGAGATGGAAGACAATGTTTCCATATCAATTGGAGCTAATTTATCGTCCTCTACCTCCAATCAGCTTTATCTGGGTTTAGGTTATCAGGTTCTTAATCAATTTTCCCAGAATTATTCTGCAGAGGCCTACATGGGTAAAATACTGAATGCCTTCGATTTATCTATGAAATATTATTTTACGGGAGACAAACCTAAATACTTGACGGTCAATTTATCAACCATGAATTACAACTTTTTCGAGGGCGAAAAATTGTTTTATAAGGATGACAGACCTGCCTTTATCAAACAACACGAAACATTCCTAAAGGCACGTTACGGTATACCATTTTTAAAAAATGGGAAGGTGGAAATCGGATTTGGCGGTGGTTTTCTAATTGACTCCTACATGAAAACCAAAATGGAATCCTTCAACGCTAAAAGTTTTGACCGAAGCATCTATAGTTTATGGACTACATCAACTCGCTTTGAACAAAATAGTCTGAATAACAAACAATATGCAACATTAGGTTCCAGGCACTATATGATTGGTCAGTTTATTCAAGGCCTGGAAAGCTATAGATACCCGGATTCCATCGGAAATCTTTCAAAATCGGACAAATCTCTGGCCTATTTCCAGATTTCCGCCGGACTTGAGAAATACAAATCCTTAAGCCGGAATTTTTCACTGGGCTTGAAAAGCGAAATAGTCTACAACAACAAACGCTCATTGGACAACTACACCTCCAGTATCATTCAGGCACCAGCATTCACACCCACACCCCACAGCCTGGTAAGCTTTAACGAAGCTTATCGCTCCAATCAATATATTGGTTTAGGCATTTTGCCAATTGTAACGCTCAAACCCAACCTGTACCTACGTAATGAATTATATGGATTTTTCCCATGGTCAGGATTAAAAAGAGGTACCAAACAGGAAGCGGTGATTAGTCATTCCTTTTCCAATGTTCAGTACATAGCCGAGTCAGCTCTGGTTTATAGCCTTCCCTTTACCTCCATCAGTCTTTTTCTGAACAATTACAGCTACCCAAAAGGAAACTGGAATTTCGGATTAAATATCGGATTTTTATTATTTGATAGAAGATTGATCGAATAAGGCAAAAAAAATCCCGAAAAGCTAAAAAGTTTTTCGGGATTTTTTGTGTGACCGCGGCAGGATTCAAACCTGCAACCTTCTGATCCGTAGTCAAATGCTCTATTCAGTTAAGCTACGCAGCCATTTTGTTTATCGAGTGCAAATATAGGGCATTTTAGCAAAATATACAACTCTTTAAAGGCTTTTTTTAAAAAAAATCAGCTGTTAATGGACTCTCCATGCCGAATGCACTCTATCTGACTGACTTATCTAAAATCTTTTTTTTTAAAAAGGTACGCTATTATCAATCTCAAAATTAGCCGGCAATGTATCCGCAAACTGCGTTTCCTTATTGATTCTCGAACTGATAATCGAAGAGGCAGGACCAGCTTCTATATCGTCATCAACATTGGTGAATTTTGCAAACTGACTCTTAAATCTGAGCCTGACATCTCCGGTTGACCCATTCCTGTGCTTAGCAACAATCAATTCAGCCATGCCAACCAGACTGCGTCCTTCGGCATCTTCCATAATTTTATAATACTCAGGACGGTGAATAAAACAAACCATATCCGCATCCTGCTCAATAGCTCCAGATTCACGCAAATCCGCAAGCTGTGGACGTTTGGACTCGGGTCCATTTCCAGTACGGTTTTCAACACCACGGTTCAACTGCGAAAGCGCAATGATGGGAATATTCAATTCCTTAGCCAAACCTTTTAAAGATCGGGAAATCGTACTTACTTCCTGCTCACGACTGCCAAAACTGGCCCCGCTTGCATTCATCAACTGCAAATAGTCAATAATGATGATCTCAACATGCTCTTCGCGAACCAAACGTCTGGCTTTTGTACGAAATTCAAAGATAGACAAACTGGGCGTATCGTCAATAAAAATAGGCGCATCGTACAAGTCCTTAATTTTCTGATCCAACTGAACCCATTCATGATCGGCCAATTGTCCATTTCTGATTTTGCTACCTTCAATTTCGCAAACGTTCACAATCAGACGATTAACCAGCTGAACGTTGGACATTTCCAGGGAAAATACGGCAACCGGACGTTTCAGGTCTACCGCCATATTTTTTGCCATAGACAAAATAAAGGCTGTTTTACCCATAGCAGGACGAGCAGCAATAATGACTAAATCGGATTTTTGCCAGCCCGAAGTTATTTTATCCAAATCGGTATAACCGGAAGGCAAACCGCTTAAACCATCCTTTCGTTTGGCTGCAATATTCAGCAATTCAATGGCTTCGGTTATAACAGGATTGATTTGCATCACATCCTTCTTCATATTTCTTTGAGAAATCTCGAAAAGACTGGCTTCCGCTTCCTGCATCAAATCATCCACATCCAGCGTTTCATCAAACGCTTTTCCCTGAATCTGAGACGTAAAATGTATCAATTCCCGGGCTAAATATTTTTGTGCAACAATTCTGGCATGATATTCCAGGTGAGCCGTTGAGGCAACTTTTCCGGTTAACTGAGCTAAATAATAAGCACCACCGGCTTCGTCCAGATCTCCTTGTTTTTTAAGCTGCTCCTGCACGGTAAGCATATCCACAGGCTTTTGCAGAATGGCCAGATTCTGGATAGCAGTATAGATAAGCTCATGGGAGTGTTCGTAAAAACTCTGTGGTTTAAGTATATCGCTGACAATGGAATAGGCATCCTTTTCAAGCATCAGCGCACCTAGCACCGCTTCTTCCAATCCCTTCGCTTCAGGTGGACGCCGACCTACATCGGAAATACTCATCGGTCCCTGCTTGCTACGTGTATTGTTATATTTCTTACGATCTTCCATAAACACTAAATTCTTAGACATCAAAGGTAAAAAAAGAAAAGCAAATAAAAGGAATAAACCTATCAACAATGCGCTGTTGATAAGTTGTCCTTTCACTCAATTATATCTATCTTTGCTTTGCTTTTTAAAAGAATGGACCTACAGAAATTGAGGATATGATTTGTTTTCCAAATGCAAAAATCAATCTGGGATTGAGTATAATTGAAAAACGTCCCGACGGGTACCACAACCTGGAGACTGTTTTTTATCCGATTGGTTTGAAAGATGCTTTGGAAATTGTTCCCAACACTCATCATACGGATTATTCTCTATCAGTCAGTGGATTGGGTGAATTAAATGACCCTTCTATTTTGGAGAATAATATAGTTACAAAAGCTTTTCGTTTTCTACAATCCAAATATCCTTTACAATCGGCCGATTTTTATTTACACAAAGCCATTCCCACAGGCGCAGGTCTTGGCGGAGGCTCTGCTGATGCTGCTTTTGCACTAAAGCTGTTAAATGAAATAAACCGTTTGGGTCTGCCTGATGCAGAATTGGAAAATATTTCTGCACATTTAGGTGCAGATTGTGCATTTTTCATTAAAAATAAACCGATATTTGCAACAGGAATTGGAACACTATTTGAAGATATAGCATTAAGCTTAAATGGATATTTTTTGATATTAGTAAAACCAGATATCCATGTATCTACTGCCGAGGCATACTCCTTGGTTCATCCTGAACGACCAGCACTGTCGTTGAAAGATGTTTTGACCAATCCACCCATTACCTGGAAGAATACCCTGATTAACGACTTTGAGCTTTCTGTATTTGAAAAATTTCCTCAAATTAAGTTAATTAAAGAACAAATGTACCTGAATGGAGCAGAGTACGCTTCCATGTCTGGCAGTGGTTCTTCTGTTTTCGGGCTTTTCAGGAAGCCAGTTGATTTAAGGCACTATTTTCCGGATTGTTTTTATTGGAGCGAAATACTATCCTGAAACGTGATTGTTAAGTACTTTTTTAAAACTAAATAATTTATAAAATGGCAAAAGTAAAAGGAGCAATAGAGGTTGACATCGAGCGTTGCAAAGGTTGTGACGTTTGCGTAAACGCCTGCCCTACAGGCGTTTTGACATTGTCAAAAGCCGTAAATGCAAAAGGCTACCCCTATTCGTATATGCTCAATCCGGATGCATGCATCGGTTGCGCAAGTTGTGGTTATGTTTGTCCGGATGGATGCATCCGGGTTTATAAGATAAAAATTTAAAACATGGAAGAAGTATCGTTGTTAAAAGGAAATGAGGCAGTTGCACATGCAGCTATACGATGTGGTTGCGATGGCTATTTTGGTTATCCCATCACTCCTCAGTCCGAAATTATGGAAACACTTATGGAGCTTAAACCTTGGGAATCAACCGGTATGGTTGTTTTGCAGGCAGAGAGTGAAGTAGCATCTATCAATATGGTTTTTGGAGGTGCAGCAACCGGAAAAAGTTGCATGACATCATCATCCAGCCCAGGTGTCAGCCTGATGCAGGAAGGCATTTCTTTTGCCGCAGGCGCTGACCTGCCTTGCCTGATTGTAAATGTGATGCGTGGTGGTCCTGGACTTGGCACCATTCAACCAAGTCAATCAGATTATTTTCAGTCTGTTAAAGGCGGTGGACACGGTGATTACAAACTGATTGTACTGGCACCCGCTTCCGTTCAGGAAATGGCTGATTTTGTGGATCTGGGATTTACCCTTTCCTTTAAATACCGCATCCCTGCAATGATTTTATCAGATGGAGTCATTGGTCAAATGATGGAAAAAGTCATTTTACCCGATTTCAAACCCAGGTTAACTGCTGAGGAAATAGCCCTACGGACTCCATGGGCAGCCTATGGTAAACCAAAAAGTCGTGCTCACAACATCGTCACATCACTCGACCTGGATCCCGTCCGAATGGAAAAGAAAAACATAGAACGTCAGGAACGTTTTCGTCTGGTAGAAGCCACCGAAGTGCGTTACGAAGAATATTTGTGTGAGGATGCTGATTATCTGATTGTTGCTTTTGGTTCTGCTGCACGTATCAGCCAAAAAGCGGTTGAAACTTTGCGCTCTGAAGGTATCAAGGTTGGCTTGCTTCGCCCCATCACATTATGGCCTTTCCCTACAAAAGTTCTTGCCAAATACGCTGAAAAAGTTAAATCCATGTTGACCGTCGAATTAAACGCCGGTCAAATGGTTGAAGATGTGCGGTTATCGGTAAATGGCAAAGTGCCTGTGCTTCATTACGGTCGTATGGGTGGAGTCGTGCCTAACCCTGAAGAAATTGTGGAAGCTTTAAAAAAGCAAATGTAAATCATTGAAATACTGAAACATATGTCAAATCCTATACTAAATCCCGAAAATCTGTTGTATCAAAAATCGAGCCTGTTGCTCGATAATACCATGCACTATTGCCCGGGTTGCAGTCACGGTACAGTTCACCGTATTATTGCAGAAGTAATCGAAGAAATGAACATGCAGGAAAAAACCATTGGTGTTGCTCCTGTAGGTTGCGCAGTATTCATTTACAACTATCTTGACTTCGACTTTTCTGAGTCTGCTCACGGTCGCGCTCCCGCTTTGGCAACCGCTATTAAGCGACTCAATCCGGATCATCTGGTATTTACTTACCAGGGTGATGGTGACCTCGCAGCGATTGGTACTGGTGAAACTATTCATGCTGCAAACCGTGGTGAAAACATAGCCATTATATTCATTAACAATGGTATATATGGTATGACAGGCGGTCAGATGGCCCCAACAACACTGGTTGGCATGAAAAGCTCCACATGCCCCAATGGTCGTGATGTCGGCTTAAATGGCTATCCATTAAACATCACCCCGGTGTTGGCTCAATTGGAAGGTACCTGCTACGTGACTCGCCAAAGTGTTCATACGCCAAACAACGTAAAGAAAACGAAGAAAGCCATTCGAAAAGCATTCGAAAATTCCATGGCAAATAAGGGCACCAGTGTCGTAGAAGTTGTATCTTCCTGCAATTCAGGATGGAAAATGACTCCGGTACAAGCCAATAAATGGATGGAAGAAAATATGTTCCCAGCTTACCCACTTGGAGATTTGAAAGATAAATAATCAAAGATATGAAGGAAGAAATAATCATAGCCGGTTTTGGCGGACAAGGGGTCTTGTCTATGGGAAAAATACTTGCATATGCAGGTTTGATGCATGGCAAAGAAGTATCCTGGATGCCTGCCTACGGACCGGAACAACGCGGAGGTACAGCCAATGTGACTGTTATTATCAGTGATGAGAAAATCAGCTCACCGGTCTTAAATCAATTTGATACCGCCATCATTCTGAATCAGCAATCGATGGACAAATTCGAGAAAACGGTGAAACCAGGTGGTATTATTATATACGACCCACACGCCATTGCACATGCTCCAACACGTACAGATATTCAAATTTATACGGTTAAAGCGATGGATGCAGCTGCAGAATTGAAGAATTCAAAAGGATTCAATATGGTTGTTTTAGGTGCATTCCTGAAACTAAAACCTATTGTTGATATGGATGGAGTTATAAAAGGATTGAAAAAATCCTTGCCTGAAAGACATCATCACATGATTCCAATGAATGAAACTGCCTTGCAAAAGGGTATTGATATTGTAGAAAAACAAGTTTAAAATTAGTCTTTTCAGACGTTTTATATCATCAAAAAAGAAGCGTTCAGGTGTTTAATAAAGCACTTGAACGCTTTTTTGCTTCCCTTTATTCACCTCCCTTCAGAGTTGCCGCTGACGGATTTTTTCCGTACTTTTGACTTCAAATAAATAGGATTTATGCACCCGTACATGTGCATAATTATCCGATAAAATGTATTAAAATGCGAATTGACATCATTACCGTATTGCCTGACTTGCTGGTAGGACCTTTAAGCTGTTCCATAATCAAACGTGCTCAGGATAAGGGTATTGCAGAAATACACGTACACAATTTACGCGAATATTCTACCGATAAACGACATCGCAGGGTGGATGATTACGCTTTTGGCTTTTCTGCCGGGATGGTCCTTCAGATTGAACCTATCGACCGGATTATCACCAAGTTAAAAAGTGAAAGGCACTACGATGAAATTATTTACACCTCACCAGACGGCGAAACTTTCAACCAAAAAATAGCCAACAGCATGTCATTGCTGGAAAACATCATTATTCTGTGCGGTCACTATAAAGGAATTGATCACCGCATTCGTGAACACTTCATTACCAGGGAAATATCTATAGGAGATTATGTTTTAACTGGGGGAGAGCTGGCTGCAGCCATCATTTCAGATGCCATCATCCGGGTGATACCAGGTGCTATTTCGGATGAACAATCGGCACTTTCAGACTCATTTCAGGATAATTTGCTGGCACCGCCGGTCTATACCAGACCTGCTGAGTACAATGGTTGGCAAGTGCCTGAAATCTTACTTTCAGGACACCAACGTAAAATTGAGGAATGGGAACATCAACAGGCAGTGGAACGAACAAAACTGTTAAGACCTGATTTACTGGTCAGTAAAGACCAAAAGTAGTCTTTACTATACCGTACAACTTGTCGTTTTATCTTCAATTATCAAGGCTCCAGTCAGATCTTTTACAGACTGAAAACCGTGTTTTTCGCAATAATCGACAATACCGGCTGCTATTTTTTGAGAAATAGTGGGGTCTATAAAGTTAGCCGTGCCTACCTGAATGGCTGAAGCACCTGCCAATAAGAACTCTACGGCATCAGATGCTGAAGAAATGCCACCAAGACCCACTACAGGGATTTTAACAGCATTTGCTGTCTGCCAAACCATACGCAAGGCGATGGGTTTTACACAAGCTCCGGAAAGCCCGCCAGTAATGGTGGATAGAACAGGCCTACGCGTTTCAGCGTTTATCGCCATCCCCAAAAGTGTATTGATCAGCGAAACAGAATCTGCTCCGGCAGCTTCAACAGCTTTTGCAATTTCAGTAATATCGGTGACATTGGGAGTCAGTTTTACCATCAAATGTTTTTTATAAACCCGTCTGACAGCTTCCACAACTTTGGCCGCTTCTGTACACGAAGTGCCAAAAGTCATACCACCTAATTTTACATTTGGACAGGAAATATTGAGTTCAATTCCTGGTATATTTTCAAGATCCTGGATAATTTCGGCAGTTTGAACATAATCCTCGATGGTTGAACCGGAAACGTTCACCAACACATTTGTGTCAAAGTTTTTTATACGAGGATATATCGAATTTACGAAGTATTCGACACCCTTATTTTGCAGTCCCACAGCGTTTAACATGCCACTTGCTGTCTCCGCCATTCTGGGATAGGGGTTACCTTCCCGATGGCGAATAGTTGTACCTTTAACAATAATACCACCTATTCGCGACAAGTCCATAAAATCTGTAAACTCTTCACCAAAACCAAAGGTCCCGGAGGCCGTTAATACAGGATTCTTAAGCTGTAGGCCGTTTAAATTAACTTTTTGATTTACCATTTGAGTACATTTGTATTAAATACGGGACCATCTATACATGTACACACATGCCCTTCGCTTGTATCTTCCACACAACACAAACATGCCCCAATCCCGCATGCCATCGAGTTTTCAAGAGATGCTTCACACTCAATTCCATGCTTTTTTGCATAGGCTGAAACGGCTTGCATCATGGGTTTAGGTCCACAAGTGTAAATTCGGCCAAAAACATCTGTACTCAACAAACTATGTTGAGTAACGTAACCTTTCTCTCCGGCACTGCCATCTTCGGTCGTTGTAAAAACGTTTCCGTACCTGGAAAACTGATCAAGTTCGAGTAAATCGTTGGCCGATCTTGCCCCTAAAAGGAAGGTTACCGGAATTTGCATTTCCTGAAGTTGTTTTCCCAACATCAACAAGGGTGCAACACCGACTCCGCCGCCCACTAGCAAAACACGCTCATTGGGAAGTGGTATACCGAAGCTATTTCCCAGTGGAAGAATCATATTGATTTTAGTGCCAATCTGAGCTTTTGCCAACGTTCTGGTGCCGTCACCTACTATCTGAACCAACATCCATAGCTGATTGAGCTCTATATCCACAAAATTGATGGATATAGGCCTTCTTAGATAAGTAGTTGGAGACCCATCAATGCGTACCTGGGCAAATTGTCCGGGTTTCATAGGTGGAAGTTTGTTTTCGTCGTGAAATTTCATCAAAACGTATTGCGAATTGAGCTGCTGAATTTCCACCAACTCCAAATCCAAAATATAACTTTTATTTTTTTGCATATTCTTGCATTATCTATAGACACCACAAAGATAAGATATCCCCATTCATCCTCCAAATCACAGCCCATTTTAGTCCCATTTTACCACAAAAAAAGCGGACCTTTGCCCGCTAAACACCCACTAAAGCCTGACTTTTTAATAGGGGATCCCCCGTAAACAGGTCTATAGAATCAACCTCTCAAAATCATCCAATTTCTTTCTTCCTCTTTATTTTTCTTTCCCCCAGCAAAACCCCAACACTCCGGTTGTTTAAAAAGGGAGATGAAATACAAGGCACAGGGTCAAAATAACACCGGAGCGTACTTTTCGTACGTGAGGATTTATTTTTACCCTGTAACGCAATAGTTCGCTCCATTTTTAGACAACCTTCAAAGGGATGAACTCTTCATAGGTATTATCCGAGTAAAAAACCGCTATCTTCTTCACTTTCACACTCGCCACATTTTTGCCCATAACCCCCTGATTATCTTCTACTTTAATACCACTTATACCACTTTTAACCGCAATTTCCCTGGGATATTCAGAATTTACCTGGCTCTCGGCAGGGTTTTCGCCATTCTCGTCAAATAAAAAGGGAATCTGGGAGTCGCCCTGAAACGAATTATAGACTGGTCCGACACCAGATATCAACCAGGCAGCATTAACGTCCTTATAACGCGCGAGAATGCGTTGCATGACCTCAAGTCCAGGATTGTTCCTTCCGTTAAGAATATGAGAAACAGTAGGGCGATTTAAACCGACTTCATCAGCAAATCGTGATGGGGTCAGGTTTTTGTCATCTATAATCCTTTGAATCCGATCTTTCATCAGTATTAGGTATTAGAATATGGATTGATCACTCCAAAAAAACATCTTAACAATGCCTGTTTATAGGTTCTCAAAGCCCTGATACAGGTATGTCTATAGTGTTGATAACTTCATGGCTAATCCTGGTATTAATCAATCACAATGAATTCAACGACACAAATGTATTTATTATTTTTTACATATGCAAATAGGTAAATACAAAACTTAATCGCTATATTGATTCCATATGTAATTAGGAATTTACAGCTGGGTGTGTGTTTGTAAACAGCCTGGAATTAACATCTATAAATAGGTGGAAAAAGATTAAAGTAAAGACTTTATTTAAATACTATATAAAGCTGGTTTACAGTATATTTATCTAATATAATTAGTGTATTTAAATGTATTTTAGCCTATTTTATGACCATAGAGCTAACAAATCTAGCCATTCACTTTATATAATCAATATAAAATACTGGTTTTATGATTTATATATATACTATATTCAACAATTGATTGAAGAAAAAGAGGTTTCCATATGTATGTAAACAGGTAGTTAACATGCAAACACTTTCTATTTTCAGCTAAAATTAACAACGCGAACTTTGCAACTAACTAATTCTATAAATACAAATGTATTTTCAGAAGTTACAATTGTACTGAACAGATATGTAAACTGCCATGCAGACTAATCAACAGTTTATCAACAGGTGTTGATTAGTCTACAAAATGAAACACCCAAAAACGTCAAATGGATAAAATCAATCTATAAGAGCCTTCGATGCTGAATTTGAAATTTGTTCAAATTCTAAAAACAGAAAAAATTGGATTTGTATACAAAAAGGCGTACGATCCAGATTTTGGACAGTACGTGTTAAAAAACACCAGAAAAAACCAAATGGCTGAGAATTCAATATTTTAAATATATCCGCATTGTATACGGAAATATCCTATTCTCGCCAAATGGATGAATTTGGGTATTTTAGAGGAAAAAAGAAGAAAAAAGAATAATTAATGTAGAATTTTAAAAAGAAGCTCTTTTAGCAATTCTGAATCAGGAATGCTCCTCGACTCAAACCCTTTGGACTTGGCATCGTATGCTCTCAACATACTTATGATGTTCATCGTTTTTAATGCGTTGTAATTTCTAGCAGCTTCTGCATATTCTTTCACTCTGAATGGAGGGACACCCATTTCAGATGCAGCGGCAGATGAAGACTTATCCACCAGATAATGATAAAACAAAAGATTGCTGAAGAACATGGATAATAAGGCAATCGTTTTAATCAGTGGATTGTTTTTTGGACTTTTAGAATAGAAAAAAGCAATTTTATTGGCTTTGAGTACATCCTTGCGTACGAGTGCATTTTGAAGTTCAAAGTCATTGTATTCCTTGCTGATCCCAATGTTGCGTTCTATCAATTCTGCGGTGATGCGCGTTTCGCCTTTGGGTATCGTAATGGATAATTTATCCAATTCGCCGACAATACGTCCCAAATCACTGCCCAAATATTCAGCCAGCAATTCAGCAGTCCTGTCATCGATGCCCAACCCTTTCGTCTTCACATAACTCATGATCCAACCAGGCAATTCGTTGTCGTATAGCTTTTTAGATTCAAATAAAACAGCCGACTTTTCAAGTTCACCGGCTACCTTCTTCCTCCTGTCTATACTCCCGTTTTTGAAATTCACAATCAGAATGGTTGAAGGCATAGGCTTCTGCAAATAAAGGCCAAAATCCTCCATATCCTTGACTTCCTGGGCTTCTTTCAGCAAAACAACACGGTGCTTTGCTATCATGGGATATTGCCTTGCAAGCCCTATTACATCACGAATGGAAACTTCTTTACCATAAACAACATTCAAGTCAAATTCTTTTTCAGAATCGGTCAAAAGATGCTCCAGCATAAAATCCGTGATCAGGTTGATGTAATAAGACTCCTCGCCCATCAGAAAATAGACAGGTTTGAGATTCCCCTGCTTCACATCGGTCATAATTGACTGGGGAGTATATGCTGTTTTTGCCATAATTAGAAACGTAAATGTTTGACTGAACGGCCGTTACGGAGAAGAATGTCCAGGGCAGTTATACCAATGTTTAAATGTTCTTCAACAAATAAATTGTTGACTTGTTGGTCGCTTTGATCAGTTTTTACACCAGTGGAAATCATAGGCTGATCGGAAACCAGCAACAAGGATCCGGTAGGTATTTTATTTGCAAAACCGACAGTAAATAAAGTGGCTGTTTCCATATCAACTGCCATGGCATGGATTCTCTGAAGATACGCCTTGAAAAGCTCATCGTATTCCCAGACACGACGGTTGGTGGTATAGACAGTACCTGTGAAATAATCCTTATGGTAATCGCGTATAGTCGTTGAAACTGCACGTTGAAGGCTGAAAGCAGGTAAAGCAGGCACTTCGGGAGGCATATAATCGTTGGAAGTACCTTCTCCGCGAATAGCGGCAATCGGCAAAACATAATCGCCCAGTGTCAGATTATTTTTGATTCCGCCACATTTGCCTAAAAATAATACAGCTTTTGGTTCTATAGCTGACAGTAAATCCATCACTGTAGCAGCGTTGGCACTACCCATTCCAAAATTGATGATGGTGATACCATTTGCTGATGCATTGGGCATGTTCTGATCTTTTCCCAAAATGGGTACATCAAATTTTTCAGCAAACAACCGGACGTATTGATTGAAATTCGTCAGCAAAATGTATTGCCCGAATTCAGTTAACGGGCGCTTGGTATAACGTGGAAGCCAATTGTCTACGATTTCTTTTTTTGTCTTCATTTATTCGAAACTTTAAGATTCAAACTTCCACTTTCTATACGATTTTGTATCTTTGGTACATCATAAAACAAAAATACGAAATGTTTGCTTTAAACCTACCTGCCTTTGAGTATAAAATCCGCCAGCATGAAGGAAAAAACCAGATTTTTGACCCCAGGCGTCGCAGATTTGTAGCTTTGACTCCGGAAGAATGGGTTAGACAACATTTTGTGAACTATTTAATTGCGGAGAAAGGATTCCCGGCAGGCAGGCTTTCAAACGAATGCAACATTGTGCTGAACGGGCAAAAGAGGCGCTGTGACACTGTCTTGTACGATGAGAATTTAAAACCAGTGGTTATCATTGAATACAAAGCTCCCGAAATTACGGTCAGTCAGACCATCTTTAATCAAATAGCCGCCTACAACATGGTCCTTAAAGTGAAATACCTGATTGTAAGCAATGGCCTGAAACATTATTGTTGCCGGATAAATTATGAAAGCCAGAAAGTGGACTACATAGATACAATCCCGGATTACAAAGATTTATAACGAAAAAAGCCACCCCGAAAAGGATGGCTTTTTTTATATTTATGAAACGATGGATTATGCTTCATCCAAATTATTAAGATTGGGATCAATCATGATACGTCCGCAATATTCACAAACGATGATTTTACGACCAATACGAATGTCCATTTGACGTTGTGGTGGAATCTTATTGAAACAACCGCCGCAAGCATCACGTTCAACAGAAACAACAGCCAGACCATTTCGTGCACTCTTACGAATACGTTTAAAAGCGGTCAACAATCGTGGTTCAATATGAGTTTCTATTACTTTGGCTTTTTCACGAAGTGTTTCTTCTTCAGAGCGGGTTTCCGAAATAATTTCTTCCAGCTCACCTTGTTTCTGTACCAAATCTTTTTTGCGTTCTGAAAGGTGCTCTTCAGCAGCATTCATTTCTTCGGATTTAACTTTGCCGATTTCCTGTGCTTCACGAATTTTCTTTTCAGCGAACTCTATTTCAAGACCCTGAAATTCCAATTCCTTACTTAAGAAGTCAAATTCACGGTTGTTGCGGACATTATCCTGTTGCTCTTTGTATTTGATAGTCAAAGCTTTGGAATTTTCGATATCCACTTTGCGTCCTGAAATGATGTCATCACATTCCTTGACTTCTGCACGAAAATGTTCGATACGTGTTTCCAAACCGGCTATTTCGTCTTCCAGGTCTTGAACCTCCAATGGCAATTCGCCTCGAAGTATCTTAATTTTGTCAATTTCAGAAACAACAACCTGTAAGTCGTGTAAAGCCATTAGCTTTTCTTTTACAGTAATTTCCTTAGAATCTGCTTTTGTATTTTCAGCACTCATATCAATAATCTCTTGTTTATTAGTCTGTTATAAATAGTAAACCGGGTTTATTTCAGCCCTTGACATTCGAACTTCAAAGGTAGGTAATTTTTTTGAAATTAAATCTAAAAAAACCTCTTTTGTAAACTGTTCCGTTTCGTAATGCCCTGCATCAATCAGGAGTATGTTCTGACCCTGGGTAAAAAATTCATGGAAACGGGCTTCTCCGGTCAAAAAAACATCTGCCCCTGCAGCCCTTGCCTGTAAGATAAACTCGCTTCCTGAGCCGCCACAAAGCGCCACCTTGCTTATTGTTTTGCCGGTCAGTGCTGAATGTCTTAACCGCTGGCAATGGAAGGTTTTTTTCACCCTTTGTAGAAAATCCGCTTCAGACTCTCCCACCGGTAAATTTCCAACCATTCCCAGGCCATAGGCTTCATTTCCCGTTGAAGCCGGAACCAATATATGACATTGTTCCAAACCCAATTTTTCAGCCATTTTACCATTGACACCTTCATAGACAGAATCCACATTGGTGTGCCCTGCATAAATGGCAATATCGTTTTTTATAGCTTTCACCAGGCAAGACTCGATATGGGTATTACCGGTTATTGATTTTAGACTTTTGAATATCAGCGGATGATGGGATACAATCATATGGTATCCCAGGCTAATGGCTTCGTCAATGACTGGTTCTGTTACATCCAGGCAAACTAAAACGCCTTTCAAACAAGCATCGCGTGAACCCAGAATCAAGCCTGCATTGTCGTATGTTTCCTGATACGATAACGGGGCAAAGTTTTCCAGAATTTCGCAAATGTCGTTGACAGTTGTCATTATTTGGTTGGTTTTTTCAGTTCAAGGAACAATTCTTCCAATTGTGCATCGTCAATGCGGGAAGGTGCATCGCACATCACATCACGACCTGAATTGTTTTTAGGGAAAGCAATGCAGTCGCGGATAGAATCCAAACCGGCCAGCATGGATACGAAACGATCCAGACCAAAGGCCAGACCACCATGAGGAGGTGCACCAAATTTAAAGGCATTCATCAGGAATCCAAACTGACTTTCAGCTCTTTCCTGAGTCATACCCAGTTTTTCAAAAATCAGGGATTGCAACTTGCTGTCGTGAATACGAATGGATCCACCACCCAATTCAACACCGTTGATGACCATATCGTAGGCATTGGCACGAACCGCACCAGGATTGCTTTCCAGCAAATCAATATCCTCAGGCTTTGGTGAAGTGAACGGATGGTGCATGGCAAAGAATCGTTGTGACTCTTCATCCCATTCAAACATCGGGAAATCAATCACCCAAAGTGGTGCAAAAACATTCTTATCCCGCAAACCTAACTGTGTCCCCATTTCCAGACGGAGTTCACAAAGGGCTTTTTGAGTTTTTTGAGTATCACCGGATAAAATCAGGATTAAATCTCCGGGTTTGGCATTACAATCTTCCCCCCATTTTTTTAACTGAGCCTGATCGTAGAATTTATCCACAGAAGATTTATAGTTTCCATCGGCTTCGCAACGTACATAGATCATACCTTTTGCACCAACCTGAGGACGTTTCACAAAATCAGTAAGCTGATCCAGTTGTTTGCGGGTATAAACCGCACAATCTTTGGCACAAATCGCACCAATGTATTTTGCATCATCAAAAACCGGAAACTTACCGGCTTCCGTACAATCTTTCAATTCAACGAATGTCATGCCGAAACGCAAATCGGGCTTATCACTGCCATACTTTTTCATGGCATCGTGCCAGGTCATCCGTACAAAATTTTCCTTGAATTCGATGCCTCTGATTTCTTTGAAAAGATATTTTGAAAGGCCTTCGAACGTATTCAGAATGTCTTCCTGATCAATAAAGGACATTTCACAGTCAATCTGAGTGAATTCGGGCTGACGGTCTGCACGCAGGTCTTCGTCACGGAAGCATTTGACAATTTGGAAATAACGGTCGATACCACCCACCATCAACAACTGTTTAAAAGTTTGCGGAGATTGTGGCAAAGCATAAAACTCATTGGGATTCATACGGGAAGGTACCACAAAGTCGCGGGCCCCTTCCGGTGTTGATCCAATCAATACGGGTGTTTCGATTTCAAGGAATCCTTGCTGATCGAGGTAACGACGGATACCCATCGTCATTTTATGTCTCATTTCCAGATTTTGACGTACCGGCGTACGACGCAAATCCAGATAACGGTATTTCATTCGAATATCATCTCCCCCGTCTGTTTCATCTTCGATGGTGAAAGGTGGAGTTTCGGAAGAATTTAAAATATTCAGTTCTTCCACTTCCAACTCGACGTCTCCGGTTGGCATGTGGCTGTTTTTATTGGAACGGGTCAAAACGGTTCCGGTTATTTGAATAACCCACTCGCGCCCCAATTTGTTGGCTTTGTCACACAGCTCTGCGTTTACTTCCTGATTGAATACAAGTTGAGTGATGCCATAGCGATCACGGACGTCCACGAAGGTCATGCCCCCCATCTTACGTGTGCGTTGCACCCAACCGGACAGGGTTACCTTTTTATCTACGTCATTGATGCGGAGTTCCCCGCAGGTATGCGTTCTATACATAGCTTTTGTTTGTTTATAATGCAAATATCTACATTTTTTCGCAAATGACAAGCCACTTTATTTGGAATATCAAAAAAAAGGCCTACATTTGCACCGCATTAGAAAACGGGGTGTAGCGCAGTTGGTAGCGTACCTGCTTTGGGAGCAGGGGGTCGTGGGTTCGAGCCCCGCTACCCCGACAATAAGGCAAAGGAGTCAGATTTTATCTGACTCCTTTTTTTTGTTTAATACCATCATTGAATGAACGCAAAAAGCCTGCAAATCTTTCAACCTGCAGGCTTTCTTCATTCTAATAACCACTCCTAATAATTATTTTTATTTTTTAATCATCACCGTTTTACCAGTCTTAGCAGACTCCCTTGCAGCATCCAGAATCTTTACAACCGTCATATTGTTTTCAAGCGAATAAAGGTCATCGCTGGACATTTTAATCTTCCCTCTGATTACTCCAATAAAATAAGCGAACGGATCTTCATAGACATTTACATCTTTGGAAGTAACCCTTATTTTTGAATCTGCATCCATTTTTTGGTTTCTCAGACGCATGTCGGTGTTGTTATCAGCCATAATATAGCCTGTTTCGCCGTAGATTTCCATATCTTTTCTGCTGATGGGCCAGTTCCAGGATGCTTGTATGATGCAATCAGATTCTGGATAGGAAACGATAATGGTTGCATCGTCGTCCACCTTCGGATAGACTGCTGGTTTATACTGCCTGGTGACAGCAGTTACAGAAACTGGCTCCTGCCCTTTTTTCAGGTAAGTCATCAGATTGGCACCGTAGCAACCAAAATCGATCAATGCACCACCGCCATTTTGGATCGGATCAGTAAGCCAATCCAGAAACTCTTTGGTGCAACCTATTTCCTGAGGGCCTTTATGTCCATCGTGAATGACCACTTTCCGGACTTTGCCTACAAAATTGCTGTCGTTCACCAATTGATAAGACTTTAAAGTGGAAGGATACCAGGAAGTTTCAAAATCTGTGAGCAAAAAGATGTGGTATTTTTGAGCGAGTTGCTGCATTTTACGGGCATGATCCATATTTGTAGCTAAAGGTTTTTCCACCATTACGTGAATCCCTCTGGGAGCGCATGCTTCTACCATAGCCATATGTTCAAAAATAGATCCGAATGCAACGGCAGCTTCAGGCTTTACCGCGTCCAGCATCGTATCTAAATTGTCAAAAATCAGCTTTTCATCAAAATGATACTGCTTGGCAAATCGAAGGGCCAATTCGCGGTTGGGTTCGTAAAAACCGACCAGTTGAATATCCGGCTGACCAATTTTATTGAGAATTAGAGCTACATGACCGTGTGTCATACCCACTACAACCATTCGAATTGGCTTTTGTGCAGCATTTTGAGCTTGTAGAGACACTATAGATAAAAAAAATAGTAGAAGAAAAAGGCAGGTGTTTTTTAGGCTAATCATGGATCGTTTTATTTAAGTTGAATCTGAGTAGATAACGCCGTGAAAATAGCACAAAAAAAGTATAAAAAACCGATTAAAAAAAAAAAATCAATCAGGATCGGTTCGTGTAATCAGCGCATGATAGTAGAACCGATCCTAAAGGAATCAACTCTCCCTTGTGACAATATTTTGATAGGCCAACATCAAATCAGCCCTTACCTCTTCAGACACCTCTCTGGTTGGTTTAAAAACCATAGGAGAATGGGCATAATTCAATTCCATACTCTGATGATGAATAACGGTATAACAATCGTCTGAGGCTGTGAGGCCGTAGGTGCAGGCATTTTCATTAAAACTCATGGGCTGACCTATTACTATCCCAAAAATTAATTGATCACCATAGGGCATTTCGACAACAGAACCTATTTCGTGATGTATCAGACTTTCTGCCCTGCCAAAAAATGGGCCTTCATCAGGAACCATGCATTCACTGAGCTTTCGCCCATCCGGTGAATAAACTCTGGTTGAAAGTTGGCTGCGATAAGGGGAATCTAATTTAAATTCCTCAATAACAAGGCAATAAACATGTTCATTGTGTAAATCATCGAAAAGAAAAGTGAACAAATCCTTGAATTTAAAAATAGTTTCTTCTGCTTTTTCAATACTAGAAAAATAGAGCTTTTTTCCTGGACGTATTCTTGCAGATTCATCCTTGAAAGTGTTTAGAGAATAAACTAAAAAGAGCTTCCGTTGTTGATTTTCCATACCGTTCAGATTTAATTATATAAATTAAAAAAGTCAAATGGCAGAACGGTGTATTGGCTGATTTAAAAGTATTAACATTAATATAATATACAAAAAACTTTAAAGGCGAAAATAAATACATAAAACAAATTAATTTTCTCTAAAAGCAATTTTATGAACACAGGGTTTATTCGGTATAAAGAATAAATCTATTTTTAAGACATTGACCCATAAAAAAAGGTTGCTCTACCAGGAACAACCTTTTCAGTCTATTTTTTTAGGATATATGTGAAATCTTTGCATCATCCAAAATACCCATAGCCATATCTAATATGATCGTATCATCCAGCATGACCAATCCTCCATCTGGTCCAGGCTCAATATGAACACCAACACTTTTTCCATCCCGATAATTGTACCCACCAAAATAATTCCGGACAGTTTCAACGGATACGCCCAATTGGTCAGCTATGAGTTGTGAACTTCCGGAAGGTAAACTGTCTTTGATTTTACGAAGATCATTAAATGTTATTGTTTTAACCATGGCCGTATGAATTTTGAAGTTAATACTACTTGTTAAACTTAAAACTGCTCTAAAAATAGAAAATAAAACAGTAAAAGAAAAATATTTTCCCCTTTTTTAATGAATCTTACCTGATTTAATTAAACCTTTTTTTACCAGGCTAATTTGATGGATGCAAGCAACATGGTCACGACTACCACGAGCAATACTAAAATCAAATAATACAAATCACTTTTTATATAATTGCTGCTTGTCACTTGTTTTGGTCTTCGATCTGAAGTGAGTCGGATGGCCGTACTTTTTTGAAGAATAACTTTGTAAATGTAAAAGAATCCGACCGAAGAAATCAAGCCAAAGGCTGCTCCACAAAGAACATCCAATGGAAAATGAACACCTAAATAGATTCTTGAGTAGGAAACTGTTGCTGCCCAAATCAAAATAACCAGCGTATAAAGCCAATTTCTAAAAAAAAGTATGCTCAAACCGGCAAAAGCAAAAACATTGGCTGCATGGCTTGAAATGAAGCCATAGTTTCCACCTCTGTAGTTATTGACCACATTAACTAGATTTCCAATGACCGGATCATGAGTGGGCCGAAATCTTTCCACCAAAGGTTTGAAGACTGAAGAGGATATCTGATCTGTAAATACGATAAGCAGCCCCAATGTCAAAAGGATAAAAAAAGCCTGAGCTTCTTTGTTTTTAAATAAGACGATAATTAACGCAAACAAAACAGGCAACCACATGAGTGTTTCTGAAAAAAGCCACATGAATCTATCCAACCATGGTTCGTGGTAACTATTAATCGAAAGTAAAAGTTCCTGATCCCATTTAACAAGATTTTCCAGAATGGCCATATTTTTGAATTTAAGTATTGTTTAAATTGTTTGTAAATGAATGGACTCAATCCATCCGATGTTTCCATCTTCCAACTCGATTTCACTCCAATTTCCCAATTTGCTTAAAACTGTCACCTTACTTCCTTCGTGCAAAATAAATAGATCTGTGCCACTTTGATCGGGAGAGCTTTTTACGGTAACCGTCGGGGTAAACAGAATGGCTTTATCAGGGTAAACGATTTGATTTCGCTGATCGGCTGAATAAAACAGTGACAAGGCACTGATACACAAAGCTAGTATTCCGGCAAAAAAACTGATCTTTTTCAGCCAGGATATTCTCGCGAAAAAATAAACAAACAAGCTTGTAATGAATAGCAGGAAGAAAAATACACTAACAAATGCCCATGTGTTGGAGTCAAAACTATTTTCCAATGATTTATTCCAACGTGCCAACATAAACATACCTATCGGATCAATTTTATCAACAATCCTGGCCTGACACATTTCCAGATTAAACCGGATATCTCTGTCAGCCGGGTTAAGCCTTAAAGCGCGTTCATAATTCAAAATGGCTGAAGGTAAATTTTTGGATTTGAAATAGGCATTTCCAAGATTGTAATAGAGCTTATCGGAAGTACCATATTGAGTCCTAATTTTTTCATAGACTGAAGCTGAAGCTGAAAATTGGCTTTTTGAGTACAATTCAGCTGCAGCATTTAGTAATTCATTTTGTGTTCCGGTAATGTTCTGAATGGACTCTGTTTCATTTCCAGCCGGTTGTGTTGCTATAGATTTCGTTTGAATGGAATCATTCTGGGCAAAAGCACAAAAGCTGATTAATGAAAGAAATAGTATACTTAATGATCTGTACATCGTTTTCAATTTTTAATCGTATTTTCCATTTTATTCATCACATTCATTGTTTTTTCATAGAGGTCACCCATGATATGAGTGTCATTGCCAGGAGCATAACGGGCAAATTCGCAGGTTTGCAAAATAGCCATGTACTCTTTGCGGATGTCTTCGCTAACCTTATAGTCTGTCAGTTGGCTTTCGATTGTTTCTTTTGATAATCGGGACAACGGTATGTTCAATTTATCGCTGGTATATCCCCAAAGGGCTTTTAGTACTTCATCGTAGAATGCTTCCTTTTTATTTTCCTTCAGGTATAAACCTGCTTGCTTAAGGCGTTTTACGGCTATTTTATTGGCTTTGCGGTTGCGGACTTTTACCAGGTCGGCGTTTGCTTTCACTTTCTTATGGTTGGCTATAAGAATGATTAAAAAGAGTAAAAGTGGAAGCAGGTAACAAAGCCAGAATCCGATTTTTCCATAAACAAGTTCGAACTGTTTGTTTAATTTTACATCCTTTTTCAAATAACGAATGTCTGAATTCAATAAACGAACTTTTTCCTGTTCTGCAAAACTGCCTGATACTGACTGAGCTCCACCCTCTCCTTTTGCTACTTCGAGTTTGTAACTGTTTGTACTCAGCGTTTTATAGCTTCTGGTAGAAGTATCAAAATAGCTGATGGTGGTTGCCGGAATATCAAACGTTCCTGCAAATCGTGGGATTACCAGATATTCTATTGTTTTGGTGCCTGTTACGCCATTTGCTGTAGTGTGAAAAGCATTATCCACTTTGGGGTCATACACTTCAAAATCTGCAGGAAAAACGAGCTCTGGTGAAGGAATCATTTTCAGATTGCCAGAACCTGATATTTTGATTTTAATGGTGACTGCTTCGTTGGCTTTGACTTTTGTTGTCGTTATGGATGAACTCATAGAAAGATTGCCGGAGACCCCACAAAAATCTTTAGGTTTGCCCGAAGGTAATGGGCTTACCTGAATATTCAGGCTGTTGGATGAAATTTTCTTTTTGACATCCGAGTAGGTTTCAAAAAAGTCTTCAAAAATACTTCTGCTCCTGGTATTGGAATTCCGTACCCGTGCAACGACTTCAAAAGTGCCTTTATTGATGGTAATGTTACCACTCTTCTGAGGAAAAACGATTGTTTTTTTCAGAATGGCTGTACGATAGTTGCTCCCATTGTAATTTTCCAATCCCCATTGTTGTTGGCCCAAATCAACGTCCTGAGACATGAAACCTACAAGTTCTGGAAATTTGATGTTTTCAAATCCGGAAATATCAACTTTCGTATAAATCTTATAAGTAATAACAAGCGCTTCCTGCTCAGTTACATTCGATTTTGAAGGAATGACGCGGATAAAAATCTGATCGGAGGAAACACTTTGAGAGGAAGATGCGCCTGACTCGCTGTTTTGAGAAGACTGGCTGTTGCTGCTTCCGGCCTGATCTTCCGGCAAAACCTTTATTGTCAGGGTATTGCTTGAATATCTGGCACCTTTGATGTTGGCTGTTGCTGCAGGTATTTTGAATGTACCTACTTTTTGAGGTGCCAGTACGTATGTAAACCGAAAAGTAGTAGAAGATGAATACTGACCATTCACTATGCTGGTATTACTCATCGTCGAAGTGAAGGGTCCGGATAGAATTTCAAAATTATTGAATTCGGCAATACGCAAATCTTTTGTTTCTGAATTTGACGTATAGACGATGTTGAAATTTTGCCCCATAACGACCGTTCTTGGAGCATCGGCTGTAAATGAAACACCATCAGCAGCGTAACTTATGCTGCAAATACAAGTGAACATCCATACGAATACCAGTACCAGTTTATTCTTCATATGCTTTAAATACTATTTTTAATTTTAACAGGTTTCTGATTCTAATTTAAGAATGCAAAGTTAATTTTTTTTTACCAGTCTTTGTCCGTTTTCTTTGTTTTGCTTCGCTGCATTTGAAGCTTCTTGACCTTTTCCTGAGTTTCTTTTTCATCCTGACTCAGGGCATCCAGCATTTGTTTTGCTTTTTCCTTGGAGACTTGTTCCTGCTGTTGCTTTTGTTGTTCTTCTTTTTGCTTGTTTTGCTTGTTTTGCTGATCCTGCTGCTGTTGCTGTTTTTGTTGCTGTTGCTGGTCTTTTTTCTGATCTTTCTTGTTGTCTTTGTTTTGCTGTTGTTGCTTTTTCAAAAGCGCCTGAGCCATAGCCAGATTGTATCGGGTTTCATTGTCGTTGGAATTTATCCTCAAGGACCTTTTATAAGAATCAACAGCCTTATCATACTCCTTGGTCTGCATAAAAACATTTCCTGAATTGTGTAAAATAGCGGCCTTATTCATGGGATTTAGTTCAAGGCTGAGGGCTTTCTGATAAAGGTCCAATGCTTCTTTTCCTTTTTCTTGTTTGTAAAGGGCATTACCCAGATTGTAAATGGTAAAAGTGGAATGTGGATTTACCCCCAAAGCTTTTCTATAAGCTATTTCAGCTTTTGTAAATTTTTTATCTTCGTAGAGTTTGTTACCTTGACGAACACTTTTACGCTCCATTTTCTGGGCTTGCATACTCAGTGAAAGGAGTAAGAAAAGTGCGGCTGGTATATATCGAAATTTCTTCATAATCAAAAAAGTTTAACTTTGCGTAAGTATTTGTTCTTTCGCTCCAGAATGAACACATCTATAAGCAATACAATCAGGATGATCCAGGCCAAACCTTGAAATTGTTCATCGTATTCGCTGTAAATGGAGGATTCAATGTTTGATTTGGTCATTTTATCCAATTCAGCAGTAATGCCACGTAAAGCACCATTTGTATTGTCCGATCGAACATAATTGCCATTTCCGGCTGCGGCAATTTCCTGGCACATTTTTTCATTCAGCTTGGTGATGACCACATTGCCTTCCTTATCCTTGCGGAAATCACTGCTGTTTGACATGGGTATCGGTGCGCCCTTTATAAGTCCCATACCGATAACATGTGTTTTAATACCTTGATCCAGTGCTTCCTTGGCACGTTCAACGGCATTGTCTTCGAAATTTTCACCGTCCGTAATCAGTATGATGGCTCGTTCAGCTTTTCCCTGTTGAGGAAATGAACGTACACATAAATCGATGGCTGAACCAATGGCTGTACCTTGTCTTGGTACGAGTGCAGGTGTGATGCTGCTCATAAACATTTTGGCAGATACATAATCACTGGTTATGGGTAATTGGGTAAAAGCATCTCCGGCAAAGACTACCAGACCAATTTTATCATCCTTTAGTTTGTCGACCAGTTTGGACAGTATTTGTTTGGATTTTTCCAGACGATTGGGGGTGATGTCCTCGGCCATCATGGAATTGGAAACGTCAAGTGCTATCATTATTTCTGCACCCTTACGTTGAGTTTTATCCAGTTTTGATCCAAATTGAGGTCCGCAAACCATGAAGATGCAAATCAGGATAGCCATGAGCTGAAGACCAAATTTTAACCAGGGTCTTCTGTAGGAAACATCAGGCATTAACTGATTGATAAGCTCCGGGTTACCGTAGAGTTTCAGTCGTTTTTTCCGTTTTCTGTTTTCAGCAATAAAAAGAATAACTAAAACAGGAATCAGCAGCAATAAAGAAAGATATTCGGGATTCGATAAACGAAACATAGTTCTGATTTTTTAGCATTAAGGAAGACGACGTAAAACGGTGTTGCGGAGTAAAATTTCCAAAAGGAGCAAGATTAAAGCTGCCAGACCAAAATTGCGGTATTCTTCGTTCTTTTTGCTGAACTCGTGCACTCTCATCTTCGTTTTTTCCAATTTATCTATTTCATTGTAAATACTTTTCAACCTGCTGTTGTTGGTCGCACGATAGTATTGACCGCCTGTAATGGAAGCTATTTGCCTTAAAGGAAGTTCATCTATGACTACATCGATGTTCTGATATTGGATGCCATAAGCAGTTTGAAAGGGATATGGCGCTTTCCCTTTTGTTCCGATACCAATGGTGTAAACCCTGATACCAAAGGTTTTAGCAAGTCCGGCTGCCGTAATAGGGTCGATATCACCACTGTTGTTGGATCCATCGGTCAAAAGAATAACCACTTTGGATTTAGCCTTGGAATCTTTGATGCGGTTCACCGAGTTGGCAAGACCCAAACCGATTGCTGTACCATCATCGATCATTCCGCTCTGTATACCGCCAAAAAGATTTAGCAACACTGCATGATCTGTTGTAAGTGGACATTGGGTGAAACTTTCAGCAGAAAAGACCACCAGACCAATGTTATCGTTTGGACGACTGTTGATAAAGGAAGCTGCAACTCTTTTTGCGGCTTCCAGTCGGTTGGGTTTCAAATCTTCTGCCAGCATACTGCTTGAAATATCAAGTGCTACCACGATATCTATCCCTTCGGTTGAAACATTAGACCAGCTGTTGGTTGATTGTGGACGTGCCAAAACAACGACTATCAGAGCAAAAGCCAACATGCGTAAAACAAAGGGTACATGTTCCAGACGGTTTTTCCAGGAAGGTTTAAGCCCCTGTATCGCAAAACTGTTTGATACCTGAAGCGTAGGATAGCGCTTTTTTCGCTTGATGATGTACCAGATTACAGCTGGTACAATCAAAAGCAATAAATAGAGATAATACGGATTTGCAAGTATCATTTTGGTTGATATTTTTTCTGTTCATCATTTTCAGTCGCTACATTCATATTGGAATCAACGTCTGTTTCCTCTGGTTGTTCCATTTGTATTTCTTCAACCGGTTTAATTTCTTCAATTTTTGTCTGATTGACAAACAAATACGAATTCATGATGCTTATCTCATTTTCATTTTCTATAGGCTGAATTTTTGCAAATTTCACTAAATCGGCCAATTGAAGAATTTGACGTAAGTTTTTATAGACTGAAAGTGCACTTCTATCACGCTTGAACACAATCAGGATTTCATCTGTGGTCATTTCCAAAGCATTAATGTGGTACCGTCTTTGTATGTATTTTCGCAGGATGTCTGACAATGACGTATAATATTCCTTGCTCTTACCGCTTTTCCAGATTTTTTCAGCTTTAAGTCTGTCCAATTCCATAATGGCCACAACGTGAGGAGGCAAAAGTGGTTGATCCAATTTCGAATATTCTTTATTCAAGCCATATTTTTTCCTTAGAATATACCATATTAAAAGGAGTATAAGCGCATAAGCTAAAAGAACCCAAAGCATCAGCATGTAATAATCGGCCAATACGAATGGTGGTTTTTGTACACCTTTGATGTCAAAAATGGTCACTTTGGCGGTATCTACACTATACGTCATAACCTTCAGAGCCAGGTAGTTACTTTCAACGGTATCTACTCCGGCAAGTATTTTAACCGGGGGTATATAGTACAGCCCTGAATCAAAAGAGGTTATAACATAATCTGTTCGCAGGCGTATCTGATTGTTGCCTATTTCCAGAGTGTCCAAACGTCCTGTCTGTAAAATCTCAATGCCATTTACCAATGTATCTCCCTGAAAAACGGGGAAAGCGTATTTTAACGTGGCAGGTCCGGATATTTCCAGATGCATCTTCGATTGCTGTCCAATAAGCAATACGGTAGAATCGATGGTCGCTTTAACACTCACTTCTTGCGCACATACAGGCAAAAGGCAAGCGCTCAGAACCAAAGTTACCAGACTTCTTTTAAATTTAAACATATTTGTTTATAAAATATTCGTTTTCAGCCGATTAACTTCGAAGGTTAAACAGTCCCATCAGCGCCTTTACATAATCCTGATCGGTAGAAACAGACACGGAGTCTACTTTACTCTTCTTAAGATCCTGACTCAATTTTTCTTGTTGATTAAGCCACCATTCACGATAAGCCTTGCGCACAGCCTTGGAAGACGCATCTATCTGGTGTTCTTCGCCAGTTTCTGCATCTTTTACCCGAACAAGTCCCACAGGAGGTAATTCAGTTTCCCGTTTATCGTACACCTGAATGGCTACAATATCGTGTCTTCGGTTGGCAATGGTTAAATCGGTCTGAAAATCTTTGGTGTCAATGAAGTCGGAAATAACAAATGCGGTGCTGCGTTTTTTAATGACATTGGTTAAATAACGAAGTGCACCGGGAATATTTGTTTGGGTGTTTTCCGGTTGAAAATCAATCAATTCACGTATAATGAAAAGGATGTGTTTTCTTCCTTTTTTGGGTGGAATAAACTTTTCCAGTTTATCTGAGAAAAAAATGACCCCAATTTTATCGTTGTTCTGAATGGCGGAGAAAGCAAGAGTCGCTGCAATTTCGGTCATCATACTTTGCTTCAATTGCTTATCGGTACCAAACATACGACTTCCTGAAACATCAATGAGCAACATGACGGTCATTTCACGTTCTTCTTCGAACATCTTGACATACGGATGATTAAAACGAGCAGTTACGTTCCAGTCGATGCTTCGTATATCGTCGCCATATTGGTATTCCCTAACCTCTGAAAAAGCCATACCCCTACCCTTAAAGGCAGTATGGTATTGCCCGGCGAAGATATTTTGGGACAAACCTCTGGTCTTGATTTCAATCTTCCGTACGCGTTTTAATAAATCGCTTGTTTCCATTTTTTATTGATCAGGGTACTTCGACCTTATTCAAAATTTCGCTGATTATTTCTTCGCTGGTCAGATTGTTGGCTTCTGCTTCGTAACTCAATCCGATGCGGTGACGCAATACGTCGTGACAAACTGCACGCACATCTTCTGGAATCACATAGCCTCTGCGTTTGATAAAGGCATAAGAACGGGCTGCCAATGCCAGATTGATGGATGCACGGGGTGATCCGCCGAAATTGATCATACTCTTGAGATCTTTCAGGCCATATTCTTCCGGATAACGGGTGGCAAAAACAATATCTACGATGTAACGTTCGATTTTTTCGTCCATATAAACCTGACGAACCACTTTGCGGGCTTCCAGAATATCTTCTGCTTTAACGACGGGTTGGATGGGTGGCAGTTTTTCACCGATGTTCTGACGGATAATCAAAGTTTCTTCTTCTTTACTTGGATAACCTATTACAACTTTCAGCATGAAACGGTCTATCTGGGCTTCGGGAAGCGGATACGTACCTTCTTGTTCTATTGGATTTTGTGTGGCCATAACCAAAAAAGGTGCACCAAGCTGAAAGGTCTGGTCACTGATGGTTACCTGACGTTCCTGCATGGCTTCCAGCAATGCGCTCTGAACTTTTGCAGGGGCACGGTTTATTTCATCGGCAAGAATAAAGTTTGCGAAAATAGGACCTTTTTTGACAGAAAATTCTTCCTTTTTCTGACTGTAAATCATGGTACCGATCACATCGGCCGGTAATAAATCGGGGGTAAACTGAATTCGGCTGTATTTGGAATCGATCAACGAAGCCAGACTTTTGATGGCCAACGTTTTTGCAAGTCCGGGAACTCCTTCCAATAAAATATGACCATCCGAAAGCAGGCCAATTAATAAAGACTCAACCAAATGTTTTTGTCCGACGATAACTTTGTCCATGCCAAAGTTGATCGAATCTACAAATGAGCTTTTCTTTTCAATCAGCTCATTCAATTCCCGAATGTCTACGGTTTGACTCATGTGACTATAATTATTTATGTGAAACGTTCATTCTAATTTTGAAACATGCAAAAGTAAACAGGATAGGCTTGATTTTAACAGTAAGTCCCGTTAAAAAAAATTAAGCCTATCCTGTTTTATTTAAAAAAACCTCAATTTTTAGCATCCTTTACGAAATGACTTGCACGGAGGCTTCAAGTAGTATGCAGATTATTTATTTTGCATGGAAACTATTTTTGTCTGTAGAGCTTTCGCTTTTAGTATGCAATTTGCATCATTGGCATTAATCCTGGATGGATCTGGCTTTGGTATCCGTATTTTTGTACCTAATGGAACATGGTTTGGATCGGGAATCACATTCCTGTTTGCAGCATAAATATAGACCCAAAAGACTTTGTTTCCATAATATTTCAGGGAAAGTTGGGTGAGCATATCGCCTTGTCCCATCGTAATGAATACTGGAAATTTGACAGTTGATCCAGTTGTTGTTGATTCTTCTGGTTTAATCACTACCGTTGAGGATTTAACCACAGAGGATGCTTCTACCTTTTTAGGGGATGGTTTTGTCTTTTCGGCTTTTGGTTTGCCTGACTTGTCCGCTTTAGACATTGAATCGACTTTGGCTGCAATTTCTTCTTCAATTTTTATTGAATCCTGAATGGTATTTTTAAACTCTTCAGGTTTAACATCTTCATAGACGGTGCTATCAAAAAGTTCAATTTGATTCAGCTTTTTATCTTTATCATTCATGGCTGTCCGATTTGACCAAAGTGCCCATAAGGCTAAAGATATACCAATCACTAAAAGTATAACCCAAAAAGGTTTTCCCAGAGATGGTTTTGGACTTTCGTAGGCTTTTTTAGTACTGGTTTTGGGAGCTGGTATTGTTCTTTTCATCTCTTTTCTAGGTTCTTCTCTGGGTTCTTTTCTGGGTTCTTCTCTGGGGGATTCAGGTACTTTATTAGTTTCTTTTCTCCGGTATTCCGAGTCTTTTACAACTTCATTTTCCTTCTTTTTCTGTATTATTGTTTCATTTTTTAGGTCTCTGGATTGTTGGGGCTTTATTTTAAACTCCAATAAATCAGGCTCCTGGAGCAGGCTTTTTTCAGGATATCTTTTTTGTTCTATGGGTTTACTTAACTCAGTACTTCCATCCAACTGAACAGGTTCCAGATAAGAAAAGGGTGTATTGACAAGTTCCTTCAGATTTTGATCAGGAATAAATGCAATCTTAAAATGTTCTTTTATTTCTATTTCTTCTCCAGTAGAAACATCTACGCTTTTACGAGAATCAACTTGTACCAGTTTAAACGTACCTAATCCTGGAATTTTAACCACTTCTCCCTCAAAAAGTGATTCCTCGATGACTTTAAAAAATGCCTTTAAAAATTCTTCAGCATCTTTTTTCTTAAGCTTAGCCGATTCGGAAAGTTGATCTGTCAGATCTTGAAGTAAGAGTTTTTTATTCATTACCAGAATAATTTTTAAGTTTTTCCTTCATAATGGAGCCTATTTTAAAGTTGGGGACCAATTTGGGAGGAATCATCCAACGATTGCCGGTAGCCGGATTTACGGATATGCGTTCCTCTTTCTTTTTTACCTCAAAAGTCCCAAAACCTTTGATAGCAAGGGAATCACCTTCAGATAAAATTTCTGCAATGATGGATGTGGTCATTTCAACAAATTCAGCAGCGCGTTCCTTGTTGGTTGACACATTCTGCTGGATTTTATCCATGAAATCTTTATTTTTCAAAATGAATTTCTTTAAAAAGGTTAATACGACGCGATATTAACTAAAATACCGCAAACCTGCAAGTTTTTCAATCCATAATGTATACAATAAGTACTTGTAGACGCGATTATACAAAGGAAGCTGTCTTTTTGAGACAGCTTCCTTTCAAAATATGATAATTTTTAATAAAATCTCTGTTTTTTCTAGCGCAATGCTGCCTGAGCTGCGGCCAGACGTGCAATGGGCACACGGAATGGTGAACAACTTACATAGTTCAGACCAACACGGTGACAAAATTCTACGGAGGATGGTTCTCCACCATGTTCACCACAAATACCGCATTTCAAATTCGGACGAATGGATCGGCCTTTTTCGGTAGCCATACGTATCAATTGGCCTACTCCCTTTTGATCGAGAACCTGGAACGGATCCACTTTGAGGATTTTCTTTTCCAGATAAATTGGAAGGAAAGAAGCAATGTCATCGCGACTATATCCGAAAGTCATTTGCGTCAGGTCATTGGTACCGAATGAAAAGAATTCAGCAGATGTGGCAATGCGATCTGCGGTCAATGCAGCACGCGGTATTTCTATCATTGTCCCTACTTTGTATTCAATGCATCTACCTGTTTCTGCAAACAAATCACTGGCTGTTTTACGTATGATTTTTTCCTGTTCAAGGAATTCATACAATATACCGGTCAGCGGAACCATAATTTCCGGAATGGCTACAACACCTTCGGCCTGTAATTCCAGTGCAGCACCCAAAATGGCGCGCGTTTGCATTTCTGTAATTTCAGGATAGGTATTGCCCAAACGACAACCACGGTGACCCAACATTGGATTGGCTTCGTGTAAAGCGTTGACACGTTGTTGTATCGTTTTCAGGGAAATACCCATTTCTTGTGCCAAGATGGCTTGTTCTCTTTCTTCGTGAGGTACAAATTCGTGCAAAGGTGGATCCAGAAGACGGACAGTCACCGGAAGATCGTGCATTACTTTAAAAATGCCCTTGAAGTCTGCTTTCTGATAGGGTAGAATTTTTTCCAGCGCTTTGCGGCGGCCAACTTCATCTTCAGCCAGAATCATTTCACGCATGGCTTTGATTTTTTCACCTTCAAAGAACATGTGTTCCGTACGGCAAAGACCAATACCGCTTGCACCGAATTTACGGGCAACTTCTGCATCGTGAGGCGTATCAGCATTGGTACGAACCGACATGCGGGTAAATTTCTGAGCCAAAGCCATTAGTTCAGCAAAATCAGCATCCACTTCGGCTTCTGTGGTTCCCACTGAGCCCAAATAAATATCACCGGTGGAACCATTTAAAGAGATGTAGTCTCCTTCTTTCAAAACAAGATCTCCCACTTCGATGGTTTTGGATGAATAATCAATCCGTAGGCTTCCTGCTCCTGAAACACAGCATTTACCCATACCACGTGCCACAACAGCTGCGTGAGAGGTCATTCCTCCACGTGCGGTCAGAATACCCTGAGCAGCAGCCATACCGGCTAAATCTTCGGGAGAGGTTTCTACACGAACCATAATTACTTTTTCGCCTTTTCCTGCCCAATCGGCTGCGTCGTCAGCATTGAAAACAACACGACCGGAAGCAGCACCTGGTGAGGCGGCCAAACCTTTGGCTATGATTTTAGCATCTTTGATGGCTTTCTTATCGAATACAGGGTGTAAAAGTTCATCCAGTTTATTGGGTTCTACACGAAGAACGGCTGTTTTTTCATCGATGATGCCTTGATGCAACATATCCATGGCAATTCGAACCATGGCTGAACCTGTACGTTTTCCGTTACGGGTTTGTAAGAACCAAAGTTTACCTTCTTGTACGGTAAATTCCATGTCCTGCATATCTTTATAGTGATTTTCCAGTTTTTGCTGGATGGTATTCAGGTCATCAAAAATCTTCGGCATGGCTTCTTCCATGGAAGGAAATTTTTCCAGACGTTCTGCTTCGCTTACTCCTGCCAATACAGCCCAACGTTGTGAACCTTCCATCGTGATTTGTTGGGGTGTACGGATACCGGCAACCACATCTTCACCCTGAGCATTAATCAGGTATTCACCAACGAAAAGGTCTTCTCCGGTTGCTGCGTCGCGTGAAAAGCAAACACCTGTAGCAGAGGTTTGACCCATGTTTCCAAAAACCATGGCTTGAACGGTAACAGCTGTACCCCATTCTGCAGGAATTCCTTCCATTTTACGGTACAAAATAGCTCTGTCGTTCATCCAGCTGTCAAATACGGAACAAACGGCTCCCCACAACTGATCGTATGAATTTTCCGGAAAGTCTTTGCCGGTTTGATTTTTTACAGCAGCTTTGAAAAGGGCTACCAATTTTTTAAGATCTTCCACTGAAAGTTCGGTATCCAATTTAACACCTCTTTCTTTCTTAACGTGTTCTATGATTTGTTCAAAAGGATCTTCATCATTTTTGTTGACTGGTTTCATACCTAAAACAACGTCTCCGTACATTTGTACAAAACGACGGTAGGAATCCCATACGAAACGTGGGTTACCGGTCTTGCGGGTTAAACCTTCCACTACAGCATCGTTCAATCCCAAATTAAGAATGGTGTCCATCATACCTGGCATGGAGGCGCGTGCTCCTGAGCGAACAGATACCAACAAGGGGTTTTCAATGTCCCCGAATTTTGATTTCATCAGGATTTCCACTCCGTGTATTGCTGCTTCAACATCGGCTTTCAACAAGGCAACGACATTGTCTTTGCCTATTTCAAAGTATTCCGAACAAACATCTGTGGTTATAGTAAATCCAGGAGGAACTGGAACGCCTATTAAATTCATTTCAGCCAGGTTGGCGCCTTTTCCGCCAAGTAAATTCTTCATGGTAGCCTTGCCTTCGGCATTACCATTGCCAAAGGTGTACACTCTTTTAGTTGTCATTCTTGAAATTAAGGTTAAAGGTTAATAAAATCAGTCTTTCATTGTGTCACAAAAATAGGAATTTTTGTGAATAAGCAAACTTTAATTCAGCCAAAAAAATACTTGATTGAATTAGGTAAAAGATATTTGTCTACTATTTTGTATTTTTGCAGTACGAAATAAGTCAATTATTATCAGAAAACAAATATTTAACTATAAAATTCTATCATTTTGGCAAGAATAAAAAAGATGCTTCCAATTCTGGAAGCGGTGACTATTACGGATATAGCTGCTGAGGGTAAAGCGCTTGCCCGGGTGAATGACATGGTTGTTTTTGTACCATTTGTGATTCCAGGTGATGTTGTTGATATTCAACTGACTAAAAAAAAGCATAAATACGCTGAGGGTCGGGTGGTTAAATTTCACTCGTACGCAAAAGATAGAGAAGTTCCAATGTGTGAGCATTTTGGCGTTTGTGGGGGCTGTAAATGGCAACAGCTGCCTTACAAGGAACAATTGGCATTTAAACAACAGCAGGTTTTCGATGCGTTGACGCGTATCGGGAAAATTGATCTGCCGGCGTTTGTATCTGAATCGGCCAATACAGATACGATTAATCGCACCTATGATACCGAAGGATTCTATCCTATTTTTGGTTCCAAAAAGATCAAATTCTATAGAAATAAGCTGGAATTCACTTTTTCGAACAAACGTTGGATGACGTACGAAGAGGTTGCTTCCGGTGCTACGTTTGAGACGATGAATGCGCTGGGATTTCATATTCCTGGCATGTTTGACAAGGTGCTGGACATTAATACCTGCTGGCTTCAAAGCGAAATGTCAAACAACATTCGGGAGTGCATTAAGAAATATTGCCTGGAAAACAATTATAGTTTCTTCAATCTGAGGAGTCAGGAGGGCATGATGAGGAATCTGATCATTCGCACCTCTTCTACTGGTGAAATTATGCTGATCGTTATTTTCTTCGAAAAGGATACGAAAAAAAATGAAGCATTACTTCAACATATAGCCTCTAATTTCCCGGAAATCAATTCATTGATTTATATTATAAATGAGAAAGCCAATGATACTATTGGTGATCAGGAAATCAATGTTTTCAGGGGTCGTGATCATATTTTCGAAGAAATGGAGGGTTTGAAATTTAAAATCGGTCCGAAGTCTTTTTATCAGACGAATTCGGAGCAGGCTTATGAGCTTTATAAGGTGGTCAGGTCTTTTGCTGGTTTAAAAGGTGATGAGTTGGTTTATGATTTATACACTGGAACGGGGACTATTGCTTTGTTCCTTGCTCGTTATTGCAAGAATGTAATTGGTGTGGAATATGTTCCTGAGGCTATTGAGGATGCGAAAGTGAATGCGCAGTTGAACGGGCTGGAAAATACGTTGTTTTTTGCCGGGGATATGAAGGATGTGCTTAATAAGGAGTTCATTGAAACGCATGGTAAGCCGGATGTTATTATTACGGATCCTCCAAGGGCTGGTATGCATACGGATGTGGTGAATGCGATTATTCTGGCCGGGGCTCAGCGTGTGGTTTATGTGAGTTGTAATCCGGCTACTCAGGCGCGCGATTTGGCATTGCTGGATTTGGATTATGAGGTGAAGTTGGTTCAGCCTGTGGATTTGTTTCCACATACGCAGCATGTGGAGAATGTGGTGCTGCTTGAAAAAAGGGCGGTTCGGAAAATTAAGCCAATTGAAGAGATTATTGAGACTGTTGATATTGAGGTGGTTGAAGAGGAAATGGAAGAAGAACGACAGATTCGGATTGGATAGGGTCGGGAAAATATATTTTTTAAAAATAAGGGCTGTTTCAAATTTGTTTGAAGTGGTCCTTTTTTGTTTGGGAAAGTGCTTTTTGGGAAAGCGATTTTTGGCAGCGCTTCCAGCGGAAAACGGGAGGGCCTCCTGCTCCGCTCGTCCGGCCTTAATGTCATTAAGTTAAGCATATTCTATAATGCATCTCTTTGATTTTTAGTAATTTTAGGTTTTAATCTGGTGCTGTATTTACCAATATTACGTAAGTAGGACCTATTGGGTCGTATTGGAATAA
>Ga0209511_1000144_pt1 | contig 85519 bp, 75 predicted proteins | sample SSSSmetaG_FD_184141 | JGI IMG/M metagenome (GOLD analysis project Ga0209511, IMG submission 184141) | Glacier valley bacterial and archeal communities from Borup Fiord, Nunavut, Canada, to study Microbial Dark Matter (Phase II) - ​SSSS... | ecosystem: Environmental > Aquatic > Freshwater > Ice >... | reverse complement strand
ATTGAACCAATTCTATTTCCTGCAAATAGTCTAATTTCAATCAGACTACTTACAGGAAGGCTAATTGCAAGAAGTCACAGTGCCGGATGGCAAGGTGAAGTGTCACTACGTAATACCAATAAGCAGTTAATTTCAATAACCGGTAATTACCGTCTTGCCAGACTTAAATATGAAGGTGGAGGTGACTGGTATGGTGACCGAACTGCGCTTGGTAATCTGGCCCTTTTTTGTAACGAGCAGTTAAAAACAGATTTTAACCCTGAAGAGGCTGTTGTAGAACCTGGAAGCCAGGAAATATTTCAATTTCCTTATGTATTCGTAACGGGTCATGGTAATATATTATTGAATAATCAGGAAGCTGATAATATGCGAAAATACCTGATTGCAGGAGGCTTCCTGCATATCTCTGATAACTATGGCTTCAATAGGTTTATCAGAATTGAGATGAAAAAAGTTTTTCCTGAACTCGAATTTGTAGAACTGCCATATTCATACCCTGTCTTTCATCAAAAATTTAATTTTTCTGGAGGGTTACCTAAAATACATGAGCATGATGGGAAACGCGCACAAGCCTTCGGCCTAATATATAAAGGTCGTCTGGTTTGTTTTTACGATTTTGAATGTGATCTTGGAAATGGCTGGGAAGATATGGGTACGTATCCCGATGATCCGCCCGCCAAGCATCGGCAAGCACTTGAAATGGGAGCCAATTTAATATCTTATGTTTTTATGCAATAATCAATAAATTGAAAGATGAAATATTCTGCAATCGTAAATGACAGTTTTGAATTTCTAAATATAGACGCTGAAAACAATTCAGTTGCAGGAAAAAAAGTTGAATGGGATCTTGAACAAACAGGTCACCACAAATACAGTATTATTTATAAGGGTAAAGTTTTTAATGCTGAAGTTCTTTTGATCGATAAGGGTGCCTGCCAGGTAAGTATTAAAATAAATGGCAGGATTTACAATTCGAATTACTCTGACGAATATGAACATTTGCTGCAGAAAATGGGAATTGGTAAGTCATTAAACCCATCTCAACCCGAACTTAAGGCGCCAATGCCTGGTATGGTAATCAAAGTTCTGGCTATTGCGGGACAGCAAATTAAAAAGGGTGATTCGCTGTTGATTCTTGAAGCCATGAAAATGGAAAATATTATTAAGGCGGCTTCAGACTGTTTAGTAACTTCTATTCATATAAGGGCAGGTGATAAGGTTGAGAAAAATCAGGTTATTATGAATTTTGCCAATCTCAATGTAAACTAAACAGATTAGCCGGCTGAAAATTACTTTAATCATTCATTTCTTGAGTATCTGGGTCATCTCAGCAAGAATCTTTATTTCTAAATGTATGAATCTAAGCACCTGGCTTTGTTCAAATATGACCAGTTTCCTGCTGAAAACTAACAGGACATGCAGAGACATTTCATACAGATCAGGTAGCGAGCATAGAAATAACTGTATTTGTTCTGGCACAATTAATAATTTTAAAACGCAGGCTAGTAATACAAATGGTGAGATCATCTGAACTTGAATCAGATCGCTGCTGATCAATTGAAATAAATGCATTTCTGTTAGTTTTATTTTTACAATGCTTTATTTAGTTGAATCATTGTCTGTATTTTCCTCCTTATCTGCCTCATTTGTTTTCTCTTTAATTGGTGTTCCATATTTAGGGATCAGGCCGTTCTGTGTCATGACCCATACATTTCCTGGCCCGTTAAGCTTGTAATTATCCAAATTAGGCAGGTTATTAACATATAAGTTCTGATCTATCGTAATTACCGTATTTACCGGTATTTTTAGGGTCAGGTCAACCTGCTGCTCATGATAGCCAAGTTCAGGTTTGTAATAAAGTTTTTTGGCAAAATTCAGCATGCTATCTTTTTGATTGAACTTATAAACGATCTGGTCTGCACTTTTCAAGGCCTGTCGTTCGTTTATTCCTTTTGCCGCTATCCGTTCTACAAGTACAGCATGCAATGAATCACTTTTTTCAATGCTGATATTAACCGCACCCTCAGTCTGTTCATCATCAAATTCAATATGCCATTTAGACCGTGATAATTGCATTGACCGGGTCATCAGACTGTCTTCAGTATGTCCTGATTTATCTGCTTTCAAGAAATAAGAATTTGAAGAAGATCTGGCGATGGGGATATCCTGATTGAAACTCGCCTCCTTATTGAATTGTAAAGCAGTGCTACCCACCAGGTATCCTGTAAAACACAGGGCTATAAACCAAATAATCAATAGCGTACTGGTAACCTGGGTGCTCATGATGAAACGCTTGAACAGGATTCTGATGCCCAGTAATATTAAAAAAAGCAGGGGAATAAAAAAGGTTATGGTAAAGGAGATGACTGCCTGAAGTCTGTTATCATGGGAGATCATGCTAAAAGGCAAGTTGAACCAGAAAACATGTTCTGGACTAAAGATGCCAGCAATACCTGCAACTACAAGCCCGATCATCAGACACCCGCCAATAAATATGGCCATAACACCGAAAGTCAGTCCAAATACTTTAAAAAATGCCTGTATCACCTTACCTATAAACTGAAAAATCTCTTTCAGAACAATGCCTATCCGATCTTCTATTCCGCTATTCTTAACCTGATCACGGTATTTTGATAGATTCTTCTTTACATCATTTAACTCATCGCTAACGGCATTTTTTATGGTCTCAAGATTGACATCTTCCCCATTCATTGCTAGTTTTTCAGCTCTGGTACGTGCTACAGGCATAACGATCCAAAGTATGATATAGGTTATTAATCCGATGCCACCAGCAAAAAATAGAGCTGCCCAAAGTAAGCGGATCCATACGGCGTCGGTGCTGAAATAATGAGCAAGGCCTGAACACACCCCCCCAATCAGTTTATCATCATTATCACGGAAAAGTTTTCGTTGAATCCCGGATGTCATCTGGGCCTCTGTAGGTGAAGCCGCTTGATCAGCCTGATCTGCTGCTTCAAAGTCAGCAGGACGACCCATCTGCTCAATTATGGCCTGAACATCTTTAATAATTATGACTTGTTTTAAATCTCTTTTTAAGATTTCACTAAATAGTTCTGCTATACGGTTTTCTATATCCGTGACGATTTCAAAACTATCTGCTGACAGGCCAAAATGTTTTTTGACTTCAGTCATATAGTTTTTAAGTATCTCATATGCATCTTCTTCTATATGAAAAATAGCGCCGCTTATGTTGATAATGATCGTTTTATTCATCTGAATATATTTTAGCTTGTTTGATTTTCGGTATTATCAGTTTCCTGATCTTTTAGAATTATCGGATTAGGGGAAGGGTTCACAGAATCTGTAAAATTTGAAGCTGGATTCGTGCGGCTATGGTCAGTCGCTTTTTGAACAGCAAAGGATAAGTCTTTCCATGTTTCATGTAATTGAGCCAGTACCTGTTCACCATCTTCAGATAGTTTGAAATATTTCCTTGGCGGGCCTGATAGTGATTCTTTCCAATTATAAACCAATAAGTTATTGTTTTTTAATCTGGTTAACAGCGGATAAAGGGTGCCTTCTACAACCATTAGTTTTGCTTCACGTAATTCAGCAATTATGTCTGATGCATAGGTCTCACCCCGTGAAATAATGGCAAGAATGCAATATTCAAGAATACCCTTTCGCATCTGGGTTTGTGTGTTCTCTGTTATCATATTATTGAGACTACCATGTTATAAACTCTACTTGTTAATACAAAGATAGTGGTAAAGTATATTACCATGCAATACATAGTACTAAATAAAGGTAATTATACTCAGATTGTTACCAAGTAATGTGATTTACTGGTAAACAAGCTGTTAAAACGTCAGTAATAAATTTTCGTCAGTATATTATTTTTTGTCTACGCTGTATCTGCCTGGACCAATGATAAACAAACTACCAAAAACAATGAGTAATTCGAGGGCATGCGAATAATCGTTAAAACTTCCACCTGCCTTTACTTCACCAATTACAGCTACCAGCATCACAATGCCAATAAAAATACAGGCCTCGCGAAAGGCCAGCCCGAGTATGATCAGAATTCCTCCAATAAATTCTGAGACTGCAGCAAGAAACCCAAAGACGACAGGTAGAAAATGAATTCCAATTGTGGCTGTTGCAGCTCCAACCAACGCCCATTTATGCTGACCTCCCATTATTTTGGGATAACCGTGAAGCGTCATTGCCAGACCAAGACCGGTTCGCATTATTAACAGACCTGCATTCTTATATTTTGATAAACCTGAAAAAAGCATGTCTAAGTTGATTGGAAGATTAGTAGAAAGAAATTCATGATAAGTAAAATATACTTTTCAGAGCGATTAATTAGAAGTATTCAAGAACGGTATCTTTGGATGATACACTAAGTCTGGCGGGCTTGCCCAGGTAAAGGGCCCTGTTATCGCGGATATGCCCGGCTGGGAAATTGAAGCATACAGGATAAGAATATTCTTTTACGTGTTCCCAGATAATTTCTTCTGCAGTTTTGCCAAAGGGTGTATCGTTATCATTCATTTCAACCATGCCCCCTACAACCAGACCTTTGAGATGAGTGAGCTTTCCTGCACGTTTTAAAGAGATCATCATGCGGTCGAGATGGTACAGGTATTCGTCAAGGTCTTCAATAAATAAAATTTTACCATCTGTATTAATATCTGATGCTGAGCCAAGCAATGAATAGAGAATCGAGAGGTTACCGCCTACCAAGACCCCTTCAGACTGCCCTATTCTGTAGGTAAATGATTGCTGGCTGACTTCATAACGCAGACCTTGTCCAAACATAGCCTGATGCAGGGTTGCCTGGGCACGAAGTCCTGCTTCATCAAATCGGAAAATAGTAGGCATCACAGCATGGATGCTCGGAATCTGAAACCGTGCTTGCAGGTGTGAGTGCATAACCGTTGCATCACTAAATCCTACAAACCATTTGGGCGTTTTTTCAAAACTACTGAAATCAATTCGGTCAATAATTCTTACAGTCCCATACCCACCGCGTGCACAAATAATGGCAGCAATTTCAACAGCATTAACAGCCCGTTGAAGATCGCTGGCTCTGATTTCATCTGAACCTGCAAACTGGTGATCCTCTTTCCCAATGCTGGTACCAAGCTGCACATTTAAACCCCAGCTTTTAAAAACGGTTATTGCAGCTTCAAGATCTGCAGCGTCAGCCTTTCGTGCAGTGCTAAGAATGCAAACGGTATCTCCTTTTTTTAAAAATGGTGCCTGCTTCATCAATAAATCGGGTATTTAATTTTATGAAGATAAAGAAACGACCCACAATTAAGGGTATTTCTCCTAAATTGCGCTTTTGTTCCTTTTTAAGGCTTTCAGCCGCTTACGCATAGTTACTCAATGAAAGAATTCAAGCGTTATACCGTCACCGCCGCCTTACCCTACACCAATGGGCCGGTTCATATAGGCCATATCGCAGGTGTTTACCTTCCTGCTGATATTTATTGCCGTTACCTGCGAATGCAGGAGCGTGACGTAATATTTGTTTGCGGCTCTGATGAGAATGGTATTCCTATTACCCTAAAAGCGAAAAAAGAAGGCATCACCCCCCAACAGCTAGTTGATAAATATCACAAAATTATTTCTGAATCTTTCGCTGAATTTGGCATCTCTTTCGATATTTATCACCGCACTTCTTCACCCCTGCATTACGAAACAGCCTCAGAAATATTTAAAACCCTGTATGATAAGGGAATATTTGAAGAGCAAACTTCAATGCAATATTATGATGAAGAAGCTGGGCAATTTCTTGCCGACAGGTATATAAATGGTACCTGCCCGAATTGTGGCTTTGATAAAGCTTATGGTGATCAATGTGAAAACTGTGGTACTTCACTCAGCCCGACAGATCTGATCAACCCTCGTTCAATGCTGAGTGGTCAGAAGCCCGTTAGAAAAGAAACAACTCACTGGTATCTTCCTCTTGATAAATTTCAACCTGCTCTTGAAAAATATATTCTTGAAGATCATACTGAATGGAAACCCAATGTTTATGGGCAATGTAAATCATGGCTCGATCAGGGTTTACAGCCCCGGGCAGTAACCCGGGATCTTGACTGGGGTGTACCCGTGCCAATTGAGGGTGCCCAGGGTAAAGTTTTATATGTATGGTTTGATGCTCCGATAGGTTATATCTCGGCAACAAAAGCCCTCACACCTGAATGGGAAAAATATTGGAAAGATCCTGAAACACGGCTTTTACATTTCATAGGTAAAGATAATATTGTCTTTCATTGTATAGTCTTCCCTGCCATTCTGATGGCTGAAGGCTCTTATATCCTGGCCGATAATGTACCTGCGAATGAATTTTTAAATCTGGAAGGTGAAAAAATTTCAACTTCCAGAAACTGGGCAGTCTGGCTGAATGAATACCTGATTGATTTTCCTAATATGCAAGACGTACTCAGGTACGTGCTTTGTTCGACGGCCCCTGAAACCAAGGATAATGATTTTACCTGGAAAGATTTTCAGGCAAGAAATAACAATGAACTATTGGCTATTCTGGGTAATTTCATAAATCGGGTGGCGGTACTTACATTTAAATATACAGGTGGTATAGTTCCTCAGTCTAAACCTGGCCCAGCCGAAATAGCATTGGGGCTAGAGATTGCAGCTTTTCCTCTGAAAATTTCTGCAGCAGTCGAAGAATTTCATTTTCGTGATGCGCTGTCAGAGGTCATGAATCTTGCAAGACTAGGAAACCGTTACCTGGCCGAAACAGAACCATGGAAACTTAAAGAAGGTCAGGAAGAGCGGCTTCATACAATCTTAAATACTGTCCTGCAGTTAAGTGCTAGTCTGTCTATAGTTTGTCAACCATTTTTACCATATACAGCTAATAAGCTCAGGGAGTTTTTAAATCTGGGAAAATTGAACTGGAATGATGCCGGAAGGGTAGACCTGCTTGAGCCTGGGAAACAGCTTAAACAACCTGGTCTGCTGTTCAGAAAAGTTGAAGATGAAGAAGTGGAAATTCAGATAGAAAAGCTTCAGGCTAGTAAAAGACAAAATCAGGTGCTTAATGTCAGGCCCCTAAAGGAAGAAGTAAGTTTCGAAAGCTTTTCAGCTATGGATATTCGTATTGGTATAATTCTGGAAGCTGAAAAAGTACCTAAAACGAAAAAACTGCTTAAACTGTTAATTGATACAGGAATTGACAAACGTAGTGTAGTTTCTGGAATCGCAGAATATTTTGATCCGCGTAAAATTATCGGGCAACAAGTGAGTATTTTAGTTAATTTAGCGCCCCGGATGATCAAAGGAATTGAATCTCACGGCATGATTCTAATGGCAGAAAATTCTGCCGGAGAATTAAGCTTTATTCAATCTACTGGTCTTCAGGAGACAGGAAGCGAAATTCGCTAAAATCAGGCACTGTAGTTCAATGGATAGAATAGAAGTTTCCTAAACTTTAGATGCGGGTTCGATTCCCACCAGAGCCACCATAATGCGCATACTATTGGCATCGTAGTTCAACGGATAGAATAAAAGTTTCCGAAGCTTTTGATACAGGTTCGATTCCTGTCGATGCCACATCTGATCTGATAATTATTTATTTCAGCCGATGCTGAACATTGAGTTCTTACGCGATTATTGCCTGGCCAAAGAAGGAGCCTCAGAAGAGATGCCATTTGGTGATGACACCCTTGTTTTTAAAGTAAATACCAAAATTTTCTTATTGTTGCCCCTGAAATCGCCTTTGGAATTTAACGTAAAAGTCGACCCCTTAAAAGCGATTGAACTCAGGGAGCAGCATCCGGCCGTACTACCCGGGTTTCATATGAACAAAAAACACTGGAATACTATTCTAATCGATGGAAGTATTCCTGATAAGGAAATTCTTACTTTTATTGATGATTCGTATAGCCTTATCATCCGGACGAAAACTAAATCAAAGCTTTAAACTTATGTGGACAGAAACAGATAATAAACTTTGCCGTAAATTCACGTTCCAGAACTTTAGCCAGGCCTGGGCTTTTATGAGCAGAGTGGCCCTTATTGCTGAAAAAATGGATCACCATCCAAACTGGACAAATGAATACAATAGTGTTGAGATTAAACTTTCTTCACATGATCTGGGCAATATAATTGGCCCTAAAGATCATGCCCTTGCTGAAGCCATAGATAAAATCAGTGCTTAAAAACCTCCAGCGGATGATCCTGATGCGAAAAAAATACCCGGTATCACCTGTGCCATCCTGTTTACAAAACTCAATTTAACTCTTACCCTTCTTCCTTTATGCATTACCTATCATGGTATACAAATCCTGGTGCCATTTCAATTTTAGCGATTACGCTGATCTTTAGTATCGCTGGCCTTGCAAATGAGAGTTTCAAGGAAGAGTGCATGTTACATCCATGGAGCATTTCACGTAAAAAGCGTGTCTATACCCTGATCACCAGTGGTCTTGTACATGCCAACCTCGCCCATCTTGCTTTTAATATGTTTACGTATTGGTTCTTTGCTTTTTTGCTTGAAAAGTACTTTCTTGGAACACGGGGATTCATTCTGCTCTATCTTGCCGGACTTCTTCTTTGTGATATTCCGACAATTATCAAACAGCGTAATAATCAGGGGTATTATAGTTTGGGGGCCTCAGGGGCAATTTCTGCTGTTCTTTTTTCAATGATCATTTTTTACCCAACGATGGGCATTGGAATGCTATTTCTCCCATTTCATATTCCCGGTTATATATTTGGAATCCTGTTTCTCTTGTATACCACTTATGCGGCGAATCGCCAGAGTGGTAATATAAATCATGATGCACATTTATATGGTGCGTTAACTGGGATCATCATGGCATTCATTCTTAATTATAGTGTTGCCTCTCAGGTAATTCATAAAATAGTGCAGAGTGGCTTTATGGCGCAGTAATCAGCGTAAGCCCGTCACTCTATGAATTTCGTCATTGCTTTTTCCGGATTTGTCCTTATTTCATCTTTTGTGATATTCCAGGGTTTCCAGAAGGCCTCAAGAACCTGGGCATAAACTTTGGTATCCCAGGGATTAAATAATGCTCTCAGACCCACACCTTCAAGTGGTTGTGGGCTTAGGCTATATTCATTATTATTTCCCGCAGGGGGTAGAATCAAATACTGGGCAATCGGGTTAAAAAGGTAGGCTGAATAATAAAATAGGGCACAAAGTTCCTGAAACTGCATTAATTCAAGTGTCTTGCCATTGATTTTTTTCAGAAGTGCTCCATGATATTCGAGGTTCTTACCATGATCCTGCAGGCAGATAAGGATTCCAACATCTTTAATAGCCAGAGAAAAAATCATTGTTGCCATCTCATCACGGTAATCAAATACATTCGATTCTGTCGATAGCTTTACCCTTACCAGTGACCATGGCTGAAAATCTTCATAGACAAGGGGCATCCGTAATGATTGTAAAAGTAAATGCAGGTTTCTGAATTTTGATAATAAGGAAGGGGAAATCCCAAGGGGCTCATCACCCTCATGCTGGGTAAAAGCTGCCTGCAATTCAATAAATATAATGCCATACAGAATCTTTGAGAACCAATGAAAAATTGTCAGTTCATCAAGTGCTGAAACACCATCAAATCCAATATCAAATCCTTTACTGATTTTGAGTTCAAGCTCCTGAAGATAATCCCTGTCACATTTGCTACAGGCAGGAGTTTTCATGGCTTCGTAGGTAGTCATGCTTTCATCAAGTAATTTGAAGGGCATTTCATACAGATTATACTTTTTCATGAGCCATGCTGGAAATACAGGTGACTGCTCGGTCAGGCCATCCGTTTTTTTTCCGCAAAGAAAACATTCGGTGGGTGAAAAGCTAAGTTTGTCGAAAGGATCATATAATTCCATATTGCAAAGAAACAGATAAATTAACGAGCGCTCTCTATCTTAGACAGGCCTTATTTTGGGATTAAGAAAATCTTATGAAACTGACTTTTACCCGGTATTCACTCAAGCTGAAACATTCTTTTACAATAGCAGGTAATTCAAGAACTACCACCCCTCTGGTTTTATTGCAATTGCAACACACTGATTTTATAGGTTATGGAGAAGCCTCGCTACCGCCGTATCTTGCCGAAACTCAGGATACTGTCTGTGTGTTTTTAGGTGCTCTAAAGCTTGACATGTTTACTGATCAGTTTGATTTCGATTCAATTCTTGAATATGTTATGAATTTTTTGCCAGGTAATATGGCAGCAAAGGCAGCAATTGATATGGCCTTGCATGATCTTCTAGGTAAATTGTTAAATAAACCCTGTTTTGAAATCTTTAAGGCTAATCCTGATAAAATGCCCGAAACTTCATTTACAATCGGCATTGATTCTCCAGAGGTAATACGCCTTAAAGTTAGTGAGGCGGGGCAGTTCAAGCTGTTAAAAATTAAACTGGGTGGTATTAATGACAGGGAAATTGTAAATGCTGTCAGGCAGGTTTCTTTTAAGCCTCTTTGTGTTGATGCCAATCAGGGCTGGACAGACAAATACCAGGCACTCGATATGATTTACTGGTTGCGTGATGAAGGTGTCAGATTTATAGAACAACCAATGCCCAAAGCCAGTACAAAAGACATGATATGGCTAACTGAACAAAGCCCCTTACCAACTATTGCTGATGAGTCATGCCAGAAGCTCAGCGATCTGGAAGCAGTTCAAGGGGTATTTAAAGGCATTAATATCAAATTGATGAAATGTGGAGGAATTAATGAGGCCCGTAAAATGATAGCACTGGCCAGAAATCTTGATCTTAAGATTTTGATGGGTTGTATGAACGAGACGTCTAATGCTATTTTGGCTGCTGCAACTCTGGCCCCCTTCTGTAATTATGCAGATCTAGACGGCCCGTTTCTGGTTACTAATAATCCCTTCCAGGATCCTGAGCTTAAAGGAGGTAAAATTAAGCTCTCTTCTCAGGCAGGCCTCGGTATGAAATTGCCTGCAGGTAGCTGAAATTAGCAACACACAATTAACATTAGAGCCTGGCAACTCTAATTGAGTTATTGCTGGCTATAAATTTACAGTTTAAACGATTTCAAGAGTTGGGTCGATATCCTGAGCCCAGGCAAGAATACCACCTTTCAGATTATATAAGTTTTTTAAGCCATATTGTTGTTCGAGTTGTGAAATGGCGGCAGCACTCCTGCGCCCACTTCTGCAATAAATAATTACAGGTTTTTCACGCTCAACCTTATCAGCCTCCAGTAAAACATTTGCCAACGGTATATGAAGACCAGCGATGCTTGCTGATTCAACTTCAAAGTTTTCTCTGACATCAATCAGCTGAAAATCTTCTTTATTATCAAGTTTTTCTTTTAATTCCTGAACTGTAATTTCTTTAATTGCCATACACAGATTTTTCACTAATATACAAGCTTAGACTTATTTTTATAGACTAAGCTCTTACTACATCAAAGGTTTGCTAAATTTCCAAGGGTTTTACGAATGATACTTCTTTAAGATCAAGGATTAACCTGTTTAAATACTGTACATACTGTATGCGTAAATTTCTTTTCTTTCTGTCAGTTTCAGCTGCTTCGCTGCAAGCACTTAACTCAATGGCACAGGTTATCAGTGATTCTAGCACAGTGCTAATAAACAAAGTATCTCAGGCTGGTAATTTACTGGTAAAGTCGAAACGCTCTGACAGATTGTTTCTTCGTCTTGATCCTGGTTTCAAAGATTCTTTAACAGTTCATAGCCCGACAAAACCCCTTACCGGAATCACACTGGCCGGAAGCCACCTGAAGATTAATCTGGTTGAAGCAAAGGTTTACTCAACAGGAGCATTTGGGCTTATGCTCAAACTGAAAGTTGGGTTAAATAATATCGCTTTTCAGCTAGACGGGCCTGACTCAAGTCGGCTTGACACGGTGATAAAAATCGTTTTTGTGCCTGTAAAACCTGCTGTTGAAACCCGGGAATTAAGAATTGAGGCCATAACGATTTATCCGCATTCTGATCAGGATCTGGTAACCGGAGATCTCCTGAAAATCAGGATTAAGGCATTTCCTGGTTCAGTGGTAAGTTTCAATAATGGTATTTTATTGAATGAACTGCCAACAGTACAAACAGGAGGACTGAGGGGTATCTATCAAGTAAATTACCTGGTCAGAAGTCAGGATACACTGGCCCTTCAAAAAATTCTTTTTACGCTAAAATCAAACCTGGGGCGTAGTGTATTTGCCAAAAGTGAAGAACGAATCAGCTTCAATGCTGTAGGCTTTCCAAAGGTCGGCATCTCTCATGGTAATCTACCGTATTTGAACTTTGGTTTGGGTACAGATCGTTTGGGCGGTGCCAAGCTGGGTTATATTGATACCCTGGTAAGAATGAAAATCACGGGCCGTTCAGGAGACCTTTACAGGGTAGATCTGAGTGAGCATCAACAAGCTTGGGTTCCTGTCAGTTTTATTAATCTGATGCCTGTCGGCACTTTCATGCCATCAAGTAATACGGGAAATATAAATATCACTGCTGATAGTAGCTATGATTATATAAGAATGACTTTATCAGACAGACTCCCGTATAGTTCAGATTTGCTTGTTGGCCCGACCAGGCTTGAAATAAACCTATACGGGGCTACATCGAATACGAATTGGGTAATTCAGCATCTGGGCACAAAAACTATTCGTTCAATTTACACTTCTCAGCTCGAATCAAATTTATTCAGAATTACCGTCGACCTTGTTAAAGAACAGAGCTGGGGCTATTCTATTTACTATGAAGGTCGAAGCCAGCTTGTAATTAGAATCAAACATGCACCCCAAATTCTTGACCTGACCAGGCTTGTAATTGCAGTAGATCCTGGTCATGGGGGTAAAAATTATGGCGCCAGAAGTATCACCGGGGTATATGAGAAAAACCTGACCTTACAGATCGCTGGCATTTTGAAAACACATCTTGAAGCCGCAGGGGCCAAAGTTATTCTTACAAGAGATGCAGATCTTGATGTCAGTATGTATGACAGAGTGAAAACAATGCAAACCATCAAACCCGATATTCTTATAAGTATTCATGCGAATTCAACCGATGATCCTGAGGTTAATGGTAATAGTACCTATTATCGCTACGTGGGTTTTCGTAATTTAAGTTTGAGTATTTATCAGAAAGTGCTTGAACTTGGACTCAGCGATTATGGTAATATCGGGAGATTTAATTTTGGGCTCAGCGGACCTACAGAATATCCAAATGCCTTGGTTGAAACAGCTTTTCTTTCGAGCCCTTCAGACGAGTCAAGGCTTCTAGACCCTCAGTTTCAAACACAGATGGCTATGAAAATAGTAGAAGGGATTAATTTATTTCTCAAAAATGCCGGACATATTAATCAGCCCGGTAAAACCGGGCTGAAAAACGAATAATTGTTTTTATCATCAGATATGGTCAGTCGTTGTTAACGAGTAGCTTCAAGGCCTAATGATGCCCATTCCTCTTTTGAAGGCCCATAAACACCTGGAACAGTCAGGCCTGCCTGTCTCATCAAGACTGTTAATTGGCCACGGTGGTGTGCCAGATGCAAGATTACCAGCGAAAGAAGGTAACCCTTCATCATTGGTCGTCCAAAGAATAGAAATTCCTGATCGAGCATACTATCGAGCCATTCTGCATTTACTTCTTTTACAAGTTCATCAGCTGACTTTTTAAATTGGATTGAAATATACATCGGATCAAAGGGCTGGGCCATAACTTCTGGGTTCGTAAGTCGAAGCCCTGACCTGCCAGCAAAATCAGCAATAGAAAGCGCCATATGCCAGGCTATTATACCCATAGATCGGCCACCGTGAATAACCTGCTGACTTAATGAATCAGGTGTCAGCCTTTCGAAAACTTTGAGGGTACTTTCTGTTTCAAATTTCCATTCTCTTTCAAAGTCTTCAACCGATCTAAACATAGTATGTGCTATTTGTTTAAAAATATGAAATTTCCTTATTAGAACCTGAAATTAACTCCAACGCTCACATTAAAAGGTGCCTGTGGATAATAGTAATTACTGTTTATTGTTCTACCAGCCTGAACATAAGGGTAGGCGCTACCATTAGACACATACAGCACATTCATAATATTGTTTAAAGCCAGTAAAAACTCCATATTGGGAATGAAACCAGAAATAATTTTATAATTGAACCTGATGTCATTTAAAAAATAAGGTTCAATTTTACGGTTGGCGTGAGAGGTATTATCTAAATATTGTTTTCCCACATATTTAGTTACCAGACTGGCATGGAAGTCTTTAATTAACAGGAAATCAAAAATACTGGACCCAATAATTGAAGGAGAAAATGCAATATTGCTATGATGATAGATATTGTCTAAAGCCGTATTGTTTTCATTGTATAATGTCTCATGGTATTCCCTGATCTTATTGCTACTCAGCGTAAGATTTGCTTTCCAGATAATATGGTCTGTAATTTTATAAGCCCCCTCAAGTTCTATGCCTGCACGGTAACTAAATGGAACATTCGTTCTTACCGGATTACCGACATCATTCAATTTGCCCGTTTGTACCAGCTGATTGTAATAATTCATGTAGAAAAGATTGACGTTACCACTGAAGCTTGTACCTGTATGCCTGATTCCGGTTTCAAGGTCCTGAAGATTTTCTGGTTTAGGTAATTTTCCAGCAGTTGCCTGTACATAGTCATCGCGGTTGGGCTCTTTATTTGCTACACCATAGGAAACATATAACGTCTCATAGTCGCCTAGTTTATAGCTTATTCCGAATTTTGGATTAAAAAAGTTTAAAGCCTCTTTCTGATCAATTTTCATCTTAAATTCATCAGTACCATTAAATTGGTAATGTACTCTTCTATACTGCAGATCAAGGTTAAGGCTGAGGTTGCCTATTTTCCAACTCTCTTTTCCATATAAATTGAAATCTGTTTTAATCCCGTTATTATCATAATACCGGCTACGAATCTGACTGTTAGAAGCGAACTGAGCCCAGATTACTTCGCCATAATGCAAACCGCGATATTCATTATAGGCACCACCAAAAGTAAAGTCAAGGTCTTTGGCTGTATGATTCTCAGCAGACCAGGTTGCACCATAAAAATAATTATCAAGCCATTGCCTTCTGATAAGATTACTTGTGTCTATGGTAGTTGCACCAATTACCACTGGCGCGATAGAATAATTTGAAAGTAACTGGCTGGCTTCATATTCTTCATAATAACCTTTGCCATGTGTTAAATGCAATGCTCCGTTTAACAGCCATGCGTCTCCAATTCTTTTAGAATACAGAATCTGGTAATTATCCTGAGTGTAATTATCAGTCTGATTTGGATAGGTCAGAGAATTGTAGCGACGGTGATGAGGTAATGAATCTTCGGGTACCCCATAATAAGCCTGATATGTTTTTTCAGCTCCGGCAAATACATTGAATCGCAAAAGATCAGCTTTACCTGTATAGGCCGCTGAAAAATACAACGACTTCAGTAAAGCAGATCCTCTTTCGATATACCCGTCTGAACTGATTCTTGATAGGCGCCCATCAAAATTCCATCTTCCAATGGGGCCAGTACTAAATTTCAGCGTATTTTTCAATGAATTATAAGATCCATAAGAATTATCCAGTTCTGCATAGGATTTTGGGGAAGCAGAATTTGTCTGAATATTCAGACTACCACCAAAAGCTCCGGCACCGTTTGAAGATGTTCCCACACCCCGCTGAACCTGTATGTTTTCTACAGATGATGCCAGATCAGGGATATCTACGAAATAGGTTTGTTGTGATTCAGCATCATTATAAGGAATACCGTTGATGGTTACATTTGTTCGTGACGCATCAGATCCTCTTATGCGTATATAGGTATAACCTATTCCAGTTCCGGCATCAGAGGTAACGACAACAGAAGGCAGTGTAGCCAACAGATAGGGCAGATCCTGACCAAGATTTGAACTTGCAATCTGCTGCTTGCCCAAACTTGAATAAACAGTACCATCAGTAGGTTGTGAACGGGTTGAGCGTACAAAAACTTCATTAGACAGGTAGGGTGCAACCTGCAGTTCTATCCGAAGGGGGTTAACTGAAGTAGCTGGTATCCGTACAGACTGTTTAAGATAACCCAGAAAGCTGACTTCAAGTGAATCAGAAGCCGAGCCTGTTGAACGTAAAACAAATCGACCTTTTGCATCTGAAAGTGTGCTGAGGTTAGTATGTAACAGCTTAATTCCAGCCTCTTTTAACGGGTAGCCGTTAGCTGCATCGGTAATAGTTCCCTGGATCAGATGCTGGGAAAAAAGCGTAGCCGGTAAGGCAAGAATCACTAGTGTAAAAAAATATTTCATGAAAAAATTTTGATTGATGAGAGGTGTTTTAAGCAGACCAGACATCAGTATTTTAAAAACCGGGGCAAAGGGAATAATCCCCCGAATAATTAACAACATTTCCTACGCAGGCATTATCCTGATCAGGTTATGGGTGTGATCTCAGCCTTATTGGGGCACCCCTTTATAGAACAATCAAATTTATTAAAAAAGATTGATTTTTTTTAAGTAATCGGTAATCTTGACAAAATCTTCAGGCAATTAAAAACTCTTCAACTGCCCTGATGGCATTTTTTTCTCTTTCAGCCCCAAAGCCTGAGATAATGGCATAAGGTTTACCCAGTGCTTTGACTTCTTTGATATGTACTTTCATAAAGTGTTCACGCAAATCAGGAAAGTTTCGAAGATGATCTTCCTGCCAAGGTAAATCTATGTTCATGATCAAAAAAAAGTCATAACTACGTACTAAAAGCTCGTTATCAACCTCTAAAGGATAGGTTTTAAATTCAAATTCAGACCAGATTTTAACTGTTAAAAACATCGTATCACAAAAAACCAGATGGTTTGCGTTTTTTATCAGCCTGTCTTCAAGTGCCAGCTGCCCTTTAAGCATATTGAGTTCATCTTTCATTGTTGGCAAATGATCAAGGTCTTCACAGTATTCCCGTGCATACTCTGGCACCCATACAGTATTATAATATCGGGCAAGAAAAGAGGATATGGCTGATTTCCCCGTCGATTCAGGCCCCATCACGGCAATTTTAAGCAAGCTGTTTTTCAATTTTTTTCCACGTTATTAAGCCAGCTATAGCAAGTATAACAAGCACTGCATATAGAATAGCAGTCGGGTATAACTGTTTCAGGCAAAAGAGATAGATATAGATGAGATCAGCAAATATCCATAAATACCAGTTTTGAATTATTTTACGGGCCGTTAGCCAGGTTGCAGCAACACTCAGGGCTGTGCAAAAACTATCGGTATACGGGTAGCTTGCCCCGCCTACATACTGACTGAAGATGAAACCTCCCGATAAAGTTAGTACCATGACCAATGTTGTAGCAATATAGATTTCATCACGCGTAATATCCCTGATCTGTAAAGTGTGTCCACCATAACTGGTCTCTGTCCAGCTGTACCACCCATATATACTCATACTGATAAATAGAATTTGTAGCAGTGAGTCAGAATAAAAACCGGCCTTATAAAAAACAAACAGATATAATAATGAACTGATGATATCAAGAATCCAGCTTGAACTGCGCTGCATAACTGTCAAAATAATACCTGTAAGGGCAATTATAGCGGCTATCTGTTCAAGCCAGCTACTACCCAGAATTGATGCTAAATACTGAATAAACATGTTCGTTAAAAAAAACCAAAGCGAAATTAAAAAGAAACTCTAAATTTAGCCAGTTTGTACCCCTACCCAATCAAGCCACTTTTTACTTTTTTACTCATTTTTAATGCCTAAAGATACCCGCATAAAGTCTGTACTCATCATTGGTTCTGGTCCTATTATTATTGGTCAGGCCTGTGAATTTGATTATGCAGGCTCACAAGCTGCCCTTTCACTAAAAGAAGAAGGAATTGAAGTCTCAATTATAAACTCTAATCCAGCCACGATTATGACCGATGAGGTCATTGCAGAGCATATCTATCTGCTTCCATTGACCTGTGAATCGATTGAACAAATATTGAAGGAAAGGCAGATTGATGCTGTTTTACCAACAATGGGAGGACAAACAGCCCTAAACCTTTGTATTGAAGCACACGAAAGAGGTATTTGGGAAAAATACGGCATCCGTATCATCGGTGTAGCCATTGATGCAATTGAAAAAACAGAAAACAGGGAGGCTTTCAGGCAGCTCATGATTGATATAGGGGTAGATGTTGCACCCTCACAGGTCGCCAATAGTTTTCTTGAGGGTAAAGAAATTGCTCAGGAAATAGGTTTCCCACTCGTGATCAGGCCATCTTATACCCTGGGTGGTAACGGTGGGGGGTTTGTTCATCGTAAAGAAGATTTTGATGCCGCCCTTCAACGCGGTCTGCAGGCATCTCCAACCCATGAGGTACTGGTAGAACGTGCTGTCATAGGCTGGAAAGAATATGAGCTTGAATTATTACGCGATAACCGCAATAACGTCATAATTATCTGCTCGATTGAAAATATGGATCCAATGGGGATTCATACAGGTGACTCAATAACTGTTGCTCCTGCAATGACCCTGTCTGATACCTGTTATCAGCAAATGCGGGATCACGCCATAAAGATGATGCGTGCGATTGGTGATTTTGCAGGTGGTTGTAATGTGCAGTTTGCTGTTGACCCGGCAAATGAACACATCATTGCGGTAGAAATTAACCCAAGAGTATCCCGATCATCAGCACTGGCTTCAAAGGCGACTGGCTATCCGATTGCTAAAATTGCTGCCAAGCTGGCTGTAGGTTATAATCTGGATGAGCTTGATAACCAAATCACAAAGACCACATCTGCTTACTTTGAGCCTAGTCTTGATTATGTGATTGTGAAAATTCCACGGTGGAATTTCGATAAATTTAAAGGTGCCAAAAAAGAGCTTGGTCTTCAGATGAAATCAGTGGGTGAAGTAATGGCGATTGGTCGAAATTTTGCTGAGGCATTACAAAAAGCCTGCCAGTCATTAGAAATCGGGCGCTATGGTCTTGGTGCCGATGGGCGTGAAATTAAAGACCTGGCTACGATCATGCAAGGCTTGGAACATCCTTCATGGAATAGGTTATTTCTGATTAAAGATGCATTTAGCCTAGGAGTTCCACTAGAATCTATTCGTAAAGTAACCCTGATAGATCGATGGTTTCTACATCAGATTCAAGACTTAAGTCGTCTCGAACTTGAATTGAAGCGCTATCAGTTACATAATATACCCTATGAGCTATTTTTCGAGCTTAAGCAAAATGGTTTCTCAGATGAACAGATTGCCTTTGTTTTGGGTAATACGACGCCTGAAGATGTGTATCAGCTTCGTACGAAACTGGGTATCAGAAGAAAATATAAAATGGTCGATACCTGCGCTGCTGAGTTTCAGGCTAAAACCCCTTATTTCTATTCAACTTTTGAATCTGAAAATGAAAGTATTCCTTCTGATAAACCTAAAATAATCGTTCTAGGTTCAGGACCCAACCGAATTGGTCAGGGTATTGAGTTTGACTATGCCTGTGTTCATGGTCTGATTGCTGCCCGTGAACTTGGTTATGAGGCAATTATGATAAACTGTAACCCTGAAACCGTCTCTACTGACTTTAATATGGCTGATAAGTTATATTTTGAGCCTGTATACTGGGAACATATCCGTGAGATTATTGAGCTTGAAAAACCTATTGGGGTAATTGTTCAGCTAGGTGGTCAGACGGCATTGAAACTTGCCGAAAAGCTGTATGAACAAGGTATTCCAATACTGGGTACTTCTTATCCTGATATGGATGTAGCTGAAGACCGGGGCAGATTTTCAGATTTATTAAAAGACCTGAACATCCCTTATCCACGTTATGGTGTAGCTCTTTCTGCTGAGGAAGCAATCAGGGTCGCAAAAGAAGTTGGTTATCCGGTGCTGGTTAGACCTAGCTATGTATTAGGCGGACAAGGTATGCAAATTGTAATCAATGATGAAGACCTTGAAACGGCTGTTATCGGCTTGTTGAGAAGTTTACCTGGTAACAGGGTTTTAATTGACCACTTCATTGACAGGGCCGAGGAAGCTGAGTCTGATAGTATCAGTGATGGGTTGAATGTTGAAATAATTGGGCTGATGGAACATATTGAACCTGCAGGAATTCATTCTGGTGATTCGTTTGCTGTTCTTCCCCCCTTTAACTTACCTGAGGCAGTTATCTTGCAAATGGAAGAATATACACGCAAAATTGCTATTGCCCTGAAAATAAAGGGATTGCTTAATATTCAGTTTGCGGTAAAAGATGGCAAAGTGTTTGTAATCGAAGCAAACCCAAGGGCATCCCGTACTGTTCCTTTTATTTCCAAAGCATACCGGGTACCTTATATAAACATGGCTGCAAAAATTATGATCGGAGATAAAAAAGTCAGTGATTTCAAACATACCCCCTTTAAAGTAGGATACGCAATCAAAGAACCTGTCTTTTCTTTCGACAAATTTCCTGAAGTAAGTAAAGAGCTTGGACCTGAGATGAAGTCAACCGGAGAATCAATCAGGTTCATCAAAGACCTGGAAGATCCATTTTTCAGGCATCTCTATAAAGAAAAATCTATGTATCTAAGCCGATAATAGGTAAAAATGATCAATTAGGGTAACTTTAAATAAACACTTGCGTAAAAACCTGCATTATCACATTTTTTTTATGAAGCATCTTATTTTTCTGGTATTCTTGTTTCAGGCCCTCTGTTTAAGAGCAGAAACACCAGACCTTGCCTCATTCGATTTACCCGGATCTCCAAGTATTGCTAAAGATTCAGTTAAAATTAATGTACTGAATAAAATTGCCTATGATTACACTAGCAGAAATTCATTTCTAGCTGAGAAATATAGCAATCTTGCTCTGGAATCAAGTAAACGTATAGGTTATGCCAAGGGTATGGCTGAGTCTTATAAAATTCTCGGTCTTGCGTTTCTTGGACAGGCCCGCTACCCTGACGCTCTCGACAATCTTCTTGATGCCTTAAAAATTTCGGAAGAAATGAATGATGATGCCCAGAAAGCAAACGTGCTGAATGATATCGGGTATTTTTATCATGCGATAAGGAAATACCAGAAAGCAATCGGGTATTATGATCAGGCAGCCAGTTTAAACAAGTCTTTGCATCATGAGCAAAATGAAATTGACTGCCGGGAAAATGTGGCTGAATGCTATATTAGCTTAAATCAGTTTGTAACAGCTAAAGAGTTAGTTGATATATTGCTAAAATCAGCCAGGGCACTTAACTATCAGGCTGGTATTGCTGATGCCTATCAGAACCTGGGCACTATTTATGCTGCATACTCAAAATTCGACAAAGCATTACCCTATTATTTAAAAGCGGTGCCCATTTATGCGGCAATCAATGATGATATGAACCGCCTAACTACCCTGAATAAAGTTGGGAAGTTATATATGCAGCGTGAAGAACCTACCAAGGCAAGGGAATACATTCAATATGCGATTGATCAGAGTAGTCGTATCGGTTCGGCAGATATAGAACTCACCGGTTATCTTTATCTTTCAAAAATTGATTCAATGGCAGGCAATTTCCAGGGAGCCATGGCAAATTTCAGGCGCTTTACTACCCTGAAAGATAGTATTGAGTCGGCAGGTAAAGCCCTGAAAGTTGAAGAGATTCAATCGAACTTTCTGCTAAAATCACAGAACAAGCATATCAGCCTTCTTCAAAAAAATATGGACAGGCAGGATCTGAAAATGAAAGGTAAGAATACCCTCATTTATATTTTCCTTATATTCTTCGTTGTAGTTGGTTTTCTTTCTGTCGTGCTAACCTATTTCTACCGGCAGAAAAAAGATGCTGTGTTAAAACTTGAAGCTAAGAAAGAAGAGCTCGAGATGTTAAATGGAGTGAAGGATAAGCTCTTTTCAGTTATTTCCCATGATTTACGTAGTCCATTGGCCAATCTGGAGGCTATTCTGAGTTTGATGGAAACGGGAGATCTTTCTACTGAGGAAGTTGTTATGCTGGCAAGCCAGCTGACCCAGAATGTTCAGGATACTTCGAATATGCTTGACAATCTTCTCCAATGGTCAAAAAGTCAGATGCAGGGTATAAGACCCAAACACGAAAAGGCAAATCTGGGTCTGCTGGTAAATGATATAATCTTTTTCTATCGTAACCAAGCCGAAAAAAAGGCGATTACAGTTCGTACATTCATCAGTGAACCAAGCAGCACTTTTGCTGATGTCGAGATGATGAAACTTGTAGTCAGAAATTTGCTTGCGAATGCCATTAAGTTCACACCAACCGGGGGCATGATTAATGTAGAAATAAAGTCAACCTTACAAAATGTGATCGTTTCTATTAAAGATTCAGGGTTGGGCATAAGTGAAAATAACAAACAGCGATTGTTTTCAAATACCAGTTTTTCCACTGCCGGCACCCAGGATGAAAAAGGGACGGGTCTGGGCCTGCTTTTATGCCGGGATTTTGTAGAGAAGAATAATGGCAAGATCTGGGTTGAAAGTCAATTAGGGAAAGGCAGTATTTTTAGTTTTAGTCTGCCGCTGATTCTTGACCCCGACGCTGTAAAAGCACCCATCAGGTCGAAATTTATCTAACTATATCCAGGGCGGTATTAAGAAAATAAATGCCCGACAACTTCTTCAATACGCCCCATTAAAATAATCTCTATGCTTCTTTTCTTACCAGAAATACTGGGGCTCAGTTTATTATATTTTGAGATATAGATACGTTTGAAGCCTAGTTTTTCAGCCTCGCTAATGCGTTGATCTATTCTATTCACCGATCGTAATTCACCAGAGAGACCAATTTCGGCCGAAAAGCATACTGAATCGGGTAAGGGCATATCTTCCATTGAGCTAATCATTGCAACCATCAGACCCAAATCAATTGCCGGATCTTCAACCCTGAGTCCTCCTGTAATATTCAGAAATACATCTTTGGCTGACAGCCTGAAACCGCATCTTTTTTCAAGAACTGCAAGTAACATACTCATTCTTCTGCCGTCAAAGCCAATGCTTGACCTTTGAGGTGTACCGTAAGCTGAGGCACTCACTAAGGCTTGGCATTCAATCAGAAGCGCTCTTGCACCCTCCATGATCACTGAAATGCTGATACCACTTAATGCCTCTTCTCTATTGGGCAAAAGTATTTCAGAGGGGTTACTTACTTCACGTAAACCACTCCCTTGCATTTCATATATGCCGAGCTCTGAACTTGCTCCGAACCTGTTCTTCAGCGTTCTTAGAATGCGGTAGGTATGCTGTCGGTCACCCTCAAACTGGATAACCGTGTCAACCATATGCTCAAGTACTTTCGGGCCTGCGATTGAGCCATCTTTGGTAATATGACCTATCAATATTACCGGAATCATACTTTCTTTGGCAAAACGCATGAATTCTCCTGCACTTTCCCTCACCTGAGAAATACTTCCAGGGCTTGAATCATTCAATGATGATTGCAGGGTTTGAACAGAATCAATTATGATCAGACCAGGTGAGATCGCTTCAGCCTGCTCAATGATATTAATCGTACTGGTTTCACAAAGTAAAAAGCAGGAATTTGTAGGTGAGGCTTGTTCAGTTGAGATACGCTTAGCCCGCATTTTTATTTGCTGCTCGCTCTCTTCGCCTGAGACATATAAAACTTTTAAGTTTTGGATGCGAAGTGCCAGCTGTAATAATAAGGTTGATTTACCAATTCCTGGTTCTCCGCCCAGTAGTACAAGCGATCCGGGAACTATGCCACCGCCTAAAACCCTATTCAGTTCATTGTCGGGAGTGCTGATTCTTGATTCTGGCTGATCAGGTATATCGTGGATATTATTTGGCGTAGCTTTTTTTAAGGCGCTTCCTGAACTGAACAGTTTTTTTGCGTCTTTTTGAACACGCTCTTCAACCATTGAGTTCCATTCACCACAGGATGAGCATTTGCCTAACCATTTTGGAGAATCGAAACCACAATTTTTACAGGTAAACTGTGTTTTTAAGATTGGAGCAGCCATGAAGAATGAATCGTTGCCTAGATCTTGATTTCTTCGCCCTGAGATACGAAATGGAATTCAAGAAATGTAAATGCTGGATCAGCCTGTATTTTAATCCATTTTTTATATTTCATATACCATTTCACCTGGGTAGAAATCAAGCCCTTTTTAAGAAAAGCCTCAATAAATGGATGAACCATCAGCACAATACTTTTTTCATTCTGCTCTTTCAGAATGTAGTCAAGATTGTTTTCGATATCATCTATAACCAGAACAGTTGGCTTTACCTCGCCTGAACCTCCACATGCCGGACATTTCTCAATGGCAACAATATTCATTTCAGGTCTGACCCGCTGACGGGTTATCTGAACCAAACCAAATTTACTGGGTGGTAAAATAGTATGTTTTGCCCTGTCCTCTGCCATTTCAGTACGAAGGGCATCAAACAACGTTTTTCGATTTGGAGCCTTATGCATGTCAATAAAATCGACCACGATTATACCACCCATATCACGTAGACGTAATTGGCGAGCTATCTCACGTGCTGCTTCCATATTCACCTGCAAAGCATTCTCTTCCTGATTGGCTTCACCGTTTGTACGGTTCCCACTATTCACATCAATTACATGTAATGCTTCAGTATGTTCAATGACCAGATATGCGCCGCCCAACAGGTTTACTGTTTTACCAAATAAGGCTTTTATCTGCTTTTCAATCCCGTAATGCTCGAAAACAGGGTCTTTACCTTTATAAAGCCTGACAATTTTTTCTTGCTCGGGTGAGATTCCCTGTATATAAGATTTAACCTCTTCGTAAAGTGACGGATCGTTTATAACAATACTTTGGAAATCGGCATTCAAAATATCTCTCAATATTGATGAGGTGCGATCAATTTCACCCAGAATCTTTTTACCAGGTTCAGTAGCAGGAAGCTTCTGTATCAGAAGTGCCCATTTGGCGGTTAACTCTGTAATATCTTTTTCAAGCTCCTCTACTCCCCGGCCTTCTGATACAGTTCTGATAATAACACCAAAATTTTTGGGTTTTATACCTTCAATAATTTTTTTGAGCCGGTTTCTTTCTCCGTTGCTCTTAATTTTTTTGGAAACAGAAACAGTTTCAGTGAACGGCACAAGCACTACATACCTGCCTGCCATAGAAATATCTGAACTCAGTCGTGGACCTTTTGTTGATATTGGTTCTTTGGTAATCTGAACAGGGATTAGCTGTCCTTTGGTGAGTACTTCAGTAATTTTACCGCTTTTGTTAATATCGGCATCAGTATTATAGTGCTCAAGTAATTTACCCTTGAACTGCCTGTTTTTAAGATCGCGGGAAAAGTGAATCAATGAATTTACCTGCGGCCCCAGATCGAGGTAGTGCAGAAATGCATCTTTTTCAAAACCAACGTCTACAAAAGCGGCATTCAGCCCGGGCATAATCTTTTTAACACGCCCAAGGTAGATATCACCTACTGCATAGTTATTATTATTTTGCTCCTGATGTAACTCGGCCAACTGACGATCCTTTATCAGGGCAATCGTCACTCCAGACGGACTGGCATTAATTACAAGCTCTTTCAAATGAATATCGGTGTAAAACCTCTGAAACAGCGCATGGCTATGGTCAGAATGATTTTCAGTAAACTAAAATACAAAGACCATTGCTTTTTAAAAAGCAATGGGTCTATCTATTTTACATTAAAAATACTTATTTCTTTTTATGTCTGTTTTTTCTCAATCGTTTTTTCCGTTTGTGAGTAGCCATTTTATGTCTTTTCCTTTTTTTACCGCTTGGCATAATGAATTGCTTTTATGTTGTAAATTAATTAAGTTGTTGTATTAAATGATCTATACTACTGACCGTTTCCGCGTCATGGATGTATTTTCTGGCGTTTCTGTATGCTTCTACCGCCTCTTTCTTCCTGTTCAGGTTTTGAAAAGCTTGCGCAAGGTAGAAATAAGCTTCTCCATCTGGTGCAGTTTTAACAACATTCTGAAAACGGCCTATTGCCTTATCATACTGACCCGACCGCATTGAAAATAATCCTAAATTAAAGTTTGCATTCACATTACCAGGATCCTTTGAAACTACACCAAGTAAGAGCGTAATTCCTTGCATGGGGTTTGAGCTGCCACTTACATAACATACACCCATGCCGGTTTTAGCATCTAGATTGCCCGAATCAGTTTTCAAAACCTGCTGATAGGCACCTACAGCCTTTTCGAAAAAGGCAGTAGTAGCAACAGAATCCTGTTGATTGACCAAAGCAACCCTTAGTTTATCACCAGCTTTAAGCCAGGTTTTTATAGCAGGAGAAAGACTGGCAGCCTTGTAATAATACCAGCCGCTTAATCCGGGATTTTTATATTCGTCCCATTTTTCAGCTAGTCGGTTGAATTCAGCAAAACCAGTTATGTCTGCAGACTTTTTCTCCAGACTTGTAATCGTTTGCAATTGGTCAGGGCTTAGTTTTGTTTTTGCCCGTTTTAAAATTTCGTCTTCATTTGCTGCCACCGGAGCTACTGGTTTAGTAGCATGCCCATTATCAGCTGGTTTACCCGCCTTATGAATGTTCAGAGAGAACAGGGAAACCATTACTGAAAGTACTGCAATTAAAACGATAATTTGCTTAACCGACATTTGCTGATTATTTAGTGCTTTCTAATTTTGCTTTTTTATTTGCATTTGTCTTTACTTTTTCAACGAATACTTTTGCTGGTTTGAAACTAGGTACAAAATGCTCAGGAATTATAATTGCAGTGTTTTTTGAAATATTACGAGCTGTTTTTTTAGCTCTTTTTTTCACAACGAAACTACCAAAACCTCTTACGTATACATTTTCACCTTCGATCATTGAATTCTTAACAACTTTAAAGAATGCTTCTACAGTCTCCTGGACATCACTTTTTTCAATACCGGTTTTATTGGCAATTTCTGCAATTATCTCTGCTTTTGTCATTGTTTTTAGTAGGTTACTTAATCCCAGACATCGTTGTTTTGGGGTGCAAAGATATTGGTTTTAATCAAAAACTAAAAGCCCTTTCACAATTTAATATCTCTTTTTTATCAGGATTAATCTGATTTATAGAGATTTATTCCTAAAATGTCAGACTTTGCTCTCTTAACGGCATCCAAGGCTACCTTTACACCAAAATGTCAAACTCATCTGAAATAAATTTTTTACAGCTAGGATCCATTGCTGAAACTGAACTCTTTTTTCAGTCAACATTGCTTCTTTGGTACGAGCAGCATAAGAGAAACTTACCCTGGAGGCATTTTCCTGACCCCTACAGGGTTTGGCTTTCAGAGATCATCCTGCAGCAAACCCGGGTAGATCAGGGCCTTCCTTATTATGAAAGGTTTGTGTCAGCCTACCCTGATATTAAATCTTTTTCTCAGGCTTCAGAAGAGTCCATTCTGAAACTCTGGCAGGGGCTTGGCTATTACTCCCGGGCAAGAAATATGCTCAACGCGGCTGCACAGATAATGAATGAATATGGAGGCCAGTTTCCGGTAACAGCAATAGAATTAAAATCATTAAAAGGTATAGGCGACTACACAGCTGCAGCTATTTCTTCTCATTGTTTTAATGAGCATGTTGCAGTTGTTGATGGAAATGTTTACCGAGTGCTGTCACGTTATTATGGAATTGATACAGCTATTAATGAATCATCAGGTAGAAAGCTTTTTGCTGAGCTTGCGCAGTTACTTTTACCCCTCGGGCAGGCTGCAACGTACAACCAGGCCATTATGGATTTTGGCGCTTTGCAGTGCAAGCCAGCTCCAGATTGTTCAATATGTCCGTTGATTACTTACTGCGTGGCATTTGCTGATAACCGGGTTAAATCACTGCCTCTAAAGTCTGGTAAAACAAAGGTTAGGCTGAGATATTTTCAATATCTGGTTGTTTCATTTTCCGGTACTGTATTCCTTTTGAAAAGAGGCAAAGGCGATATCTGGCAAGGTCTTTTTGACTTTCCATTAATTGAAACCAGTCTTGAGTCAGATATTACCTCTTTGCTCACCAGTGAAATGCTCACAGAATTAATGCGTGACAATACTTTCACACTAAATTCACGGGGAAGTACATTCAAGCATATGCTATCACATCAGGTGATTTACGCAACATTTTGGGAATTTACACTTGATCAACAGGCAGGGGTAGCATTTGATAAGTTTACAGCCGTTAAATTTTCTGATTTTTCTGTACATGCTGTCTCACGTCTGGCTCAGCGCTACCTTGAATCAAAGCAACATGAAATTTGATCTTTAATAAGTGAAACCCCTAGTTTATATGACAGAAAACCTATCATTGCTAAGATTAGCATCCAATATTGGTGAAATTTATCATACTAGTCCTCCAACTTTTGGATCCTGGTTGGCAGGAATCCTGCTTAAGGCTGAAGAAGGTAGCGTAATGATGGAATTCATCATCAGGCAGGAAATGTGTAATCCAGTAGGAGCCTTACATGGAGGAGTAATAGCTGCAATGCTCGATGAAGTTGCTGGTGTTACCGTTTACAGCCTTGGCCATTCAAATTATCATACTTCAGTAAATCTGGTTGTTGATTTTTTTGCTCCATCACTGGTTGGCCATCGTGTAAAAGCAAGGGGAAAGGTGATAAAGCGCGGTAAAAAAATCTCCCATCTTCATGCTGAGCTGACTCATTCAGAAACAGGCAGATTACTGGCACATGCTTCAACAAATGTAATCTGGATTGATAAAGAGATTGATCATGCCAATCAATAACTTAATAATTAAGGCTAACCTGTTCCAGATCATTCTTTACAAGTGCCCCAAGAAGTATTCTTACTTCGAGATGAGTGCGTAAAAAATAATCCGCATTTGAAATATTACTACCGACCTTAATGCTTACAGATCCGGCTGGTAAAATTTTAAAAATATCTTCATCTGTTTGATCATCTCCTATGGCAACAATAAAATCATAATTTTCCCGCTCGATTAAGGTAAGGGCAGCCTTTCCTTTATTAATTTCTATGTTTTTTATTTCTACCACCTTATTACCCGGCAGTAACTGCAGTCCTTTATCTGCAGAAAGATAACGAAGGTTACTTACCAGCTCATTTGCTCTCATTTCACCAAGATCAGATTCTGCCTTACGGTAATGCCATACCAGTGAATACGTTTTTTCTTCAATAAATGAACCGGGCGTTCGGTCGGTATAGGTTTCCAGAATAGGCATGATTTCAGGTTTCCAGGAATCATTTAGCCCAGAAATCACCTGCCAGTCTTCTCTGTCATCCTTTGACCAGGCACCATGTTCTGCAATTAAATTTAATCGGGTATGGCCGAACCATTTTTCTAGGGTTTCATGCTGTCTGCCACTAATAATAACTACGGTATTCCGGGTATCGGCCTGTAAGCTTTTTAATAGCCTGTATAATTCATGATCAGGTGATGCCATATCAATATCACTTTGAAACCCAACAAGGGTACCATCATAATCAAGCAGTAACAAACGTTTTGATGCGTTCACGTATTGGCGGGTAATAATCTGTTCATTAAGCTGGGTGAGCCGTCTTGCTTTTTGTGATTCCTGCATTTCTTTAACCTCTGAAAGTTTTTCCATAAAGATCTTTACCCAATGACCGACTGTAAATTTAAACACTACCAGTTTCATGGCCTTCATTCGTCTTGACTGCTCATCAAACCCCATTTTTAAGCCCAGGTCAATGGTTTTATAAAGTTCATAGATATTACTTGGATTAACGATCAGAGCGTCTATCAATTCTTTAGATGCGCCGGCCATTTCACTTAATATTAAAACTCCTGTATTCTGGCTTCTGCTGGCAATGTATTCTTTACTGACCAGATTCATACCGTCTCGCATGGGTGTTACCAGACAGATATCAGCAGCCTGATACAAAATAGAAAGATCTTCGAGTTCTACAGATCGGTAAAAATAGTGGATCGGGCTCCAGGTCATCGAGCTAAACCGGGCATTTATATTACCAACTTTTTTATCAATATTATCATGTAACTCCTTGTACTGCAAAACATTATCTCTTGATGGTACGACAATCATATAGAGTATAATTTTTCCCAGATATTCAGGTAGCATTTCGAGTAGCATCTCGAAGGCTGCCAATCGTTGAAGAATGCCCTTACTATAATCAAGCCGGTCTACTGACAAAATAATACGAAGACCAGAGAAATGATTTTTAAGGGTTTTTATTCCTTCAATAACGGTTTGATCAAGACTGAGTGATGCAAATTTCTCACTGTCTATTCCCATAGGAAATGATTCTACCACTACTGAACGATCGGCCAGGTTTATTACATTTGCTGATGACTGGTAAGGGAGAAGCCGGGTTGAAGCGCTTAAAAAATGCCTGGCATCTTCAAACGTGTGAAAACCAATCAGATCTGCTCCTAGCATTCCTTCAAGAAGTTCTGTTCTCCATGGAATCAGTCTGAATAATTCGAAAGATGGAAATGGAATATGCTGGAAAAACCCTATTGAGATATCGGGTAAGACAGCCCTGACCAGGGCGGGTAATAGTAAAAGTTGGTAATCATGTATCCAAAGCTTGTCTCCTGGTTCTATGACTGCCAGTATCGCATCCCTGAATTTTTCATTAACCAGTTTATAAAAAGACCAGTTTGACTGGGTATAATTAGCATATGTGCTGGCATAATAATGAAATACCGGCCACAATATCTCATTAGAGAACCCCTCATAATACTGGTTAATTTCTTCCTGACTTAAAAAAACAGGCAGAAGATTTTTTTCGATGAGTTGTGTACTGATACGTTCCTGGTCTGAAGCTTCAGTAATTTCTAAACCCGGCCATCCGATCCAGATATTATCATCGTGCTGGTACACTGCTCCCAAACCAGTCGCCAGCCCCCCTTCGCTTTGGGCAAAGGTGAATTCATCACCGGTTCTTTTAACTTTAACCGGAAGGCGATTTGACACTACAATAGTTTTCCCCATAATCCTTGAAAAAAGATAGAATATGTATTATTATGGGGCAATCAACGTACCAGAAAAAAAAATTACCGGATATACTCCCGGTTTACATTTATCCCGAGTTCTTTTAACTGGGTATCATAAATGGCAGAAGGTGAATCAATCATGACATCTCTGCCTGAGTTGTTTTTGGGGAATGCAATGATATCCCGAATAGAATCCAGACCAGCAAACATGGCACAAAGCCGGTCAAAACCAAAGGCAATTCCACCATGTGGGGGTGCACCATATTCAAACGCATCCATTAAAAATCCGAATTGTGACTGTGCATCTTCTTTACTGAAACCCAGAAGTTGAAACATCCTTGCCTGCAATGATTTATCAAAAATCCGGATAGAACCTCCACCAATTTCAGTACCATTGATCACCAGGTCGTACGCATTTGCCCTTACTTTGCCAGGCTCATTTTCAAGTAATGAAATATCTTCTGGTTTGGGTGAAGTAAAAGGGTGATGCATTGCATGGTAACGACTATTTTCTTCGTCCCATTCAAGAAGTGGGAAATCTATCACCCATAATGGATAAAATTCATCTTTTTTACGAAGTCCGAGTTTATTGCCCATCTCAAGACGTAACTCTCCCAGGGCTTTGCGGGTTTTATCAAGCCCTCCAGCCAATACCAGTATAAGATCTCCGGCTTCAGCCTTACATGCCAGAGCCCAGTCTTGTAGGTGCTCAAGGGTAAAAAACTTATCTACTGATGATTTTAATCCGTCGGCCTGATAACGGACATAAATGAGACTTGTTGCCCCAATCTGTGGTCGTTTTACGAAGTCACTTAATTCATCGAGCTGCTTGCGGGTATATTCAGCACAACCTTTTACACATATGGCAAGTACTGCTTCTGTTTGAAAGGGCTTGAATTCTGTACCTTTTACCAGCCCACTCAGATCTGCAAATTTCATCCCGAATCTTAGATCTGGTTTATCAGAACCATAGTACTGCATAGCATCGGTGTAATACATTCTTTCGAATGGTTTGAATTCAAGACCCTTTATTGACTTAAATAAATGCTTTGCCAGGCCTTCGAAAGTTTGAAGAATATCTTCTTGGGTGATAAACGACATCTCACAGTCAATCTGGGTAAATTCTGGCTGCCGGTCTGCTCTCAGGTCTTCGTCACGAAAGCATTTGACAATCTGAAAATAACGGTCAAATCCAGAAACCATTAATAATTGCTTGAATGTTTGTGGAGACTGGGGCAGGGCATAAAATTCTCCTGGGTTCATACGGCTGGGAACGACAAAATCTCGTGCTCCTTCAGGGGTAGACTTGATAAGAACAGGTGTTTCAACCTCTATAAATTGTAAAGCGTCGAGGTATTTTCTCGTTTCCTGCATCATCCTGTGCCGTAATTCCAAATTTTTACGAATCGGATTTCTTCTTAGGTCAAGGTACCTGTAACGGGCTCTTAATTCTTCACCGCCATCAGTTATATCGTCAATAATAAAGGGAGTAGTTTTTGAAACATTCAACACGTCAAGTTTTTCAACTTTGATTTCTATTTCTCCCGTGTTGATCTTTAAATTTTTATTACTTCTTTCAAGTACCTGACCTGTAATCAGGATTACATACTCACGACCAAGCTTACGGGCCTCCATACATAAACCGTCATGTTCATCCATATTAAACACCAGCTGAGTAATGCCATACCTGTCGCGAATATCAATAAAAGTCATACCACCCAGATCTCTGGATTTCTGTACCCAGCCGGCTAACGTAACGGTATTGCCCAATTCTTTAGTAGATAATTCTCCGCAGGTATGAGTTCTTAGCATAAAAATTCGTTTTTATCAGAAATATAGAATGTTGTATTCGTGTTTATATTGGTTGCAAACTTAAATTATTTAATGTCACTGAACTGATTTCTATTAAAAAAACTATGTATTGGCAATACCGTGTGTAAATAATTGGCGTTGAATTTAATTTATGGCATGTTTATGTCATATATAAGGAACCTGTCAGTATATTTCTTGAAATAATTTCAGGAAGAAGGCGTTTCTGACATACTATAACCCATAATATCTATATGCAATACCTTATTTCTCGTTCCAGGCTATCTACAATTCTTTTACTGTTGTTTTTTAGTTTTACCAGTCATGGCCAGACCAGAGCAGTACAGAAGCCGACTGTTAGCACAGCCCCCATAGGAAAAATAATTTCCAGTTCAAAAAGTGCTGATAATGAAAGTACAGATTCAATACGGGTTCAACCAGCGCTGAAAGCCCAGGTTCAAACTGGTCTTCATCAATTAGGTGCTGATATTCATGACGCGGTTTCAACATTGAAATCTCAAGTAAAAGAGGCAAATAAAACAAGTAAGTCAATCTTTGAAAAACGGGGCAGTGAGAGAGATTCTGCCGTTGGATTAAATTCATCTGATGGGTCTCCCGTTGATTCAGCATCAAATGAAGTGCAACAGGAAGCTAGAAACGGTAAGGTTGGTCTATTAGAACAGCATAAGCATATCACCAAGTTATATACTACTAATGAAGCAGACAAACTATATATAAATAATAAATACGGGAATATAAAAGTAGTCAGCTGGGATCAACCTCAGATGAATGTAGATATACAGATTATTGCCAATGGCACGTCTAAAGAGAAATTAACAGATCTGCTGAATCTGATAACGATTGAGGAATCAAAAGATTTTGACCAGATCAGCCTGATTACACATATAGGTGGTAAGATTGAAACAACCTGGAATAATCTGACCGGTAAAAATAAAAATACCAGTTATGAAGTAAATTACCTCATATCAATGCCCAAAAAGAATGCCCCAGGTATCTCTGCCAGATATGGCAGAATTTCTCTTCCTGATAATATAAAAGTGATCCAGTAATTTTAATGATCATCTTTAACAGGTGGAAATTGAACTATACACGGATGAATATTTTATGAAAGAAGCTTTGAAAGAAGCTACTAATGCACTCCTATCTGGCGAGGTTCCGGTTGGCGCTATTGTTGTATGTAAAAATAGAATAATTGGAAGAGGTCATAATCTTACAGAGACGCTGAAAGATGTAACGGCTCATGCAGAAATGCAAGCTATAACTGCTGCTTCAGCATATTTGAGTTCTAAATATCTGAAAGAATGCACGCTCTATGTTACTCTTGAACCTTGTATTATGTGTGCGGGAGCTATTTACTGGGCTCAGTTTCAACGTTTGGTTTTTGGTGCCCGTGATAGTAAAAGAGGTTATCAGCAGGCAGATAATCCCCTGCTGCACCCAAAGACTGATGTTAATTCAGGGTTACTTGCCAACGATGCCGGTAAACTGCTGAGCGATTTTTTTGAAGCTCTCCGAAACCGATAAAAGGATAATTTTTCTTAACATTATAAACTTTACAAACCTGTCTGGGTTTGAATTAAGACAATTTCACTAAACACTAATACTATAAATATGGCATTTGAACTTCCTGCACTGCCCTACGCATTTGATGCGTTAGAGCCGCAAATTGACAAGCAAACAATGGAATTACATCATAACAAGCATCATCAGGCTTATGTGACGAATTTAAATAAAGCACTGGAAGGCAATCCTGCAGCAAATTCTACTATTGAAGAAATCTTGCATAAAGTTTCTACTTTTCCTGTAGCGGTTCGTAATAACGGTGGTGGCTACTATAATCACTCACTTTTTTGGACTATGATTGGCCCACATGCAGGCGGAGAGCCAACTGGTAATGTTGCTGAGGCAATTAAGTCAGCTTTTGGATCATATGATGAATTCAAGATTAAATTTGCCGATGCTGCTACCAAGCGTTTTGGTTCAGGATGGGCCTGGTTGCTTGTGAAAGACGGAAAACTTGAAATAACCTCAACCCCAAATCAGGATAATCCTTTAATGGATCTTGCTGAAGTTAAGGGTACACCAGTTCTGGCCCTTGATGTCTGGGAACATGCATATTATCTCCATTACCAAAACCGCAGACCAGAATATATCGCAGCTTTTTTTAATGTAATTAACTGGCATACAGTTGAAACGCTTTACAATAAGGCCAAAGTGTAATACTAATTTTTAAATTCAGGTTTACCTGTTCTAATAGTGTATTTTAAAAAAGCTGCCATAATGGTGGCTTTTTTTTAATTTAATGGGTTGGGGCTGGTATCCCCCAGTACGGGTGCTTTAGTCCAGGCAAGCGCTTTGGACCTGTCAAATTCATTTTCAGTTCTCGCAATTACAACCGTGGCAAGACAGTTACCCAAAACGTTTACGGCCGATCTTCCCATATCCATTAATGCATCAATTCCGAAGAGTATGAAAATAGGCCATGTTGGAAGGCCAAATGAGGCTGTCATACCTGCCAGGATGGCAAAAGGCGCACGAGGAACACCCGCAATTCCCTTACTTGACAGGGTAAGAACCAATATCATCGAAACCTCTTCGGCAAAGCTAAAGTTCATTCCTCCAGCCTGAGCTATAAAAATAGTTGCAAGACTTAGATATAAGGTGCTGCCATCTTGATTGAAGCTATAACCAGCTGGCATTACAAATGAAACGATATGCTGAGGCACTCCAAAACGTTCAATAGCAAGCATTGCTTTAGGCAAGGCGGCCTCTGAGCTTGAAGTTGCGAACGCGATTGAAACTGGTTCAGCAATAGCGGCAAGAAATTGCGAAATAGGGATACCTGCAATCAGGGCCACTGGTAATAAAATCAACAGAACAAATATTAATAGAGCAATATAAAGTGTTACCAGCAGGCTAATCAGGTTACCAACTATACCCAGACCAAGGTGCGCAACAGTAAAAGCAATTGCGGCAGTTACGGCAAATGGGGCCATATACATTACTATGCCGGTAAACTTAAACATTGTTTCAGCCAGAGAATGCGTAAAGTCAATCATTGGTCTACGCGATTTTTCAGGTAGCATAGCCAGACCTATGCCGAATAGTATACTGAAAATAACCACCTGTAAAATTTGTCCGTCAGCAATTGATTTAGCTATATTTTCGGGAAAAATATGAAGAATAACATCATTTACAGTTGGCTTTATAGCTACAGTTACCTTCCCTGCCATCGTTGCCGGCGCCTTAATACCTGATCCAGCTTTAGAGATATTTATGCAGACTAAACCAATTACCAAGGCAAAACTGGTCAATACCTCAAAATAGAGTAAAGATTTCCAACCCATACGGCCTACCTGCCTGAGATTAGCATGACCTGCAATCCCATAAACGAGTGTTCCAAAAAGCAGGGGGGCTATTATGCTTTTAATAAGCCGTAGAAATATATCGCTGACCAGATTTAGAGAGCGGGAAAATTCTGGATAGTCTATACCAAGCTGAACCCCTACCAGCATTCCGATAAAAATCCAGACTGATAGTGATTTTTTTTGAATGGCATATACTATCAGCGTAAGCGACCCGGTCCATCTGCAGGCCCTGATCAGATCTTTACTTGGAGAAAGTAATTGATAATGCGCAATAAGAATCAATATGGCAGTCAGGCCTAAAATACCTAAACCTGTTGCCAGTAATAAAACGGACCTCTTCATTAAAAAATAGGGGACATGAGAATTATTCTACTGTAACTGATTTGGCCAGATTTCTTGGCTGATCTACATTACAACCCCTGAGAACTGCCATGTGATAAGAAAGCAATTGAAGTGGGATTGTCGCAACCAGTGGTACAAAAGCCTCATGAGTTTCAGGTATTTCAATTACGTAATCAGCCATTGCGCTGACCTCAGTATCAGCCTCGGTGACCACTGCAATAACAATTCCTTTGCGTGCTTTTACCTCCTGTATATTACTGATTACTTTTTCATAACTAGGTCCCTTTGTTGCAATAACAACAACAGGCATCTGCTCATCAATCAGCGCAATTGGTCCGTGTTTCATTTCTGCTGCAGGATAGCCTTCAGCATGTATATAAGAGATCTCTTTAAGTTTTAATGCTCCTTCTAATGCAACGGGGAAGCCATATCCTCTACCCAGATACAGGAAATTAGTAGATTGGTGAAATTTCTCAGCAATCTGAAGTACTGTCGGATCAGCTTTTAGAGCCTGTTCAATTTTTGAAGGAATTGAATTAAGTTCTATAACGAGTGCCTGAAGAGTGTTATGAGGTAAATTGCCGTTCTTTTGACCCAATAATAGAGCTATAAGGGTAAGAACAGTTACCTGTGCAGTAAACGCCTTGGTTGAAGCAACTCCTATTTCAGGACCAGCATGGGTATAAACACCTGCATGGGTTAGTCTTGGGATACTGGCCCCTACCACATTACATACCCCGAATATTGTAGCTCCCTTTGATTTGGCCAGTTCAAGTGCAGCCATAGTATCAGCTGTTTCTCCTGATTGAGATATGGCAATTACCACATCGTTTTCAGTTATTATAGGATTACGGTATCTGAATTCAGATGCATATTCAACTTCTACCGGAATGCGGGCGAAATCTTCAATAAGGTATTCAGCTACCAGGCCAGCGTGCCATGAAGTACCACAGGCAACGATGATTATGCGTTTGATATTAATCAGCTTTTCAAGATAGTCTTTTAAACCACCCAGTTGAATTGTACCCTCTTTAACGTTTATTCTACCACGAAGACAATCCAGTACAGAACGGGGCTGCTCAAAAATTTCTTTCAGCATAAAATGCTCAAAGCCTGCTTTTTCAAGCATCTCAAGTTTAAGTTCGAGTTCCTGTACGTAAGGTATTTTTACAACATTCTCGATGGTCTTGATTAAAAGATCACCAGGGCGTATGTAGGCTATTTCATTATCATTCAGGTAAATTACATTTTTTGTGTATTCTACAATTGGTGATGCATCTGAAGCAACGAAATACTCTCCTTTACCCACACCTATTACCAGCGGACTTCCTTTACGGGCTGCAATGAGCAATCCGGGCTCATCTTTCGACATGATGACAATCGCATAAGCACCGATAACTTCAAGCAGGGCCATACGCACTGCTTCTTCTAGCGGAACATGTGCATTGACTTGTATGTCCTCAACAAGATGTATTAAAACTTCTGTATCTGTATCACTCGAGAAATGGTGTCCTCTTTTGATCATTTCCTCTTTTAAAGAAGAATAATTTTCAATGATCCCATTGTGAATTATGCATAATTTATGTGAATCAGAGGTATGAGGATGTGAATTTCTATCGCTTGGGACGCCGTGAGTTGCCCACCGCGTATGGCCCATACCAATTTTTCCAGTTAAATCTTTGTCTTTAACAAACTCTTCAAGAGCAGAGACTTTACCGGCCTTTTTGTAGATATGCAGATCAGAATTTTCCAGTGCAACACCTGCACTATCATATCCCCGGTATTCCAGACGTTTAAGACCACTGATAATAATTGGGTAAGCCTCACGGTACCCAATGTATCCTACAATTCCACACATAATATTAAACTGCTACTGTTGCGAGTTCTTCTTGAATAAGAGCCTCGTAAAACTGGAAAAAGCGATCATAATCGCCAGTCTCTTCGTAGGTCAAGAGCGGTTTTTGGGAAATTTTGAGAGCTGCTTCTACTTTCTGGCTGAGATTAGTATCACCCCTGACAAGGGCATCAGAATAAGCAATAGCCCCTAACTGCAATGCACAACAGTCAGCGTCTGCAAAGGCAGCAACATCGCTTTCAGTAATTCCTGACATAATCATCTTTTTACTGAACGCTTCATTCAGACTACCAGTAAAGCTATTTTCAAAAGCTGAAAAAACAACTTTAGAATGCTTGAAGGTTGGATCATCTTTGTAACTGGTTTTTACATATAGTGGAACCAGACTACTCATCCATCCATGACAATGGATGATATCAGGTGACCAACCTAGTTTTTTTACAGTTTCAAGGGCACCCTTACAGAAAAAGATTGTCCTTTCGTCGTTATCTTCGTAAAATTTATCCTGGTGGTCAGTGAATACGTATTTCCGATGAAAATATTCTTCATTATCAAGAAAATACACCTGCATACGTGCGGCCTGAATTGATGCCACTTTAATAATCAGAGGGTTATCATTTTCATTGATCACAATGTTTAAACCTGAAAGCCTGATTACTTCGTGTAATCTGTTTCTCCGTTCATTAATATTTCCAAATCGAGGCATCAGAATTCGAATTTCGAATCCCTTTTCTTGCATAGCCTGCGGAAGATTACGGGTGATTTTTGATATTTCAGAGAGTTCGAGAAAAGGAGACATCTCATGAGTAATGAACAAAATCTTAGTTTTTCCCATTCTAATCAAGAATTTAGTAAAAATTTCTAGAACGCAAATATACGGAAAATCATAGATAATACAAGCTTTTGACCTAATATTGACCCGATAATATGCTTATCAGCATCACGGCACCGCTAACCCAGTATTAAGCTGCATTGTGGGCATCAATTAATTAACAAGAATGAAAATCATCAACACCAGAAATGAATTACTTGAAGTACTGACAGTTTGCAGGCTTAAAAGTACAACTGTAGGGTTTGTACCTACGATGGGAGCCTTACATGCTGGTCATCTTTCTTTAATAGCAGCTTCCAAATCAGATAACGAAATAACTGTTTGCAGCATTTTTGTTAATCCAACCCAGTTTACAAATCCGGCAGATCTGGCAGCATATCCCAGACCGGTAGAATCTGATATTCGTATTCTTACTGATAGTGGGGTTGACCTGCTATTTATGCCAGAACCATCAGAGATGTATCTCCATAATGAGTATTGGCATATAGACCTGGGTACTATTGACAGTGTGCTCGAAGGTAAATTCAGGCCAGGGCATTTTCAGGGTGTTACTCAAATTGTTCACAAATTTTTTACACTCATAAAACCTGATAAGGCTTATTTCGGGATTAAAGATTACCAGCAGTTACTGGTTATCACAAAAATGGTTCAGCTCATGAATCTACCCGTTAAAATTGTATGCTGTCCTATTATCAGGGAGCCTGACGGCCTTGCAATGAGCTCAAGAAATATACATCTAACTCCTGAATACCGATGTGCTGCACTCCTGCTTTCTAAAACACTGTTTACTGCCGCCTCTGAATACAGTAATTATTCAGCAGCAGAAACAGTTCAGCATGCATTGATCACCCTTTCTGAAAATGAACTTTTAAAGGTAGAGTACTTTTGCATTGTCGATTCCCAGACGCTGAAGCCAGTCGTAAACTGGATTGATTCATCTGGTATTATAGCCCTGCTGGCAGTAAATGCTGGCCAAACCAGACTCATTGACAACCAATATTTGAAGCAGCAAGAATTTTATTCTTAATTTTGCAGTACGATGTTTGTACATGTTTTAAAATCCAAAATCCATAGAGTAAAGGTCACTCAGGCTGAACTGAACTATGTAGGCAGTATAACAGTTGATGAAGATCTGATCGATGCAGCGGGTATGTTTGTAAATGAAAAAGTTCAGGTTGTCAATGTTAATAACGGAGCAAGGCTAGAAACATATATTATTAAAGGTGAGCGTGGGTCTGGAACTGTTTGCCTAAATGGTGCGGCAGCCAGACTGGTTCAAATGGGTGATCTGGTAATTATTATGGCCTATGCAATGATGGAAATCGAAGAAGCAAAACGGTTTGTTCCGAATGTGGTCTTTCCCGATCAACAAAATAAACTGCTTAGATAATTTAATCTCATGAAGAGCAAACTTCGCTCACTTTTTATACAGGTTTTATTATTGGCTGCGGGAATCTTGATGTTATATCTGGCATTCAGGGGTCAGGATCTGGTAAAGCTTTTACATGAAATGGGTACAGCTGATTACCGGTATGTAGCTGGTTCTCTGATTGTATTACTGATAGCACACTTTTTCAGGGCATTAAGATGGAAAATGCTCATCAGCCCTCTTGGATATAATCCTAAAGTTACTGATGTTTTCTGCGCTGTGATGGTAGGTTATCTGGCAAACCTTGCTGTGCCACGTATGGGTGAAATTAGCCGCTGTGCAATCTTAAACCGAACAGACAAGGCCCCTGTTGATAAATTGCTGGGTACTGTGATAACCGAACGTATCGCTGACGTACTGATGCTGCTACTCTTGATGGGAATTACCTTTTGCAGCCAGTACGTATTATTAAGTAGTTTTCTGCACGAACAGGTCTTAGCAGGTATTCTTGCAAAAGGCCAGTCAACTGGCCCTGTATTTGTAAAAATCAGTGTCATACTCATGTTTTTTATGGCCCTTATCCTATTTTTCTATCGGAAGAGAAAAGATATCATTCTTGATCTTGCACCAGTCAAAAAGATCAGGCTTTTTATTATTGGTTTACTTGAGGGCGCAAAATCTATTAAAAATATGCAGTCTTCATGGCTTTTTCTTTTGTATTCATGTGTCATCTGGGGTTTATATGGTATTTCAACCGCCCTGGTATTTTATGCACTGCCAGCAACAGCCGGTTTACCCTCTTACTTTGCATTATTTGTGCTTTGTGCCGGGAGCCTTGGCATGGTGGCTCCGGTTCAGGGAGGCATTGGAGCCTATCATTTTATGGTAACCCAGGCCATGTTTTTATTAGGGATCGCAAAAACAGATGGTCTTGCCTACGCAACTATTAATCATTCATCTCAGATAATATTATTCCTGTTAGTTGGGGGTTTATGTGTCTTGTATATCTTAGTTTTGAGAACTGCCAGAAAACCTGTGCATGTATCATCAGAAATATTAAATCTTTAGGTTTAATATTTTCCTGAATTGTATATGAACAGGGCAGGTTATAAATAGTACCACCAATAAATCATTGTAACGTATGAATTTTGATTTAACAGAAGAACAAATTCTGATAAGAGATGCTGCCCGAAACTTCGCAAGAACTGAACTCCTGCCAGGGGTTATAGAACGTGATGACAAACAGATTTTTCCAGCTGAACAAATAAAGAAACTAGGTGAACTCGGTTTCCTGGGAATGATGGTCAGTCCTGAATATGGGGGGGGTGGTATGGATGCGATTTCATACGTCCTGGCCATGGAAGAACTTTCAAAAATTGATGCTTCAACTTCTGTCGTAGTTTCTGTAAATAATTCTCTGGTATGTGCTGGTCTTGAAAAATATGCCAATGAAGAACAAAAACAAACCTATCTGGTGCCTCTGGCTAAAGGAGAGAAGATTGGCGCCTTTTGTCTCTCAGAACCAGAAGCTGGTTCTGATGCTACTTCACAACAAACTACAGCCATAGATAAAGGTGATTACTACTTGATGAATGGAACCAAAAATTGGATTACCAATGGTAATTCGGCGTCTATTTATCTTGTCATTGCACAAACTGATGCGGCCTTGGGCTCACACGGAATCAATGTATTCATTGTTGAGAAAGGGATGCCAGGTTTTACTATTGGCCCGAAAGAGAATAAAATGGGAATCAGGGGTTCTGACACCCATTCTCTTATGTTTAGTGATGTCAGGGTTCCCAAGGCGAACCGGATAGGTGAAAATGGCTTTGGTTTTAAATTTGCCATGAAGATGCTTGAGGGTGGGCGAATTGGTATTGCTGCACAGGCTCTTGGCATCGCCTCAGGGGCCTATGAACTTGCCCTGGCGTATTCAAAAGAGCGAACTGCGTTCAAGAAAAAAATCTCAGAACACCAAACTATACAATTTAAGCTTGCTGATATGGCAACTGAAATTGAAGCAGCCCGTATGTTATGTTATCATGCAGCCTGGCTGAAAGATAATGGTAAACCGTACGCCCTGGCAAGTTCAATGGCAAAATTATATGCTTCTGAAATTGCTATGCGTACTACAATAGAAGCTGTTCAGATTCACGGTGGCTATGGTTATGTGAAAGACTACCATGTTGAACGGTTGATGAGAGACGCAAAAATCACACAGATTTATGAAGGCACTTCAGAGATTCAACGCATTGTAATTGCACGTGAAATTCTCAAATAGTTAAATGGCCTGAATTAGTTTTGATTTTAATTTTTCAAACTCTTCTTCTGTTAGATTACCGTCTTTTTTGAGTTGAATCAGCTTTTCCAGTTGCTCCGTAATTTGAAAGGCACTTGAGGCTGATTGTCCGGGTACAGGTAAGACGATCGGTTGAAGCACAGGATGTGCTTCAATCACTTGACGATATGAAGGCTGCTCTTTTTCCCTGTTTATTAAAGCCAGAAAGTTAAGCGGATCTGGTATGAATCTCAAAACGTATTCAGATCTTAATCCATCTTTTTTAATCAGGGTAATATTACCATAATTAAACATTTTCTCATTAATTCCCTGTCTGGCATAAGCTTCAAAAATATTATCAAGTGTCAGGTAAGTCATTTTTTTCTGCCAGGGTAATAAGCCCCATTCAGTTCTTACACGCTGATTAGTAATAATAAAGGTAAATTCACGTGTGTACAAAATAATATAAATTAGTCGGCTAAGTACTGCTAAAACCAGTATGGCAAGTGGCATGGATAAAACAGCGAATTTTGGACTTTCTGAACTAAGGTTCATAAAATAGAATAGTAAGGCAATAATCAGAACATGACCGATAACAGGCATGGTATACGTACTCCAATGCATTTTTCTTCTTCCCAGCTCTTGTTCGTTTTGATTCATTGGCGTTTAAATTTTTTTAGCATAAGATTACACAATATTTCGGGAATAACGGCCTCTTCTCCTATGCAAGACCTACAAGTAATGGGGAAATAAACCTGAAAGCCAGCCTCTGCAGGTAATATTGTCAGGTTTGGTTAAATAGGGCAAATCCATTTTCAAACTTTCTCTTAAATTCATTTGTTGCGTAAATAGAATTTATTTAAATGAAGACAAGATTCTTTTTAACCTTTATTTGTTTCCTGATTGTAGGAGAAAACATTAATTTACTTGCCGCAAACCTTAAACCTGGTCTTTGGCATGCAGCCATTACAAATGACAGCGGTAAAGAAATACCATTTTTATTTGAAGCCAAAACAACTGCTGGTTTACAGTCTGTTGAAATCATGAATGGTACAGAAAGGCTTAAGGCTGATGAAATTACTACTGCAGGAGATTCCATTTTCATTAAAATGCCATTTTTTGATTCGGAATTCAAAGCCATACTTAAAAATGATAAACTTTCAGGCAACTGGGTCAGGCATTCAATAACCGGACAATCATTGATGCCATTTCATGCCGAATTTGGCCAGGCTGAAAGATTTGCTCAGGCTGAGCCTCTTGTAAATATGGGTGGAAGATATAAAATTACCTACCCGGGGCGTGAAAAATATTCTATCGGTGAATTTATCCAGACATCAACAGGTATTGTAACCGGGAGTATTTTGAATATTGATGGAGATTACAGGTTTTTAGAAGGCCGGGTTAGAGGAGATTCTTTATACCTTTCTACTTTTGATGGGTCCCACTGTTTTCTGTTTACTGCAAAATATTATACAAAAGGAGATAGCCTTGGAGGTGCAAAATTCTATATGGGCAAAAGCAGTGTTAGAACATGGTCTGGCCTTAAAGATCAGAATGCTGCTCTGCCAGATGCATATTCTCTGACGGCTATGAAGCAAGGGGTCAGCAAGCTTGATTTCGCATTTAAAAATCTAGTAGGCAAGGAAATATCTTCAAGTGATTTGTATTTTAAAAACAAGGTGGTTATCATTCAGTTTATGGGATCCTGGTGCCCGAATTGTATGGATGAAACAGCATTCTTAAGTAAATTTTACAAGGCCCATGCCAAAAATGTAGCAGTTGTAGGTCTGGCTTATGAAAGAACCACAGACTTTGAAAAATCTAAAATTTCTCTTTCCAACCTTGTCCGCCGTTTTAAAGTTGACTACCCTATTCTGATAACAGGTTATACAAATGAGCCAGCCCAGGTACTTATCAGCATGCCAGCACTCAATAACTATATTGCCTTTCCAACAACTATTATTCTTGACAGGCACGGGAAGGTTCGGAAAATACATACGGGCTTTTCTGGCCCGGGTACAGGAAAATATTATACTGACTTTGAAGAAGAATTTACTTCACTCATTCTTGCGCTTAGCGCAGAGCCCTCTATGTAAGCTAAGGTTCTTAAAATCAATTTTTTTCTTATATTTGCAAATAATCTGGTCCTCCGCATTTCGGGGGATCTTTTATTTAGAGGGTTTTTAACCTGTTAAATAAGGGTATAAAAATTTCTCCTGTAAACTTTTACTATGCACCTTGAAAAACAGCTTGCTGATTGGCTTAATGAACAATTAATCGGTCAGGATATTTTTCTTACTGAATTTAAGCTTGGTGGTTCAGGACTGGTGTCTGTCACATTAGACGGAGATGAACTTGTTCCTGTAAAAAAGTGTGTTGAAGTAAGCAGACTTCTAAATAATTACCTGGAAGAAAATAATTTATTTGAAGGTTCTTTTACGCTTGAAGTGGGTAGCCCTGGTGCCGATTCACCTCTAGTGCTGTCAAGACAATTTCCAAAGCATATTGGAAGAAAGCTAGCTATTAAACACAAAGACGGGTCAAAAATAGAAGGCATACTGGTTTCAGCAAATGATCTTGAAATAGGCCTATCTGTAACAGTTAAAGAAAAAGGTAAAAAGTCGTTAATAGAAGTTAAACAAGAGCCGTTTGCTGAAATTGCCGAAGTTAAAGTAGTGATTGATTTTAAGGGAAAAGACTAATTTTTTCTTTCTTTCAACCTGGTTTGCACTAGCAGATCAGTTTTTAAACAGAATATAAATAACAACGGGTAAAAGGTTTTCAAAAAAATTGATTAGTTTTTTAAGAACCCGTATTTTTAACCTGAATTTTATTACATAAAAAAATGAATCAAGATGGATAACTTCAATCTGATTGAAACTTATCAGGAGTTCAAGAACGAAAAAAATATTGATCGCCCGACTCTGATGAGTGTAATGGAAGATGTGCTGAGAAGCATGCTTCGCCGCAAATATGGAACTGATGAAAATTTTGACGTGATCGTCAATATTGAAAATGGTGACATGGAAATCTGGAGAACCAGAGTGGTCATGGCTGATGATTTTCTTGAGGATGATTTCACTGAAATCCCTTTTTCAGAGGCTCAGAAACTTGACGCAGAACTCGCAATTGGCGATGAAGCTGTTGAGGCTGTACCGTTAGTAAGTTTTGGTCGCAGGGCAATACTTGCTGCACGTCAAACATTGGTTTCTAAAATTCTTGAACTTGAAAAGGATGATATCTATAAGAAATACAAAGACCGTACTGGTGAAATAATTTCAGGTGAGGTTTATCAGGTCTGGAAAAAAGAGACATTGATAATTGATGATGAAGGGAATGAACTGATACTGCCAAAAACTGAGCAGATTCCTGCAGATTTCTTCAAAAAAGGAGATAATGTAAGGGCTGTGGTTTTAAAAGTTGAAATGATTAATAATAACCCAAAAATTATAATTTCCCGAACGGCTCCTATTTTCTTACAGCGATTGTTTGAAATGGAAGTTCCTGAAATTATGGATGGATTGATCATCATTAAAAAGATTGTAAGAGAACCGGGCGAGCGAGCCAAGGTTGCTGTTGAATCTTATGATGATAGAATTGATCCTGTTGGGGCCTGTGTAGGAATGAAAGGTTCAAGAATACATGGAATTGTTAGAGAGTTGAAAAATGAAAATATCGATGTGATCAATTTCACAAATAATATTTCATTGTATATACAGCGCTCACTTAGCCCGGCGAAAATCAATTCTATCAAGCTCGATGATGAGAAAAAACAAGCGTCGGTATTTTTGAAACCAGATCAGGTTTCTCTAGCGATCGGTAGGGGTGGCCATAATATTAAACTTGCAGGTAAATTAACAGGTTATGAAATTGATGTTTACAGAGAAGCTACTCAAGATGACGAAGATGTCGATCTTGAGGAATTCTCAGACGAAATTGAAAGCTGGATTATTGATGAACTGAAAGCTATTGGCCTTGATACAGCTAAAAGTGTACTTGCACTTACTGTAGATGAACTTGTCAAACGTACAGACCTTGAAGAGGTGACAGTAAAAGAAGTTATCTCGATTTTGCGTGCCGAGTTTGAATAATATTGAGCAGGTAATAATGCACCTGTGAATAAATAGTACAATTTCATCAGAATTTGCGAAATTTGCATTTTGAGAAATTATAGAAGCTAATTAGAAGGTAAATTTTAATGTCAGATACCGACAAATCAACACGTCTGCTTAAAGTAGCTAAGGAATTAAATATTGGTACAGCTACTGTCACGGAATATCTAGCCAAGAAAGGTTTTCAGGTAGAAAACAAGCCTATGGCCAAGATCACCGATGATATGTATGAGGTATTGCTAAAAGAATTCCAGGGTGATAAAAACACCAAGGAAGAAGCTAAACAGATTACAATCGGGAAAGTGCGCCGTGAAGAAATCCATGCTGAAGAAAACAAGCCCTTGAAAGCGAGTTCAAATCAGGATGATGAAGGCGATGAGATTCTTATTAAAAATGTTTCGGCCGTTAAGGCCCAGCCTCTCGCCCCTGTACAGGCGGCAGCTGCACGTGTTGCAGAAACTGAACCTGTAATTTCAACTCTAAAAGCAGTAGTTCCAGCTATAAACGCAGCACCTGCAAAAGAGGTTATCATACCTGCCCCTGTCATTCAACCCCCCGTGGTTGTGACTCAGGCAGCTATGATCCCAATAGCAGTACCAGCCATCGCTGACCGGGTTGAAAAAACAGCTGTAAAGGCTGAACCAGAGGTAGAAAAAATTGAAGTTCCCCAAATAAAAGAAGAAGTCAAACCCATCGCTGTATCTTCAGGCGAGCTAAATCAAGAAATTACGCCAAAAGAAACCAAACCGGAAATTCTTGTCAATCCAGAACCGATACTCCCTCAGACCAGAGACGATCAGGTTCCGCAATTAAAAATTGTAGGAAAAATTGACCTAACCCAGCTGAATCCGCGTACCCGTCCTGAAAAACGGCATAGAGAAGAAGCTCCAATTGCCAAAACGACTGCTATCACGCAATCTGGGGTTACAGCCAATCAAAAACATGTAACAACTACAAGCCTTGATAAACCTGTGAACCCGGCTCTAACGCCAAAAGCTACCCAACCGTTTTTGAATAAGGTTCAAAAGGCTCAGCCTGCTGCAAATGCGATCGAAACAGCAACAAAACCTGTTCCTCAGAATCCAATAATCACTACTCCTGCGAATTCTGCGACCGATGCTGCTACCGATGCCGCTGACCCTGCCAAAAAAGTTGATGAGCGGTTAAATACCAACTATCAAAAATTATCGGGGCCGAGCATTATTGGGAAAATTGAATTACCAGTAGCCCGTAAAAACCAACCTGTTGCATCTTCTGCAAGTCCACTTGAGCAGGCTCGTAGGAAGAGAAAACGAAAAGATACCCCGCCACCCCGTAACCCTGGTCAGATACCACACGTCGCAGGCGCGCCAATAACTGACCGTAAGGTTATGGATCAGAGTCGTAATAACTCTCGTCCACCGTTTAAAAAAGATGATCGTCCGAGGGTAAGCCGTGAAGAACCTACTGAAAAAGAAATACAGGATCAAATTAAAGCAACACTGGCCAGATTAAGTGGAGCCGGTAAATCAGGAAAATTTGCCCAGCGTGCAAAGCTTAGGAGACAGAAACGGGATGATAATGCATCTTCAAGAGAAGATGATATGGCAGAGCAGGAGTTACAATCCAAGATTCTGAAAGTTACTGAATATGTAACTGCCAATGAGCTTGCTAAACTTATGGATGCACCAGTGAATCAGGTTATTTCAACCTGTATGAGCCTTGGCCTGTTCGTTTCTATCAATCAGCGTCTTGATGCTGAAACGCTAACAATAGTTGCCGAGGAATTTGGTTTCCAGGTTGACTTTGTGAGTGCTGATAATGAAGTAAAAGTTGAAGAAGAAATTGATAATGAAGAAGATCTTTTACCTAGAGCACCGGTTGTAACCGTTATGGGTCACGTCGATCATGGTAAAACCTCACTTCTTGATTATGTCCGTAAGGCAAATGTAATAGGCGCAGAAGCCGGGGGTATAACCCAGCATATTGGTGCTTACGAAGTTCAGCTTGAGAATGGCAAGAAGATAACCTTCCTTGATACACCAGGTCACGAAGCATTTACGGCCATGCGTGCCCGTGGTGCCCAGAGTACCGATATTGTAATTATTGTTATTGCTGCAGATGATGCTGTCATGCCTCAGACTACTGAAGCAATTAACCACGCCAAGGCTGCAGGTGTACCAATGGTTTTTGCCTTTAACAAGATGGACCGCCCAGGAGCAAATCCAGATAAAATTCGCGAGCAGCTTTCTGCCATGAACATACTTGTTGAAGAATGGGGTGGAAAATTCCAGACCCAGGAAATTTCAGCCAAAAAAGGGACAAATGTTAATGAGTTACTCGAAAAGGTTTTACTCGAAGCAGAAATCCTTGATCTGAAAGCAAATCCTGACAAGCGTGCAGTCGGAACAGTAATAGAAGCTGCACTTGATAAAGGACGGGGTATTGTAACTACTGTTATGGTGCAGTCTGGTACGCTTAGAGTAGGAGACCCTATACTTGCGGGTTGTTATAGCGGACGTGTGAAGGCGATGTTTAATGAACGTCAGCAGAAAGTTTCTTCAGCCGGCCCATCAACTCCTGTACTTGTACTGGGTATGCAGGGTTCACCACAGGCTGGTGATAAGTTTATGGCAATGGAGTCTGAAACCGAAGCACGTGAAATTGCAAACAAACGTCTTCAACTACAGAGAGAGCAGGGAATCAGAACCCAGAAACATATTACCCTTGATGAAATTGGTCGCCGTCTTGCAATTGGTAATTTCAAGGAGCTTAATATAATTGTCAAGGGTGACGTTGATGGTTCTATTGAAGCTCTTGCAGATTCTTTACTGAAACTTTCAACACCAGAGATACAGGTAAATATTCTTCACAAGTCTGTAGGTCAGATTTCTGAATCAGACGTTGTACTTGCATCGGCTTCTGATGCAATTATCATAGGATTCCAGGTTCGCCCATCCTTAAGTGCACGTAAACTTGCCGAGCATGAGCAGATTGATATTCGCTTATACAGTATCATTTATGATGCGATAAATGAAATCAAACTGGCAATGGAAGGCATGCTTTCGCCAGTATTTGAGGAGAAAATCGTGTGTAATGTTGAAGTACGTGAAACCTTCAAGATTTCAAAAGTTGGTACAATTGCAGGTTGTTATGTACTCGATGGTAAGATTAACAGAAATACAAAAGTTCGCCTGGTACGTGACGGAGTCGTTGTGTTCTCTGGAGAACTTGAATCATTGAAGCGTTTTAAAGATGATGTGAAAGAAGTTTCTGCCAGCTATGAATGTGGACTGAATATTAAAAACTTTAATGATATCCAGGTGAATGATATTATTGAAGGTTATGAGCAGGTTGAAGTAAAGCGTAAACTGGCTTAATACAACGTACTTTAAAAGCAAAAAAGGAAACCCCCTTCGGATTTGTTCGATGGGGGTTTCCTTTTTTTGGGTCTCTCAATAGGCTCGACTTGGTTTCGTAAAGTCACTAATTTGAATTAAATTTTGTGATTTGACTTTGAATCATATATTTGCGTATCGCTTAATTTACAATTGCATGTAAAGGGCTGTCACCCTATGTAGTATATGATAATCAGTAAGTAATTAATTTCACAGAATCTAATTCACACTTATGCAGGATTTAGATTTTGTTAAAACCAATTCTTCCCTGAACGGTCCTCTGATTTCAATTGCATTATGTACCTATAATGGAGCTGAATTTTTAACACAGCAAATAGAAAGTATACTTAATCAAACGTATAAGAATATTAATCTTGTTATTGTTGATGATCATTCAACTGATGAGACTGTCAGTATTCTTTCAGGGCTTGGGAGTGATCACAGGTGCCTGGTTTTTCTGAATGACAAGAATATGGGAGCCAATAGATGCTATGAAAAATGTATTGGTTTATGTCAGGGTGAACTGATAGCACTGAGCGATCAGGATGATATTTGGGAAATAGATAAACTCACTTGTATGGTTTCAGGGCTTGAAGATAACATACTGCTTTACCACGATTCCCAAATGTTTGCCAGCGACAATTTAGCAATAAATGAAAAGATGTCTGATGTTTACCACTTTGTTAAGGGAAAATGCAATCTTTCTTTTATTTTTAAGAATTGTGTCTCTGGCCATTCGATGATTTTCAGATCTGAATTAAAAGAGTTTCTGGTTCCAACTCCAGATGGAATTTATCATGATGCCTGGATTGCATTTATTGCCTCAACCGTGGGTAAGATAAATTATCTGCCACAGATTTTGGTCTGGTACAGACAACATTCAAAGAGTGTAACCCAGCTTCAGAAATCTCATGCTGATATTCATGAGGTTAGTAAAGACGCTATTACTGATCAAAAAAAATTAAAGTATACCCGGAATCTGAAATTGTTCATGAACTATTCAGGTATTAATACTCTTGACAAGCAGTTATTTCAAGACATCTATGATCGCTATTTACGAAGAGAAAAGGAAGTTTATTCTTTTGGGCTTGTATTTTTCCTGCTTAATCATCTTCGTATTTTCGATATTGACGATAAAACCCTGTTTAAAAAAATAACTCATGCACTTAGAGAAGGATTCAATCCTGCTACCAAGGCTGGTTTCAAATATCATAAAAAAGCCTTATCACGCAGGATTCATTCTATTTTTCATTAACCCTGATTTAATTTAGTTTAACCAGGGTTCTGATTTACATTTCCTGAAACATCTGCATTGAAATTAGTTTGTGATATAGCCCGTTAAGAAGCATAAGTTCAGAATGGGTACCAGTTTCTATGATTCGGCCTGAGTCAAGCACTATGATTTTATCAGCCTGTTGTATGGTACTTAACCGATGAGCAATGACTAGCGATGTTCTGTTTTTAAGCAGATTATTTAAAGCCCCCTGTACAAGTTTCTCAGATTCTGTATCTAGAGCAGAGGTTGCCTCATCAAGAATCAGTATAGGTGGGTTAATTAGTACTGCCCTGGCAATACTCAGTCTCTGCTTCTGGCCACCAGATAATTTTACACCGCGGTCACCAATACTGCTTTGGTATCCGTTATCTGTTGCCATGATGAATTCATGGGCATTTGCAATTTTTGCAGCTGCAATTACAGCTTCTTCCGTGATATCTGCCCGTCCAAAGACAATATTATTATAGATAGTATCATTAAACAGAATTGATTCCTGGTTTACCATACCCATAAGAGCTCTCAGACTTTCAACCTGCACAGCTCTCAAATCATGGCCATCTACCAGGATGCTGCCTGAATTAACATCATAAAACCTGCATAGCAAATCTGAGATTGTACTTTTCCCCGCGCCAGAGGGCCCTACTAATGCAACAGTTGTTCCCTTTGCAACGAAGAAGCTCACATTATCCAACACGTTTTTATCACCATAACCAAAACTTACATTCCTAAACTCAATTTCTGTATTAAATTCAGATAGGTAATACGAATTTTTTGTATCAACCACTTCTGGTTTAAAATCAATCAACCCTAATACCCGGTCACCTGCGGCCAGTCCCTGATGAATATTACTAAATGAGCCGCTGATTGATTTAATTGGGTTTATAACCTGTGAATAGATGGCTATGTAGGCGATGAAAAGATCTGCAGTCATTGAAGTCTTATGTTCAAGAATGAGGTAACCACCATATAAGACAATCATAACCACTGTACCAACCCCCAAAAATTCAGAGATGGGTGAAGCCAGTTGCTGACGGCGGGCCATAGAACGGTTAATTTGGGCAAAACGGCTATTCTCTGCAGCAAACCGGTTCTTGACAAATTCTAGGGCATTAAATGATTTGATAATCTTGATTCCTGATAGTGCTTCTTCAATAAGACTCATCATAATACCATATGATTTTTGCGCGTCTGAAGCCTGATGTCTTAATCGTTTAACGATTGCAGCAATGATTAATCCTGAAACAGGAACTACCAGCAGAGACAATAAGGTTAATCGAGATGAAACATAAAACAGGTAACCCAGATATGCAGCCAGTTGCAATGGATCTTTAAAGACTACCTGTAACGTACTGGTGATGGTAAATTGTACTACCTGTACATCGGAGGTAATTTTTGAAAGAACGTCACCCTTACGTTCATTACTGAAATAACCCAAATGCAAATTCATGACATTATTAAAAACTGTCTGTCTCAGATTTTGAAGGGTATGAATTTTCAGGTTTTCCATGATCCGCTGAGAGAGGTAACGGCAAAGATTACTGATAAATACAGAGCATATAATTACAAGACAGACAAATTCAAGTGCTCCAAGTTTACCGTAAGACTGAGTGAAAAGGTAAGAATTATAAACAAACAGGTCATGAAAATACCCGAATGAAAAACGAAAGGAAGGTAAGATCCTGATTATGGTTTTTGGGTTTGCCGGATAAAATAATACTTGTAACAGCGGAACTAGCAAGGCAAGGTTTAACGTATTAAATATGACCCCAGTTATTGAGAAAAATGCATATGGAAAGGCATATTTTTCTATTGGGCGAGCAAAAGTAAGGAGCCTGAAATAGGTTTTCATGGTAATGATAAGAGATAATTCATTGAATTGAAAAGCCAAAAATAAGAAATTAAATCAGGGAGGTGTCTGATACGATTCAATGGTATTCAGGAGATTTAATTAGTCTAAGCTAATTTTGGATAATGGTTATTCAGACCATTCAGGCAGACGTAATTTCCAGCCTTGATTTTTTCTGCCATTAATGCCTCCATGCGAAGCTGTACTTCAGGATTATAGTTTGCTTTATGTTCAAGATGATATTCAATGGCCCTGTTTTTTAATGACTTGATCTTTAAACCAAGAGCCTTTAATCTCCAGTCAATATCAAGATCTTCACCAGCACAAGCCTCATTATAATCTTCATCAAACCCATTTACTGAGAACAGTGAGGCTTTTGACACGCCCCAGTTACATCCCCAGATTTGCCGGCTCTGTTTATTTTTGCCAATTGAAAAGGGTAAATAAATAGCAAGTCCCAAATATTTTGAACGGGTCAAAAAAAGGTTTATCAGGGTAATTTTGCCAATGTCTTTGGTCTTAATCAGTTTTTCTGTAAAAGCTTGGGATAATCTTGTTCTGCGGGCGTAATAAAAGTACCCTGGTTTGATGCTCTCAGCGTAAACCCCAAGAAAATCTGGATGAAGAATGCAATCACCGTCGATAAAAACAAGTTTATCACCTTCTGAGACATAAACTGCTTCATTTAAAATTGTTGTTTTTCGAAAGCCCTGATCTGCTTGTGAAACATGTAAAAGTGGAAATTTGCACTTGTTTCTCTCAGCGATTACAAATTCTGCTGTGGTCTGATCCCTGGCATCTTCGGCAATAATTACCTCAAAGTCAGTATAATGCTGGGCCCTCAACGATAATAGTACCAGTTCAAGAAAATCTAATCGTTTGTATACAGCAATTACTATAGAAATCATTGAGTTTGAGGGTTGTCTAGTTCAATCTTTTGGCTGTCACTAATTGATGTCTTGGTTTAATCTAAATATTCATCCTGTAGTTCAAACCTAAGATCTCGGTAAATATAAATTGTTTTGTCAGCGCTGCACTGAAGCTTTTCGCCCCGAAATTTAAATACTTTTGCCCTAATTTTTAAATTGGCCCTACCGAAAGGGATAATTAGCTATAAAATTGAAAATACTAGAATTGAACTTCGCTAAAAACTGGAGGGGTGGTGAACGGCAGACCATCTATAACTGTCAGGGCTTTATTGCTGAAAAACAGGAAGTAGTTTTGCTTTGCAGGAAGGGGTCTGTACTAGAAGCAACCGCAATTTCGGCTGGTATCCCGTTTCATTCTTTTAAGCGTATCCCAGGTCTGATCTTATTTCTCCTGCTAAATGGGCATAAATTTGACCTTTTGCATGCCCAGACTTCACATATTCTAACATATTGTATTTTAACCAAGCCCTTTCACCGGCGAAAAGTTTTGTTTTCGCGAAGAATCGATTTTATTCCCAAAGGATTTATTACTCAAAAAAAATATCAGTTGGCAGATTTCAGAGTTGGTGTTAGCACTGCTGTAGCCCGTATTGTTGAACAGTTTTCTCAGCGTAAGACCTATATGATATCAGATATTGCAGTAGCTGAAAAGTTAAATAAACCCAGGGCTGTAAAATGGCTTGAGAAAATGGGCATTAGTCAGTCAAAAACAATCATCGGTACCACTGCAGCGCTGGTACAGCATAAAGACCCACTTACGCTTGTAAATGCAATCGCCTTGGTAGCAGAAAGTCAGACTAACTTTGTTTTTCTTCATTTTGGATCTGGAGGTCTAACAGTAAATGTACTAGATAGAATAATGGAACTGGGACTCGAAAAGGTTTACCTGCTTGCAGGCTTTGATGAAAATGTAACTGATTTTTTTTCCATTTTTGATATTTTTGTAATGAGTTCTGAACAGGAAGGACTTGGAAGCAGTGTACTTGATGCATTCCTTTACGAAGTTCCGGTAGTCTCTACCATTGCTGGCGGCCTTTCAGATCTTTTGGCTGACGGTAGGGGCATATCATGCCCGATTCATGATTCAGAAGCATTAGCAAGAGGTATTATATCAGTCTTGAACAATAATAATTCTCCAGGTTCTATTAAAAGGGCGTATGAATTTGTAAAAACACAGCACAGCATGCAGTATATAAGCCAGAGATACCTCGATCTGATCAGAAGAACCTGACCTGATTATTAAACCGGTATTTCTACCTTTAAAAAGTAGCTTACAAATTACCCATGACATTCTTTAATTTGTTTTCTCTCAGCTCACTACCCACCTATTTTTATGATTAGCCTGATTGTCTGTACAAAAAATAAACACTCACTTAGCAGACTTGAACAAAATATTGCAGATACTATTGGCCTGGTTTATGAACTTATTATTATTGAAGATGCAGATGGTAGTATTGGTATATGTAAGGGGTATAACCAGGGTGCGGCTCTGGCGAAATATGAATTTCTCTGTTTTATGCACGATGATATTGCATACAAGACCTTAAACTGGGGCCCTGTCATATGTGGTCTTCTTGCTGATAAATCAATTGGATTAATTGGTATTGCTGGAGGTATTGTAAAAACTAAAGTACCATCTGACTGGAAAGGTCGCTATGAGAGCATGGAAATTCACCTGGTGCAGCATTACCGTTATCGTACGAGTGAACCATTATTTTTAAAGACCAACTATTCTGGGTTAAAGCTTGCTGATGTGGTGACGTTAGATGGCACATGGCTCTGTAGCCGAAAAGATGTGCTGCAAACAGTGCACTTTGATGAAACAACTTTTACTGGCTTCCATGGCTATGATATGGACTTTTCATTACAGGTATTACAATACTATCGGGTATGTGTCAGCTTTGAAATTTTGCTGGACCATTTTTCTGAAGGCCAGCATTCTAAAGCATGGATAGAATCTGCGTTAATAATTAGTGATAAATGGGAAAAAAAGTTACCAGTATACGCCCCATCTTTTTCCAAACGGTTATTATCGCAGGTAGAATTGCAAAACATGAAATATTTCATGAAGCTGCTTCTTAGAAGCAATTATTCATTCTCCAATGTTTTTAAAATCCTTGTGAAATATTCACTTCATATTCAGTTTAAATCAGGACTCTTCGGGAGAGCATTAATCAAGTTATTAGAATATAGATGCAGGTTATTTATAACAAGAAAAATCTGATCAGATAATTTTATAGTTTTTATACTCTCCAAGACGGTACCCTGTTAAATCTTCAAGTTTCTGTAACAAGCGGTGGCGCAAGCCTTGTTTTGCTGATCCTTTATAGCGTTCCGGATCAAAACTGGCAGTTGAGGCAGCTACCCTGCTTTTTATAACATTAGGGTGCTCGCCAGAGAATTTAACCATACGGGCTGAGTTGGCATAGTTAAAGCTGTCAGCAGGCTTTTCAGCAATTAATCTTTCACCTGCATAAAAAGTACTGAAGTTATGTACTTTATTGGCCAGGCCCTTACTTGACTGAGCCCAGCCATAATGATAGATAGTTGCATCAACTTGTTTTACCCGCAGTTTTCTATTATTTATCCGAAAGCCCTGGGCATCGCGGTAAGAGCGAATCTGTTTATTATTTCGTATCACCCGTATTTCATTGCGGTACCATCCCCTAGATGACCCTACATACTGATATGAACCGTAAAAATGCAGGTATTTAAAAAGCAACCCTTCAACAGTTGGATCATGAAGGTATTTTTCCATAGCTGCCGTAATCTGGGGAAGGTATTTTTCATGAACACATTCATCACCCTGAATATAAAAACACCAGTCTGTATCTTCAGGAATAGCATCCATTGCCTTATTGGTTTCCATTGCAAATACCCTTCCTCCTATACGCAGGTTTTCATCCCAGTTACTGGTAAAAAGTGTAATCTTAGGTGAGCCAATGCTGTCGATCAGGGCTTTCGTGCCATCATCAGGCAAACCAAGTGCGATGTAAAAATCATCACAAATGGGTAAAATGGATTCTATCGCAGCCTTTATTGGATAATCATTATAAACGGCATTCTTAATAAATGAGAACCCACTTACTTTCATGCTGCAAACCTATTAAATTTTTTATAAGACTGCCACGGACTTATAAAGTACGCTGTTTATTCTGGTCAGATTGATAGAAATGAATTATTTTTACAATCAATTAAACTGATTTTAAACCTTGTATCCTGTGTCAGATTCTTATATACCGAATCTCTTAACCCGTCTTGAACAAGGAAATATAGCTGCACTCGCCAGGGCGATCAGCCTGATTGAAAATGAATCTGCTGGTCATTTTGAGCTCCTTAAGCTTTCAAGCCCGAGGTCTGTTCCGATGATTGGTCTAACGGGTGCCCCGGGGGCAGGGAAAAGTAGTTTATTAAATGCATTGGTCACAGAACTAAGAAAGCAGGGTAAGCACATTGGTATTCTCGCGGTAGACCCAACTTCACCCTTTAGTCACGGTTCATTACTGGGAGACAGAATACGCATGCCATCTCATTATAATGATGAATCTGTTTATATCAGGTCGCTGGCAACAAGAGGTGCATTGGGCGGGCTGTCTTTAAAAGCTGCTGAAATAACAGATATAATGCGGTGTTTCCCATTTGATTTAATTTTTATTGAAACGGTGGGTGTAGGGCAATCAGAGCTTGAGATTGCTTCACTGGCTCAAACAATTTTGCTCGTACTTGGCCCTGAATCAGGTGATCAGGTACAGGTCATCAAGTCAGGGATTATGGAAATCGCCGATGTATTTATTGTTAATAAAGCAGATCGGGAGGGGGCTGATAAACTTTATAAAAGCCTTCAGGAAATGATTGCCGGTCGTCATGAACTGATTTCTGCAGGGTTGGTAAAAACCATTGCTACCACTTCTACCGGCATTGAGGAATTAATTACTCAGATTGAAAAGGTACCAGTCTTAAAAAATAAAGCCCGGTTGCTCTTTAGCCTTACAGAAAGAGCTTACCAGCTGATTTCAGCAAACAGGATGAAAGGAATTAATAGAAATAATCTAGGTTCAGCCATCACAATTGCCATGACTGAACCCGATTTTAACCTTTATCAGTTCACCTCTTCTTACCTGCATCAATAGTAAAAAATACGTTTACGGTCAAACAGATGAACTACTAATTTTTGTGATTTAATTTCATTAAGGATTCAATTTCATCTATTTCCATCGGTATATGTTGCATGAGGTCAATATTTCCGGTTTCAGTAATCAGAATATTATTTTCAAGACGGATACCTATATTTTCTTCAGGAATATAAATACCAGGCTCACAGGTCAGCAACATGCCAGGTAACAAGCGAGTATACCTGTCGCCCACATCATGTACATCAAGCCCCAGAAAGTGTGATATGCCATGTGGGTAAAATTTACGAAAACCTGTATTTCCGCTTTCAGATAATGCCATTTCTTTAATTAATCCAAGACCAATAACTTCTTTCTCAGCCATGGTATCAGTCTGTTTCCGGTAATCTTCAAGCAGCATGCCCGGTATCAGCAATGCCTTTGCCTGCTTGAATATGCGAAGAACGGCAGCATAAACTTCACGCTGTCTTGGATTAAATTTACCATTTACAGGAATGGTGCGACTCATATCGGCATTGTAATTTCCATATTCAGCACCAAAATCCATCAATACGAGGTCTCCTGCTTCACATGCCCTGTTATTTTCATTGTAATGCAATATACAAGCCTGGGCACCAGATGCAATAATTGGATTATAGGCATGTCCTGTGGCCCGGCTTCGAATAAACTCATGCATTATCTCAGCCTCAAGCTCATACTCAGATACGGCAGGTTTTAAATAGTTTAATACCCTGGTAAATGCATTTCCGGTAATTTCTATCGCTTTTGTAATAAGCTCTATTTCTACTGCTGATTTTATCATTCTCAGGTCACTCAGAATGGGAGCTACTCTTAGAAAATCATGCAAGGGGTATTTCTTTCTCAAACTTCTTATAAAGCGCAGATCACGGTAATCAGTTTGATTGCCATAACGGTCATTTTCATTTGTGTTCAGGTATATATGCTTGGCATAATGCATACATGTAGGAAGAATGTTTTCAAAATCTGGTAACCAGTATATTTGATCAACCGGTATTCCAGAGGCAGCTGAGGCTTCAGCACGAGTGTATTTATGGCCTTCCCAAACAGCGATATGCTCATTGGTTTCTCTTAAAAATAGCAATTCCCGGTGCCTGGGATTTGGGGAATCAGGAAAGAGGATGAGAATTGTTTGTTCCTGATCGATTCCAGAGAGGTAAAATAGATCTGGATTTTGTTTGAAAAGAAAATTTTGATCACCACTTCGGGGAAATTCATCATTCGCATTCAATATGCAGACTGAACCAGGCTGCATTTTACTCACAAAATTGTTTCGATTCTTTAAAAATAAACTTGCTGCAACAGGTAAATACTTCATATTAGCGATATATTAGGTTTGAAAATGGGCTTTCAATCTAAATTGTTACGCGTAAAGCCCAAATGGAATGGTTTTTGCGTGATTGCTAAATTAAAAAAACATTTATTTTTGGCCCTGAATAAACAATTAAAAATTAATCCAAAATTATGAGAAAACTTAAACTTCGTAAGATAGCTCCCCTTACCCTCTTTGCGTTGGTAGGTCTGTCTTTAGGTTCACAAGCCCAGGATAGCACAAAAGCTGCTATGCCTATGAAAACCGCTGATAGTTCAAAAACTACTATGAACTACGGCCCAATCAAAACTTTTGGTGGTGCAAGACAATTTGCAGCATTGTCACTTGGTGTAAATGCCGGTGCCCTATCACCTCAGTTTTTCATCGGAACAAATCAATTTTCACATAATCAGGTTACTTTCGGTTATGCTGCATATCTTAAATATCAGTTTTCACATGATCTTGGGATTCGTGTTGATTACGTTGGCGGAACATTAAAAGCTAACAATAGCGCATCAAGCCAGAACTCTGCAGCTGGATTTCCTGCCAGTGTGCCAAATGCTTCAACAAAACTTGCTTATGGTATAAGTATTAAAGGAGAAGCAGATATTGCTTCTATCAATTTTTTAAAGAGAAGAAATGGTATCAGACTTTTCGTAACCGGTGGTTATGGTCTTGCACAGTTCACTCCTTCAAATTATGGCAAAAAAATTAAATCAGGTTATGTACCGGTTGGTGCAGGTATTAAATTCAGAGCTAGCGAAGCCCTTGCCATTAACTTGGGGTATGATGCTTACTTCTTTGATGCTTCAAACTTAATGGGAGCACCTTATGCAACAGGAGATTCGCGTCAGAGCAAAGCTTCAATGGGTTATGTGGGCTTGGAATATATCTTCGGTGCAGGTGCTAAAAAACAGGCACTTATCTGGAACAACCCTGTTGCAGGTATGTATGATGAACTCAAAAACAATGATAGTCTTTCAAAGGAAATCGACGGTCTTAAGTCACGTGTAACTGCTGTTGAAGGTGATGTTTCTAACTTGAAGAAAGATTCTGATGGTGATGGTGTTTCTGACGTATTTGACAAATGTCCTAATACTCCTGCCGGAACAAAAGTTGATGGTTCAGGTTGTGAATTGCCAAAGGTTGTTACTGCAGTACCAGATTCAGCGGTAACTGCTGAAGCCCCAAAAGATCGTATCCAGTTTGATTTTGATAGCGACAAGATCCGCACGTTATCATACCCAACTCTTGATAGACTTGCTGATCGTTTAAAAGCTGATCGTTCAAAAATGTTATTAGCAGGTCATGCTTCGTCAGAAGGAACTGAGCAATACAATATGGGTCTTTCTATCAGAAGAGCAAACTCTGTACATGATTACCTGGTAAATGCAGGTGTTCCAGCAAAGCAGGTTAAAATCAAAGGATATGGTGAAACCCGTCCGATTGCTTCTAACGATACTGAAGAAGGTCGTGAGAAAAATCGTCGTGTTGAATTCAGATTTGGTGCAGCTGCAAATGTTGCAACACCTGTAAAACACCATAAAAAGCGTAAAAAATAAGAAGCTGTTTTCTAAGATTTAATTTTAGAATTTAGTACTGCTTATTTATTTGCCCACTAATAATCAAGGCCAGCTTTATAGTTGGCCTTTATTATTATGGAGTTTTTCAAGATGTAAGAAAGTCATTTGTCAGGGTGAAATAGAATTCAGTATCTGTAAAAATCTTAAGGCCAGCAGAAACTTATTTTAAAGTTCGCTGTCTTAAAAACTAGTTAATTGCAATAAATTATTCATTTAAATATGTACTTTTTTAGAAAAAGTGATCCTGAACGTCCAACTAATTTTAATATCCAGGTAATGCACTGGATTAATAGAATTGCCATTTCTGTATTCATTGTCGGAATAACTGTCAAAATTTTATTCGCGCTTGCACATAAATACCATTGGTTTTAAACGATATTGTCAGGAAATAACTCATTTTTACCACTAGCTTATTTTCGATGAACAAAATTATCAATACTGCAGACGCGCCCGCCCCTTTTGGACCGTATAGTCAGGCTGTTTCCAGCTTGGGTTTTGTTTTTAGTTCAGGGCAAATTGCCATGAATCCGGCAACAGGTGAATTGGTTATTGAAACGATAGAAAGAGAAACAAATCAAGTACTGGCAAATATCAGAGCTTTACTGATTGCTTCAGGTTTAGAATTTTCAGATATTGTAAGTACATGCATTTATCTGAAGAACATGGATAATTTTGCAATAGTCAATGAGATTTACAGTACTTTTTTCACTTCAGATTTTCCAGCACGTACAACAGTAGAAGTAGCAAGACTTCCTAAAAATGTCAATTTAGAAATTTCCTTTATCGCTTCAACCCAGAACCGATCATAGTTTAAGGGTCAATGAATGGATAATACCTTCCCGCTCGCATATTTAAAAGGTCTTGGCCCGGCAAAAGCTGCTCTTCTACAAAAGGAACTTGGATTGTCGAATTTCAATGATATCCTGACTTATTATCCCTACCGTTATCTTGATCGTACTACCTGGCATAAAATCGGGGAAATTGAACCCGATATGCCTTTCGTTCAAATTAAGGCAAAGTTAGTTCGCAAAGAGCTGTTTGCCGGCAAGGGTCCAAGACGGCTGAAGGCCTGGGTAAGTGATGAGACAGGAGTACTTGAACTGGTTTGGTTTCAAGCGGTTAGTTTTATCGATAAAAACCTCAGGCTAAATGAAAATTACATAGTCTTTGGAAAACCTGGGTTGTTTGGTGACAGCCTGAACATGGTGCACCCTGAGTTAGAAACGAATGCCGAGCATGAGGCGAGTTTATCGGCCTTTATGCAGCCTGTTTATTCAAGTACCGAGCGCCTGAAAAAGGTTTATCTTGATAGTAAGGGTATCCTGAATCTGTGTAAGCAGGTTCTCTCATTTCCCACATTACAAATTACCGAAACGCTTCCTTTATACATTCGGGAAAAGTTTAAGCTGATCTCCAAAGAGACGGCCATCAGAAGTATTCATTTCCCCAAAAGCCAAATAGATCTCAGACAGGCTATATCGCGACTGAAATTCGAAGAACTCTTTTTCATCCAGTTAAAAATGCTAAGGATTAAAAAGAACCGGATACTGAAAAGCAGGGGATTTGTCTTTCCCCGGGTTGCAGCTATTTTCAATGACTTCTACCAAAATCAACTGAAGTTTGAACTTACCTATGCCCAGAAGCGGGTTATTAAAGAAATCAGACATGATTGTGTTTCAGGTCATCAGATGAACCGACTGTTGCAGGGTGATGTAGGTAGTGGCAAAACAATTGTAGCATTGATGAGTATGCTGATTGCCCTTGATAATGGTTTTCAGGCTTGTCTGATGGCACCTACTGAAATTCTAGCCCGCCAGCATTTAAATTCAATTACAGAGGCGATGGGTATTGATTTTAAAGGAATCGCTTTACTTACCGGATCTGTCAGGCATAGTACTGTCACTACCATACTTAGAGAACTTAAAGAAGGCGAACTGCGTATTTTGATTGGTACTCATTCACTTATTGAAGATAGAGTTGTTTTTCAAAATCTTGGAATCGTTATTATTGATGAACAGCACCGTTTTGGAGTAGAGCAACGGGCAAGACTCTGGAGAAAGAATAGTCTGCCCCCTCATATGCTGGTAATGACTGCTACCCCAATTCCAAGAACCCTGGCTATGACCTTATACGGTGACCTTGATATTTCTGTCATAGATGAATTGCCTGCTGGTCGAAAACCCATCAAAACAGTACATTATTTTGAAAGTCACAGGCTCAGGCTGGTAGGTTTTATCAAAGAGCAGATAGCCCTTGGCCGGCAGATATACATAGTTTATCCGTTGATTGAAGAATCAGCAACTCTTGACTATTTAAATCTTCTTCAGGGGCTTGAACAACTTGAACGCTCTTTTGCCAAACCTGACTATCAGATCAGTATTGTGCATGGCAAGATGAAAGTGGTAAATAAGGAACTTGAAATGCAACGTTTTGTCAGGGGTGAAACCCAGATTATGGTTGCCACTACCGTCATTGAGGTCGGAGTCAATATTCCCAATGCTTCTGTTATGGTCATAGAAAGTGCCGAAAGATTCGGCCTGTCGACTTTACATCAGTTAAGAGGCCGGGTCGGTCGTGGTGGTGAACAGTCTTATTGTATTTTGATGAGTGGAAATAAACTATCAGCAGAAAGTAAGCTTAGGATTAATACGATGGTCAGCACCAATGACGGATTTGAAATAGCTGAAACAGACTTAAAATTACGTGGACCTGGCAATATAGAGGGTACCCAGCAAAGTGGGGTACTTGATTTGAAGTTAGCTGATCTTGTGGCAGACCAGCAGATATTGCATGCTGCAAGAACCCTGGTTCTGGCTATTCTTGAAAAAGACCCGGCATTGATTCTTGAAGAAAATCGTCTGCTGAATTTGTTTTTTAACAGCAAAAACCTGGAGCATATCTCATGGGAACAAATTTCTTAGTAGCTTACAAATAACTTAGTACCGATAATGGAAAGTGACCCCGAGAAATTAACAGACTTCCCCCTGACACCATTTGTATCGCTTAAATTTCCTGAATTCAGATCATATATAGGAATCCGGCTTGCTATCACATTTGCCTATCAGATTCAGGGTCTTATTATTGGCTGGCATATGTATCTGCTTACACATAATACATTTACACTTGGCCTGATTGGTCTTGCAGAAGCACTACCTGCAATAAGCACTGCTTTATTTGCAGGTCACCTGGCAGATCACAGTGATAAAAAGAAGATGATGTTGATCGTCATCTCAGGTATGTTTATTTCTTCCTCAACTTTATTATACTTTACCCAGCCACATATAAGTATGAGTGTAAGTCTGAGCTGGCAGGTAGGTATCATGTTTGCAATGATTGTCTGTAATGGTATCTGCAGGGGGTTTTATTCCCCTGCTGCTTTTTCATTACTCGGGAGCCTCGTACCCAGGAAGTATTATGCTAATTCAAGCACCTGGAATAGCAGTGCATTCCAGGTTTCAACGGTTCTGGGCCCAGCTATTGGGGGGTTGGTGCTTGGGTTTTTTGGTATCACGGCTGCATTTATGCTTGTTATTTGCAGTCAGTTAATAGCTATGTTATTTCTTTCGACCATTGCCAATCGCCCTCCAAACCCTATACCCAATAGTGAAGAACTTTCTATCTTTAATTCTCTTGGTGAGGGTATAAAGTTTGTATTCAGTAATAAAATGATGCTGGGAGCACTTTCTCTAGACCTTTTCTCAGTATTCTTTGGGGGGGCAATTGCTCTGCTTCCAGTATATGCGACTGATATATTACATGTTGGGGCTACCGGTCTGGGTTGCCTGCGTTCAGCACCGGCCGCAGGTTCGCTCATTACCATGGGCCTTATGTTATACCGCACTCCAATTGGAAAAGCCTGGCGCAATCTTTTATTAGGCGTCACGGGATTCGGGCTGGCAACGATACTTTTTGCCCTGTCTACCAATTTCTTTCTCTCAATCTTCGCCCTTTTTCTAACAGGCGCATTTGATAGTATAAGCGTTATAATCAGGTCTACGATTCTGCAAGTACTGACCCCCGATAATATGCGAGGACGGGTATCGGCTGTAAATACGATGTTTATCAGTTCATCAAATGAAATTGGGGGCTTTGAATCTGGCACAGCAGCAAGACTTGTGGGCACTGTACCTTCGGTCGTATTTGGAGGTGCTATGGTATTACTGATCAGTGGCCTTACTTTTTTGAATAGTAAAGAACTTTTGAAAAATAATTTAGTGAAGGCTACGCTTGCCTAGCTGATTGACAAAATTCAAATTATATCAACAGTATCCCATAAACTTTTAATCTCATCATAACCGTAGCTTATCAGGTCATCAATATTAGTAAGATTAAACATACTGCAGGTTTTTAACCTGCTGGGTTCTATATAGAGATCACAGTACTTTCTTCTTAAAGCTACATTGCAGCTTATTGCCAGCTCTATGCAACGCTGGGTAATTTTGGTCATGTTTTTTGGTTTGAAATGATCATCTGTTGAATTGACATTCACCCCGATAATCTTATCGCATAGCGTCAATAATGGTTCAACGGGCAAATTATTCAGGATTCCCCCATCCATATACAGATTATTATTTATTTCAATGGGTTGAAAAAACATGGGCAGGCAGCAGCTTGCCAGTATAGGCTTATAGAGATTTCCTGATTGAAAAAATGTTGTTTTGCCTTTTTCAACATTTATTGCTGATACCCAGAGCGGAGTTTTTAATTCTTCAAAATTTGCGGGCAGATGCTTTGAATAAACAGCACTGATTTTTTCAGACTTGAAGAAACCCGTTGATGAAAATGCAGGTCTGATCAGGCTAAAAAAATTAACAGTTTTAATTATTTCAGCTATCCTTCCTGATTCATAACCAGCAGCATAAAATGCACCGACTATGGCACCTACACTGGTTCCGGAGATATGGCTGATGGTTATATTTTTCTCTTCCAGAAACTTTAATACCCCAAGATGCGCTATTCCCCGGGCACCCCCACCAGATAACACCAGTCCTATGTTCATTTTGTCAAATTCTAACTTATTTCGTCTGTCAACCGCTCGCCTATTTGCTGTCTCCACATTGCATAATAAAGACCTTTCAAAGCAAGTAATTCAGTGTGACCACCAAACTCAATAATTTTACCTCTTTCCAATACATATATACGGTCTGAGTGCATAATAGTTGACAGTCTGTGAGCAATTAATACAGTAATATGATCTTGTCCAATAGAAACTTCCCTAATGGTCTTACTGATCTCTTCTTCGGTGAGTGAATCAAGTGATGAGGTTGCTTCATCAAAAATCATGATTCTTGGCTTTCTTAATAAAGCCCGGGCAATTGACAACCGTTGTTTTTCTCCACCTGATACCTTTACCCCACCTTCTCCAATCAGCGTATCCAGACCTTTCTCTGCCCGGACAAGTAAACCCTGGCAGGCAGCTTTTTGCAATACATCGAGAATTTCTTCATCCGTGGCCATTGGTGCAACAAACAATAGATTTTCTCTGATTGATCCTGAAAACAACTGGGTATCCTGGGTTACAAATCCTATGCGTTCACGCATTTCATCCATATCAACCATGTCTCCAGAAAATCCATTATACAGAACTTCACCTGTAACAGGTTTATACAGGCCAACCAATAGTTTTACGAGTGTAGTTTTACCCGAGCCTGAAGGTCCGGCAAAAGCAATTGTTTCGCCCTTTTCGACTTTAAAGGAAACCCCTGCCAGTGCATTACGGGTACCACTTAAATGCCTGAACTGTACATCTTCAAATTCAAGTGCTTCGATAGGCCCTAATTTTACCGGATTTTCTGGTTTAATCTCTGTAGGTATTGCGATAATTCGCTTAAAGTTCTCTAGCGATGCTTCTGTTTCCCTATACACGTTTATGATATTTCCCAATTCCTGAAGCGGGCCAAAAATTTGGAAAGAATAAAAATATAAGGAGAAAAATTGCCCTATGGTGATTTTGCCGACATACGTTAAATAAACCAATAACAGTAAAAGGCCATTTCGTAAAAGATTGACACAGGTGCCCTGAACAAAGCTCAGGCTTCTCACATATTTAACTTTCCGTAATTCAAGCTTGAGTATTTTGCGGGTTATACCATTTAATCTTTTTATTTCCTGATCAGCAAGGCCCAGACTTTTCACTAACTCAATATTTCTCAGTGATTCAGTTGTAGAACCTGCCAGAGCTGTGGTCTCATTGACTATATTGCGTTGTATTACTTTAATCTTCTTGCTTAATACGTAGCTGATAGTACCTAAAATTGGGATGGTTGCCAAATAAATCGGGGCAATTGGCCAATAAATAGTAGAGGCATAAATACCAACAAATAGGATAGCAATTACTGAGGTAAAAAGCACACTTATAAAGGCCGTAATCAGGCGCTCACAATCAGTTCTCAGTTTTGTCAGTATGCCCAGCGTTTCACCACTACGCTGATCTTCAAATACAGTGTAGGGAAGTTCAAGTGAATGCCTGATTCCATCAGAATAAATTCTGGCACCCAGACTCTGAGTAATTACATTGGTATAATAATCCTGGAAGTTTTTTGCGATACGTGAAACCATGGCAACTCCGACGGCCATAAGTAAAAACTTACCTGCCCCGAACATGAATGCATTCAGGGTATATTTTTTAAAATTCTTCAGATAGATGTCCACGATCTGACTGAAAATATACGGATCAAGTAATGAAAAAAGTTGGTTTATAGCAGCCAGAAGAAGGGCAAGCATTAATAGTTGCCTGTATCGGATCAGGTAGTTCCAAAGAATCTTCATGGGCTTAGTAAGAGAGGTAAAAAAATAGAATGATTGCTGTTAAACGGTCAGAATATCTTTTTCCTTTACTTCTAAAAGTTTATCGATTTTAATAATATAAGCGTCAGTTAATTTCTGAACTTCTGCCTCCCCTGTTTTCGCATCGTCTTCTGCAACTCCATCTTTCACAAGCTTTTTAAAGCCCTCATTTGTATCTTTACGGGCATTTCTAATCGTTATTTTTCCCTGCTCACATTCAGTCTTTGCCATCTTTACAAGGTCTTTTCGTCTTTCCTCGGTAAGTGCAGGTATATTGATACGAATCAGAGACCCATCATTTTGTGGATTCAGACCCAGATTTGCTTCTTGAATAGCCCGTTCAATGGCTCCTATAAGGTTTTTCTCCCAGGGCTGAACAACAATTGTACGTGCATCAGGAGAGTTTATACTGGCAACTTGTCCAAGGGCAGTATTTGTGCCATAGTAGTCAATATACAGACCATCAAGCATTGTCGGATTTGCCTTGCCTGCCCTGATCTTCAGTAATTCTGAATCTGTATGACTGATTGCTTTTTCCATAAGCAACTTTGCTTCATCAAGGAGATTCTTAATTCTTGGTTCCATTTATATCTGGTATTAATAAGTCTGAAGATTTTTTATTTTTTATGAATGAACTAATGTACCAATAGGTTCGCCAGAAACAATCTTCATAAAATTCCCTTCTTTATTCATGTCAAACACAATAATTGGTAGATTATTTTCATGACAGAGCGTGAAGGCGGTCATATCCATAACATTTAAGCCACGTTCGTAAACTTCTGTAAATGTAATTCTGTCAAAGCGTGTAGCTGATGCATCTTTTTCTGGATCTGCTGTATAAATACCATCAACCCTGGTACCTTTTAGCACTACATCTGCCTGTATTTCTATAGCCCTTAAACTGGCGGCTGTGTCTGTTGTAAAATATGGGTTTCCCGTACCCGCCCCAAATATCACTACTCTTCCTTTCTCAAGGTGCCTGATTGCTCTGCGCCTGATAAATGGCTCACAAATCTGTTCCATTTTAATGGCAGATAGTAATCTGGTTTTAATATGGTGTTTCTCTAATGAATCTTGCAAGGCCATGCTATTAATCACGGTAGCAAGCATGCCCATATAGTCAGCCTGAACCCTATCCATGCCACCTTTTTCAGCATCCAGCCCTCTGTAGATATTTCCACCACCAATAACGATTGCTATTTCTACTCCTTTGGCAACAACACTTTTAATATCGGCAGCATATTGGGCCAGCATATCCGGATCAATTCCGAATTCTTTTTTCCCCATTAATGATTCACCACTCAGCTTGAGAAGTATCCTTTTATATTTCATCATGGTATTGGTTAAACACAGGTTATGGGCAAATTAATAAAAATTACTCAGCCATCTAATGCGTTATATCGTATATGGATGAATAAAGTATTTCAAAAAAAATCCCCGGCTTTCGACGGGGATTTTTTTTAGGCTCCTAACTGAACCCTTTTAAATGAGATGACTGTTAATCCCTTATGAACCGTGTCGAGCATTTGCGCGATTGTTTTAGAGGAGTCTTTCACAAACTCCTGATTCAGCAATGTGTTGTCTTTATAAAATTTATTAAGTTTTCCCTGGGCAATTTTTTCAACCATTTCTTCAGGTTTGCCTTCAGAACGTATAACGTCTTTGGCAATCTCCAGTTCTCTTTCAATTACACTTGCATCAACATCACCCTTGTCAATAGCGACAGGATTCATTGCTGCAATCTGCATGCTTACGTCTCTTCCTGCTTCTTCTACTCCTTGCGCGTCAGCGCTTAAGCCAACCAATACACCAAGCTTATAATTTGCATGGATATAAGCTACCACTTTTGGGGCTTCAACTTTTTCAAATTTAGAAACTCCAATCTTTTCGCCGATTTTACCAGTCTGTTCAATGATAGCTTCTGATAATTTAGTTCCATTTAATTCGAGGTCTAATAAAGCTTCAAGTGAAACGGGGTTTTTTTCAATGGCAAGAGCTGCAACTGACTGAGCAAACTGAACAAAATCTGCATTTTTAGCAACAAAATCAGTTTCACAATTAAGCTCAATGATGATTCCTTTTTTACCATCGGTGGTTGTCTTTGCAATAACAACACCTTCCTTTGCCTCACGATCTGAACGGCTTGCAGAAACCTTTGCACCTTTTTTACGCAGGTAATCAATGGCAGCTTCAAAATCACCATTTGTTTCGGTCAGGGCTTTTTTACAGTCCATCATGCCAGCTCCGGTTTTAATTCGAAGCTTATTTACATCTGCAGCAGTTATGGTTACAGTTGACATAATCTTATCTATTTTAAATATTTATTGACAATTAGTAATAATCTTATCGGGCATTTCTGTAATCTGATCAGCTTGCTGGCAGAGAACAATTAAAAGCCCGGATATAAATCCGGGCTGTTAATTTTTTAAATAAAATATTGATTAAATTAGTTCAGGAAAAAATAATCGTTTACTCGGTGCTTTCTGACAGGCGTTCTCTTCTGCCGGTTGCAGGAGCAGCTTCTACACCTTCACCTTTTTCGGCTTTTGCAATAGCAGCAGCTTCTTTCTCGCTTTCGTCATCTTTTTCTCGCTTGCGTTCGTCAAGACCTTCTTCAATTGCCTTGCATATAATGCTGGTAATTAGTGCAATAGACTTCGTTGCATCATCATTTGCAGGAATAGCAAAATCGATATTAGTAGGGTCAGAGTTGGTATCTACCATCGCAAAAGTAGGAATGTTTAATTTCAATGCTTCTGCAACTGCAATATGTTCTTTCTTTACGTCAATCAGGAATAATGCTGCTGGCAAACGATTAAGATCTGCAATACCTCCTAAAACATTTTCAAGTTTGATACGCTCGCGCTGAATCATCAACTTTTCTTTTTTAGACAGGTTATCATATGTTCCGTCTTTACTGAACTTATCGATATTCGTCATTTTTTTGATTGACTTACGAACAGTCGCAAAGTTGGTAAGCATACCACCCAGCCATCTTTCAGTTACATATGGCATGTTAACGCGTTTTGCGCTTTCTACCACGATATCTTTTGCCTGTTTTTTTGTTGCAACGAATAAGACTTTTCTACCTGATTTCACGATTTGCTTAATCGCTGCGCAAGCTTCTTCGGTTTTAACGAGTGTTTTATTGAGGTCAATTATATGGATCCCGTTTTTCTCCATAAATACATAGGGAGCCATTTTTGGATTCCATTTGCGGGTTAGATGACCAAAATGGACACCTGACTCTAATAAATCTTCATATGTTGTTCTTGACATGTCTGGTTTCTCAGGATTAACGCTTGCTGAATTGGAATTTCTTTCTGGCTTTCTTGCGGCCTGGTTTCTTACGTTCGACCATTCTTGAATCGCGGGTCATAATACCTTTAGCACGCAGAGCGGGTTTCTTTTCGGCATCACCTTCAACGATAGCTTTAGCAATTGCCAGGCGTATAGCTTCTGCCTGTCCGCTGATACCACCACCTTTTACGTTGACCAGAATATCAAATTTACCTTCCAGCTGAGAAACTTCAAGCGCCTGATTTACCAGGTACTGAAGGGGAAGAGTAGGGAAATACTCTTTATAATCCCTTTTATTAACGGTGACCTTACCTGTGCCGTCTGTCATATAGATACGGGCTACGGATGTCTTTCTCCGGCCTGATGTATTTTTTCTTTCCATTACTCCTGAATTTAAAGTTTGACAGATTCAGGATTCTGGGCAACATGAGGGTGCTCAGAACCTGCGTAGACGTACAAATTTTTGATGAGGGCATCACCAAGTTTGTTTTTTGGAAGCATACCCCTTACAGCTTTTTCAAGCATGCGGTTCGGATGTTTTTCCATCAACTTCTTAGGAGTAATGAACCGCTGACCACCAGGATACCCTGTGTAAGACACATACAATTTTTCAGTCCATTTTTTGCCGGTAAGGCGCACTTTGTCTGCATTGATCACAATAACGCGGTCACCACAGTCTACGTGAGGGGTAAATCCAGGCTTGTTTTTTCCTCTGATGATCATAGCGATCTTAGAAGACAAGCGCCCCAGAATCTCTGCATCAGCATCAACTACAATCCAATTTTTGGTCACAGTTTTTTTGTTGGCAGAGACAGTTTTGAAACTTAACGTATTCACTTCTTCTCGATTTTAATTAACTATTCGTTCTATTTTTCCCCAATTTTGAGGACTGCAAAGATAGGCATATTTATTCTAAAAAATATGACTGTGAAGTAATTGTAGAATTTTAAGATTATTCTACCTTTAAAATACCAGTTGAACCTGTCAATATATATACTGTACGAGGCGTATATGCAAGGATAAATTTTGTTTTTATGCATTTTAGCAAAACATGTTAACCAGTTTTCGTACTTTTTCAGATATTTGTGCCCTTAATAACAATGAGAGAACATAATCCTTTTTCGATACATGTAGCTGAGGAAAAGCATACTGAATATGCTGCTGCCATTTGTCTTGAAATGGCTGAGTCGGCTAAACTCAGGGGTACAGGTATTGCCTATCGCTCACCTGAATATATTATTGCTAAAATGCAGGAAGGCAGGGCAATCATCGCCTTGCACCTAAGTGGTAACTGGGCTGGCTTCTGCTATATAGAAACATGGAGTCATGGTGATTTTGTAGCAAATTCAGGCCTGATTGTAAATCCGGTTTACCGGAAACATGGTCTTGCCAGAGCGATTAAAAGAAGAATTTTCGACCTGTCAAGAGAGAAATTTCCTGAGTCAAAGATTTTTGGACTTACAACTGGTCTGGCGGTGATGAAAATCAATTCAGAACTCGGTTATGAGCCTGTGACTTACGCCGAGCTGACTCAAGATCAGGATTTCTGGAAAGGATGTCAGAGCTGTGTTAATTATGAGATTCTGATGGGTAAAGAGCGTAAAAATTGCCTTTGTACGGCTATGCTGTTTGATCCGGCTGAACTTGTAAAAGATAAAGTCAGGCCCGGCAGAAATTTTGCTGAAGACTTTAGAAAACGTTACAGGCTTTATGAACGCTGGATGCGGATCAAGGCTTACCGCTTGTTAAAACATAGTTTGCTAAAAGAGAAAAGAAATAATTTACCCGATTAATAGACAATGAAAAAAAAGGTTGTATTAGCTTTTAGCGGAGGCCTTGATACCTCTTTTTGTGCTGTATATTTAAGTAAAGACAGGGATTTGGAGGTTCATGCTTTATTAGTTGATACGGGCGGTTTCAGTGTGGATGAAATTGAAGAAACAGGCAGAAAAGCCATTGCCCTGGGTGCGACAACTTTTACCTGTAAGGATGTAACCAGAAATTATTACGCAGACTGTCTGCGCTATCTTATTTACGGTAACGTTTTAAAAAACAATACCTACCCGCTATCAGTAAGTGCCGAGCGTGTTTTTCAGGCAACTGCAGTTGCTGAATTTGCCCTAGAGATCGGGGCCGATTTTATAGCTCATGGTAGTACAGGAGCAGGAAACGATCAGGTAAGGTTTGATATGGTATTTAATATTTTATGCCCTGGCAAAAATATTATTACTCCGATTCGTGACCTGAAATTGAGCCGGGAGGCTGAAATCGATTACCTGTCAAAAAAAGGTTTCGATGTTAATTTTCAAAAGGCAGCCTATTCAATCAATAAAGGACTTTGGGGCACATCGGTTGGTGGCAAAGAAACGCTCGGTTCAAAGGGTACTCTGCCAGAACAGGCGTGGCCAACCCAGATCACTAAAATTGAACCTGAAGATCTTACTATAGGCTTTTTAAAAGGAGAAATAAATGAAGTAAACGGGCAAAAGTTTGACCATCCCGTTGATGCAATCAGAATGTTAACAGCACAGTCAGCCCCCTTTGGAATTGGTCGTGATATGCATGTCGGAGATACCATCATTGGCATCAAAGGCCGTGTAGGTTTTGAGGCTGCAGGTCCGCTACTTATAATCAAGGCCCATCATTTATTGGAGAAGCATACCCTGACCAAATGGCAGCTAAACTGGAAAGACCAGATGGCCTATTTTTACGGGAATCATCTGCATGAAGGTCAGTTTCATGACCCGGTAATGCGCAATATTGAGAAATTCATGGAAGACACCCAGCCGTTTGTGAATGGCAAGGTTTATATCAGACTACACCCTTACCGCTATGAATTGCTGGGTATAGAATCACCAAATGATTTGATGCAATCTGCATTTGGCACGTATGGAGAAATGAACAATGCCTGGTCTGGGGAAGATGTAAAAGGCTTCTCAAAAATAACAGGCAATCAGGTTATGATTCACCGTCAGGTAAATACACTTCATGATGACAAGCAATAGCATATTTTAAATTCGTCAGTATATGAATAAAATTAAGGCTGGCATTGTTGGCTCAGCAGGATATACAGGTGGAGAAATGATCAGGATCTTGCTGAACCATCCCGATGTACAGATTCATTTTATTCAAAGCAGTAGCAGCCCAGGTAAATACCTCTACGAAGTACATACTGATTTGCTGGGTGATACAGAACTAAAGTTTGATGCAGGAATGAAACCTGGTGCAGATGTTATTTTTCTTTGTGTCGGTCATGGAGATGCAAGAAAATTTCTTGATGCCAATAACCTTGAACCAACTGTAAGAATTATTGATCTAAGCCAGGATTTCAGACTTGAGCCTGCAATGTTCCTGGCAGAAGATCAGTCTGGGAAGGCTGGAGAAAATCAGTCTGAAACCCGAAATTTTACCTATGGCCTGCCGGCCCTAAACAGATCTGCTATAAGGCAGGCAAGAAATATTGCTAACCCTGGATGTTTTGCAACTGCTATACAACTAGCCTTGCTACCCCTGGCGTCTTGCTCGTTATTAAAAGAAGATATTCATATTTCTGCCGTTACTGGTTCTACTGGTGCTGGTCAAAGTCTGGCACCAAGTTCTCATTTTACCTGGCGTGAGAATAATCTCTCCGTTTATAAGGCATTTACGCATCAGCACCTTGGTGAAATTAAAAGGAGTCTGAAACAGCTTCAGCCTGATTTTAATGTCGCTGTAAATTTTATACCCTATCGGGGTGACTTTACCAGGGGCATCATTGCCTCTGTGTATACAAAAAGTGATCTTTCTTATGAACAGGCATTTGAGTTATATACTTCTTACTATGAATCAGATCCTTTTACCTGGGTTTCTGCTTCCCCAATTGATCTGAAGCAGGTTGTAAATACCAATAAGGTTTTTCTGAGCTTGCAAAAGCAAGATGGAAAATTATTGATTATTAGTATTTTAGACAATCTGCTCAAAGGTGCATCCGGACAGGCTGTTGAGAATATGAATCTCATGTTTGACAAGGATGAACGTGCGGGTCTGAATTTAAAAGCCATTGCCTTTTAGTTCTATCATTAATTTAAATTAGGTGCATGAAGTTATTTGACGTTTATCCATTATATGATATTGAAATTGCCAAAGCTAAAGGTTCGGTCGTTTGGGATACCAATGGACAGGCCTATACAGACCTTTACGGTGGTCATGCCGTAATTTCAATTGGCCATTCTCATCCGCATTATATCAGTCGTTTGAGCACGCAGCTACATAAGATCGGGTTTTATTCAAATTCTGTTCATATTTCTCAACAGGTTGAGCTGGCTGAAAAGCTGGGTGATCTATCAGGAAAAGAAAATTTTCAGCTATTTCTATGTAATTCTGGTGCAGAAGCCAATGAAAATGCACTTAAACTAGCCTCTTTTCATACAGGCAGAAAGCATGTGATTGCTTTTACAAATTCATTTCATGGCAGAACAAGTCTTGCTGTTTCGGTGACAGATAACCGGGCAATACAAGCACCCATAAATGAAAATACAGCTGTTAGTTTTCTGGTGCTGAATGATATTGAAGGGCTTAAAAATGAATTTACCAAACATGAAATATGTGCTGTAATTATAGAAGGTATACAGGGAGTTGGCGGAATTCATGTTGCCTCAGATGAATTTTTGCAGACTATACGCATGTTATGTGACCAGGTAGGAGCAGTTTTTATAGCTGACGCTGTTCAATGTGGTTATGGGCGAAGTGGAAAGTTTTTTGCACATGATTTTGCAGGTGTAGATGCAGATATCTACAGTATGGCCAAGGGAATGGGCAATGGGTTCCCGATTGGTGGTATACTTGTGGCAGATCATATTAAAGCACGACACCAGTTACTGGGTACAACCTTCGGAGGTAATTACCTGGCGTGTGCAGCTGCAAATGCCGTATTGGAAGTCATGAAAGAAGAAGATTTAATGGCAAGAGCCACTCAAACTGGTAATTTTCTGATCGAACGACTGTCAAAGATTGAGGGTGTAAAGGAGGTGCGTGGCACTGGGCTGATGATCGGGATAGATTTGAACTCTGACAGCACTGAACTTAGAAAAAAATTACTTTACAAACATCATATTTTTACAGGTTCGGCTAGTTCAAAGTCGGTTATCAGACTACTGCCAGCGTTAAACCTCCCGATAGAAATGGCTTCACATTTTCTAGAAGTATTTGAAGAATTGATGCAGGCTGAAAATGCGCGCATACATGTTTAGAATGATCATGGTTTAATTTCATACCCAGCTACCTATTATACAATGAACCAGTTTATCTCAGTACATGATGCCGGCAACCCAAATCAACTGGCCTTTGAAGCCCTGGCGTTAAAAGAAGATCCTTTTGCCTATGATGATTTGGGCAAACATAAATGCCTTGGGTTAATTTTCCTGAATCCAAGCCTGCGAACCCGGATGAGCACCCAGCGGGCAGCTCAAAATCTGGGTATGGATGTGATGATTCTTAATATTAACCAAGAGAGTTGGGCCCTGGAAACCAAGGATGGTGTTAAAATGGATGGGAATAAGGTCGAACATATTCGAGATGCTGCTGGTGTGATGGGGAAATACTGTGATATACTTGGCATTCGCTCTTTTGCCAGGTTGCAGTCAAAAGAGGAAGATGAGAAAGAGGAAATATTGAATGGATTAATACGCTTTAGCGGAGTTCCAGTTATAAGCCTCGAAAGTGCATTCTTACATCCTTTGCAGAGTCTTGCAGATCTGATGACGATTCAACAACAAGAAAAATCTGGCAATCCCAGAATCAGTCTGATCTGGGCCCCCCATGTTAAGGCCTTGCCTCAGGCAGTCGCAAATTCATTTGCAGAATGGATTAATTATGCTGGTCTTGATCTGACAATTGCCTGCCCTGTGGGCTATGAGCTTGATGAGCGCTATTCTGGCTCAGCCAGAATCGTACATACCAAGGAAGAAGCGCTTGAAGGTGCTGATTTTGTATATGTTAAAAACTGGTCAAAAACTGAACCCTATGGTGAAATTGAAACAGGGCTTGATCACTGGATGATTAATGAAGCTGATCTGAATAAAAATAAAAATACCTGTTTTATGCATTGTTTGCCAGTAAGACGTGATGTTGAACTAAGTTCAGTCGTTCTGAACAGCGGTCAATCGCTGGTCATAGATCAGGCGCAGAACAGAATTTACGCGGCTCAGGCTGTACTTAAACGAATGCTTGAAGAAATGAATAAATGAAAAAAAAACTTTGGGTAATTAAGATTGGTGGAAATGTGCTCGATGATGCCCTGTCTCTTGAAATTTTTTTGAACGACTTCAGTAAAATTAAAGGCTTTAAAGTACTTGTTCATGGGGGTGGCAAAATCGCCACCCAGCTAGGCTCAAAATTAGGTATTGGCCATCATATGGTTAATGGACGCCGGGTAACTGATAGCCAGACATTAGACCTTGTAACGATGGTCTATGGAGGGCTTATTAATAAAAATCTGGTTGCAAAACTTCAATCTTTAGGTTGCAATGCTATCGGTTTATGTGGGGCAGATGCAAATATTTTTCCAGCTAAAAAAAGACTCGTCGTCGATGTAGATTTTGGCTTTGTGGGTGATATTGCTGTTGATCTCTTGCAAGCCTCACGAATGCAGCTTTTTCTTGATGCTAACCTGAGTATGGTTATAGCTCCTCTGACTCATGATGGGCAGGGACATATTCTCAATACAAATGCTGATACAATGGCCTCGGCAATTGCAAGTGTACTTGCAGCTGAATATGATACCGAGTTGATCTATTGTTTTGAAAAAGAAGGTGTTCTTGACAATCAGGAGAAAGTCATGGTTGAACTTCATGAACAGCAGTTTGACAAACTGGTCAGTGAGGGAACAATTCTTGCCGGAATGATACCCAAACTAACAAACTCATTTTCTGCCTTGCATTCGGGGGTAAAAGAAGTTAGAATCTTGCAAGCATCAGCATTAATGGATGTCATTAATGGTTCTTTAGATACAGGAACCAGGGTATTTACCTGAATGTTTATTTTTAAGGAATTAGGTTTTGTAAACCGATTCCCCTTGCGGGCATGGCCCGATAACCTGACATATAATTATTTTATGGGAATACCTTTAGCAATTTTAGGTGGCGGAAATATTGGCCTCAGTATGGCCAGAGGACTGGTTAAATCAGGTAAATATGTTCCATCAGAGATTAGTATTACCCGTAGAAATACCGGCTTGCTTGCTGATATGGCTGAACTTGGATATCATACTTCCCATTCAAATTCAGTAGCAGTTGCCAGGTCGGGTATTATCATGCTGTCAGTTCTACCCCAGCAGCTAAATGCGTTGCTTGAAGAAATAAAACCCGCTATAGATAGCAGCAGGCATCTTGTAATTTCAGTCGTTACTGGTGTTTCAATCAGCGATATCAAACATATTCTGGGTATTAATCTGGCAGTTACAAGAGCCATGCCCAATACTGCAATTGCGGTAGGTCAATCGATGACCTGTTTATCTTATGATGAGCTTTCATCAGGGAGAAAAGAAGAAATAGCTGCGATATTTGAAACAGTGGGTATTCAGACAGAAATAAAGGAAGAATTAATGATTCCGGCAACTGCGCTGGCAGCCTGTAGTATTGCCTTTTTTCTCAGGGCAATCAGAGCTGCAACCCAGGGTGGGGTAGAAATCGGATTTCATGCCAGCGATGCCTTGAAAATAGCTTTACAGGTTGCCAAGGGAGCAAGTATGCTACTTGAAAATCCAGGAACTCACCCCGAACGTGAAATAGATAAGGTGACATCGCCCAGGGGCTGTACGATTGCAGGCCTGAATGAAATGGAACATTACGGCTTTAGCTCAGCCATGATCAGGGGCATAAAGACTTCTGCTGATAAGGCAGGAAAATTATACGAAAAATCAAACGACTAATATGCAGTTTCAGCATTTATACGAAGGGGCGCTAAGCTTATTAAAACAATTGATTGCTACCCCTTCCTATAGCAAGGAAGAAGCCCAGACAGCTAGTATCATAGAAGACTTTTTGCGTAAAAACGGTGTAGAATTCACGAGAACAGATAATAATGTATGGGCCCGCAACCTGCATTTTGATGGCAACCTCCCAACAATCTTATTAAATTCTCATCATGATACGGTGAGGCCCAATTCTGGTTATATACGTGACCCGTTTGAGCCTGCTGTTGAGAATGGGCGTTTTTACGGTCTGGGTAGCAACGATGCCGGTGGGGCTCTGGTTTCACTACTTGCCACATTCATTCACTTTTATACGCTGAAGAACCTTCGCTATAATCTATTAATAGCGCTGACTGCAGAAGAGGAAATTTCAGGAAGCGGTGGTCTTGAAAAAGTGCTTCCAGATCTGGGGCTTCTTGATTTTGCCATAGTCGGAGAGCCAACAGGCATGAATCTGGCAATTGCTGAAAAAGGACTTATGGTTCTGGACTGCATTGTGCGGGGTAAGGCCGGGCATGCCGCAAGAGAAGAAGGGGATAACGCCATATACAAAGCCTTACCCGTTTTAGACTGGTTTAAAACGTATAGATTTCCCAGAAAGTCAGAAATCTTCGGTGAAATTAAAATGTCGGTAACGATCATCTCAGCTGGTACACAGCATAATGTAGTGCCCGAATCCTGCAAATTTACTGTTGATATCAGGGTTACAGATGCATATTCGCATGAAGAACTGATGGAGATTATAAGACTTGAATCGGGGGCAGAAATTCTTGCCCGTTCAACAAGGTTGAAATCATCTTCAATACCTGAAATTCATCCGATTGTCAAGGCCGGAATCGCAGCCGGGAGGAAAACGTATGGCTCACCTACTACATCAGACCAAAGTCTGCTTTCTATTCCTTCTTTAAAAGTCGGTCCCGGAGAATCTGCCCGTTCACATTCAGCAGATGAATTTATTCTGGAACAGGAGATCAAAGATGGCATCTCAATCTATATCAGTATGTTGCATAAGTTGCTTATTTCTTGAGAGCCCTGTAATGCTTGAAAAAACAAAATTATTATTATGAAACTCTGGGAAAAAGGAATAAAACCGGCTTCAACTGTAGAAAGGTTTACAGTAGGTAATGATCGGGTTTTTGATCTTATGCTGGCTGAGGCTGATATTGAAGGATCTATGGCACATGCCATGATGCTGACATCGATCGGGCTGCTTGAAAAAGATGAAATGTCGGCAATTCAGGTAGAACTTATGAGTTTATATAATGCGGTTATTCAAGGTGATTTTCTCATCGAAGAAGGTGTAGAAGACATTCATTCTCAGATAGAATTATTACTAACAAGAAAACTCGGTGACACGGGTAAACGTATTCATGCAGGTCGTTCCAGGAATGATCAGGTGCTGACAGACCTCAAGCTTTTTTTTAGAACGCAGCTTAAAAGCATTGTCGACCAGGTTTACACGCTGACCCGTGTTATGCTACAACTTAGTGAAGAACACCAGCATCAGGGGCTTCCTGGGTATACACATTTCCAGGTAGCCATGCCTTCGAGCTTCGGCTTATGGTTTGGTGCCTATGCTGAAAGTCTGGTTGATGACCTTGAAGCTGTCAGGCTGGCTTTCTCTATGGCAAATAAAAACCCACTTGGCTCAGCCGCAGGTTATGGGTCTTCACTACCCATTAACAGAACAATGACAACTGCACTGCTTGGCTTTGATGATATGCACCATAATGTAGTTTATGCCCAGATGAGCCGGGGTAAAACTGAACGCCTGATTGCCCAGGCACTAGCCGCCATTGCTTCAACCCTAAATAAAATGGCAGCAGATGTTTGTCTTTATATGAGCCAGGATTTCGGTTTCCTGAGTCTGCCTGATGCATATACCACAGGGTCAAGTATTATGCCCCACAAAAAGAATCCTGATGTTTTTGAATTAATTAGAGGGCGTTGTAACCAGCTTATGGCCATTCCAAATCAGATTACACTTTTGACAAATAATCTGCCATCTGGTTATCACCGTGACTTTCAGTTACTTAAGGAAATTCTTTTTCCTGCTTTTGGTATGCTGGGTGATTGTCTGTCATTAACAACCGAGCTTTTACCCCAGTTAAAAATCAGATCTAATATTCTGGATGAAGATAAATACAAGTATCTATTCAGTGTTGAAGCAGTTAATCTGCTGCTGAGTAATGGCATACCTTTTCGGGATGCCTATAAACAGATAGCCACAGAAATCGACGCCGGTAATTTTATACCTGCAAAAAATCAGCTACATACCCATGAGGGTAGCATTGGAAACCTGCATAACGAATACATTATGAGTAATTTAGATTCAGTTGTTCAAAGTTTTCCCTTTGAGAAAATTGATCAGGCAATCGCCAAATTATTCCTACTTTTACCTTCCTGATTTTTAATCACGCAATTCATATTATGGAAGTTTCACAGATGGCAGATTCGCTTGTCGGGTCAGAGATTATTAAGATTGCAGCAGAGGTAAGTGAGTTAAAGAAACAGGGTGAGGCAATCAGTAATCTCACCATCGGCGACTTTGACCCTTCTCAATTTCCTATACCAGAAGACCTGAGAGATCAAATTAATCTGGCCTATAAAAAAGGGTTTACCAATTATCCTCCAAATGACGGAGTAGCGTTATTAAGGGAAGCACTTCATGAATTTACGCTTGAAAGGCATCAGCTTGATTATCCTGCGGCCGATTATATAATCAGCGGCGGATCGAGACCCTTGATCTACTCTTGTTTTTTAACACTTATAGACAAAGGTGATAAAGTCGTATTTCCAATACCAAGCTGGAATAATAACCACTATTGCCATTTTACAGGGGCTGAGATGGTTATGGTACCAACTACTGTAGAAAATAATTTTATGCCAACTGCCAGTGAACTGGAAGGGACATTAAGTGGAGCAGTTTTGCTGGCACTTTGTTCACCTTTGAATCCTACTGGCACGATGTTCAGCGCTGAAGAACTCGCTAAAATATGTGATTTGGTACTTGCTGAAAATGCCAAACGAAAGGAGGGTGAAAAACCCTTATACCTAATGTATGATCAGATCTATAGTTTGCTAACCTTTGGCAATCATAAACATGTAAACCCCGTTACGCTCAGGCCTGCAATGCGTCCATATACAATTTTTATTGATGGGGCAAGTAAAGGGTTTGCCTCTACAGGTGTTAGGGTAGGCTGGGGCTTTGGTCCGGCCAAAATTATTGCAAAAATGCGATCAATTATCAGTCATATGGGAGCCTGGGCTCCAACACCTGAGCAGAATGCCGTTGCAGCATTCCTGAGAGAAACAGAACAGGTTGATCAGTTTCTGGGAGATTTCAGGTTTAAGGTTCAGCGTAGTCTTGATACCCTTTATAAAGGTATTAAGTCATTAAAAGAACAGGGTTATCCGGTTGATGCAATTGCACCAATGGGTGCGATTTACCTGACTGTAAAAATTGATATTCAGGGTCGTACGACTGGTGATGGTGAGGTGATTCAGAATTCTATGGAGGTCAATTCATACCTGATTAAAAAAGCTAAACTAGCGTTGGTTCCATTTTCTGCATTCGGGAATGAGCCATCTTCAGCCTGGTTCAGGGCCTCAATCGGGGGGTGTTCTCTTCAGGATATTGAGCAGCTTTTACCAAGGCTGAAAGCGGCCCTTGACAAATTAGTCTAGCCAAAAACATGCGCAGATTTGAGAAAAAATATCAGTGTGTTTCTACCTCATCATACCCCCCGCCAATAAATGCCAAAAGGAAGACTTATATTAATCCCTACTACATTAGGGGCTGATACTATTAATCAATGCCTTGTTCCAGCGTTAAAAGAAACCATTTCAACGCTGACTGAATTTATTGTTGAAAATGAAAAATCTGCACGAAAATTTCTTAAAGAGGCACAGATAGCTACCCCCCAGCAGCAACTAATCATCAGAGAGTATGCCAAGCATAATAAAGATGAATTACCTCAATATTTTAAAAGCATAGAGGAAGGACGTGACGTTGGCTTGCTTTCAGAAGCTGGTTGCCCTGCCATTGCCGATCCCGGTTCTGAAATTGTTCTTGAGGCACATCGTCGTAATATAAATGTTGTGCCCTTTGTCGGAGCAAATTCTATCATACTTGCCCTGATGTCATCTGGTTTTAACGGGCAGTCATTTAAGTTTTCAGGCTATCTGCCTATAGACAGAACTGACCGTAATACCCGGCTTATACAGCTTGAGACAGAATCGTCGAAGTCAAATATGAGCCAGATCTTTATTGAGACTCCCTTTCGCAATAACCGAATGTTGCAAGACCTGGTTGTAACCTTACAGCCTGATACCTTATTATGTATCGCTGCCGGTATTACTACGCCTGAACAATTAATTCAGACGAAAAAAGTTTCAGCCTGGAAAAAATTACTTCCAGAACTGCATAAAATCCCAGCTGTTTTTATCATTTATAGTGGAAAGCGTTAATCAGATAGTTTGCCTGTGACGGAGATGAAATTTTATAATCATATTAAATCAATCTTATTATCTGTTTTATTACTTATTTATTTAACCTCGACAGCGCAAAATACCAGCATCAGTGGTAAAATCACGGATAGTAAAAATTTAAGTCTGACCTCAGTTTCTATTTATATAAAAGGTACAAGTACAGGCACTACATCGAATGGTGAAGGACGTTACCATATTCTTCTCAGGCCAGGTCATTATGACTTGGTTTTTGCATTAATAGGGTTTAAAACTTTTGTAAAATCAGTAGATCTGGAGGCTGGTGAAATCATACTTGACCTTGTACTACCTGAAAACACCTATAATTTGAATGAAGTTACTGTAAGGGCTGAAAGAGAAGATCCTGCACGCAGAATCATGCGTAATGTAATTGCAAGGCGTGATTTTTATACTAATCAGGTACATGCATATAGCTGCCAGGTATACATAAAGGGCATTCAGAAATTGAGAAATGCACCCAAATCTTTTCTGGGCACAGATGTTCAGGGTGAGCTTAAAAATATGGGTCTTGATTCGGGTAAGCGCGGTATTCTTTACCTTTCAGAATCAGTCTCCAGGCTGAAAGTAAAAAAACCTGGATCAGTTCATGAAGAGATGATTTCGTCAAAGGTGAGTGGTAATAACAGCAGTTTTAGTTTCAACCAGGCTTCTGATCTGATGGTCAATTTTTACCAGAATAGAATTGATTTAACTAACATTACCCCCAGACAATTTATATCACCACTTGCCGATAATGGGTTTTCAATGTACCGGTATAAACTTATTGGTAAAACGGAGAACCTGGGGCATCAGACGTTTAGAATCCAGGTAATTCCGCGTCGTAAAGGAGCAAATCTTTTTCAGGGGCTCTTATATATTCAAGATTCAAGCTGGAATATCCAATCCCTTGATTTACGTATAGCAGATCAAAGCAAGATTGATTTACTGGATACCTTACAGATCAGGCAGCAATTTATTGAACCAGCCACAGGAGTATTTGTCTTATCGACTGTTGAGTTCAGGTTCAGCTACAGTATTTTTAAATTTAAAGGCTATGGCTCCTATCTTGAATCGCTCAGTAATTATACACTGAACCCGAAATTTACCGTAAAAGATTTTCCCCCTGATATTCTGCAGGTTGTTAAAAACGCTAATGCCAAAGACAGTACTTATTGGAATAGTATACGTGCTGTGCCCCTTACCCATGAAGAAATTGCCGACTATAAAAAAAAGGATAGTATTTTCACAGTTCATAATACCCGCAGGTATCAGGATTCTATAGATCATAAACGCAACCGCCTGACACCATCAAGTCTCTTACTTGGGCAAACATTCACCAATAAATTTAAAAAACGCAGTTTCAATATTGCCCCCTTTTTTACGGTGGTCAGTTATAATACGGTTGAGGGGCTTGCATTTAGTCCTGATCTGTCATTCACCCAAAATACAACAGATACCAGTTCATATATGATAGGGGCAGAACTTCGATACGGGTTTATTAACAGGCGTTTTAATCCATCGGCACGTTTTAGCAGAGAATTTAGTTCATTAAGACATACCTTTTTGTCTATTGAAGGGGGTTTTGCGGTCAAAGATCAAAACAGATTGGGAGGGGTCGACCCTTTTTACAATACAGTACAAACCGTTTTTGAAAA